>Ga0209835_1000002_pt1 | contig 188839 bp, 174 predicted proteins | sample LakKivwa52mmetaG_FD_184138 | JGI IMG/M metagenome (GOLD analysis project Ga0209835, IMG submission 184138) | Anoxic lake water microbial communities from Lake Kivu, Rwanda to study Microbial Dark Matter (Phase II) - Lake Kivu water 52m metaG... | ecosystem: Environmental > Aquatic > Freshwater...
TACCATCTACTCTACCTTCATAATGTTTATAGTGACCATCTGGATATGCAATCACGATGACAGAAACGAAATGTGCGTTTCTGTTTTCCTGATGCTCCATGACTCTTAAGAGTTTTAGATTGTTTTCATGATCACCCAATCCAGAATATCGAGCAGAATGAATACCTGGTTCTCCATCTAAAGCATCGACACATAATCCTGAATCATCTGATAATGCAGGTATTTGATATTTGTTCGCGAAATAATACGCTTTTTTAAAGGCATTCTCGAAAAACGATGAACCATCTTCGATGACTTCATCGGTGTCATTTAAGTCCTTCAACGTGATGAGTTCGATACTAAAATCGTTCAAAATTGCTTTGAGTTCTTTGATTTTATGTGTATTTTGTGTTGCAAGAATCATTTTATCCACACAATCACCCTCTCCCTCAAGTCTTTTGTCTATATTCTATATTATCACATATTTATATTCATTATATGAAATTGGCTGAAATTATGCTATCATGTGATGGGGTGAATAACATGCAGAATGATCCAAAAATCATGCGTTTTGAAGACTTATTTGAAGAGAAAGAAAACCCGAAAAAGAGTAGAAAGAGACCAGAAGATAAAAGACATCTTGTCTATGCACTGATTTCTTACTTTTTAATCATGTATGTCGCTGCTGTCATTATTTTTTTAGGATTCGGTCAGATTCCTTATTTTCAAAAAGAATTATCCATTGAAGAAAGAGTTCTAGAAGCATTAAAAAGCGATGTCAATGGTATTGTGTTATTCAATAACATTGATTATCTCGATTATCGGGATGATTATCAGGATTCGATTGTTTCAATTGGACTTTATGAAGGACATTTGATTTTGATCAACAGAAAAAATCAAGATGCTTATGATTTACTCTACACTGATGATGTTGAAACTGGAGAAACGTACTTTGATCTTTCCAAGTTTGAACGTATCGTAGGTGAAGATGGCACATATGATTACTGGTCAACTGAAAGTGGTAAGATCATGTTTTATGTGGGATCGACCATGTCTCAGCCTGAAGATATCAGAATGCCACAAACGATTGGCTTTACGTCTTCTATCTTTGTACTTAATGATTTTGGATTATCGGTTGTGAATTTCATCATCTATATCATCATGTTACCCTTAATGCTTTATTTCATGAAACAAGATATCGTTTATGATTTTGAAGAACTTAAGATGAAACGTCAAGAGATCTGGATTCCTGTCATCTTGGGTTATGTCATGATCATTGCGGGTAATTATGTCTCACAACTACTTTCTTCATTCTTTGCACGTTTATTTGATGTCGTGCCAAGCGAAGCGATTAACCAAACCACCATCATCAATGCATTGCAATCTCAAGGTGTAGTCTTCATGCTTCTATCAGCAGTCATCTTAGGACCGATTGTTGAAGAGTTGATTTTTAGAAAAGCAATCTTTGGTTTGATCAAGAGTGATAAAATAGCTCTACTTGTCTCAACACTCATCTTTGGTACCATCCATTTGATCAATGAGGCTTCGATCACAGAAGCCATCATCAATGGTGTCAGTTATTACATGATGGGATTTGTCTTTGGTTATATTTACTTGAAAAACGATCGTAATATTTGGATTCCAACGATTGTTCACATCATTTCAAATTTGATTAGTGTTGTTGCGATATTAGTATTATATTAGCATTTGATTCCATTAACCGATATAATGGTTTTTGGAGTGATCAAAAAATGAACATTAAACAGCTTTCTTTAGTTGCACTGTTTTCAGCAGCAACCCTCGCACTAAACATTGCTTTACCTTGGATATATTTAATATTTTTGTACTTTTGATTTTATCTTTGAAGCTTAAAGAATCCATCGTCATTGGTTTGATTGTTGGACTGTTGACATTCATCATATCTGGAAAAATATTGACATTAACAAATTTAATCTGGTTACCCATGATTGTTGTCATCTTTAAGTCCAGTGAAATTTTCATCTACGGAAATAAACTCTCCGAAGGCTGCTTATCAAGACCCATGAAGCATATTGCGTTCAGATTGTTTTTGATTTCGATGATATCCATTTCAATTGCAAATACTGGATCTGAAATCATTTCAATGGTACTATTCGATTCTGGATGGATCTATGTTGTTGGATCTCTCCCAATCGCTTTAGGTGGTTCATTGGCAAATGCTATCATTATTGGAGTCATTGGTTTGCCTATTCAACAACGCTTTTCCAAATTACTATACCAACTCAATTAAACTTAAGGAGAAAGCCATGATACCATTTGGACGTGCCGTTTGTTATTCAGGCTATCGTGAAAACGAAAGCCCAATCACCAAAGTCTATCCGACTTATGCTGAAGTTTTAGAAGATTTAACACTTTTATCCAAGCATTTCGATTACATCCGGATGTATGACCCATACACCCATGCTCAGACTGTTCTTCAGGTGATTTCTGATCACAAATTACCACTGAAGGTCATGATTGGTGTCGAACCACGTGGTGAGATCAACAATCCAAATTGCCCATGGGGTGGACTTCATTCTGATGAAGAAATCGAAAGAAACAAAGTCACGAATTACGAACAACTTGATTTGCTAGCTTCTCTTTGTAACAAGTATCCTAAAATCGTGCTTGCTGCCGCTGTTGGTAATGAATGTACATCAGATTGGCATCACAATCTGATGGCACCTGAAACCATGGCAAAGCATGTTAAATACTTAAAATCAAAGATTAAGCATCCTGTTACTTTTTGTGAAGGTGCTTATTACTGGGAAACCAAAGGTAAGGTCATTGCTAAGGAAGTTGATTTCATCTCGATTCATTCATATCCTATGTGGCATCAGATTCCAGTCGATCAAGCGTATGAAGCAACCCTTAAGGATTACTTCACGAACACTCAAAAATATCCTAAAAAACAAATCATCTTCACAGAATATGGTTGGACCACTGAGGCAACTCAAAATATGCGTCCAGGGGATGCAAATGAGACAAATCAAAAAGCTTACTTAGACAAAGTGGTCAAATGGAGTGAAGACAATCAAGTCACGATGTTTGTTTTTGAAGCATTTGATGAACCTTGGAAGGGTTCCAATAATCCAGGTGAACCCGAAAAACATTGGGGTATCATGGATGTGAAACGCAAACCCAAGCTCTACGCAAAAAAATATTTTAAATAAATGATGTGCCTGATCGGATCTTATCCCATCAGGCTTTCTTTATTTTGGTCAAATCGTGTAGAAAATAATCGCATTTCGTCTATTATATCGGACACCATACATTATTATAGTAAATGTGATTGACTATCTGTGAATAAAAGCATAAAATATGAGTAGGGAATCAACCGATATAGACCTCATGAATGAAAAAATATTTTAAGATGTTTTGACTTCGGTGATGCCTTTTGGATTGATTCTTCACATCCATTCATATCCATAGGAAGGACGCACACTCGCGTGCAACAATCAACATGAGCAAACCATTATTCATCCATCAATTTCAAAGTATTTATCCATTATCCATCCACTCCATCAATAACGTCACGGTCTGTGTCTTAAAATCAGATACTCATGATGTATTGATCATTGAAGGTGAAAACGACTTAGGTTTTAAAGGTGTTTTGAAACATGTTGCAGGGTTTTCTTATATTGAAGCAACCCTCTCACATGCCAATGCAAACACGTTAAGATTCCACTTCCCTTTCACGAAACCTATCCCAGTCCTTCGTAAACAAAGATCCTTTGGTTTAGGAGATCGACTTGGTATTGCCGGTGAAGGTCATTTGGAAGTCTTCAGAAATGTCGATGCATTCCCAGTCCTTGCACAGCAATCCATGAGAGAACTCACCTTAACAGAAAGAACGTATGAAGATGTTTTGGATGCTGCAAGTTTTGCAGCCTTCAAATTTGGTTATCATGACGGTTTTGGTGCTGATGGCGACCATTTGAAGAAAATGGAAGATATCGAACGTGTCTTAAAAATTGGATACACCATGATTACACTGGATTGCAGTGATTATATCAAAAACGATGTCATGAAAATGACGGATTTAGATATCGAATCCAAAGTCAAACTTCCAAAAGAACTGATCGATCGTTATCTATCGAAACCATTTGAAATTGAAGGTGCAACCATCCGTTTCAGTGCTATTGATTTGAAGCGTGCATATTATGTCTATTCAGATGCCATCGGATATACCAAGAAAGTCTATGAAACATTCTTTAAAGATCACGCATACAACGCTAACCTAGAACTATCCATCGATGAAACAATGACACCTACCAAACCTGAAGAACACTTCTATGTTGCTAACGAACTCAAATTAGCAGGTGTTGTCTTAGATACCCTAGCGCCACGTTTCTGTGGTGAATTCCAAAAAGGTGTCGATTACATTGGGGATATCAAACAGTTTGAAACAGAACTGAAGATTCATGCAGCAATTGCTAACCATTTCGATTATAAACTTTCCATTCACTCAGGGTCTGATAAGTTTTCAATATTTACTTTGATTGGAAAGCATACAAAAGGACGCTTCCACATCAAGACTGCAGGTACGAACTGGCTTGAAGCTGTAAGACTGGTTGCAATTAAGAATCCAGCGCTTTATCGTGAAGTTCATGCATATGCTTTAGAAACATTTGCAGAAGCTAAAAAGCTTTATCATGTCACCACAGATTTGGCTAAGATTCCTTGGTTATCAACGTTAAAGGATGAAGATTTACCCAAATTATTCGAACAAAACGACGCAAGACAACTGATCCACATCACATATGGCGCAATCTTAACTGCGAAAAATAGTGATGGATCACTGCGTTTCAAGACAAGACTTTATGATCTATGGAGAAAGAATGCACAGTCTTATAAAGACATGTTGAATGCCCATATCGGTCGTCATGTTGAGATGTTATACAAAGGATTCAAGTCATAACCTCTTCTAACTCATGGCAGTGTTCACTCACTGCCATTTTTCATTTATCTATGTCATCAATAATAACAATCAATACCCCTTGACAATTCCTATGCTTTGGCATACAATAAATTATAGACAGTGTTCAATATATTGGACACCATACAACATCACGAGGTCAACATACATGAATATCAAAAAAATCACGTTTGGTTCTTCACTCATTGCGCTTGCAGTATTACTACCTTTCTTAACAGCAAGCAATCCTGCATTGGGTTCAATCTTCTTGCTCATGCACATTCCTGCACTGCTGGGTGGATTTCTTTTAGGTGGTAAAATGGGTGGTATCATTGGATTCATCATGCCACTCTTCAGAAGTGTACTCATTTCTACACCGCCTTTATATCCTGTTGCCCTGATCATGGCATTTGAACTTGGAGCTTATGGTTTATTTGCTGGTATTTTCTTCAAACTGTTTAAGAAATATCAATTTGGGTATTTATTGGCCTTGATCGTTGCGATGATTGTCGGAAGATTTGTTTGGGGAATCGCAAGCACAATCATTTTATCCTTAGCCGATCGTCCTTATTCATTTGAAGCGTTCTTAACAGGTGCATTCGTTACTGCATTACCTGGTATTGCGATTCAGATCATTTTGATTCCTGTTCTCATCAGAGGTTTGATTGCATCAGGTTATATTGAGGCAAACTGATGTCAAGGACATCTTCTTTTGAACAAGTGATATCATCTCTTGATGGTATACTGAAATTAAATCATGATCATATTGTTGTTGCAATCGATGGCGATGCTGCATCTGGCAAAACCACACTATCTTTAGAACTTGCCAAACATTATCATGCTACTGTCATTCATACAGATCAATTCTATTTACCTTTTGACAAAAGAACAGAAAGTCCTGCTGGACATATCAACATCAAGAAAATCATTCATGAAGTTCTGATTCCTCATGCATTGGGTAAAGAGTTACACTTCGAATGGTTTGATCCTCATCAAGGTAAAGTACGTGAAATCATTCAATTGCCACATACTCAAATGTTGATTCTAGAAGGCTCTTATGCTATGCATCCCGATTTATTACCCTATATGCATTACAAGATTTTCTTATCCATCAGTGAATCTTTACAACAGAAACGAATCTTATCAAGATCCAATCCAGAAACACTCGAAAAATTTAAGAGCATCTGGATCCCTAAAGAAAAACATTATCAATCCGCTTTTTCAATTCCAGCATTTGCTGATATCATCATTGATGCAGACGCATCATCAATCAAGGAGAACTTATGAAACATTTTCGTTATGACATCATTTCCCCAACCAGCATGGGCATCAGAATCACACCCGTTGACAGACAACCCGTTGAAACATCTCATCTTTTTGAGATGCAAGCAACCAGCGCTGAATCGAACGTCTTAAACATCAGTTCTTCTCTTGGACTGAAGACCAAAGTACTCACTAAGTTTGTCAAAGACAGTTCCATTTCAAGATTCATAGAGCATGAACTATCCAAACGTCATATTGACTATGAAGGTATTTCAGTCCCTCAAGGGGGTCCATGGGGATATCGTCATCAGTTTAATATCGCAGATAGTGGATTTGGATATCGTGGTCCAAAAGTCTTAAATGACCGTGCAGGTGAAGTTGGACGTACACTCTCTTCTTCTGATTTTGATTTCAAACGTATTTTTGAAGAGGAAGGTACAAAACTCGTTCATTTATCGGGTTTGATTGCATCTTTATCTGAAGATACCAGCAAACTCTGTGTGGAAGTTGCTGAAAAAGCGAAAGCAAACGGTAGTATGATCGCATTCGATTTAAACTATCGTGCATCGTTTTGGAAAAATAGAGAAGTTGAACTGAAGAAAAACTTTCATGAGATAGCCAGTCGTACCGATGTCTTAATCGGTAATGAAGAAGACTTCCAACTGTGCTTAGGCATCAAAGGTCCTCATGCCGGTGGTAAAGATATTCACGCACAAATTGAAAACTTCAAACAAATGATGCTTGAAGCGAAAAAAGTTTATCCAAAGGTTAAGGTGTTTGCAACGACCCTCAGAGAAGTCGTCAATGCCAATGAACATCTTTGGGGTGCAGTTGTTCTGTATGATCAAACTTGGGTTGTCTTAGAACCAAGACCCATCTTGGTTTATGATAGAATTGGTGGTGGGGATGGATTTGTAGGTGGTTTACTCTATGGTTTAATCCGTGGATTTGAACCCGACAAATTGGTCCAATTTGCTTGGGCAACCGGTGCACTTGCAGCATCCGTTAAAGAAGATTATGCAACACCTTCAGATGAAGCCATGGTTTGGGCGATTTATGAAGGAAACGCGAGAGTCGTGAGGTAAGAAAGATGAAAAAGAAAGACTTAGGATTGATCGGTATTGCAGTCATGGGCGAAAACTTAGCCTTAAACATGGCTTCTAAAGGTTTTAGTTTAATGGTTTATTCTAGAAAACAGGAGACTGTTGATACGTTTGTCAGTGGTCGTGCCAAGGGGTTCCCAATTGAAGGCACCACCGATTTAAAAGCACTCGTTGAATCACTCTCCGTACCTAGAAAAGTGATGCTCATGATTAAAGCAGGAGATCCTGTGGATCAGGTCATTGAGCAACTGATTCCGCTACTAGACAAGGGTGATGTCATCATTGATGGTGGTAATTCCTTATTTACTGATACCAATAGACGTACACAATACTTAAGAGGTAAAGGTCTTCATTTCATTGGAACAGGTGTTTCTGGTGGTGAAGAAGGTGCCTTGATTGGACCATCGATTATGCCAGGTGGCTCACCTGAAGCATGGCCAATCGTGAAACCCATCTTGCAAGCGATTGCTGCTAAGGTCAATAACGGTGAAGTATGTTGTGACTGGGTTGGTCAAGATGGTGCAGGTCATTTTGTGAAGATGGTTCATAATGGCATCGAATATGGTGATATTCAGTTGATCACTGAAGCATACCATGTACTGAAATCATTGGTTGGTTTGAATAACGATGAAATGGCAGATACATTTGCTTCATGGAACAAGTCAGAACTTGACAGTTATTTGATTGAAATTACAGCTGATATCTTAAAGTTTAGAGATGAAGATGGATCTCATTTGATTGATAAGATTTTAGATACAGCAGGACAAAAAGGTACTGGTAAATGGACAGTGAATGCATCCTTAGATGCAGGCGTTCCTTTAACTTTGATTGGTGAGTCTGTATTCTCTCGTTTCTTATCATCCATGAAGGCTGAACGTGTTGTCGCATCTAAACTCTACAACATCAAACATAAAGCATTTGAAGGCAATAAGGCTGAGATGGTAGAATCGCTTAGAAAAGCCCTTTATGCAGCGAAAATCATGTCTTATACACAAGGATATGCTTTGATGAGAGCATCTGCAACCGACTTCGGTTGGGATTTGAATTATGGTGGCATCGCACTCATGTGGCGTGGTGGTTGTATCATCCGCTCTGTATTCTTAGATAAGATCAAAAGGGCGTTTGAAAAGAATCCAAATCTTCAAAATCTACTTCTAGATTCTTATTTTGAAAAGACCATTAAGGACGTCATTCCAAGTTTAAGACATATCGTTGCAACCGCGGTGATTCATGGTATTCCAGTGCCTGCTTTAAGTTCAGCACTCTCTTATTTTGATGGTTATACCACAGAATCACTACCTGCTAATTTACTACAAGCACAACGTGATTACTTTGGTGCACACACTTATGAAAGAACTGATCGTCCAAGAGGCGAGTTCTTCCACACGAACTGGACAGGTCGCGGTGGAAAGACTTCTTCGACGACGTATAACGTGTAGGTGACCTATGAGCCATCCATCACTCAAAGGTAAAACCGCCATCATCACAGGCGGAGCAGGCGGACTTGGATCAGCGTTTTCTGAAGCGCTTGCCAAAGAAGGCTGCAATGTCGTGATTTTAGGCAGAAGCTTGGATAAAGCCCAAACATTTGCAAATGAACTTAAAAACCAAGGCTATGAAGCTTTTGCAGTGTCTGCAGATGTCACCAACCCAGAAAGTTTGGAAGTTGCATCCAAAGCTATTCTAGAAAAGTATCAAACCATTGATATTCTAATCAACAACGCTGGTGGCAATCATCCGAATGCCACCACTGAAAACCGATTCGCATCTGAAGCACTTGGTCAAGACATGCGTGATTTCTTCAAAATGAATATTGGCGACATGGAAAACCTACTCAATTTGAATATCATGGGGACCCTCATCCCAACTCAAGTCTTTGCAAAACACATGACGGGGAATAGAAAACCCGTCATCATCAATATTTCTTCCATGGCTGCATTCAAACCCCTCACCAAAATTCCAACATACAGTGCTGCAAAAGCATCTGTGAATAATCTCACACAGTGGATGGCTGTCTATTTCGCATCCTCTGGTATCCGTGTGAATGCTTTAGCACCTGGATTCTTTTCAACGGACCAAAATAGACATCTTCTCTTCACTCCTGAAGGAACTCCAACACCCCGCACCAAACTCATCTTAGATCATACACCAATGGGTAGATTTGGAGAACCTGAAGAATTGATTGGAACACTTCTATGGTTACTGGATCCTGAGCTCAGTGGATTTGTCACGGGTATCGTCGTTCCAGTAGATGGAGGATTCTCCTCATTTAGTGGTGTATAATATGGAAATCATCAGACACCGCACACATGATTTACCCCTTTCCAATCAAATCATTCATGAAGCGCTTGATGAATCGTTAGCTGGTAAAAATCTTAAAAAAGTGCTTCTCATTCCACCTGATATCACGAGATATCATTCGAATGCTGGGATGATCACGAACTACTACTATCACAAATTAAAAGACACATGTCTTGTCGATATTCTTCCTGCTTTAGGCACACATGATCCAATGACGCCAAGTGAAGTCATAGACATGTATGGTGATATTCCCTTTGACAGATTCATCGTCCATCGCTGGCGGACGGATATCGTCAAAGTGGGTGAAGTTCCTGCTTCCTATGTGAGTGAAATCACAGAAGGTCTCTGGAACAAGCCAGTCACCATGGAACTCAACAAAATCATCTTAGATCCTTCTTATGATTTGATCATCTCAATCGGTCAAGTTGTCCCTCATGAAGTGATCGGAATGGCCAATCATTCTAAAAATATCTTTGTGGGCTGTGGTGGTAAATCCACCATTCATCAATCGCACATGATTGGTGCCGTTTACGGCATGGAACGAATGATGGGCAAAGATCATACCCCAGTTCGTAAGGTACTTGATTATGCATGGAAAAACTTCATTTCCCATCTTCCACTCATCTTTGTCTTAACGGTGACAACCGCACCTGAAAACAAGATTGAGACACATGGTTTATTCATTGGTGATACCCGAAGATTGCTTGAAGAAGCCGTTAAGGTTGCTCAGCATAAGAACATCAATTTCGTTCCTACAGGCATCAAAACGTGTGTTGTCTACTTAGATCCCAAAGAATTCAGAAGCACATGGCTTGGTAATAAATCAGTATACAGAACACGCATGGCGGTTGCAGATGGCGGGAATTTGATTGTCATGGCGCCTGGTATTACGAAGTTTGGTGAAGATGAAAAAATCGATCAGTTGATTCGTAAATACGGTTATGTTGGACGCAAAAAAGTACTTGAACTCTTCCATCAAAACGAAGACTTGCAACAGAACATGAGTGCAGCTGCTCATTTAATTCATGGTTCATCTGATGATCGTTTTAACATCACTTATGCCATCAAGGACATGCCACTCGATGTGATGAAATCTGTTAACTTTAATGCAGTATCTTATGACGAAGCCTTAAAGAAATACCCCATTCATACATTCAAGCCAGGGTATAACACTCTACCCAATGGTGAAGAGATCTATTATATTGAGAACCCAGCCTTAGGACTTTGGATCAATCAAGAAAAATTCAAAGACTAAAAACATCCAAAGGAGGACCTATGAAAGAAAATCCGTCAGTCATCAGAATTTTGAATATCTTGGATTTGGTTGCCAAGCATGATGAAGGCATCACGTTAGGTGATATCTACCGGACACTTGGAATTTCGAAATCCACTGCTCACAACATTCTTCAGACACTCTACAAGATGGATGCTGTCTATTATAAGGATCCTCGGATCAAAAGTTATGTGATTGGTTCTAAAATGTTTGCGATTGGTTCAATTTATACAAGAAACTCAAACATCATTGAACGGTCCGAAAATGAACTGAAAAGCTTTGCGGATCAATTTCATAGAGTCGTTGTCATTACGAAAAAGATTGAAGATAAAATCATCTATGTTTACAAATATCAACCTAGAACTGCAACACTGAACTTTCAAGATGGTGTTGGTACCATCAAACCTTATGACTTAAAACACGTGATGTCTAAAGTGTATCGAGCTTATGATGTTCCGTTTCGAAGTGAACAGCATCCTGTCTTAAGATCCTATGATGAAGAGACAAAGATTGAAACGTTGGTATCACCTTTGCTCAATTTCGAACAAAAGGTTGTGGGTGCGATTGCAACATTTGATTTACTGATGGATACAGAACATAAGCCTGAAATCAGTGTGTCATTCCAATCAATTGCAAGACTAGTATCCAAACGATTGGGCTATATTGAAAACTAATCATTTAAAAAAGCACATTTCCGAATGTGCTTTTATTTTATCGTGATGAAATTCTAATGATTCTAAATGTTTGTTTTAAAATATTGTGCATACTCTGCAGCAAGTCTAATGGCTTCAACCATCGATAAGGGATTCGCGATATTTTTCCCTGCTATATCTAATGCTGTGCCGTGATCTACCGATGTTCTTAAGAATGGCATACCATTGGTAATCGAAATCGTCTTATGAAAATCATAGGTCTTGGTTGCGATATGTCCTTGATCATGATAAAGCGATAGTATCGCTGCCCACTTTCCTGAAAGACCTAACGCAAAGATAGAATCTGCTGGAATCGGTCCTGTGACATCAAATCCTCGTTTTCGCATCGTTTCAATCGCTGGGATAATCTCATCTAACTCTTCAGTCCCAAACATGCCATGCTCGCCGTTATGAGGGTTTAAACCAGCAACAGCGAGTGTCCCTTTGACACCGAGTCTTTCTAAAGCCTCAATCGAGCGTTCTATATAATCCATGAGTCTTTCTTTTTTCACAAGATCAATCGCTTTACGAAGCGAAACGTGTCTCGATAAAAAGAACACTCTTTCTTTTTCAACTTGAAACATCGTGAGTGGATCTTTGGTATTTGAAAGGTCTGCAAGAATCTCAGTATGTCCGATGTAAGGAACATTCGCAGCTTTCAGTGATTCCTTATTGATGGGTGTGGTTGCCATGGCATCAATCTTTTTCTCCATCGCCAGTTCCACTGTTTTTTTGATGTAATCGAATGCTGCTTGCCCGTTCATTGGACTTACTGTTCCGAATTCAAGTTTCTTAAGATCCACTGATTTCACATCAACAACATTCACAATGCCTTTGATGTCTTTGGCATCACTTGGATCTTGGATGGCATGAATGGATAATGGTAACTTGTTGAGTTCAATCATTTTCAAGAGTACTGAAACATCCCCAATAAGGATGGGTATGGATGATGAGAGAACTTCATCAAATAAACAAGCTTTCAGTGCAATTTCAGGACCAATCCCTGCTGGATCGCCGATGGGTACTCCAATTTTAGGTTTATGCATACGAGACCTCTATTCTATAGTAAGTAGTGATTCTGTTGATTTGCAACTTCAAGGGTTCTGATTTCAAACGTTCTGTAACCTTGTGATACAAATGGATCGGATAAAGCGATTTGAATCGCCTCTTCCTCATGATGGGCTTTGATAATCACCATACCACCTGGGATATCTGAAAAAGGACCGGCTAAAACAAGGAGACCTTTTTGATCGAGTGCTTTTAAAAAATGCACATGCCGTTCAATGATAGGTTGATCAGTCTCTTTTTCCGTATGAGTTAGCAAAATGACAAATGTTTTCATTTTTAGACTTCTTTCATAGAAACAGGACGCTTTTTTCGTCCTGTTTGTTTTAGTTTCCGCTTTCTTCGATGTCTCTTAGGAGACCCACACATAACGCTAAATTATACTCTTTCGCATAATCGAGTGCTGTCTTTTGGAGTCTATCTTTCTTCATCGGTGTTTCACGCTCAATCAGTTTTCTTAAGTACACATGATCTCTGTTTAAAACTGCAAGTGCAAGTGCTTGTTTCTGAATGAGTCTTTCATATTTAGGCGTGACCATATAATCTGTGAGATAGGTGTGAATATCTTTTTTATCAAAGATGTTTGCTGTATCGAGTGGTGTTTCATAACGTCTATTGTGAATATCGACATAAGCATCTGATGCCAGCAGTAAACGAATGGTATCGACTGTACCGAAACGAACAGCATTGAATAGTGGTGTCTCAAATTGGTCATTTAAGGCATTCGGGTCTAAGTTTTGATTGAGAAGCATCTCAATGATACTTACTGAACTGGTTTTCGCTGCATGATGAAGGAGCGTATTGCCGTGTGCATCCTTGATCATCCATGTTTGTTTACCTTCTTTAAGTAAGAATGAAATGACATCTGCTTTCCCGCCAGCGATGGCATAATGCACGGGTAATCTATCTTCTTGAGTCTTCTTATTGGTGTAGGAACCCGATTCAATCAGCAATTTAAGCATATCTAAATCACCCTTGAATGCAGCCAAATGAATGGGAAGCTCTCCCGTACGGTTTTCAACATTGACAGAGGCAAACTTGCTGATCAACAGTTTTGCAATATCGAGTTTACCTTTTCGAGCGCAATCAAAAAGCGGTGTTTCACCGTGTTGATCCATTAGATTCACATTGATGTCTGAATCGAGTAAAAACTTTATGACATCCATTGCAGAACCGAGTACTGCATAGTGCAATAAGCTCTTTTTCTTCTCATCAGTCATTTCAATGTGTGAATAATTCATTTTGACATATTCAAGATCGTTTTCAGCGGCTTTGAAGAAAATACTCATGAACTCACCACCTTCTACCCTTATTTTATATCAGATTTCGTTTTTATCATAGAAAAAAAGTACTTATAACGAGATAAGTACCCTTTTGCGTTTATTTGACTGCTTCTTTTAACAACTTGCCTGCGCGGAACGCTGGTGATTTTTGTTCCGGTACGGTAATCAGTTGTCCGGTTCTTGGGTTCTTACCCGTTCTCTTGACTCTGTTTCTGACTTCAAATGTGCCAAATCCAGTGACGACGACCTTTTCTCCGCGTCTGCCTAATGTTTCCTGGACAGTGTCAGTAAATGCTGCTAAAACGTCTTCAGCAACTTTTTGTGTAACCTGTGCGCGGTTTGCTACCACGGCAATTAATTCTGTTTTGTTCATTTAGAAATCCTCCTTAAAGTAGTTTCATTGTAACAAAAATTTATCTATATTGCAAACCTTTGACATCATTTTCTAGTGATTTGATGGCTTAATAAAGCAAACCAATCAAAAATCTTCGCTTTTTAAGTCTCTGGATAACAGTTTATTCAAACCTTCTTTGATTGAGAGTCCTGAATATAAAATATCATAAGCAACATTAATCATCGGTAGTTCAATGCCATGCTCTAAAGATAACTTATGCATCGCTTCAATCGTTCTGATGCCTTCAATGGTTTGTTTTTCACTGCGGTAAACTTCATCCACTGGAATACCTAGACCTATTTTTTTACCGGCTGTAAAGTTTCTTGAGTTTTCAGAAGATGCTGTGACAATCAAGTCACCAATACCTGTTAAACCAAATGCAGTTTCTTTTTTACCGCCCATGATTTCAACCACTTTGACGATTTCTACAATACCTCTGGTGATGACAGCAGCACGTGCATTTTCACCGAGTCCAAGTCCTGTGCAAACGCCTGAAATGACAGCAATCGCGTTTTTCACTGCACCACCGACTTCACAACCAATCAAATCTGTCGATGTATAAACTCGTAAATACTGGTCATTTGAAAAAATCATTTGAACTTCTTTCGCGAGTTCTAAATCTTTGGATGCACTCACTAAAAGTGTTAAATGTCTTAAGATCATTTCTTCAGCATGTGAAGGTCCAGTTAAAACAACAAATCCCTTGTAGTGGTCTTCAGTAATCTCTTCTTCAACGATTTCTGAAACTCTTTTTAGGGTATCAGGTTCAATCCCTTTTGAAACGTTGATGAAGACTGAAGGTTTTTTGAGTAAAGGATTCAGTGATTTGCAGGCTGATCTCACTGCTTTGGTTGGAACAGATAATAAGAAGTAGTTTGAAAATGAAGCTATTTTTTCAAGACTTGTCGTTGCCTGTACTTGATCTGGAAGAATGGCATCAAAAAACGGATGGTGATGTGCATTGATTTTATCAACTGCGGCAGGATTCAAATCATAAATGAGCACGTCATGCCCATTATCAACGAGTGTTTGTCCAAGGGTTGTCCCCCAGGCACCGCCTCCAATGATGGAAATCTTCATGTCATACCTTCTTTCTAAGGAGTAACTTGATAGGTGTTCCTGTGAAATCAAAAGCCTTTCTCCACTGGTTATCTAAGTATCTCAAATATGAGAAATGGACAAAGTCCGGATTATTGACAAAAAGTACAAAGGTTGGGGGTTTAATCGATACTTGAGTGGTGTAAGAATAACTTGCTTTACCCCCATTAAAAATAGCGGTTGGATTCATCGCAGTCGCATCCATCAATAAATCATTGATCACGGATGTTGAGACTGTCTTGTTATAATTTTCATATGCTCTATTCAGTGCTGGAAAAATGGTGTGGACTCTGGAGTTATTTTTAGCTGAAACAAAGACGACTTCTGCATAATCTAAGAACTTGAATTCATCTTTGATTTTTTCTTCCATCTTCTTCATGGTCTTATCGTCTTTTTCGATTAAGTCCCACTTATTGACAACAATCACAACGGCTTTCGCATAATCAGCAATATAACCGGCAACATGCTTATCTTGTTCAATGACACCTTCAGTACCATCAATGACCATGAGTGCGATATCTGAGCGTTCAATGGCTGTGAGTGCACGTAAAACAGCGTATTTATCCGCGTTTTCGTAGACTTTGCCGCGTTTTTTAATACCGGCAGTGTCAATGACTACATAGTCTCTCTTATCTTTTCTAAACTGCGTATCAATCGCGTCCATCGTTGTCCCAGCAATCTCTGAAACAATGACTCTTTCTTCACCAAGAATGGCATTCGTCAGAGATGACTTACCGACATTTGGACGACCGACAATACAAAATTGAATGACTGAATCATCATAGACCTTATCTTCATCGGTCATATGTTTCATGATTTCATCTAAGAGATCGCCCATTCCAATGCCATGAATCGTGGACACTGCAATCGGTGTTCCAAAGCCTAATGCGTAAAATTCGAAAGCATTGTTAGCCATGGAAATATCATCTATCTTATTGACTGCGAGTATAACAGGCTTTTCAGTTTTAAACAACAGTTTTGCAATATAATGATCCGCTTCAATCAAACCTTGTCTGCCATCAACGACAAAAACGATGACATCTGCTTCATCCATGGCAATTTGTGCCTGTGCTTTGATTTGATTTAAAAAAGGAGCATCGCCAATGTCGATGCCCCCTGTATCTATGACTCTGAAACTCTTCGTCAACCATTCAGCCCTGGCATAAATTCGATCTCTGGTAATACCTGGCTGGTCGTCTGTGATGGACAGTCTGCTACCGACGATACGGTTGAACAAACTAGACTTACCCACATTCGGACGGCCGACAATTGCTACCTTGAAAGGCATTCTAAAACCTACTTTTTTCTATTTTTTTTGCCAGCAAACTGATCTTCAAAGAGATCACCCAAGGTGACCTTGGAGTTTGTGGGTTCATCATCTAAATATTGTTCAAATGATGCACGTTCTGCTCTTTCTAAAACACGTCTGATTGATAATTTGAGTGACCATGTGTCTCTTGAGACTTCAGTAACAATCGCTTCAACGTTATCGCCTGCTGCAAAATATTCATCAGGTCTTCCAATCTTTTCATTGGAAAGTTCTGCTGCTTCAATTGAACCAGTGACACCTTGAACTTCAACCTTCAAACCATCTTTAGACACTTCAAGTACTTTAGCTTTCACAACTTCGCCACGTTTGATGGACACATTTTTCCAAGGATTGTCTTCAAGAGCTTTCTTGGATAATGCAATTCTTTCCTTCTTAGGATCGAGTTGAATGATGGATAATGAAATGGGTTCACCAATTTTGACATAAGCTTCAAAATTGTCATTTGGATTCCATGAGAATTCATTCTTGTGGAGTAAACCTCTGACATCCTTATCAAGTTCAACAATGATACCAAATGGTAATTTCTGGAAGACAGTGCCTGTAACGGTCTGACCAATCTTATGATTGTCATAGAAGAGTTCATAAGGCGTCTTCATCAAAGCTTTCATGGAAAGATCTAAGCGATTGCCTTCTTTCTTGATGACTTTGACAGAGATTTCTTGGTTGAGTTGTAAAACATCTTCAATCTTGTCAATCCGGTGATGACTCACCTGTGAAATTCTTAAGAGTCCGACGACATGGTTGAAACGGATGGTTGCTGCATGGGGTTCAATTTTATCAACGATACCAGTGACAATGTCACCTGTATTGATTTGTTCAAGTTCGCCTTGTCTTGCTTGAAGTCTTTGTTCATAAGCAAATTGTCTTTCCTTTTCAAAGATCGCTTTTCTAGATGCGACAATGCGTCTGGATCTGCCTTTGATGGAAGCTTCAATGATTTGTACTTCGAGGACTTTGCCTTTTAAGCTGTCCTTATCTTTCACGAGTTCAAAGTCTAGAAGACTGTAGGGTAGGAAAACTTCGTTGTCGAGATACGAAAGAACCAGTCCCTTTTCAAGAATCTGTCTGACTTTAGCGTTTACGGTTTCACCGGAAGCCGCGACTGCCTGAATCTTTTCGAACTTTTCTTCGATCAACAACGGAAGGCGTGACAATAAGATCTGTGCAGGTTCATCTGTAATCTTTTGAACCTTGGCTTTCACAGTTTGTCCAACTTTGACCAGACCTAAAAATGTTTCCGGTGCGGGTCTATCATAGTTGTCCAAATGAATTTTGCCTTCTGTTCTGTCCTGGATGTCCAGATAAATCGTGTTTTCTTCGACCTTGATGACGGTACCTTCGACGATCTGGCCTACCTTCAATAACTTAAAATCCATGTTAGTTCTCCTTTTTGTCGGTTAATTCTATAATTTGTCTAACCACTTGTTCAATGGTTAAATCAGTTGTATCGAGTATGATGGCATCATCTGCTTTTTTAAGCGGAGATTCCTTGCGGGTAGAATCTTTTTGGTCTCTGATGACGATGTCTTCAATCACCTTGCTGATTTCTGCCTGTTTTCCTTTTTTGATGTGTTCTTTGTATCTTCTTTTCGCACGTTCTTCAACGTTTGCGGTTAAGAAAATCTTTAAGTCTGCATCCGGTAAAACGACTGTGCCGATGTCTCTGCCGTCCATGACAACATTGATATCTTTCGCAGCTTCTTTCTGTAAATCGACTAACTTTCTTCTCACATATGGAAAACTAGAAACTAAAGAGACATTGTTCGTGACTGCTTCTGAGCGTATCGCTTCAGTGACATCACGATCATTGATGAAGATCCGGTCAAAATCGTAATGAATCTTTGCGGATTCTAAAAATGTATAGTCTGCTTCTTGAGATAAATCAATGCCTGATTCGATGGCAAGTAGGGTGACCGCACGATACATAGCGCCTGTATCGATATGCGTCCATCCCAATTGTTTAGCGATTAATGAACTGATGGTGCTTTTGCCTGATCCTGCGGGTCCGTCAATGGCTAACTTGTATCCTGGCATGATTTTCCTCCATACATTGAACATTATAACATAGTTTTAACCGTTGTTACTGTGTAATGTCATTTTTTTGGTAGTGAGTTTGCGTATAATTTCTTGATTTCATGTACCTTGAGTGGACGATAATTTCCACGTTCCACACCTTCAAGGGTTAAAAATTCATAACGAATTCTGGTTAATTTTTTCACAGGATGTCCAATGGCATCCATCATTTTTCTCACTTGCTTGTTTCTACCTTCTGTCAAGGTGATGGAAAGAAGTGTAGTCTTTTGACTCTTGTTCAGTTCAACCAGTCTGACTTCTTTAGGTACTGCTAAATAATCATCATCGATGATGACACCTTTTCTAAGCTGAACGATTTGTTTTCTAATGACAATGCCTTCAACTCTAGCCAAATACTCTTTTTCAATCTCATGTTCAGGATGTGTCATTCGGTTGGTGAAATCTCCATCATTGGTGAGCAATAACAAACCAGCCGTATCGAAATCGAGCCGGCCAACTGGATAAAGTCTAATATTTTTAAGCTCTTCTCCGAGCAAATCAAGTACTGTTTTACGATTGAATTCATCAGAAGTCGTTGAAACAAAGCTTGTTGGTTTATTCAATAAAAAATAGAGATGCTCAGCACGCTCGATTGATTTTCCATCCACTTCAATTTTGTCGTTGGGATTCACTTTGAATCCGAGTTCTTTCACCACAACACCATTGACTTTGACACGACCTTCGAGAATAATCTCTTCAGATTTGCGTCTAGATGCAATATTGGCTTGAGCTAATACCTTTTGTAATCTTTCCATCTTTATCACCTGTAATATTATAGCATACTTTAATCTATTCATTTGCATGATATCAGAGAAATGAAATAAACAAAATGCACGCATTTTTTTGCATGCATTGAGTCGTTTATGGATATAGATAGGGTATATCGTAATGCTTAAGCCTTGGTATCTCTGAAGTCATCATTGAGAATCCTTCCAGGTTTGGCAGTGGTTCACCTGAAACAAGATCTGAGTAAGACACTTGATACACCATACCTTCTAATTCCGAATCAAAGATTTCAGAGTTAGAAATGAGTGTCATGTAAATTCCAAATGCAAAGAAATTATCTCTGAAGATGATATTGACCCGTTTGTTGGTGATGATTGGATTGATGGTGAAATATTCGGTTTGGTTGAGCAAACCATCATAAATAGCATACCGAATCGAGATCATACCATCAGCAAGTCCAACAAATGCTGCAGGTTTAAAGCCATTGGGCTGTGTATTTCTAAAATTACCTTTCACGGATGCGTATTCAATGGTCATCAGTGCACTTCTATTCGTAAAGGTAATCGCATTCTTTGAACCAAGATAGTTTCTATCAATCAATTTATTATTTTGAAATCCGATGAGTCCTCCGACGTATCCAGCAATGACATCGATATCTCCTTCAAAAGAAACCGCTCGATAAATGGATTCTTCTGAATATCCAACGAGCCCTCCAAGATAATATATCAAGCTGTTTGAGTTGATGTTAGCTTCAACCGAAACGTTTGTGACAACAGATTGATACGCTTCATCAGCGAGAACACCAATCGATTGATTTTCTGGAAATTCAATATTATCATAGTCAAGCGTGACATTTTCGAATCTTAATCCATCGATTCGTGCTCGATTTAAAATTTTAAATAATCCTGTATCAACAAGCGATGTAGAAGGTAGTTCACGGATGACATAATTGTAAGGATTGATCAATACACCTGAAAAATATGGTATCGATAATTCAGTATCCGAAACATCCTGACTGAAATCGATATGATCTTCTAAATAAAACTTTCCAAATGGGTTCTGATTGATTTCTTCATGGAAGTTATGTCTTGAGAGTCCAATCCATGTGTCATCAAATGTATCGACTCTTGGGGACACCACGATTTTTCCAAGCGCAACAGTAACTAATTTTTCTCCATTTCGATACAAGTGAACTGCCAATTCTGCAACACCAGTGTTGATGGCAATCACTTCATTCCGGTAATTGATGAAGACTGTGCCATCTTCACCACGATAAGGATGTTCTTCATCCGTAAATGATCTAAACAGGGTTCCAAATCTGAGCGTATCAAAATCATAACGTTCCTTGATATGATCCATGTAGATGTCTACATGATCACCAACATCGACATAATATGTTCTTGCTAAACCTTGGTCAGTGACAATTCTCACGACATCATTGCATGCATTCAGTAACAAAACAAGCGAAAACATCACACTGATGGTCAGTATTTTTTTCAAAAGGGTTCTTTTCATCGGTTGCGTTCCGCCCTTTCATAGATGTCCATGATTCTGGGTATATACACGTGTTCAAGGGGAACCATGCGCTGTTGGATGAGTAAATGGAGTCTCCGGTAATCAAATCCGTAAATGATCCATGCAGGGAAAAACAGAAAATTGACATAGAATAGGTTCCACATCTCTCCAAGCACATTGTAGTATCTCAAGTAGTTTAAATCAACACTTCTAAACAATACAATGAGACCGAGTAAGACAAATCGGTAAATCAGATGCAAAATGAATACTCTGACAATCATCCATGTGATTTTGATATACTTCGATTCGTTTCTTGCAAAATCGAATGTCTGTTTGACAGAGATTGCAGTAAACATGATGACAACCACGTAGATGAATAGATTGATGATGGTATGAAGTGGAATCGAAAATTCGATTAACCTCTTTCCAACAAGCACATATCTCGTCATGGAATGTTCCATCACGATGTACAGTATAGGATTTTCCATGTAGAGCATACCCGCTTTAATGTTAATCATCACAAGTGCAAGTAAGAAAAAGATGAGTCCTGGTAAAAACACCACAAGTACTCTTGAGTAAAAAATAGTTCTTGGTGAATGTGTCGTTTGACGATACATGAGTGGATAGAATGTGAGCAAATCTTTGATTTGAAGCATCAACAAAGATAAAGTAATGAGTCCAATCCCGATATCCGTTACAAGACTATCTTGAAGAAATCTTTCTTTTGAAATCATTAAGTAAAAACTAAAGACAAGATAACCGAGTAGGATGGGATATAAATAACGCTTGATCTCAATCTTAATCAGTTTAAACATGAATATCCCCCCTTCTTTTCATCACGATATGGGCTGGATCTTCAATGGTGATTAAGACAGTGGCAAGTTGAGACATGATGGTCTCATGTTGAGTTGCAACGATGAAAGTCTTATGTTCATCAAATGTTTGTTTGAATAGATTGATCCAAAGTGGTAAATCACTTGAAACAGTATGTAAGAATGGTTCATCAATCACATAGAGTTTCTTTTCTTGGGATAAACAAATGATGAGATTGATGATCATCTTTTCTCTTTCAGGAAGATCATTGATTTTTTCATCAAGATTGATCTTAAAAAGACTTAAACGATCGAATGCATCTTTGGTTAAAAACTTCACGTTGATCTCTGCATGAAATTGAATGTAGTCATCGACTGTCATGTATGAATAATGATATAACGTCGAAGGCATATATGAGATGTCATCAGACTTCACAAAAAAGCCTAACGTGTAAACATCATTGTATTCGACATTCGATAAGATTCTCAGTAAAGATGACTTACCCTTTTTGGATGCTGACGTGACATGATAGATTTCACCTTCCATGATCTCAATGTCTGCATCGGAAAAGACGGTGATTTTCTGATGTTGATATGTCTTATTCAATTTGCCTTTGATGAAGGTCTTGATTTCATTTTCCATATCATCACCCCTTTTCATATATTTTCTTAATTCTATCATACCATTAACGTAAAAAAAAGGACCCCTATGGGATCCAATAGATTATTTGTCTCTTGAAACGTATGATGAATCGTTGGTGTTGATGATGATCTTTTCGCCTTCTTCAATGAACATGGGCACTTTAACCATCAATCCAGTTTGAAGAATTGCGTCCTTCATGGCATTCGTTTTCGTATCACCTTTAACGCCAGGTACAGTTTCAACCACTTGAAGTGCCAATTTATCAGGCAGTGATACACCAAGGACTTCAGAATTGTTGAAGAACATGACTTCTACACTCATACCTTCGTAAATGAAATTCAATTCACGTTCAATTTGGTTTCTTGGAATATCGATTTGCTCATAGGTTTCGCCATTCATGAAGACATGATTGGTGCCATCAGCATACAGATATTGCATCATCACTTTATCAATCTGTGCTCTTTCAAGTTTGATTCCTGCATTAAACGTCACGTCTGTGACGGATCCTGATCTTAAGTTTCTCAGTTTAGTTCTAACAAATGCGCCACCCTTGCCTGGTTTAACATGTAAGAATTCAATGACGGAATAAATGTTACCATCGTAAATGATGGTTTGTCCTGTTTTAAAGTCGTTTGTACTAATCATGGTATATCTCCTTTACCGGTTTTTGCCGTATTCATTATACATGAAAGATCATGCATAAACAACCAAAAAAGCACCGATTTTGTCGTTTGTAGGTGGAAAAACTAGCGTTTTTGAAGAATGATTGACAGATATCTGTGATGATACCCAATCCTCAAGATTCTTTTAAGGTTAATATATACGTCACAGCTTCCAAATAACTATCCAGTTTCTTTCCCATGAAACGTGCCTGACAGACACCTTCAATCAAATCGATTTTTCTAAAATCTTCACGTTCCAAAATATTCGATAAATGCACTTCGACTTTAGGAATTTCGAGCATCTCGAGTGCGTCTCTTAAGGCAATCGATGTGTGAGTGAGAGCTCCTGGATTGATTAAGAGTGCATCAAAAGGTTCATCCATGGCTTGTTGAATGACATCAATCAGTTCACCTTCATAATTGGACTGATAAAATGTGAATTCAACATCGGTGAACGTATCGGACAATTCTTCATATAAATCATCTAGTGAAAAACGACCATAGAGATCTGGATTTCTTCTACCTAGCATATTCAGATTAGGTCCATGGATGACTAGAACGTTCATAGGATACCTCTATTTTTGAGTGATTCTTGTATGAATTTCACTGTTTCTTCTACACCTTGATTGTTTGAAACCACGAGATCAGCAAAATCTTGATATTTCAAAAACCGTTCATCATGAATCGTTTCAAGTGATTTTTGTTTCAAAAGGGGTCGAATATAGTCTGTAGCAAGTCTTTCTCGAATGACATCTAAATCAGTGTCTAAATAAATCTTAAATCCTTCCATCAATGCTTTATTCGATTTTACGGTTACGATACCACCACCGCAAGAAATCACTGCATCCTCTTTTGACAATTTTTTCAGTGCCTCAGTTTCTAGACTTCTAAATTTGGATTCACCATATTTTTCAAAAATATCTTCAATGAACATTTTCGCGTCTTTTTCAATCATTCCGTCCAAATCAATATAAGGTTGATGAAGTGCTTTTGCGAGATATCTCGCAACTGTGGATTTACCTGATCCAGGCATTCCGATTAAAAAGATTTTCAAAGGCTTCCTCCATAAAAACGCGTGATGAGTGCTCTTGCTTGATCCAATAATGTTGGATCTAATGCATCAAGCATGATGACTTCCATCTGATTCTTAAAAAATGTTTTTTGTTTTTTCGCCAGTTTCTTGGTTACTTTCACAATCTCTTCTTTGGTTTCAACGAGTGTAGAAAGTCCATCTAAATATTGATTTATTTCCCGATATCCGATTGCATTCACACGGATCCCTTGTTGATCGAGTGCACGCACTTCTTCAATGAATCCTTTGTCGATCATCCTATCGAGTCTTGTTCTCAATTTAGGTTCTAATACATCTCGTTCTATATCAAGATATAGGATGAGTGCATCATAGAGTAAATGATCTTTGTTTTTTTTCATCGATCGTTTGATGCCTGATTGTGCAAGTTCAAGTGCACGTAAAACTCTTCTTCTATTTTTAAAATCAATCGTGATGTCTGGATCTAGCGCTAAAAGTTCTTTTTCGAGAGTTTCAATGGAAACATCCTGATAACGTTGATCAAAAGATTCATCTCTGCCACCTTCATCAAATTCATAGTCATAAAGTGCAGCTTTGATATAGAGACCTGTGCCACCACAAATGATCGGACGATCGATTTGATCAATCAAAAGTCTTACATCCTGTTGAAACTGAAACACACTATAGGTATCCTTTGGTGAAACCATATCTAAGAGATGATGTTTGACACCATCCATTTCATCTTTAGTTATTTTTGCACTTCCGATATCGAGTCCTTGATACACCTGAACTGAATCACCATTGATGATTTCACTACCAAATATCTTAGCAAGTTTCACCGATAATCCTGTTTTGCCTGATCCAGTTGGTCCGACAATGACAACCACTTTTTTCATCAGACCACCCGCTTAAACATTTTTTCGACATCATCATGGGTAATCTTGATGAGTGTTGGTCGACCATGGGGGCATGTATAGGGATTCTCACAAGACTCAAGATCTTTGAGTAATCGGTCTACTTCCATTTTTGAAATGTGCTGATTGGCTTTAATGGCACCTTTGCAAGAGATATCTTTCGCTAAACGATCTCTCAGCATACCCAAATCAATGATGCCTTTTGACTGTAACATCGATACCATTTCCTCAATGGCAAGATCAATTTCAGCGTCATGAAGCCAAGTCGGTAATGCAATCAAATCCTGATGATGATTGAATTCGAAAGCAAAAGACTCAAATACTTGTTTATAAGCTGATATGATGCCTAAATCTTCTTTGGTCAAATGGAGTGGTCTTGGGAATAGTAATCCTTTTTTGATGTGGTTTGGATGTTTCAGTGACTCGAAATAGTACTCATAACGAATTCTTTCTTGAGCTGCGTGTTGATCCATCATGAATAGACCTTCCTGATTTTGGAATAGGATGTAAGTACCACCAAAAATACCGATGAAATCAAATTCAGGCAATTTGCCTTTTATAGATGGAATCTTACGTTCTTCTTCGACCATTTGTTCATACAATTCAACGGTCAAAGGTGTATAGGTTTCTTTAGGTAAGGATGTAATTTTTTGGACATTATCTTGAATGATGTGCGTTTTTTTAAGCAGAGCATCCTTCACAAATAACTCAATTTGATAGGCAAGCATCGATTCATTGGCGAATTTGATCTCATATTTTTGAGGATGGACATTCACATCCAGTAATGATGGATCCATCTCGATTTCGATGACTGCGATTGGATACTTATCAACCATCATGAAACTATGATAGCCGTCAACAACCGCTTGGATCAATGCATAGTTTCGGATGTATCGACCATTGACCATGATGGATACATCTTTCTTGCGCGTTCTTGAAATTGAGGGAGATACCAGATGACCCGTGATTTTGATTTTTTGAAACAGATGGGTAAATTCGGTCATGCCTTGTGTCATCTGTCTGCCATAGATTTGATCGATTAAACCAAAGTAATCCCCAGTGCCAAATGTTTCCCGGACTAGTTTTCCATCCATCATCAATTTCATTCTGATGTTCGGATTCGATAATGCAAGTCGATCGAAAATGTCAGTGATTGCGTTTTTTTCAGATACTTCAGATTTGATGTATTTAAATCGTGCAGGTGTATTATAAAATAAATCTTTCACTTCAATCGATGTTCCAACATTCATCGATGCACTGCGTTCAGAGATGAACTTTCCACCATCAAGCAGAACTTCGATACCTTCTGAATCTTTTTGTCTCGTCTTCAGTGTTACTCTTGAAACTGAAGCAATTGCAGCAAGCGCTTCTCCTCTGAATCCTAAAGTACCAATTTGAGCAAGATCAGCTGCATCTTTGATTTTTGATGTCGCATGTCGCATGAATGCGAGATGCGCATCTTCATGATCCATCCCAATACCATCATCAGTCACAATGATTTTTTTCATGCCAAAGTCAAAAACCTCAACGGAAAGTTGAGTCGCATGTGCATCGATTGCGTTTTCAACAAGCTCTTTGATGACACTGGCGGGTCGATCGACGACTTCACCGGCAGCAATCATATTGGCGAGCTTTGCATCCATTTGACGAATGACTGGCATTTTAGATGTTCCTTACTTTTTCTTTTTTAAACGTTCTTGGTAATGTTTCAATATGAGGAGTGCATCAATCGGAGTCATTTGATCGGTTGATAACTTCATGATTTCATCTAAGACAAATTGTTCATCTGGATTTAAAACCGATAATGACTCATCTTGTTCAAATGCATCATAATTGAATAAATCCAGAGCAATCTTAGTCTCCTTGTTTTCAAGTTTCAATAAGATTTGTTTGGATCTTGCAATCAAACTCTTAGGTAAGTGGGCAAGTGATGCCACTTGAATCCCGTAAGACTTGTCAGTCGTTCCTTTTTCGACATGATGTAAAAAGACCATGGATTCTTTCTCTTCTTTGGCTTTGACACAGAGATTGGTGAGTCTCTCCAGTGATTCTTCAAGGACAGTGAGTTCATGATAATGCGTTGAAAATAAGGTCTGTGCCTTGATTTTCTCATGGATATACTCAATCATCCCTTGTGCTAATGCCATACCGTCATAGGTGGCAGTACCCCGTCCAATTTCATCAAATAAGATCAATGATTTGTCGGTTGCTTTGGTGAGAGCCTCATTGGATTCCACCATTTCAACCATGAATGTTGACTTACCACCGGATAAGTCATCCGATGAACCAATTCTCGTATAAATCGCATCATAAAGCGGTAAATGTGCAGAAAGTGCTGGAACGAAGGATCCAATTTGAGCCATATAACAAATGACTGCAAACATCCGCATGTAAGTGGACTTACCACTCATGTTTGGACCTGTGATGAGGAATATTTCGCCTTCCTTCATGACAACATCATTTTCAACAAATGTAGTGAAATGTTCGACGACAGGATGTCTTCCTCTTCTGATATCAACGGATCTGTCTTGATGAATAACTGGACGTACATAACGGTATTGTTGTGCAGCTACAGCAAGCGATAAATACACATCGACTTCTGCGATTTGTTTGGATAATTCTTGAAGTGTATAGGTATGTTTTTCGACTTCATCTCGTACTTCTTTAAATATTTCGTATTCCAAAGTCATCGCACGCTCTTTGGCATGGATGAGTGCATCTTCTTTTTCTTTTAAAAGAGGTGTGATGTAGCGTTCAGAATTGGCCAACGTTTGTTTGCGCTCATAACCAAATTCATCTTTGACAAGCGTTTGATTGCCTTTGGATACTTCGATGTAATAACCAAACACCCGATTGTATCCCACTTTAAGATTTCTAATGCCAGTTTTTTCACGTTCACTCGATTCAAAATCAGATAACCAAGATTGACCATGAATATCGATATCTCTCAGTTCATCGAGTTTAGGATCAAACCCTTCTTTAATGATGCCACCATCTTTTAAAGTGATCGGTGGTTCAGGATGAATGGCTTTGTCTAAATAATGATAGAGTTCTTGATGATCAAGCATAGAATCCATGAGTTGATCTAATTTTGGATGATGATATTCAGATAATGCCACCTTCAAATCTGGGATTTGAGAGAGTGTCTCTTTTAATTGATATAAGTCTCTCGCGTTTGCAGTTTGAAACGCAACTCTTCCCACAATACGGTTAATATCATAGATATACATGAGTCTTTGAATGACTTTTTCTCTCGGTAGATATGACTGGAAAGCATCAATCATGTCATAGCGATCATTCAATGCCTTTGCATCATTTAAAGGATGATTCAAAAATGATTTCAAGAGTCTTGAACCCATGGCGGTATGACATTTGTTTAACCAGTGAAGCAATGTCGTATCTTTATTACCTGATAATGATGTTTCAATTTCAAGATGCTTTTTGACACGATAATCGACATGCATATGCCCAACTTGTCTGACGAGTCTAAATGGCATGAGATGGTTTAAAGATTGTTTCTGAGTATTGATTAAATATCCAATCAAATGGGATGCTGCACGTTTTTGTTCTCTTTCTAAATGTTCAAGTGCTTTAATATCATACATATCTTTTGCAACTGAAATAGAGATCAAACGATCACTATCTTTCAGTGTTTGAATGAATTCAGAATCAAAATGTGGAGGTAATACCACTTCAGGGATGTTCAGACTCATGATGAGATCAAGAACACTCTTTTTCTCAAGTCCATCGGTGATGAATGATTCACCGGTTGAAACATCCACATAAGAAAGAGCATATCCTTTTTCGGTAAGCATGACAGACCCAATAAAATTATTCGATCCGGCATCTAAAATGCCGTCTTCAAAAACAGTACCTGGCGTGATTAGACGAATGACTTCTCGTTTCACGAGTCCTTTTCCAGGTTCAGAAACTTGTTCAACGATAGCAATCTTAAAACCTTTTTCAATTAACTTTTGTACATAAGGTTTCACCGCATGAAACGGTACACCGCACATCGGAACCTTCGCACCTGCATCTCTAGAAGTGAGTGCAATTTCTAAGACTTTGGATGCAACAATCGCATCATCGAAGAACATTTCATAGAAATCGCCTAATCTAAAAAAGACCAGCGCGTCCGCGTAGTCTTCTTTAATGTCAAGATATTGTTGCATCATTGGGGTGTATTGCTGCTTGTCCATGAGTCCCCCTGTATGTTTTTAATTATGCTGCTTGAGTCAATCCAAAGCTTGTGAGTAAATCATGAATGTGCTGGATAATACCCTTGCCTAAGATTGGGAAACTATTGATGGTATCTTCAAGACCTTGTAGGAATGGAATATTGACGAAGAATGTGAGTGCTGCAAAGAGTGTAACGACAATGATACCGATGACTGCAACAATGAGTGCAATCTTGAGTAACACTTTCAAAACCTTCCATAAGACTTTACCGAGACCCTTGAAGAGTTTGCCAAAGAATCTGAGTTCTCCTGGCACTTTATCTGCTTCTTTGTCTTCGATATTCGTTCCTATTGAAGATGCTACTTTGCGTTCCTCAATGAATTTTTCACGTTCGTTTGCTTCATCCGTCTTGATGATTTCTTTTAGGTTCTTGGCTTTGCCATAGAATTCTGCAGAATTCAATACAAGTGGCTGTCCTGCATCGGATGGCTTCTTGCGCAAAGTGAAATCTTCTTCTGTTTGTGTTTCGATTTGAGTGGATTGTAATCTGATTTCATTGGATTGTTCGACAGCTTGTCTCAGCAATCTGATTTCAGAGACTAAATCCGATAAATCGATATTTTGAGACACATATTGAACACCTGAAACAGGTTTAGTTTCAACAACTTGAACTGGTTCTTGTGGTTTTTCTTCTTCAACAACAGGTTCTGGTTCTGGTGCTTGAACTTCTTCTTTAACTTCTTCCTTGACTTCTTCAATCACTGGAACTGCCACAGGTTTAACCGGTGCTTCCTCTACCTTTTCAACTTCATGAACTTCTTTTTCATACACTTCAGGTGAAGAAGGAATGAAATAGGATTCTTTCGTTTCATTGGAATTTGCGAGGATATATTCAATGATTTCTTCTTTTTTCAGTTCAGTGGAGGCTTTGATGTCATTATCAATGGCAAATCGTTGCATGACAAGAACTGACATGCCGCGAATTTTAACTTCCAATTCTTCTGTGTACTTGCCTCTATCTGTCAATTCTTTGATGATGATGTCTGCAAGTTCAGTTTTCTTCAAACGTCTTGGAACATCGACATCATACTTCGCACCAAGATCACGGATCTCAGAAAGTGTTGAACTCTTATACAGAACTGGTCTGAATTTTTGGGGAGGTAGACCATCAATACGACCAAAACTATCATAGAATAGATACTTGATTTCACGATTGAATGTCTTCATGTTGGGTAGTTCAAGACCGACAGCCTTCACATGATTGATGGATTGATCAACGACTTTTTTGATATCTCTGGCATTGACTTGTTTTTCAACCATATAGGATAACAAATCCGTCCAGAACTCTTCTAGATACATTTTATCAAGTTTTGGATCATCAAAGAAAATCAGTAAGTTTTCGAGTTGAGTTTCTGTGAATTCAGTGAACCAAGATAAACGATAATTCAGTTCATCTGCAAGTGTCAATCTGGATTTTCTAGTTTCAATGACTTTTTCCCGGAGCACTTCGCGCAGAACAAACATTCTGAGTTCTCTTGGAATGGTCAGATTGATTTCCTTGAAAAACGAATTCACCTGTTGTGCAGGTAAATAGATGATGGTTTTCAGGACATCTTCAATCTTGATTTCTTTGTTTCCAACGTTTATGTTGCTTTCTCGTGTTAATCTTGGCATAATGGAACCTCCAATTGCACTTCTTTGTATTTATAATACAATGATTTCTATGATTTTACAAGGTTTTTAACCTTTTTTAATAGAAAAGGGCCCTATCAGGCCCAACTTCATTCAAAATCCTTTTCAATGCCATCTTCGATGATGGAAACAATCGATTGTAACATTTCATTAATGTCGCTTTGTAAAGCCAAATAATCGGACATCAAGGGATAAGCTTCAATCGTTGCTAAGAGGTCATCATAGCGTTTCTGAAAGGTGATGATTGCTTCGGTTTTATGGATTTCTTTGGCATTCACCAACTGTTTTTGGATGGACTTAAGTTCACCAATTTTACCTTTAAGTTCCTTATTACCATTGATCAATGCTTCGATTCTTCTATAACGTGCAATGGTCTCATTTTCGAGAATCATTTGTATCAGTTTTTCTCTTTCAGTCATATACTTTCACCGAGTAAAAACCATGTTTTCGCTTCTGTGATTCTCACATCAACGACTTGTCCAATCATTTCTGGTTTACCTTTAAAATTCACAAGCTTATTATGAGCCGTGTATCCAGCAAGCACTTGATCATCATACTTCGACACGCCATCAACTAAAACCTTGACAACCTGATGAAGAAATCGTTGGTTACCTTTTAAGTATCCGCTATTGATTTTATCATTGAGTAAATAAAGTCTTTCCTTTTTCTCGATCTCTGGAGTTGTATCATCAAATTGTGCAGCTGGTGTACCTTCTCGTTTTGAAAACACAAAAGTGAATGCACCTTCAAAGCCTGCCTGATCCACAAGATCCATCGTTTCCATGAAATCATTTTCTGTTTCACCTGGAAAACCAACAATGATATCTGTGGTGATTGATATACCAGGAACGGTATCTTTTAACTGATTGAGCACTTTGAGATAAGAATCTTTGGTATAATGTCTATTCATTCGTTTTAAGATTGCATTAGAACCAGATTGAACAGGTAAATGGAAAAATGGCATAACATGACGACAATCTCTCATCGCTTCCATCGTCTTTTGATCGAGGTCGTGCGGATGTGAAGTCGTAAATCGAATCCGTTCAATGCCTAAAGTATCCAAGTCTCTTAAAAGATCTCCGAATGTATAATTCATATCGTCGAAATCTTTGCCATAAGCATTCACATTTTGTCCAAGGAGTGTGACTTCTTTGTAGCCTAAAGCTGCAAGTTCTTTCACTTCAGCAATGATTTCTGCTTTAGATCTCGAACGTTCTTTGCCTCTGGTATAAGGAACGATACAATATGTACAAAACTCATCACACCCAAACATGATGTTGACCCAAGCCTTAAATTTGTGGGTTCTAACCTTGGGCAGGTTTTCGATGATGTCTCCTTCTTGAGAATAGACTTCAACGACTCTTTCTTTGGCAAACATGGCGGTTTCAATGTATTGTGGCAACTGATGAATATTATGCGTACCAAAAATGATATCGACATGTTGATATTTTTTAAGTACACGTTCAACCACATTTTCTTCTTGTGACATGCAACCAGCAAGTCCTAAGATAAGGTCAGGATGTTCTCTTTTGTATGCTTTGAGTCTACCGAGTTCACCCCAAATGCGGTTTTCAGCATTCTCGCGTATCGCGCATGTATTGATGATGATGACATCAGCATCATGATCGTGTTCGGTTGCTGAAAAACCCATGAGCTCCAATATACCAGCCATGGTTTCACTGTCTGCTTCGTTGCCTTGGCAACCATATGTATAAATCTTGTATTGTTTATGGACACCAATCTTTTGATGGGCATCACTGAGTTGGAATTTGAGTTCTTCGATGGCAGTTTTGCCACGTTTTCTTGCCTGATTGAGATCCGGCTTGAAATATTTATCGAGATCGACTTTATTCATCTAAAAATCACCTAGTCCTATTATACAGCAAAAAACAGTATGGTCTATACTGTTTCGCTTTCGATATGTATTCTTGAAATTGTCTTTTTTTGAAAGTCCATGATGACTGCATTCAACTGCTTTGGACCTGGGGCTACTTCATTTGGAATTGAGAAACCGTTGATGAATCTGTCCAATACGATTTCTTTGGTGACACCAATCACGCCATTGAGAGGACCTGTCATACCAACATCAGTGATGTATAGCGTACCCCCTGGTAATACTCTATCATCTGCTGTGGGCACATGTGTGTGCGTACCTATTACAGCCGAGACACGACCATCTAAATAATGACCGAGTGCAACTTTTTCTGAAGTTGCTTCTGCGTGCATATCAACCAGTACATAATCTGTTTTCTCATGCTCCAATATTTGATCAATACCGATGAAAGGACAATCCATATTGGCATTCATGAATGTACGACCGAGTGCATTGATGACGAGTAGTTTCGTGCCATTGTAATTGAGTGTGAGATATCCTTTGCCTGGTGCTTCATGATAATTGAATGGGCGGATCACATTAGAGCCTTCAATGAATTCAAACAATTCTTTATTGCCCCATACCCAGTTTCCCATGGTGATGGCATGAATGCCCATGCTCATGAGTTCTTTATAGATTTTTAATGATATCCCGCGACCGTGGGATGCATTTTCTGCATTCACGATGATGATGTTGGGACGGTGCATGTTTTTAAGTTCAGGCAGATGCGCGTAAAGCATATCGAGTCCTGGTTTTCCATAAATGTCACCAATAAATAATACTTTCATGGACGTTCCTTCTTTCTAGCGAAAAGAGGCCGAAGCCTCTTATTTTGCGATGTCTGTAGCTCGTGTTTCACGAATGACAGTCACCTTAATGGTACCAGGATATGTCATCTTCTCTTCAATTTGTTCCTTGATGAGACGAGCGACCTTGAATGTCGATAAGTCATCAACCTGTTCTGCTTTCACAAGCACTCTGATCTCACGACCAGCCTGAATGGCGAATGATTTTTCAACACCCGGAATTTCATTGGAAATGGCTTCCAGTTGTTCAAGACGTTTGATGTAGTTTTCCATGGATTCAGAACGTGCACCTGGACGTGCTGCAGAAAGTGCATCTGCTGCAGCAACTAAAACTCCGATGATGGTTTCTGCTTCTTGATCACCATGGTGAGACGCAATGCCGTCAACCACTTCTTTGGGTTCTTTATACTTGTTCACGATATTGACACCGATGGATACGTGACCGCCTTCGACTTCATGGTCGACTGCTTTACCAATATCATGCAGTAAGCCTGCACGACGTGCCATGATTTCATCTTCACCGATTTCAACGGCTAGTTTGCCGCAAAGGAATGCAGTTTCGATGGAATGCTTGAGTACGTTTTGACCGTAACTGGTTCTAAAACTGAGGCGTCCCAGTAACTTCACAAGATCCGGATGGATACGACCGATCCCTGTCTTAAAGACTGCATCTTCACCCGCTTCACGGATGAACATATCGACTTCAACACGGGCTTTTTCAACAACTTCTTCAATACGACCTGGATGGATACGACCATCAAAGACTAACGTGGTTAATGCACGTTTGGCAATTTCTCTTCGGATTGGATCAAAACCACTGAGGACAACCGCTTCTGGGGTATCATCAATGATCAGGTCAACACCTGTTAATGCTTCAATGGTGCGAATATTACGTCCTTCGCGTCCAATGATGCGGCCTTTCATTTCGTCATTTGGCAAATCAACAACGGATACAGTTCTTTCAGTTGTTGTTTCACTTGCATACTTCTGAATTGCAAGTGACAGCAATTGCTTAGAGCGTTGCTGAACTTCATTTTTAGCCTTGTCTTCTTCATCTTTGATGTAGCCGGCGATTTCATCAGAAATACTTTCTCTGACTCCTGCCATGATGATCTCTCTTGCCTGTTCGACAGAAAGTCCAGAGATCTCCATCAGTTTTTCTTCTTGCTGCTTTAAGACTTCTTCCGCTTTGCTATTCAATTGTTCAAGTTGTTCTTTCTTTTCGTCAAGTTTTTCTTCACGCAAAGCAAGCGTTTCTTCACGCTTGTCTAAGTGTAGGGCACGACGATTCAATGTGTCTTCGCGCTGAGATACTTTGTTTTCAAGAGTTACAACGACTTGTCTGCGTTCGCGCATGTCATTGTCAAACTCCTTGCGTAAAGCAAAGATATCCTGTTTAGCTTCTAAAACACTTTCTCTTTTTGCCTTTTCGGCTTCTTTTTTTCCGTCTTCAACAATTTTTTCAGCCAATGCACGGCTCGCCTTAAGATTTTTTTCGTGTTGCCAAACACGTAGAAAATACCCAAGAACCGCTGCGATGGCGATCAGCAAACCGGAGATGATTGCTTCTACAGCATTGAGTGCTACTAATAATAGCATTCTAAACACCTCCATATATTTTATTTTTAACAATTGATTCAATCAAATTGTCTGATGCATAATGCACCTCATCATTATACCTTAATTTTGTCTGAAAAGTCAATCAAGAAACGGACCAAGATGAAGGATTGTTCTTTCTTTTTTTTGTAAAATATGTATAATGATATTAGTGCTTCACATGAAGGAGTTTAGATCAATGAATAAAAATATTAAAGGACAGCCAAAGAAGGTCGGTTTCTGGGCTTGGGTTCATCAAAATCGGATCAAGATTGCAGGATTTCTCTTTATTGTCATTCTACCGGTTGCATTTGTGATTGCTGTCTATGTTGGTGCTTATGCAAACAACAATAAAGTTCATTTTGATGCTGAAGTCACAGAACAAACAACTTATGTGAGATCATTTATCAATGCAGATGAATTAGAAGCCATCACACTAACGATTGATTGGACTGAGCTTAAGAATCCTTCTGAAACTGTAGATCCAGTGGGATGGATTGGTGGATACTATAAATTTACTGCTTACTACACTGCTAAAGATAGTTACACCGTTGGCAATGTATCTGTTACACCTGTATTACAGACTAAATGGACTGATATGCGCTCAATGATCGCTCAACAAAGCCTTTCAACATCTGTTAGATCGTTCCAAATTGATTTCAATTATGACTTACCGACTAGCCCATTATGGTTTGTCAATGTGACGGATCCTGTACTTTATTTGAAAGTAGCCTACACTTACCAAACACCAACTGGACAAATCAATAAAACAGAATATGTCAGTATCGATTTATCAAGTTTGAGTCCTGATCGAGTCATCCCTAGCACATAAGACGAGCAATCGTCTTTTTTGTTTTTCTATGTTATAATCACAGTAAAGAAAGAAGGGATTCAATGTCTATTTGGATGATTGTCATATCAGCATTGATGTATATCTTCATGATGGTGATGAATACACTTGCCAATACACTACCTTTGAACGGGATTACTACTGGTGATGTGTCCTTCAAGTATCCTAATTTGTTTCAGCCTACTGGTATGACATTTTCGATTTGGGGATTGATTTATATCCTTTTACTCGCATACGTCATTTATCAATTTTCAACCATTGGTAAGCCAATCAGTGATGAGATGAAACAACTCTTTTTCAGAGTCAATCTACTATTTGCATTAGCATCACTTTTGAATGCCCTTTGGCTCATTTCGTGGCACTATGACAAAATCGTGATATCAACTGTGATTATGGTTCTTCTTCTTGTAACATTGATATGGATTGGATTATTAACACCTACACTTGGAATGCTCACGAGAACTGCTTTCTCAGTTTATCTGGGATGGATCACAGTTGCAACCATTGCCAATGTAACCATCATGTTGGTAAAACTTGGTATCCCCAGTTTTTCTCAAGGATCTGTATTCATGACTTCATTCATTCTTGTGATAGGATTAGTGATTGCATGGTTATGGGTGATAAAAACAAAAGACATTGCATATGGTGTCGTCATCATTTGGGCATATACTGGAATTGTGATGAGACATTTCAATCATTTAGAGTTGAATAAGGCATATCCATTGATTTACACAACAGCCATATCATCTATACTCATGATTGTTTTAGTTTTGAGTTGGATTACCATACAAATGAAAGGATAGATAAAGATGTCAAACTTAGTATTGTTTGTTTTGATTGAAGCATTTGCGGATTGGGAAGGAGCTTATCTAACTCCTGAATTGAGAAACCCATTCATGAATCCAACAGGATCAATGGATGTTAAGGTCGTTGGACTATCCAAATCACCAATACAATCCATGGGTGGATTTCATGTCATTCCTGATTTTGATATATCTGATGTACCGAGTCAGTTTTCAGGACTAGTTTTGATTGGTGGTACGTCGTGGAGAACAGAGAATGCAAAAAAAGTCCTACCACTGATTCAACACGCCATACAAATGGGTGCAGTCGTTGGTGCGATTTGTGATGCAAGCCAGTTTCTTGCTACCCATGGTTTTTTAAATCATGTGAATCACACTTCAAATGATCTTATGGATTTATTATCGATACCTAAGACAGAATACAATAATCGTAACCAGTATCATGAAGTTCTTGTTGTAAGAGATGGATTGTTTGTCACAGCCAATGGTAGTGGTTCTCTTGAGTTTGCAAAAGAGATGCTTGTTGCACTCGGTGTTTACAATGAAGAACAAGCAAAGGGGTATTATGATTATTACAAGCTTGGACATATCGAATATATGAAGTTGTTAGATCAAAAGAAATCGTAATTCTTTTACGAAAGATATTCAGTCCTGATTCAATTCCATATTCATCAAAAAAACATGCCGATTCCTCATGGGAACTGGCATGTTTGTTTTACGATGCTTTTGTAATATCCAAATGAATTCGACCATCTTTAATTTCGATGATTCGATCCGCTTTTTCAGCGATATGACGATCATGTGTAATGATGATGAATGTTGTTTTAAATCTTTGGTTGATTGATCTTAAAAGTTCATAAACTTGTTCTGTAGTATCACTGTCTAGATTTCCCGTAGGTTCATCAGCCAAGATGATTTTTGGATTGTTAATCAAACTTCTTGCAATAGCAACTCTTTGTTGCTGTCCGCCTGACATGTTGATGGCCAAGTTATTTTTAACTTTTGTTAATCCAACAATATCGAGTAATTCATTCGCACGATCTATCACTTCTTGAGTGATGGGTTTTTTAGAGATACGGTAAGGCATAATGACATTCTCAAAGGCAGTAAATTCAGGTAATAAATAGTGGAATTGGAAAATGAATCCGATGGTTTCGTTTCTCAATCTTGATAATTGATTCTTGCTCATGGACTGAGTGTTTTTCCCATTGATGAGCACATCACCCGATGTTGCCTTATCAAGTGTACCTAAAATGTTGAGTAATGTTGACTTACCACTACCTGATTGACCAATGATTGAATTGAATGTGCTTTCTTCAATATCCAAAGATAAATCAAAGACGACTTGTGTAGGATTAGGTGTTTTTTCACCATAAATTTTATTGATATGCTTGAGTTCAACGATTTTAGGCATTACGAATCACCTCAATGACGGTTAATTTGCTGGATTTGATGGCAGGTGTCAATGCAGCTAATGTAGAAGCGATGAGCGCAATCATCGCAGATAATAGAATGAAAGGTGCTTCAATCGTTAATGGGACAACCGGTGTTCCATCTGGTTTTAATGCAAACGTTGTGAATGCATATGAAAGTCCTAATCCAAAGAGTACACCACCTATAGCACCGAAAATACCTAAAATAAATCCTTCAAATAAAAAGACTTTCGATGCATCAGAATCTAAGATGCCCATGGCTTTCATGATTCCGATTTGTTTGGATTTCTGCATGACTGTAATCGCAAGTGTTGAGGAAATCCCTAAAACAACAGAGATGATGACAAAGACCTGAATCATCAAAGATGAAATACTTTGACCTTGTAAACCCGAAAGCAATTCTTGATTTTCACTCATCCAATCGGTTGCTTTAAGATTCATCGGTTCTAATTCATCGTTGAGTAATAATCCTAATGCTTCGGCTTCAAAAATTTCATTAATCTGAAATTCAACTGACGTCACCACTTGATTGTTATTGATGATGGATTGAAGTGTTGATAAGGTTCCTAGTCCCCATGTGCGGTTGATGACAGCAACATTGAAATCAAAGAATCCAACGACAGTGAGTGTATGAACTTCTCCCATCACAGTGATATCAATCGTATCACCAATCATCAAATCCAATTGATCTTCATTGCCGAGTGTTTTACCTAAGACAATTTCAAAATCAGATTCGGGAAGTCTTGATCCATCTGTAAGCTTTAAATCGAAGCCATAAATGGTATTCGCTTTCTCAAAATCGAAACCTCGAAAGAGAATTTCTTTTTCGAGTAATCCTTTTTTCAGAGTTCCTCCCATATCAACAACTGGGGATGCGACTGTAAATTGATCAGATAGTGATAAAACAGCTGTTGTCATTTGATCATAGTCATCAATATAACGATTAGACGAATCATCAGAAAGGATGCTGATATGTGCTGATGAACCAATCGTTGAATCAACTAAACTATCTTGTAAACCAGTAATGAGTGAACCTATAAATACTTGTACCGATACACCCACAGAGATGCCTAAGATGATGATTAGAGTCTGTCTTTTGGCGGATGACAAGAAACGCCAAGCGATTTGAAATGCAAGTTTCATGCTGATACCTGCTTTCTAAATGCTTTTAAATCATCTAAAGACTGCAAGATATAGTCATACTTGATGGATTCAACGTTATGAGGTTCTCTAAAAGCTTGTCCTCCAAGAATGATTCCAACATTGGGGAAGAATCTTCTGATTTCATCAGTAATCTGTTTGGTAATGATGAGGTTGTACGGATTGGTGACTGAAAGTGCAATATAATCAGGTTCATAGGCACGAATAGCAGATAAAATCTCATTTTTTGGAGTGTTTGCTCCAATATAGTTCGCATCAAATCCTTCAAGCAACATGAAATGAGCATTCATGATGGCACCAATTTCATGATATTCAAATGCTGGAGTCAAGATGACTACTTTTTTATTCACTTTAGGAATCTGATTGAGTCTTTTTAAGATGTACGTATAGCTGATTTCTAAAATGGTTCTAATAATTGATGTTCTGAAATGTTCTTTCCAAATGCAGATTTCCTCATCTTCGACTTTACATTGAAAAAAGAGTAAAGATGGAGCAAGCAGCTGAATGTATAGCTCTTCGACAGAAAGTGTTCCTTGTTCAAGGAGTTCAGTCGCGAACTTGACGGCTTCTCTTTTATTCTCTTGATCGAGTAGTTCTAAAAATGAATTCAATATATCTTTTTGCATTAAAATACCTCCCCGGTTTGCCCGTTCTTCTTTTTCATTATACATGTTTATTTAGAAAGAATGGTGATAAGGCAACTCGATACAAAAAATTAGAAAAGGAATACCCAATCATGGGATATTCCTCACAAGGTTTCACATAAATTGCATGTTTTGATACATATTTCTATCTTGAGGTCTTTGAATAATAACTTAAATAAGGAGATATGGACTGGATGATTTCATCGAACATTTGATTGATTTCTTCTGGTTTTAGGTGTTCAGTCAAAGGATCTTGAGATAGTGCAAGTCTCGCATAGGATAAATCTTTAGTATCAAATGACTTGATCAGTAATTGATGATTGGCGATGTGTCTATTTGTCATCTGCGCTGGAAAATCAGGCATCGGACCTGCATAGACTGGACGCACATCATTTCTTCTAAATAAAGCATTGGTCTCAACCACATGCCCTAAAGGAAGATTTGGGATTTGACCAGTATTTGGCATATTGACATTGGTGACAAACTCTGTTAATCCTAAAAGAGCTTTGAGTTGTAAGACGCCCTCTTCACCGGTTGGTGTGATTCTGACCTGTTCTTTACCTTCAATGATTCTTAAGGCTGAAGCATTGCCTTCCGCTTTAATTTCTTTTCTTCGTTTTACAGGAGTTAAGAAAAAGCGCCATGACTTAATCATTTCAGGGTCTTTGGTGTACCAATGGTGAGGTAAGAATTCAACTAAATGTCTATCTCCAGCGGCTGCAATCGAACCAAATCGTCTGAATAAATCAAGTTTCACACGTTCAGCGCTTCCAAAGGGACCATAATGGATCCACTTGTCACCTGCAATACCTTCTGCATGATATTTTTCTGCAAACTCTTGATAAATTGGCATCAAATCGATATCTTTATATGATGCGTAATTGATCCATGTAAAATGATTGATTCCGAGTGGATTAATGCTAATGTCTTTGAAATGGGCATCTATGCCTGTTTTTTCTTTCAGCGCTCTTTTAAGAATTTGCTGAACATGAAAAACTTCATGGCAATTTCCAAATGCCTTGATTTCTGGATAAACATGATAAAGCATTTGAACACACATCGTCATCGGATTGGTAAAGTTGATGACCCATGCGTTTGGTGCATGTTTTTTGATGGCTTGAGCAAATGTTTCATAGATTGGCATCATGATTAGTGATCTAAAAATACCGGCAGGTCCTGTGGTATCTCCAACGGTTTGATAGATGCCCCACTTTTCTGGTAAATGCACATAAGCTTCCATTTCATCAAAGGTTCCTGGCAAAATAGAGATGAACACAAAATCAGAATCTTTCAGTGCTTCTTCAAGCGTTAATGCAACTAAAAAATTCCATTTTCCTACGGCTTGCTCATGATTCATGATCATATTGCCAATTTTTTGATTGTTATAAGCCGCTTCAGTGTCAATATCGAATAAAACGACTTCACCGGATAACTCAGCTTCTAAAGCCAAATCACTCATTAAACTTCTCGCCCATAAACGAGACCCACCACCAATATATGCAATTCTAATGTTTTTCATTGACCTCTCCTGATTCAACAGCTCTTGCAAATAAACGATAAATGTCTGGATGATTTTTCATGATATTTTGAGGTCTAAATCCTGCACCTAACCATGCTAAGGTTGTGTGTCCAATATGAACAAGCTCATCATTTGAGTTGTAGAGTTCATAACGAAATGTCATTTTCACACGTGAACATTCGGTTAGGTAAGTATATTGTGTATAGACTTCCCCAAAGAATGAAGGCTTTTTGAATTGTGAAGTCATTTCGACCATTGCAAGTCCAACACCTTGTTTTTCAATGTCCTTAAATGACATCCCTAGATCATCACAAAACTTCACTCTACCCATCTCATACCAAATGGGATATACCGAGTGATGGATGACACCCATCTGATCTGTTTCTTGATATCTTGGAATAATGGCCATGACTGATTTCATAAGTTACCTCATCTACTTTCATGATTCAATTATAACATGAAATAACACTCCACTTCATCCTAGACCCTCTTCATCTAAAGAAAAACATGACTGCTTTTGAGGCAGTCATGCAAACTAGTTTTTCTTATAGGTAATCTTATGAACATCCAATACTTTTTGATAAATGGATTGATAGACTTTAGGATTATCGATCAAATACTGCTTCGCATTTTCTCTACCTTGACCAATCTTATTACCTTCATAGGCAAACCAAGCACCGCTCTTTTGAATCAAATCAAGTTCAGATGCCAAATCCACAAGTTCACCCACTTGTGAAATGCCTTCTCCGTAGATGATATCCACTGAGACACTCTTAAACGGAGGTGCTACCTTGTTCTTCACGACTTTAATCGTGGTCTTGTTTCCGATGATGTCTGTCGTGTTTTTAATCTGTTCTCCTCTTCTGATTTCAAGACGTACGGATGCATAGAATTTCAGTGCGCGTCCGCCTGGCGTTGTTTCAGGATTACCAAACATGACACCAACTTTTTCTCGAATCTGGTTGATGAAAATCGCAATCGTGTTCGCTTTAGATATTGCACCTGATAGTTTTCTCATCGCCTGGCTCATCAGTCTCGCTTGAAGACCCACATGAGAGTCACCCATTTCACCGTTGATTTCAGCTTCTGGGACGAGTGCAGCAACCGAGTCAATGACAATCGCGTCAATGGACCCAGAACGAATCAAAGCTTCAGCAATTTCAAGTGCTTGCTCACCTGTGTCGGGTTGAGACAAAATCAAATTGTCCACATCAACACCCAGTGCTCTTGCATACTTTGGATCAAGCGCATGCTCAGCATCGATGAATGCAACGAATCCACCATTTTTTTGAACTTCAGCAATCGCGTGCAACGCTAAAGTTGTTTTACCTGAACTTTCAGGTCCGTAAATTTCAATGATTCTACCCTTTGGATAGCCTCCAATACCTAAAGCGATATCGAGTCCTATCGATCCTGTTGGCATCGCTTCAACATTATGCTCAGCCTCGTCACCGAGACGCATGATTGCACCTTTGCCATACTGTTTTTCAATTTGCTTCATTGCAGCCTCTAAGGCCAATGCGCGTTTGTCTTTATCTACCATGTCTAGCACCTCCATATGATGATAGTTGATATCATCTCTCTTTACTTGAATTAAATACTTTGAAATACAACTTTGCGATTCTTGAGTAGATAATCCATCCCACTCATCACTGTAAAGAAGATGGCAATCCAGAAGATGATATCTCCAAGTAAAACAGGTAATCCAAAATCATTAAACAACATGATTGTCAAGGCCAGCATCGTGGATGCTGTCTTGATTTTTCCATAAGGGGATGCAGCAATCACATCACCTTTTTCTACAGCAAGAAGTCTGATCCCTGTGACAGCAAATTCTCTGATGATGACAATCATCACTGCCCATAGCGGAACACGATCCGGCATGACTTGCATTAAATAAAGAAATGCAACCATCACGAGTACTTTATCGGCGATTGGATCTAAGAATTTACCAAATGTTGTGATTTGATTGTACTTTCTTGCAACATACCCATCGAGCAAATCGGTGAAAGATGCGATGATGAATAACAGTGCAAAAATCAACTGATTCAGGGGGAGATTAAAAAAATGAGTGGGTGATTCCAGGGATTTCAAATAGATGAAAACCACCATCACAGGAATCATCAACACACGTAAAATCGTTAATTTATTGGCTGTAGTCATGCATATACTTCCTCACTTGCTATAGTTTTATTTTACCATATTATTGCGTTTCCTGTTGCAATTTGAATATGCTTTTGATACAATAGGTATGCGCATTATGGGAGGTGAAACTGTGGCTAATATCAAACAACAAATCAAACGTAACAAAACCAATGAAAAGCGTCGTTCTAGCAATGCATCATTTAAATCTTCTGTGAAAACTGCCGTCAAGGCTGTCGAACGTGCTGTAACTGCCAAGGATAAGGAAAAGGCTGTTGAAGCATTGTCTTTTGCTCATAAGAAGTTGGACAAGGGTCTTGCTAAGGGCATCTTCCATAAGAACTTTGTAGCGAGACACAAATCAGGTCTTGCACAGCAAGTCAATACCCTTTAAAAATAAGGACACGCTGTGTCTTTTTTTTTAACTTTTTTCGATTTCTCGATATCCACCCTTTTGAGCGATATAGCGCACATGAGGTAGACGAACCCCAGAAACACCATAACTACCATTATATCCAATGACATTGACATATTTTTCAATGTTATCTAGTTCACTTTGCATTTTGATTAAAGCTTCATAAGTTGCTTTGATATCATCAAGTGCCCGGTGAGTGTTTGGACTTTCGATTTGATAGGTTAGTACAACGTTATCCAAACGATGTGGATAGCGATGGCGATCTTTGTAGATGGCCATAACATCCAAAATATCATTTTTGAGTTCAAAGTTACGATTCCAGTATCGTTTGAAATAAGCAATTAAGAAAGATAAATCAAATTGAATATTATAAGCGACAAGTAAGGTCTGATCGTCACCATAGAGTTGATACAGACGATGGAATGCCTCTTCTTGCGAGATTCCATCTCTGAGTAACATTTCATCCGTGATGTGGGTGATTTCAATGATTTTCGGGGAAAGAGGACGATCGGCCATGACCAAAGTCGATAACTCTTCTTTGATGACGTAAGTATTGCCTTCTTTGACGAGAAGAATGGCACCGATTTCGATGATTTGATCAGAATGTCCATACAGTCCTGTGGTTTCGAAATCGAACATCAGGATTTTTTGATGTTTTAGCATATTATACTCCTAACAGATAGAGTTCAAGTCCTAATTTTTTATCGATTTTTCCACTCTTAATGTCATAATCGAGTTTGGATAACTTCTTCAAATGGTTTTCGAGTGATTGAAAGTTGATGGCTTGTGCATTTTTAACCAAATAAAACGCTCTACCACTCTTGATGTGGAAATGCTCTGCGATTTGATCTTGGCGATAGCCTTTTTCAAGCAGTAATTTTGCATGCATTAATTCTCTGATTTTACCGACGATGTTGTTTAAGATTCGTAAAGGATCTTCGTTTCTAGCGACAAGATCATAGAAAATTTCAATGGTTTTTGCTTGATTTTTGGAGAGTAGTGCATTGGTGAGTTCAAAGATATTTTCTTCTAAATTACGTGAAACGAGTAAGAGAACTGCACGCTCAGTGATTTCTTTGGTATCGTATGCAAATAACATCAGTTTATCTGCTTCTTGATTGATCAGGTTAAAATCCAAATTGGTTCTCTCAAGTAAAGACTCGACTGCATCATCAGTGATTTGATACCCATACTTTTTGAACATATTCTTGATGAATTCAGGATAATCTTTCTTATCCATGTCTTTCACTTTTTCAATATAGGCATACTTAAATAAAGCTCCACCAATCGGTGTGGTTTCTTTGAGCACTTCAGGCATCGGTAAGATTAAGATGACGTCGGGATTTGGTTTTTCTAAGTAGGATACCCAGTTTTTAACAACAAACTCGTCTTCTTTTTCAAGTTCATTGATATTTCTGACGATGATGACCTTTTTTTCAGCGAAAAAGGAGACGGTCTGAAGATCTTCCAGAATGTCGTCTGATGTATTTTCCAAGAGGTCATACTTGATGATATTGAACGGATCTACCTTGAATTCCTTGATTTTTTCTTCTACGGTAAGATTGAGAAGGAAATCATTGGTGCTGTGATACACATAGATGGCTTCGGCCATGTTTCATGCCCCCTGACTGTCATCATCATTATACCAAATTTTAGTGTTGATAGGGTAGATGAATTTTCCATTTTGGTCTCTTTTCATTGAGATTACAGATGATGGTTCCCTGTATGTCCGTACGAAAGATTGAAACATCTTGTTTCATGAGTCTTGATAGGATGGTAGGATCTGGAAAATGATACCGATTTTGATATCCTGCAGAGATGATGGCATATTTTGGCATCACAGTCTCTAGAAATGCTTCGGATGAAGATGTGATTGAACCATGATGACTCACTTTGAGTACATCACTCTTGAGAAGGTTCCCATACCGTTCAATCAAGTCGAGTTCTGCTTGTTCTTCAATATCACCTGTCAATAAAAAGGTCATCGACATCATCTTGATTTGAAGAACAATAGAACGATCATTTGAGTTGGGATAATCTTTGATTGGACCTAAGACATCAATCCATGTATTTCCACATGCTATTTTGTCGTTAGACTTCACGAATAGAACGCCTTGATATCGATAGAAATCATATGTGTCATATGCAGATAAAACGATTTGATTGATATTCAGCTTATCAATGATTTCTATAGCATCATACGTGTGATCCGTGTCAGAATGCGTGAGTATTAATAAGTCCAGACTTCGAATGCCATGATGTTCAAGATAGTTATAAGATCCTTTGTATGCATCAATCAACATTTGACAATCATCGCTTTGTATATAGATAGCATCCCCTTGACCTACATCGATGAATACGACTTGATCAGGTTGTAAAAACCTTAGGCTTGGAATGTAGAATATGAGAATGATGATGATGACTTTCCAGGTCATACTGATGATATTTTTCGATGTTAAAAGAGAAATGAAGGCGATCAAATAGACGAAAATTAAAATCACTGAAAGTGATGGTAGCATCATACTCATCTGCCTGTCTGATAACCACAACATTAGATCATCAAAGAAGGTCATGATGATCATCAGATATTCATCTAGAAATGGAAAGAAAATGACAAGAAATGATAATGGTGTCACAACATAGATGATGACCAGTTGTATGATTGGAAAAAGTGGCATCATCATCGGTGATAATAGCCTTGTAAAGGGTAAAATGAGACATTGGATGATGCTCGTTAAGACAACTTTTTTTGTGTAGGAACTTAAGTTTCTATATAAATATTCAGACAGATGAATCACGTTTAAGATGATGTAAGTCATGAAGAATCCTAAATGCCAAAGCAAGCGATAGTCGAACAATATCATCAGGAAAAAAGCCATCTGAATCCGGTCGAGTCCTGTCCAACTGAATTGATATTTTTGACTGATTTGATAAAGAATCATCATCAGTAAAATGCGTAAGATGACATGAGAACCTTGATAAAGATAAAGTGCGCATAAGAGAAACAAGATGATGACTGCACTTTGAATACGTGGACTTAAATCTAGATGAAACATCCATTTTTTCAGGCCTTCAATGATGACGTAAATATGTAACCCAGACATTGAGAATAAATACATGATGCCTAACATCCGATACCGTTCTGTCGCTTCCTCATCAAAGTCAGTTTCTCCAAATACAATGGATAACACAATTGACTGACTTCTCAGATCTTTCACATTCTCAATCAACTTCAATCGAAGTTCATTGATGTGAAACCCTGAATCAACATAGGTCATTTCATGAATTTTGAGCTTCCCATCAATACCTTCTGCAAAGTAATAAAGATAAGCATCAAATCCTTTAGGAACGGTTTGATTCCGATACATGTCTACATTTGCATCAATGATATATCGATTTCCCAGTTTTATCTCTTGATTGGAAAATAGATGATATTTTCTGCCTTCAAAAGATACTGTTAGTCGATTCGTATGCTTCATCGGCTCAATATCAACAACACTTGCAACACCATGAATTTGATCAGGCATTTGATGGTTTGATTTGACTTGAACCATCACAAATCCAATCAAGCATAAAACAATCAGAAGATGAAATCGAATTACTCTTCTGGCGACATACAGATAGATGCACATCACAATCCAAAAAAAAGGATGTAGAAATCCGATGATGAAACCTACAAACGCATAGGCTTCTATATGACAATCATCCAATAGTGACAAAAGGTCTGATTTTTTCAAGGGTTGCTATTCCGATATGTTTGACATGAATCAGTTCATCAATGGATTTAAAAGATCCGTTTGCTTCTCGGTATACGATGAGCGATGCTGCTCTCGTTTCTGTCATGGATGGAATCGTGATGAGTTCTTTGAAACTCGCTTTATTGATGTTGATGAGTATTGAAGGTGTGACAGATTCATCCAATCTGGATGGAATCCTAATGGTTCGATGACTACTGATCACTTCAGACAAAACGATCCCTGTTAAATCTGCATCAGGTAACATCTCTCCTCCTAATTTGAGAGCATCAAGCATCGTGATGGGTTCAAAACATACATAATTGCCTGGTAAGGATACTGCTCCACTAATGTCTATCGTAAATGTTTCAGGATAAACTGCTGCTTGATGAATCATCTGAACTTCTTCACTTCTTGGAAATAACCAACCCCATCCTAGTATCATCAAGACAATGATGGTTGCCATTGTTTTTTTCATATCGATTCCTCCTTGACCTATGCTAGTTCAAGAAGTACCTTTTTACTCGAAAAAAAAGACCAAGTGATGGCCTTATTATTTTACTTGATGAAATTGGGTAGTGTTTTGATGAAAGCTTGACACTTCGGTTCAATTTCATCAGCATGTTGATCAATCGATTCAAATCCGATTGCACCTAACAATGTATTGGTCGGATCTAAAAGTTTTAAAAATCTTTTTTCGATTTGTCCTGGTCCACCATCATGCGTGAAAAAGAAAACGATATGCTTATTTTTAATCAGACCAGACTTTAGTAATGTCAAAACTGGAGGAGTGATGGTCCAAGCCCAAACAGGTGTGCCGATCCATAGTGTATCATAAAGACTGAAATCGATATTCATCTGCTTCAAGACTGGCTCTTTTTTCATGAAAACAGATGCGCCACCCCAAATATATTTACCAAATCCTTTGCCATCTCTTTCATGCACAGGTTCTATTCGTAAAGTATCAGCATTTAACTGATTTTTAAATATATTCGCTACTTTTTCTGTGTGACCCTCAAATGAATAATAAACAATCAATGTTTTTCCCATCATTCACCTCTGATGATACAATTCAACTTCAATCCCTAAAGATACGCAACGACCATATGTTTTCTAGGATCTAATCCTTCACTGATTTCATAGCGAAATCCAAGTGACTTTAGAATTCCAATATAATAATCTAAAGGATATACATACTGTCTGATGACATCAGTTTCATCACCTATTGTAATCCTGTGTCTCATCATCACACCGTATGTATCAATTCTCCAAACATAGGAGAACGGATTATCATCACTTTCCTCATACCCATCATAATCAGTTAAGACATCCGTCTTATAAACATCAAAGATTAATCTTCCATCAGGATTTAAGGTTTGTTTAAAGTGTTTGAACACTTCTTTGACACCTTTCATGTAGTTTAAGACATCAAACATCGCTAAAATGACATCTGCTTTTGCATGCATCGGTGTTCTTAAGTCATGTTCATATAAGGATGCAAACCATAGCTCGTTTCTCAATTTTTCGGATGCGATTGTAAGCATGGATGAATCAATATCTACACCAATCACATCGTGACCATGCTTCACCAATTCTAAAAGCAGATATCCTGTTCCGCAACCCGCATCGATGATAAAATCATCTTTTTTTAAGTATTTGCTGATCCAATCATAAACCGCACCATAATCGACATCAGACATCAAAATGTCATAGGCTCTCGCAAACATTACTTGATTCTCTTCGTACCCAGGAGTCTTTGATCAAATCCATAGAACTTCCGGTCTTCTTCTTTAAATAGGTGAATGATGACTTCATGACAATCAATGAGTGTCCAACTCCCACCTTTACCTTCGATATTTTTAATTTCATCAGCAATCAAAGCTTTTTTAACATAGTTGGTCGCTGCACTACCTTGTCTTTCATTGACTGTTGCTATGATAAAGTATTGATAAAATGGTGATGCATTTTCAAAGTCATAGACTGCTAAGTCCTTGACCTTTAAATCTTCTAATGTATTGATGAGTATGTTCAGTTTATCCACGCGTTTCCTCCATATAATATTGGTATGCTTTCACCTGTTCTTGACTAGGGGTCTTCCCTTTGGCAATCAAATGATCTATTGATATTTTCATACAATAACAGACTGCTTGATCTAAATCTTGAATGGCCATCTTGAAAATCATTTCTGAATCTTCAAATCCTCGGTTAGGTTCACAGGAGTCAGCAATGAAAATGATTTTTTCAAGTTTGCCCATGTCCTTGGTACCCCAGACATGATGCTTGATGGCATTTAATAAATCATCATCATGCATATCAAATTCATTTTCTAAAGTTTTAGCAGCAGCAAGCGCATGATAAATGACAGGATAATCCTGATATCTCAAAATGCTATCTTGATCCAAATCTTTGATTTGAATCTCAATCTCATCATATTTCGAGGTATCATGCCAATAACCAGCAATACGCGCTTTTTCTACATCAACATCATGCACAAGCGCCAGTTTAACTGCTGTTTCTGCAACACCTTCAACATGTTTAAGTCTTTTCGGATGGTCTTTTAATTTGATTGTTGCTCTTAAGATGATCTCATTCATTGGAAAAGTGCCTCCGATAACGAGAGATGAAATCCTTTAGGATAGACAATCTTTACATGGCAAGGTCCTACGATGTGAACGAATCCCATATCTGCTAAGGTAATCTGCATTTTAGATTCTGGAATTCTAAAACCTTTTTCTTCATAAGCATCTGCATAAATCTTAAACTGTTCTTCTTTGTTTTCTAAGAGTTCATGAATTCGCTTTTCATTGGTTTTATGCATTCTGATGTTTCGATCCAAATAGAAGACAACAGGTTGTGTTTCTGTCGTCAGTGTGACAGCAACCAATCCTTCAATGAAAACAGTTTGTCCTTGATTTAATGTATAAATCTTCGGATGTATTTCTTGATCCGGAATCAATTTCTTATAGACTGTGTAGGGTAATAAATGATGCAAATATCCACTTTGATACAGACCTGGCATATCAATGATTTTTTGATCATCAAACATGCCTTCTAGAGCTTCTTGAGTTAACCCCGCTTTTTTGAATGCGAGTGCCTTGTTATCATTCGTCAGCGCTTTAAACAGCGTTGTTTTTCCACTGTTTTGTACACCGAGTAAATAGATGTTTTGACTCGTAAATGATTGAACATATTGTTTTAAATGATCGATATCATATGGGTTTTTTGCTGACATCAGAATGATATCTTCATAGGGGACTTGCATCAATTTGACTTTCTTAATGATGTTTTGGAGTAGCATCTCCAAATTGGTATCTTTAGGTAGTAAATCAATTTGATTGATGATATAGATGAATTTCGCTTCACTTTGATAACGCCAAACAGGATGCGAAAACAAAAGGTCCAGATGAAGCACTGAACTGATCATTAAAATTAAAGAATTTTCAGGTAATGATGGCAAATCTTCAGGATGAAAATGGATGCTTGATTCACCGTAATGAAGTAACCTGTAACAGGATTGGCAATACTCATGATCTAAAGAAAGAGCATATCCAACTTTTTCCTTCTCAACGGTTTGTAATACAGCACCACAACCCTTACACCGCATGATCATTGACATATGCTTTCAGCCTTTCGTCATAAAGTGCAGGGCGTTTCGTTTTGATTTTCTTAATGATCATCTTTTCAAGTTTACGGTTAAATTGAGTAATCAAACGATCAGATTTCCGTTTGACAGAACGCACCAAAATCACTTGGATTCCAAAACGATTCCCACCTAAAACATCCGTCATGAGTTGATCACCAATCAAGATGGTTTCAGACTTTTGACCGTTTGCCATATTCAAAGCTTTCTTGAGTCCAAATTTCAGTGGTTTTTTGGCATGCCAAACAAACTTCAAATCCGTTTTCTCCAGTGCTGGTTCTACTCTTTTACGTCCAGAATTGGAGATGATGACCACTTCGAAGGATCGTTGTAGAGCTTTAAAGAAACGGACATGAGAGGGTGACAATTCAGCTTCATCATACCCGATGATGGTGTTATCTAAGTCAAAAAACAAGGTTTTTATGCCTTGCTCTTTCAAGTGTTGGTAGTTGATGTCAAATATCGATTGTTTGTAAGTTAACGGAATACACTTTAAGTATACTGCCATTATTTAATTTCCACGATCTCGATTTCAAAGATTTTCCCAGCTTCTGTCTTGACTTCGACGATATCGCCTTCAGCTTTGTTCAGCATGGCTTTACCAATGGGTGATTCAATAGAGATTCTAGAAGATCTTGGATCGGCTTCGATCGATCCAACGAGATAAAATTCTTTTTGTAGATTGTTTTCAACAAAACGAACAGTCACAGTCTTACCGATATTGACGATATCTTCTGATGTAGATTTAATAATTTTGACATTCTTGAGAATATTTTCGATTTCAGCGATTCTCGCTTCAATACGTGCCTGCTCATTTCTTGCGGCATCATAATCCGCATTTTCTGAAAGGTCGCCTTGTGCTCTTGCTTCTTTCAACGCCTCTAGGTTTTCACCGCGCTTGACGTCTTTGAGATGTGAGAGTTCTTTATTGAGATTGTCGACCCCTTCTTGAGTCAGTTGAAACAGTTGTTTGACGGCCATGGTGGTCCTCCTTAAATTTCTTAACTATTATACTACACTTTGTCATGAAATGACATAAGTTTTGAGTGCTTTTTGATATTCCTTGTGTTTTGGCATGAATTCACCTAAGAGATGATAGAAATACTTGGAATGGTCAAAGACTTTGGCATGTGCATATTCATGGTATAGCACATAGACTGTGTAAATCGGATCTAACTTTGCCAGAAATGTGTTTAAAGTGATTTCCATATGCTTTCGATGATAGGAACCATACTTGCTTTTCAAATACTTAAGTCTGATTGGTTTTTCTGTAATTCCATGAGACTCAACTTTTTCAATCACTGCTGGTAAGAGGAGTGGTAACTTCTTTTTCATTTCAGATTGATAAATTCGTTTTTTGATTTGATTGATATCATCTATGGTTGAATGACAGATCACTTGATCCTGCAAGATGCTGTATTGAAACCTACCATATATCGTCTTCAATTCATAGGTATTACCCCAAAGGACGATTTGATCTATTTGTTCACTTTGGCTTTGAATATGATATTGATGATAGAACTGATCAAACTTAGCATCAATATAAGCTAAGATGGTTTTTTTAGGAGTCAATCGATTCGTGGTGACAACCAGCATGTTGTTTCGGATTCGAAAGTATGAGTTTTTATTTTTCTTGATGATGATCTGATACGGTAAAACTTTACCGTTTTTTTCAACGGTATTCATCATGATGACTTCCTAATCATCGCGTAAGGTTCCACCTGAAATGGAATCTTGATTTTCAAGATTTGTTTTGGGTGTCTAGCGACAGGAGTGAAATGCTCCTCTATGTCATGCATCGAATCTAGAAAAAATGTTTTGACAGAACCATCGGTGAGTAATACTTCTAAGTTTGAGTTGATTTCAAAATGATTACGTTGTTCGATGAAGGCGATTTGTGTGATGGGGTCATAAGACTGCACGAGTCCTACAAAGAGTTGTGAGGGTTGTTCGCTTCTCATTGAAAAGAGTTGTTGTTCTGGTCCTGGTAACCCTTCAAGGAATCCGTGAGATGTCAGCCTATTCTCTGCTTTTTCGAGTTCGATGAGATAAGGCATAAAATCATGAATTTGACCATATTTGAGATGATCATCCATCAGTTTCCGGTAGGTAGAAACGACTGTCGCGATATAATGCAAACTCTTCATTCTGCCTTCAATCTTGAGTGATTTAACGCCTGCATCCATGAGGAAAGGAATTTGTTCTAATGCTTCTAAATCCTTAGAAGACATTGAAAACATCTCTTCACTCACTTTTTCATTTGCTCTATACATCGTATAATTCCATCTGCATGAATGCGCACATCCACCACGGTTAGCATCCCTGTCTGTCATATTGTTGGATAAACTGCATCTTCCAGAAAATGACATGCACATGCCGCCATGAATGAAGACTTCAAGATCAGCTTCTGTTTTTTTCACCATGTCAGCAATCACATGTTTTGAGAGTTCTCTGGCAAGAACGACTCTTTTGACACCTCTTTGATACCAAAAATTCACGGTCTCAGTGTTACTTGCTGATTGTTGAGTGGATAAATGGACTTCAAGTTGAGTGTGTTGATGTGCCATATCAACGATATAAGGGGATGCTGAGATGATGGCATCAACATGTCTTTCTTCTAAGGCTTTGAGATACTCAATCAAACCATGTAAATCTTCATTGTGAGGAATGATGTTTGTGGTCACATAGACTTTTTTGCCTCGTTCATGAGCAAATCGAGTCGCTTCAGCAATATCATCTAAAGTGAAATTGGACGCTCTGGCACGTAGTGAAAAATCTGTTCCTCCAATGAAGACAGCATCTGCACCATACATCAGTGCGATTTTCAGTTTTTCAAGGTCACCCGCTGGTGCCAATAGTTCAGTCATGTTTTATCCTTTGGTTTTATAGATGGTTTTCTTATAGAAGAATCCTTCATCCCATTGTTCATGATAAAGGGATTCAAGTTCATGTTTTACTTCTAAATCAAGCGTTTGATTGTGATACATGGGTAGTACTTTTTCTGCATAGGCATCATCTTTAAATATGGTGTCAACAATGATATAGTCAACACATGTATTCAACTCAGACAGATGATCGATTGAATGCATGACATTCGACCTAAAGACATGTGTCCCTGCATGATCTTCTAAAATGGGAAAAGCTTCACTTGCTCTATTTTCTTCAATCAGTCGGAGATCATGGCGATTGTGATCACGATTCTTTTCACCCAAATGATCCATGAAGTTTTCAATCAGTTGACGTTTGGAATAAAACATATTGAGATGCCCATGTCCCACCATGAAGAGTTCGAGTTTTCGATTGTCTCCAATCTCTTTGATTTCATCAAGCGTGATTTCTTTGGCAACAACAACACCTTTGATTCCAAGTTCAATCATCATGTTAAAGTCATATGTATTGGTGATGAGCGTTTCAGGATGATAGATGACTTTTTGTGCATATCCCATCGCTTTTAGAACCATCAAAACTCCGAGATCTGCAACCACGATTGCAGTCACTTCATGGAGTGGCAATGCTTTGATGAAATCTTTAAATTTAGATATTTCTTCATCGTTCATGATTTGATTGAACAGAAGAAAAATCTCTTTCTTGAGGCGCGTTGATTCATGGATTGCTGAAATCAATTCTAGTAAATCAAAACTTTTGGTCAGTCTTGTCCCAAACTGATCATTTCCGACTAAAAATCCGTCAGCAAAGACAGATAGAGAGTTCATGTTTTTCAGTTCATGAATCGTTGATAGAATCTTCATGTATGATGCCTCATGGTGATGCTCATCCCATCACCTCTCTCATCAAAGATGGTGATATAGTCAGGATGGTTTTTTAAGAAAGATTTGAATCCTGAAATTTTTCTCAGTAATTGTTTGGTGTGTCTGTTCACATTTTGTGGATCTAAATCATGAAACCTCAAATTATCACATACAATGACACCATTGGGTTTCAGATAATGTTGAAACTTATCAAAAAAACGTTCGTATTGTGCTTTCGCTGCATCGATGAAGATCATGTCATACATCATCAACTCCCCTGTGTAGGTGAGTGCATCAAAAGGAATCAATCGTATTCTTTTTTCAGTATCAAAACGGTCGAAATGTTTGATTGCTTGTTCAATCATCTGTTCGTTTCGCTCAAACGTATCGACATGACAACCGAAAGAGGCCATAGCAAGTGCGCTATAGCCAATGGCAGTTCCAATTTCTAAGACAGATTTCACCTGATGTTTGATGATGATTTGATGAATGAGTTTGAGTCCTTCATCACTGACAATCGGGATATGTTCATCCCGAGCAATCTCTTTCAGTCTTTCTAAAGACATCAGTTAGTTAGACTCCAGAACTTCTTCTTCATCCTCTTCGTCTTCTTCATCTTCATCTGCTTCATCTTCAAGTTGATCAAAATATTCTTGAAGAACTTGATCGAGCATTTCCCATTCTAAATCTGTTTCAATGTCAGAGAATGTGCCTTCGTCATCATTTGCACCTGGTGTATAAATAGCTGCACTCACTTCATGTGAATCAAGGAATTCAAAGACGACATAATTTTTACCATTGTGTTCATGTGTGAATAGTATTTCGCAAACTGACTCATCTCCGTTTGCATTGGTTACAACCATTTGATTGTCTTTTAACATAGACTTGCTCCTTTATAATCGAGATAATTTTGTAAGATGACCACTGCTGCGAGTTCATCTTTTTTATCTTTTTGTGATGATCTTCTGGTGTCACCTTTAATCATGGTTTTCAGAGCTGTCTTGGTAGACAGTCGTTCATCCCATAAGATGATTTCAGCTTTTGTTCTTGCTTCAAGCATGGTTTTAAATGCTTCTGAAATTTGACCACGAACACCAACATCGTTATTCATGTGTTTCGGAAACCCTAAAACAACCACACTTGCTTGGTGAGTCGCAATCAATTTGATGACTTCATCAGCAGCTTTTTCATATTGGTTTTCAGGAAACCTAAACGTACCAATCGCTGTTGCGATGATACCAGATTGTGAGATGGCAACTCCTAAAGTTTTACTACCTAAATCTAATCCTAAGAATGTTTTCATAACAGCTTTCTGATCGATTCAATAGCTTGATCAATCTGTGATAAATCTTGGGTTCCACCTTGTGCAAGTGTTGGTTTTCCTCCACCTGAACCATGGGTCAATTGTGCCATCGTTCTCACCAGGTCATTGGCCTGATTGAGCTCTGATTTACAAAGGAAGGTTGCTTTTCCTTCAGCAATATTAACGATAAACAATGTTTCTGCCTTTATTTTATCATAAAGTGCATCCATCAGTTGTTTGAGTACCTTCGAATCGATATCTTGTGTGACGATGAGTTGACGCTTGCTTGATGGATCACTGATGAAATCATCAAGTTGTTTCAAGACGTTTTCACTATTGGAACGTGCCAAGTCTTTTTCTGTTTTCTTGATGAGTTCTTTCATCGATTGAATGTGTAGTCTTAAGTTGATGACATCTTGATATGAACCTAAGAGTTCAGGTGCTTCTGGCATCTTCAAATCTTTAGCAATACGGTTAAACTTATCGGTGAGGAGTTGTAATTCAAGATAGAGAGGTTCAAGGAATCCCTTGATTTGAGACTTAAGGTCTGTCCCTGTGACACCTTCCATACGATAAATACCGGAACCAATGGATTCATAGGAAACGATGGCAAAATCAATGATTTCCTTGGTGTTTTTCACATGGGTACCACCGCACAGTTCTTTACTCCATCCCATATCCACCACACGGACAATATCATGATATTTTTCTCCGAAGAGTGCCATCGCTCCGATTTTTTTCGCTTCTTCTAAAGGCATTTCACGAATGATGACATCCAAAGGATGCTTTAAAATATAATGTTTCACGAGTGACTCAACAGCAAGAATCTTGTCATCTGTTTCGGATTCAAAGTGATTGAAGTCAAATCTCCAGCTCTTCGGTGATACTTGAGAACCTTGCTGATTACAATGTTTGCCAAAATTGTCTTTGATCGATTGATGGAATAAATGCACTGCACTATGGTTTCTAATGGTTTTGAGTCTAGATTGCCGATCAACAATCGCGAGCACTTCTTCGCCTTCTTCAATACCACCTTCGATTTTGTGTAAAAACTGACCGTTGGGAAGTTTGGACACATCTTTGACTTCAAGACCATTGATGGTGCCTTGGTCAGCAACTTGACCACCCGATGTTGCGTAAAATGGCGTTTGATCCAAAACGATTCCTTCTTCGAAGACTTTAATGACTTTCGCCTCAGCTTGGAGATGATCATATCCGATAAATTGAGAGGATTCTGTAAAGTTTAAATAGGCTTCTTCCTGCGCTTTCATCGAACCTTTATTCGAACGAGCACTTCTGGAGCGTTCCTTTTGTTTAGTTAATTCTTCATGGAATGCATCAAGATCGACTTTGACTTGATGTTCTTCTGCAATTTCAACCGTGAGTTCAATTGGGAAACCGTAAGTATCATACAGTTTAAATGCAGTTTCTCCACTGACCATCTTCACTTCTTTACTGATGGCTTCAAGCAAATGCTTTTCACCTTCACTGATGGTTTCTAAAAACTTCTGTTCTTCTTTCAAAACAATTTTTTGAACAATCGCTTTGGTTTCATGGAGATTGGTATAAAAGACACCCATGGTTTCCACAACATCATCCACTAAAAGATGAAGGAAAGGCTCATTCATACCCAATTTTCTACCATACTTCACAGCACGTCTAAGCAGTCTTCTTAAGACATAACCTCTACCTTCATTGGATAATATTGCACCATCTGAAATGGCAAACGTGAGTGCTTTGATGTGGTCTGCTATGACTTTAAAAGCCATTTGACCTTTGTATGTAACACCTGACAATTGTTCGGTATGCTTGATGATTGGGAAAAAGAGGTCAGTTTCAAAGTTGGTTTCTGTACCTTGAATCACACATGCGAATCGCTCAAGACCCGCACCGGTATCAATGTTTTGTGAGGGAAGTTCAGGATAGTTTTCTCTTTTCAAACCTGGTTTTGAGTTATATTGTGAAAACACGATATTCCAAATTTCGATATATCGTTCGTTTTCGATATCTTCTTCAATCAAGATTTTTCCGCGTTTGTCATATGACTCACCACGGTCAAAATAGATTTCTGTATCCGGACCACAAGGACCAGGTCCGATTTCCCAAAAGTTATCGGCTCTTGGAATGAGATGCGTTGGATCAACACCAAGTGAGATCCATTTGTTTTTTGCATCCGTATCGTTTGGATAATAGGTCATATAGAGTTTTTCAAGGGGAAAACCGAACCATTGAGGATCCGTTAAAAGTTCATAACCAAACTCAATGGCTTCATCTTTGAAATAATCTCCAATCGAGAAATTTCCAAGCATCTCAAAAAATGTGTGATGTCTCGCCGTTTTACCGACATTGTCGATGTCGTTGGTGCGAATGCACTTTTGTACATTCGTAATCCTTGGATTACTGGGTAATTCGCTACCATCAAAAAACTTCTTGAGGGGTGCAACACCCGCATTGATCCATAGCAATGTCGGGTCGTTTTGCGGAACCAGTGAAGCGGAGGCTTCTACCTTGTGTTTTTTGGATTCAAAAAATTTTAACCATGTGTTTCTAATGTCTGCTGCAGTCATGTATTTCATCAAATATCCTCCTTGAAAATAATAAAACGCCCTTAACAATGCTAAGGACGTAGGATCTACGCGGTACCACCTTAGTTCTGGAATAACCAGCACTCGAATGCCGTTAAGGCCGGCTGACCTTTTTGCTCCTGGAGTAGCTATCATCAAGAACCCTCTCTGCTTGCACCAACCGCAGAGTCTCTTTAAGTGGTCATTTGATGTCTTGTTCCATTCATCGCGATGTTAGTATAACATAGTGAATCATTTTTGTAAAGAATACCTCTACTAAAACAGGGAAATATCAGAATCGTATTTAGTTTTTATTGTATTGATCACCAACTCAGAGAAATACATGTGAGTTTATTCATTCTGTCACATCACAGGATATGAATAAGGCATTTCTTCAATGGTGATGTCTGAACTCTTGAAATTATTGGCTCTCTGAGATGAAACTTAGTCATTTAAACTCTACTGATAATCTATTTCATACAAATCTAATAATCGCTTATATTGATCTTGTCCTGTTAAACATGTATCGATTAAGTACCCATTTTCATTTTTCCATTCTTTCAATCCTCGATCATAAAACATTTTGATTTGATCATCAATTGTAAAGGGTACAAATCCGTGTCGCAAACATTCTTTAAAAGCAATGAGTCTTCCCACTCTACCATTGCCATCTTGAAAAGGATGAATACATTCAAATTCATAATGAAATTCAAGGATATCTTTAAACGTATACTGTTGTTTGTTTTCATATAATCCAATTAAGGTGCGCATATCCTTTTCTACATCTTTTGGCTTCGTTGTTTCAATGCCACCCACTGTATTAGGTCTTAACTTATAATTTCCAACATTAAACCAATCCAATCTTGAGTCACTTGTACCTGTCTTTAGTATTTTATGTAAATCCTTGATTAAGGACTCGGTGATAGGTTCTAAAGCTGTTCTGATCATATCATCAATACATCTAAAGTGATTTTGAGTCTCGATGATATCATCGACATTGATTGATTTTTCGATATCAAGACCAATGGTATTTGTTTCAAATATATATCTTGTTTGATCTGCTGTTAATCTGCTACCTTCGATATGATTTGAGTTATATGTTAACAAAATCTGAGTTTCATGGTAAATACCACCTTTGATTTTGTGGTTCATTTCTTCCATGAGTCTTGAAAGTAAGTGAGATGGATTGCTAACGATATTAAACTCAATGATATCATTTAAACTTAAATTGAGATACTTACTGATAGATTCTAATGTTTGTAATGAAATGTACTCACCCTTTTTAAACTTGGCACGCGTAGCTGATGAAATATTTAAATCATCACATAGTTTGGATAAAGATATATTGTTCTTTTCCAATACACTGAATAGCCCTTTATAATTCAAAGACATGGATAATCACCTCAATCATATTATACCATAAAATGTTTAGTTTTATAAACTATTTACGGAATATAATTCATTTATCTAAATTTATAACATTGAATAAAGTCTAGTTTCTATGGTCGTCTCAAACTGATCTAAGTGATTTTTTAACATATATTCATACTCTTTACCCAATTCAACATCACCTATTTCATATGAATTCATTCAAGTTTATTCCTTAACAAGATTTAACAACTGCACATTTTTATAGATCACTTCTTTACCAAATTGTTCAGAAACTGAGTCACGTTAAATCTTCGAGGATAAATTTTACTATATTTTAGTCACGTAATTTCCATGCAAATCCTAGATCAATGTGAAAAAACAAAAAAGCCATCATATACCTGTATAAGTCATCTGATAGCTAACTCTTAATCTTCTGATTTTAAAGCTGGAAAACGAATGCTAACGATTGGGATGAACCATTTCATAATGCAAGATATCTTCTTCCATATATGGGCCTTTAACAACAACAAATCCAAACCCCTCATAATATGCCTTAAGATAAGCTTGTCCTGAAATCCGAATGGGAAAACCTTTCACATCATTCATCGATTCATGAATGAGAAGTGTTGCGAGTCCTAAAGATCTGTATTTTGGATCTGTGACTACTCTAGATAATGCATGTTCTAGAAATTTGACTCCTGGTGGAACCAGTCTTAAGTATGCAACGACTTTTCCTTGATCTTTGATCATGTAATGAATCGATTTTTGATCCTTATAATCGGTATCTAAATAAAGTATCTTTTGTTCCATGACAAATACTTTACATCTTAAGTCAAGAATCTGATAGAGTTCTTCGTTGGTTAATTCATCAAATCTTTTTTTGAATATACTTTTGTCCATACTTAAATGCCAAAGGCGCACCAACTGCAGCCCATCCTCCAATCAAGAAATATCTAATGAAATCAAAGAATACTGTATCTGGGAAAAACAATTTGAATCCTTCTTTAATCACAAGTGCAATGATCAGTCCGAAGACGACTTTGATGACTTGAATCCACCAAACGGCTTTGACATCGTATTTGACATAAACTTTTTCAAGATAATATCCACCTGCAAATCCTACAAAACCACCGGCTGCAATCGCAACATCATGGAGTGGAAAAAAGAGGAGGAAGATGATCATGATCGGTGCAAGCATCAAGGTATAGATGTGTTCATCATCACCCATTTTGTCCACTAAGATAAATGCGACATGTGCGAGCATAAATGCTAGGAGAGCACCTGTGATGACATCGGATAAGAAATGCTGTCCTAAATAGATTCTAGATAGAGGAACAAGTATTAGAATCAAGATTGAAACAACCTTTAACCATTTGAATCCGGTTTGTTGGTATCCTTTGATTCCAGCATATCCGATGACTCCAGCAGCTTGGGCATGTCCTGATGGAAATGAGTATCCTGTCGTTGTCCAGTGTTCAAGAGATACGACACCTGCATAATTGTAGGGTCTGAGTCTTTTAAAGAGTTGTTTGAAGCCGGTATTGACAATCGCCGAAAGTAGAAATGCGAAGACAAATTTGTGTGCAAATTTCTTACTGACTGTCCAGTAGAGAACAACAGCCACTGCAATGAAAAAGATTTGGTCTCCCATTTGGGTGATGATGTAGAAAAACCAGTCGAATACTGGATTTCTAAGTGATTGAATCCATTTGACAATTTGTAAATCCATCTTAAACTACCTCCCTGGTGATATGTGCTTCTTCATCTTTTGTGAATTCGACAAGATGAAATCCATTTTCTTTATGAAAGTTTAAATGATCGTCTAACAGTGATAATGATTTGAGCTTATCCATCATGCCTAACCCCATCTTATAGCCGTAGTCAACTTTGTTTTGAACTGCGTTTGGCTTAAAGTCTAGAATATCAAAGGGTATGAAATGAAACAGTTTATGGGGTTCGATGTTGATGAGTAAAATATCTGATTTCTCGTATTTCTTGGATGAAAACCATCCATCAATCGGTATAGTAATGATGACATCACATCCTGCTTCAATGAGTGGTGTCACTGGACAATTATCCACTGCACCACCATCAACATAAGATGATCCTTCAATTTCTGTGGATCCAAATAAAACAGGAATCGATGCACTGGCGAGGACTGCTTTGTGAGGATCGATAAAGTTATTGAGATGAAAAACTTCTTTTTCCATCCGGTGTAACATAACTTGTTCAACCATCGAACCTTTTTTAAGTTTCGCTGCTGTTGCATATCCTTGAATCTTGCTGTTTCTAATTTCAGAAAGGCTGACTTCTTTGGATAGTTTTTCATACATTTCCTGGAGTGAAAAGAGTCCCATCCGGTCCATTTTAAAACGATCTAAACCTGAGCCATAAATTTGATGATTGTCAATTTTTTCCCAGACTTCAACCATGCGTTCAAAAGATACTTTGCCCATGACAAGCATCGTATTGATGGCTCCAATCGAAGAGCCTGAGATATGATGAATCTGTTTTAAAAGTCCAACTTCTTCAAGTGCTTTTAATACACCAATTTGATAACTACCTCGTGCACCACCGCCACCTAAGGCAAGTCCAATTTTATGTGACACGATATCACCTTTGTTTCAGTATTTTTTTCATGCGCATTTCCTGATCTTTTTCCTTCAGTGTTTCGCGCTTGTCATAATCCTTTTTACCTTTGGCCATTCCAATTTCTAATTTACAGAGTCCCTCTTGTAAGTATATCTTTAAAGGAACAACTGTATAACCTTGTTCTCTAGTTTTACTAAACATCTTCAGTATCTCTTTTTTATGTAAGAGTAGTTTTCTAGGTCTTGTTTCTTCATGATTGAATTGATTCGAAAAATCATACTTTGCAATATGGAGATTATGAACAAATGCTTCGCCTTCTTTGAATGTAACAAATGAATCATTCACAGTTACTTTGCCGAGACGAATCGATTTAATTTCACTGCCCAAAAGCTGTAAACCCGCTTCATACGTTTCTTCGATGAAGTAGTCGTGTCTAGCCTTTTTGTTTTGAGCGATAATTTTCATGACGTTTATCCTTCTTGTTGGGTTTCTTATCGATGATGGAAAAATCCATCTTCTTGGCTGCAAGATCGACATCAAGTAGTTCTACCTTGATGGCATCCCCTAATTTATAAGTTTTTCCTTTTCTTCCGATGAATGTGAGATGAGCTTCATCATACATATAGTAATCATCAAGTACTCTTAAGGGAACAAATCCTTCAATTCCATTGGAGAGTTTGACAAACATCCCTGAAGGCATCATCTGGGAGATGATTGCCTTAAATTGACAACCGATTTTATCTGACATGAACTCACAACTCTTCAGCTTAGCAACATCACGTTCCATCTGAACAGCTTTCCGTTCTTGATCCGATGTGTGCTGTGCAACTTCAGCCATGATGGATTCAAAATGCTCCATATCCTTTTTAAGGTTCTTCGATTCAGCTAAGACTAAACGATGAATAATCCGGTGTAAGATAAAGTCTGGATATCTTCTGATTGGCGATGTAAAATGTGTATAAAAACGCGCACCTAAGCCATAATGGATGGAACATTGCTCACTGTATTTCGCTTTTTGCATTGCTCTAAGAAGTATCATATGAACAATGGTTGTATAAGGTGTGTCTGCTGTATTTTTGGTTAAGATCTGTAAAGGTTTTGGATTTCCGAGTTGTTTTAAATTGACTGGAAAACCCAGTTTGGCAACCGTTTGAAGTGCAGTTTTTAATTTGATGGGATCTGGTGTTTCATGGATTCTATAGATGGAAGGAAGCTCTGCGTGAAACATGTGGAAGGCGACGGTTTCGTTCGCGATCAGCATGAAACTTTCAATCAGTTCTTCAGCTTCATCGGTCTTTCGTTCATAGACATCTAAGACTCGACCTTGATCATCAACGATGAATCCGAGTTCAGATGAGGTGAATTCAATCTCACCACGTTCTCTTCTGATCTTCTTCAAAATCATCGATAATTCATTCATCGTGACCAGCATTTTCTCAATCTCTGGATTGTGCAAAGATTTATTGTGAATGAGGAATTGATTGACCTCATCATAGGTCATTCTGCGTTTGCTTTCAATCATCGACTTGACGATTTCATAGGAAACGACTTTGCCTTCAGGGTTAATGACCATCAAACATGAAAGTGTTAATTTGGTTTCATACGCATTGAGTGAACATAAATCATTGGATAACTTGTGTGGTAACATCGGGATTACGCGGTCAGCAAGATAAGAAGATGTACTTCTTCTGTATGCTTCTTGATCGAGTGGTGTTCCTTCTTTGACATAGTGACTCACATCAGCAATATGAACACCCAAATGATACATTCCATCGACAATGTTTAAACTGATGGCATCATCTAAATCTTTCGCATCTTTTCCATCAATCGTGATGACGAGATCATTTCTAAAATCTGATCTTTCTTTCATTTCTTTGTCCATATCAATGTTGATATCGGATAAAGAATGGATCACTTCTTCTGAAAACTGTTGTGGCCATTCATATGCAGATACAATTTTCAGTGTATTGATATCTGGATCATTCACATGACCAATCAGCTTTTTAACATGTGCATAAATGGCAAATTGGTCAATCGATTCCACATCGAGCATCACAACATGCCCAACGACATACCCTTCAGCATTTAAGACTTCAAGTCGTCGGTCCAAATAAGTATCCGGTTGAAAAAAGAGTCCTCTTTCTGTCTTTTTAAGGGTTGCTACAATGACATTTAATGCACGTTTGACAATCAAAACCACTCTAGGTTCGACGCCATCTTTGACTAAGACGATATCATCATGCATCGCATCCATCAAATCTCTGCCTTCAAGATAGAGATCTTCAGTTTCCTGTCTTAAAAAGCCAAATGTTTTCTTATGATCCAAACGACCAATTAAAAGATTGGGTTTCAGTGACACAAAGTGATCATCCATGACCAAATAAGGTTCCTTTTCAATGGAATCCAATAGGTATGCTTCTTTTGGAAGTCTTCTGGTTTGCTGTGTGTAAAAATCTAAATAGATGTTGTTCATGTCATTACCTCATCATCATTATATCATATCGAACATACTCTAAAACCTAGAAGAAAAAGCGATTTTCATCGCTCTTTGTCTGTATAGTATACATCTAATCGAATGGGTTGATCTGATTCATTCACCACTGTGCCATCAATCAAGATGGCTGGATGTCTATATTTCGATTCTATCACACGATAAGGAATGGGATGACCATCGAGTAGAATCTGCTCTCTACCATAGTGGTAATGAATCGATACAGGAACGCCTTTCATGCGTAATTCTACAGTCATGCCATCGAGTTTCTTTGGTAAAACAGGGTCAATCACCCAATCATCATGCTCGATTCTTAATCCTAAAACGTTTGAAAGTAGTTGATTGAGATAAATGCCTGGACCTGATGAATAGAGTCTCCATCCACCTTTAACGGAAATAGAACCCGAACGGATGCGGTGGAATTCTTTTTTAGCTTCATAACGGTCCATGAACCACGCATCAGAACTTGAAAAATACATATTGCTTTGACGATAATACGCATTTTCAACGGCATCTCTGATCATGATGGGATTGATCGTCATTAATCCTTCCCATGCCTCATTGGCATGCCCAATTTTTGCCATGGCTTCAATGTATCTGATGTGGGCATGGACATATTGAAGACCGATTTCACGACCGAAGTTTGCTGCTGTCTCTGCTCTTGTGAAGAATGTTTTTCTTCCGCTCTTATATTCAACGGCAGTATCCATCAGTCTTACACCGTCTGGATGTTTGAAATAACGGTTGATGATATCACAATACGGATGAATCTTCTTCGGTTCAGCAATTTCAGAAATCATCGAACGTGTGAAGGGTAATAATCGATACTTTAATCCAGTCTTATGATCTTTAGGGTGAAGGAGTATGATTTTTTCTGTTGGCTCAAAGACGACGAAGCCTGCAGGGATTCCATCAATGATGATGTGTGTCTCATAATCATGACGGATGTTGTTTGCTAGTGTATGAAGTTCATTGGCAAAAGAAGGATAGGCTTCTTCGATTTCAAGAGCAAATACTCTGATGGCTTCGTAAAGTAAAGCCACTGTCCAACCCGAAACCATCTTATTGGTCAAATCATGATTGGCAGGCTGCAGAGTATCATCCCAGTCTCCACCACCATAACGTGGTAGATAGGTTCCTTCAATGAATGATCGCTTGATCGCAAAAATTTGTTTTTTAACATGATCAAGAATCGACTCTTCTTGAGTGAAATTGTTGATTTCTAAAGACATGTAAGGCACTTTTTCATCAAGGATGGACAAGTCGCCTGTTTGTTTTAAATAATATCCTAAGGATCTCAATGGCCAAACAATGATATCTCCATGCGATTCATGGGCTTGAATTCTAAAATATTGATCAAACATGAACCATTGAGGGAAATCACCATTTTCAAGGAACTGTCGTTTGTAAACCTTGGTGAGTATTTCACGTGCAATATCGTGTCTTTGATTGGCTGTAAAAAATTCAAAAGGTCCTTGGCAAACATCACGGGTTCCCCATGCAGCACCATTGTATTGTTCAAGTCCATGAGGTGATGAATAATGAACTAAAGCATTATGAGCATACCAAAAAGCAAGATCATTTAATTTATCCAGTTCATGTTGTAACTTAGGATGCTTAAACTGGATGTTTTGAATCATATTTTCAAAGAATTGTGTTCCCTTTTGATCTGCTTCCTCATAGGTTAACGCACTCGTGATTTCAAATTCTGGTTTAAGTGATCCTTCAATCGAAAGACTGAATGCACTCATATCCATATATCCCATGATGAGTAAACCGTGTTGAGCTTCGATACCAAAAGCATTTTTCTCATCGAGTAAAATGAATGGCGATGATGAAACCATGCGATATTTCAAATCTTTGTAGTGATCATAAGCCATCGTATGAGGTTGTGCAGGAATTATGATGCTTTGATCTTGGACTGTGACGTTAATGTCTGTGCCATATTCAGTTTCTTTCATTAGAATTTGATGTGTAACAATCACGTCATATTTCTTTTTGTTTAGCGAGTGAAGCGATATGGTTTCCCGGTTTTCCTCAATATCGACATAACTATCAACAAAAAGACCATCATCTTTGAGTTGATAATACCATCTCGTAGTGGTTCCACCCATTTCATAATAGGTCGGTACCCCTAAAATCTGATATTTACCGTCAATCTTGACATACATTCTCGTTCCTGAAATCTTTTGAGCATTCAGTGGATTTCTTAAGTCTCCTGTAAGTTTATTGAAGGTCGTATTTCCTAAGACCACATGAGAAGAAAACATACCAAACATGAAATTGGTGGTTGCCATGACGTTTTCAGAAACATGGAGAAGATCACCGTGCACCATCAAATGTCCGTGCTGACGTTCAACAAGCATTTCTTTTTCTTTCATGACCACATGATGGTGATTTTTTGTGAAAAAGGAATACACTTCATCTTCATGCATTTCTAAGTGTCTGATTTCAGAGAAATGTTTTTTAACTTCAGGAAGTCCAAAAGATTCTCCGTTTAAGATGAGATTAGGATTGAGAAGTGAAGGGATTTTTTTAGGGCTGTTCCGCATTGAAAACAGTTTAGTCTTTTCAATCGGTAAGACATCAAGTGCATGCTCAGTAGCATCATAGCCATGAGGATAATAAAATCCGTAGAATTTCACCTTTTGGATGCCGCTACCCATTTCAATTTGTGCGCTTTGTAAGGTCAAATAAGAAAATTCATATTGATAAATCTTACTTTGAAGATAATCATCAAAAACGAGGGCTTCAGGAAGACCTGTGGTTTTGTATGAAAGTCCAAAAAACTGGAATCCATCTGTGGAATACCCTATATTGGGTGTATACGAACCTATTTGTAAATATTGTGGTCTACCCTGATTCTGTTTTGCAGAAAGTGTATAACCTTTTTCTCCTTTGATGGCCTTGTAGTCGATGTATTGAACTGTATAGGGTTCAGATGATAAAACGCCGGATCTCGATTGAATTGCTACATCTTGTCCATAGAAGATATCGACAAGGTGATGACTGGGTCCATCTAAGAGGACTTCATAATCCCACTGAAACTCTTTGAGTGTCATGATGACTGCATACTTGATATCTAAAAACATACCCCGCCAAATGGCGCGATCTTTTTCAGTCGTGAAAAAGCTTTCTGAGTGTTTGCCGATTAATCGAGTAAATTGATAACCGTCTTCTGTTTTCACTCGAAGATAAAGGTTCGCGAGTGTACCATCAATGGCGTTACCTCGAACCAAATTGATTTGATGATCTTGATAACTGATATCAAAAATATCACCTGTATCTAGGAAGCGAAAGACGATACCACCGGTTGAGAGTACTTTAAGTTGTGGATTGTTTTTGATGATCATAATTTGACCTCCTCATGAAGTCCAATAATATCGCTTTGAACATGCTCTGAATCTTTACCTAACATGATTTGGAACCGACCAGGTTCAATGATTAAGTGCCCTTTTTCATCGAAGAATCCAAGATCTTCTGGTGTTAATTGAAATGTTTAATTAAGCATCGCGCTCAAAAATTTAAAAGCACTAAAGAGAGTTCTTAATACTTTAATTCATTTCATTTACACATAATTTTTGACACTACCGAAAACTAAATCGATCTATTTCTGTTTATTGGTAGTGTGTATCATATAGTTATAAAAATCTATTATCAATTGTATTATGACTTTTTCGATTGAGATAAGTAAAACCTATACCTAACAGAAAAATAAGCGTATAATATATTTTCTATAGACGATACTCTTCTCTATGATTTTATCAAGTCAACTCTATATATTAGTTTACATTAAATACTTTTATTTGTATCACTTCTCACTTATTTACATCTGCTATTGTAAAATAATAACGTTTGAGTTAGAATATCGTATAATGATTGATGGATGGGGTGGAGGATCATATGAAGAAGATTTTTAAGTATATATATAAGGATAAAGTTTTCGTCATCGCGGCTATTTTCGCGGTGATTTCAATGTTCATCGTACCTCCAACTGATGCTTATTTGTCTTATGTCAACTGGAAAGTGCTGATCATCATGTTTACGCTGATGCTTGCTGTCATTGGGTTTTATGAAACGCACTTTTTTGACTTTATCGCAACCAAATTGGTCATTCAGTTCAAAAGCATACGGTGGATCGGATTAGTGCTAGTTCTAACAACATTTTTTCTCGGCATGCTTCTCACCAATGATGCTGTGCTCTTGACATTAGTTCCTTTCGCAATTTTCATCACCAAAATCACAAAAACAGAAAAACATGCAATCATGATCATCATTTTGATGACCATAGCTGCAAATATGGGCAGTGCACTCACACCCATGGGTGATCCGCAAAATATCTATCTTTACGCTTTTTATCAGATTCCGTTTGGTGAATTTTTATCTGTGACTCTGCCGATTACTGTTATGGGGTTTATTCTCGTATCACTAACTGCAATCATTAGGATTCCTGATGTTCATTGTCAGTTGAATATTGTTGCTCCTGAAGTGAACTTAAAACGATTGATGTTATATACGTTGATTTTAGTCAATGCCTTGCTCTCTGTTCTAAGAATTGTTCCTGAATGGTACACATTTGGAATAACCATGATTTTAGGTTTGATCTATGGAAGACATTTATTCAAGCGTGTGGATTATACATTACTTCTTACATTTACCTCGTTTTTCATCTTTACAGGGAATTTATCTCAAATGGATTTCATTTCAAATGCCATTTCAGGGCTTTTAGACTCTAGGTTATCTGTTTTCTTCATGAGTCTTCTCACATCACAATTCATCAGTAATGTCCCTGCAGCAGTTCTACTTTCTACTTTTACAGATAGATTGTACTGGGCTCCTTTGTTACAGGGTGTCAATATTGGTGCGATGGGTACCATCATCGGTTCTTTAGCAAGCTTGATTACATTTAAGTATGTCATCCGTGAATATCCGAAAGAAATGAAAGGATATTTACTGAACTATACCCTATTATCAATCATCTTCATTATCATCATTTCATTGGTCACATTATCCATACCCTACTAATCAAAAACTCAGCTAAAATGTGCTGAGTTTTTTTATTGAGTATCCTTTTTAAAAAAACGGTTCAAAATGTCAATCAAAAAATCAGAAGCATTTTTCGAATAAGCAATTTCTCTGGCAAGCACTGGACGATCGGTGATGATATCCATAATCAAAAATGACCGATAAGATGATCAATTCAATGACCATATAGATTGAAAGGATGAATAAGAGAATGATGATCACTAGAATAGTCAAAGGTTTTGTCAAATAGGTTAAAATGGATGAATTGGTAATGTAAGTCAGTCCGGAAAAACGGATGGATAATAAAAAGAGTAATCTTGCAAGTGGAAAAATGAGCAATAGTCCAAGTGCTCTGTAGGTAAGTTCAAAAATGATTAATATTTTAAAATGATAGGTGATGCCTAACATCACATCTTTAAGTGCTTTTTTCATTGTGTCCCTCTCTATCATTATACAACAAAAAAGGTATGCGGGTGAACGCATACCTTTGATCTAAATGATGTTATTTCTTGAGGTTGTAGAAAGACTTCAGTCCTAAATACTGTGCTGAAGATCCAAGTTGATCTTCAATTCTCAAGAGTTGATTGTACTTAGCAATACGGTCAGTTCTTGATGCAGAACCTGTCTTGATTTGACCTGCGTTGGTTGCAACAGCGATGTCAGCAATCGTTGTATCTTCTGTTTCACCAGATCTGTGAGATACGACTGCAGTGTATCCTGCTCTCTTTGCCATTTCAATTGCATCGAAAGTTTCAGTGAGCGTTCCAATTTGGTTAACCTTAATCAAAATGGAGTTTGCAATGCCTTTTTCGATACCATTTGCAAGTTTTTCGGTGTTAGTGACAAATAAATCGTCACCGACGAGCTGAATCTTAGAACCGAGTAATTGTGACAGATATGCCCAACCTTCCCAGTCGTTTTCATCTAAGCCATCTTCAATGGAGATGATTGGATATTTTGCAATCAAGCCTTCATAGAAATGAGCGAGTTCTTTGGATGTGAATTCTTTTCCACCTTCTCCAGCTAAGACATACTTCTTAGTCGTCTTGTTAAAGAATTCAGAAGATGCTACGTCCATACCAAGATAGATATCTTGACCTGGAACAAAGCCAGCCTTCTTGATGGCTTCAATGATGACTTGTAATGCTTCTTCGTTTGAACCTAAGTTAGGTGCGAATCCGCCTTCATCACCAACGCTTGTGTTATATCCCTTAGATTTCAAAACACTCTTTAAGTTGTGGAAAACTTCAACGCCCATTCTGATGGCTTCTTTGAATGTTTTCGCACCGACTGGAAGAATCATGAATTCCTGGAAGTCGACGTTGTTGTCTGCATGTGATCCACCATTGATGATGTTCATCATAGGAACTGGAAGTTGTTTTGTATTGAAACCGCCAAGATATTGGTACAGTTCAACACCTAAGAAATCAGAAGCTGCTCTTGCAACAGCCATGGAAACACCAAGGATGGCGTTTGCGCCGAGCTTGGACTTGTTCTTTGTACCGTCAAGTTCAATCATCAGTTGGTCAATCGCAACCTGGTTGGTCACATCAAAACCGATCAATTCTGGTGCAATGACTTCATTCACATTGTGAACGGCATTTAAAACACCTTTACCTAAATAACGCTTCTTGTCTCCGTCTCTGAGTTCAACAGCTTCGTGTTCACCTGTTGAAGCACCAGATGGAACAATTGCGCGTCCAAAAGCACCTGAATCTGTGTAAACTTCAACTTCAATCGTTGGGTTACCGCGTGAATCTAATACTTCGCGTGCATAAATATCGCTAATAAATGGCATATTTTCACTCCTTATTTAGTTTATTTGCCTATGTTTCTACTACTATTCATTATACCAAAAAATCTAGTGAATCCAATAAAATGAGTCATAAAAACGTTTACTTGACTGCTCGGTAAGCATAAATCGATGATGCAATGAAAAAGATGACTTCAATCAGGTTCATCACATTGAAAAATGATGCTCTAAAAGGATTAAGAAATGTAAAGAAAGGTATGGGGTTTAAGAATCTAAGATAGATACTCAACTCGGAAACATGGTTCACAAAAAACAGACCAAAAAGTGCTGTCACATTCATGATGTAGAAAGAAAACCATAAGAAAATCACAGCAAACACTTGAAATCCAATGTGTGAGATCAATTGTGTTTGGGATATACGCTTAGCAAGAAAATATGCGATGGCAAACATCATGAACCATTGAAGTGAGAGATCAAACATGTAAGATAATAAGAGTTGAATTGCTCCAGCTAACATTCCGAAGATAATCGAGATAAAAATGCCCTGTCGGATGACGGGCATTAAATCGTCTCTATGTAAGAATGTAGAAAATCCCTTAGATGATTTCATGCATAACCTCTTCTAGAGTTAGTATATCACATTAGAGTTCTAAATATTTGATTCTGGGTTTCAATAGCATGAATACGATGGAAACCAAGACACCTTTGGTGAGATTAAATGGAATATAAATCACAAAGAGTGCCCAGAAGTACTGACCCCATGTGAACGGTGAATCTGGAATGAAACTAAACACATGAAAATGCAGTCTACCACTGATTGATAACACCGGTACATAGGGATTCGGTAGTGTGTAGTAGATGGGGGTTGTGATAAAGAAGTTCAACGCAAATAAAATGACAGTTAAGAGTGCAGCAATCAGAAGAGTTGTCACAATCGTTTCCTTCACTTGGTGCTCATTACCGTTCATGCTGACTTCATAAATGAGTGGTTTTTCATTCAATTTCAATACTTTTCTGGATAAGTTATAGGCAATGATGATGGCAAATGATGCGAACATTGCAATCATTTCACCGACAAGACCATCTGGAGTAAACCCATTAAAGAGTCTCCGTGCCAAACTGCGGATCAAGACAACCACTAAAGTCTCCTTGGTCCCCAAAACAATCAGTGCAACCAAAATCGCCACTTCACTGAAATCGAGTTTCAGAAAGCTTGCACCTGGGATCGGCCATGTGATTTCCACAAGTCCGAGAACAATCGATACCGCAGCAAGCGATACCACGTAAAGCATTTTCTTTAAGCGTAAGTAATTTGACATGATGTTGTTTAACCTCCTTATGGTAACAAAAATCGCCAAATCACTTCGGCGATAAAAGAACGTCAAAAGACATCTCTTCTTCCATCCAGACTTTACTGTCGGTCCTTGAGTTACACAAGGTCTGCCCGAAGGCTCGCGGACTATACCGCCGGTCACGAATTTCACGTTGCCCCGAAGTTATTAGATTACGCCTTCATTTTATCATCATTTTTATAAAATGCAATCACCCATCATTGAAAACGTTTTTTTTGTATATACTTCCCATCGATTATGTAAAATCAAGTATAATGAAATTGAACAAAACGTTGAAGGAGCATACACATGAATAAAAAATTTGCAGGACTCATCATCATGGATGGATACGGACTCGCACCCGCAAGCCCATCCAATTCCGTATCACTCGCGAAAAAACCTTTTTTAGATAAACTATTTGCAGAATACCCAAACAATGTCTTATCCGCAAGCGGTGAAGATGTTGGATTACCTGAAGGTCAAATGGGTAACAGTGAAGTTGGACATTTGAATTTAGGTGCAGGACGCATCGTTTATCAATCGCTCACCAGAATCAATGTCGCAATCAAAGATGGATCATTTTTCCACAATCAAGCATTTTTAGATGCGATTCAATATGCGAAAAAACACAACAGCAATCTGCACATCTTTGGACTTGTCTCTGATGGTGGTGTTCATTCGTATCCAACACACATACAAGCCCTTCATGACTTAGGCGTATCTCAAGGGATTACACCTTATCTCCATGCCTTCATGGATGGCAGAGATACTGCACAAACATCAGGCTTAGGATTTTTAAATGATTTGATGAAAAAGGGTATGCGTATTGCAACCGTTTCTGGTAGATACTATGCCATGGATCGAGATAATAACTGGGATCGAATCCAAAAAGCATTTGACAATATGGTATTAGGCACCGGAAAACTTTATCCAAATGCATTAGAAGGCATTCAAGCATCTTATGATGCTGGTGTGACTGATGAATTTATCATTCCTTTTGTTGTGGATAAAAAAGGATTGATCAAAGATCATGATGCCATCATCTTCGCAAACTTCCGTCCGGATAGAGCGATTAGAATTGCAACTGCATTTTCAAATCCATCAGCAACCAAAGCCTATCAAACTGCTGGTAAAGCAGATTTTGATCCAACCCATGCACCTAAAGACATCTTCTTTGTTTCGATGATGCACTACAACGAAACCGTTAAAGGGCCACTCGCTTATGAGTTACAAACTCTTGATAATCTTTACGGAGAAGTCATTGCAAACGCAGGATTAAAACAATTAAGAATTGCTGAAACAGAAAAATATGCTCATGTCACCTTCTTCTTTGATGGAGGATCTGAAAGAGACTTAAAAGGATGCACACGCATTCTTGCAGAATCTCCAAAAGTACCGACCTATGATTTAAAGCCTGAAATGAGCGCATTTGAAGTCAAAGATAAAGCTGTCAAAGCGATTTTATCAGGTGAATATGACACCATGATTTTGAACTTCGCCAATCCAGACATGGTTGGACATACGGGTTCGATTGAAGCAACCACAATAGCCGTTGAAACCGTTGATCAGTGCACCAAAGAAGTCGTTGAAGCGATTTTGTCAATTGGTGGGGTTGCGATTGTGCTCGCAGACCATGGTAACGCTGAGAAGATGAGAGATGAATTCGGTCAACCTCATACGGCTCATACAACCAACTTGGTCCCTGTCGTGATTACAAAACACGATGTGAAATTAGGAACTGGCGCACTGTGTGATGTTGCACCGACATTACTTGATTTACTCGGTCTCGATAAACCCAGAGAAATGACTGGGAAGAGTTTAATCATTAAGTAGTCAAAAAATTAAAAACAAATGCCATCAAACCCAATAGGCTTGATGGCTATTTTTTTAGATTCATTCATGATTGACCTTAACATGCAAAAAAATGCATGTTGTTAACAGATGAATGGGCTAAAATGCATGATATTGCACATCAATGAGTGATTAATCTTGTAAGATTTCCATCACATCTAGGTCGTATCCAATTCTTTTAACAGAATCAACCAATTGAATTTCATTGACATCTTTGTCATCATACACAATCTTGCCTATCTTCAAGGCCATATCATACTCAAAATGCTTTGCACCGGAAGAATAGAGTGCATTTTCAATCGACGTCATACAACCGGTACAATGTAACAAACCTTTTAAGCTTACATAAAGAACTGGCATACGTTTCCTCCTATGATTAAACCATGTGTTTCAAATAGTAATCAATGATACTTTGCGTTCCTTTTTCAGCATAGCCTTGATCAGAAAGTATTTGATACGCTTTAGCAACCGTTTCAACCACTTCGAGTCTTAAGTCTTTCTTTTCATCCAAAACAAGTTTTAAATCTTTTAAGAAGTGCTTCACATAGAACCCTGGCTGATGATCACCTTTGATCATTTTTGCACCATTGTATTGTGCTTGCCAAGAACTTGCTGATCCACCTGTGATCACAGATAACATCCGTTCTTGATCTAAACCTTTTTCTTTTGCGTAAACTAAAGCTTCTGCAATGCCCATGACATTACCTGCAATGACCGTTTGATTGGCCAATTTCGCATGCATACCAGATCCTGGTTTACCCATGTAAGTGATTGTTTTTCCCATCTTTTGGAAGAGGGGTAATACGTGTTGGAAGGCTTGTTCATTTCCTCCAACCATGATGGATAAGGTTGCATTGATGGCTCCGATGTCACCACCAGTGACCGGAGCATCCAGCATGATTAAACCCTTTTCTGCTGCTTTTTTCTCAAGTGCGATGGCCAGTGTGGGTGATGAAGTCGTCATATCGACTAAAATCGTTTTGGGTTTGACATGTTTCATCACTTCTTCATACACTTCTTTCACATCACTGGGATATCCAACGATAGAAAAGACAATATCTGCATTCATGACACATGTTTCAATCGAACTAAACGCTTTACATTCAGGTTCTAATGCTTTTGCTTTATCGAAGTGTCTGTTGTATACACTCACTTCATATCCTGCTTTTGCAAGATGAAGAGCCATGGGTTTTCCCATGACGCCTGTTCCAATCCAAGCAACCTTCATCATGAGACTTGACTTCTTTCTAATAACCAAGCAATTACATCTTGAAAGACCTTTTCACGGTCTAAATCATTGAAGATTTCATGATAATTATCGGGATAAATGATGAGTTTTTTATCTTCCAACGGAATCAGTTGTAAGAGACGTTCTGAAAAGGCAAAAGGAACAATTTTATCGTTTCCACCATGTAAGAGTAATACAGGTGTTTGATAATATTTAAGATTTTTGTTTAAATATCTGACACCACTGACAAACATATTGCCAGCCAGTGAAAAGTAGAATTTCTTTAAATTCAAGGGGTCTTGAATGTAGGCTTCTTCAACCGCTTTGATTCTTGAGAGTTGATCATCAGCAAAGTTTGTTTTCTTGGTTAAGAAACCGAGCCACTTGTAGCCAATGAAGCGGAAGGGAAGTACATCTTTAATGAAGTATGAGGGTGCAGCTGATGAGATGATGCCATCAGCATCCTGATATTTCACTGCATAAAGATTGACAATCATGCCACCCATCGAGTGACCGAGTAGGAAAATCTTTTTAGGATTCTTCTTTTTCTCTTCAACGACTAAAGCATGTAAATCATCAATGAATTGATGGAAGCTCTTGAGTGCACCTCGTTTACCTTGACTTTGACCGTGCCCTCTGACATCATAACGAACAACGGAAAACCCTGCACCGTTTAATTTTTCGGTGATTTCTTGGTATCTACCTGAATGTTCAGCGATTCCATGTGTGATGATGACTGATCCTTTTGCGTTTTCGACGTCATCTCGTTTGACATGTAATAGAATGTGATTGATTAGCATCGTAACAGCTCCTTTACCTTTATTATACCCAAAAACAGGACAAAGCGTGTCAATTCGTGATAAGATATGAGTAATCATTCATGAGGAAAAGATTGCTATGAAAAAGTTGATTCTCTTTTTATTGATACTTTCCATGTTCATCTTAATTCCAATGCATCAAGTTTCCGCTGATACAGGTCCAAGACCAACACTAGAAATTGAAGTTGTAGGTGTCAATCAAGACTTTTATATCGATATCCTTGTCATGGCCGAAGTTGATCAAGAAAAGATCAATGAAGTCAGAGATACAATGGATGCTGAAGGAATCTATTACGGCAGAGTCATTCCAGAGGACTTGTATTTTGTCCGTGCCAATGATTATGTACCATCAATCCTCACAACTAAACCACCGATTTATTACCGATTGAACATGGAAAATGAACATCTATTTACCTTGAATGTCCCACAAACATTTAAAGTTTTACTCTTATTTGAAGATGGAAACTATATCACATCCAAATTGATTGAGCCTTCATTATTCAACTCCAAAATCAGAGTATCAATGACCAATGTCGATACATCAATCACTCAAACGGATGTAGGTTCCGTCGATGAAATCTTTCCGATTGCAACCATGACGTTTGATCTTGCTTTAAGAATACTCGGAACGATTGTTGTTGAATTCTTAGTTCTCGTCTTATTTGGGTATTTCGAAAAGAAAAGTTATCTATTTGTCATGTATGTTAACTTATTCACTCAAGTGACTTTGACACTGTTCATGTTTGTTACAAAATTCTATTTTTCTCCTATTTTTGGTGAATTGATTGTTCTACTGATTGGAGAAACTTTCATCTTTGCTTTTGAAATACTCATTTACAGAAAGTACTTAAAAGAACACGGCAAACAAAGAGCAGCCCTCTACGGTCTCATTGCAAATTTAGTGAGTTTACTGGCAAGCTTTTCAATCGTCATCCTCTACATCAACTTCTAAATCAAGCATGGCAAATTAAGCCATGCTTTTTATTTATTAAAAATAAAGTTGTGAGTATCATCTTCTCTTTAAATTTAAAAATGTGTTGTATAATGAGTATAGAAAACGCTTTTAGGAGATATCAATGAAAACAACCGCACTATACGAAAAACACCTAGCGTTAAACGCGAGAATGATTGAGTATGCTGGATTTTCAATGCCCTTGTCTTATGCAGGTATTACAGAAGAGCATATTGCTGTTCGTACTGGCATGGGCATTTTTGATGTATCGCATATGGGTGAATTTTTGGTTGATGGGAAAGATGCATTAAAGTTTGTGAATCATATTGTCACCAACATCATTCCAGAAGACTTAACCAAAGTCACATATGCACTATTTTGTAACGAAGAAGGCTTTGTCGTCGATGACCTACTTGTCTATGTCATTAAACCTGAACAAGTGCTCCTTGTTGTGAATGCAGGTAACATTGATAAGGATTTTGATTGGGTCGTTAGACAAAGCAAGTCTTTTGATGTCACCGTGAGAAATGTAAGTTCATCTTATTCTCAAGTTGCCATTCAAGGACCTGAAGTCATCAATCACATCGAAGCCATCATGGGTGTTCCAGGTTCTGATTTAAAATTCATGACTTATAAAGTCGTACCTTTTAAAGAAGGCTATGTCATTTTATCGAGAACCGGTTATACAGGTGAAGATGGATTTGAAATCTATGGTACGCATGATTTGGTCACTCAAGTATGGGATCACGCGATTCAAGCTGGAGCGAAACCTTGTGGTCTTGGCGCGAGAGACACACTTCGTTTTGAAGCCAATCTTCCCCTTTATGGTCATGAAATCGATGATACCATCAATCCAGTGGAAGCAGGCTTAAATTTTGCAGTGAAACTCGACAAACCCTTCATTGGAAGAGATGTACTCGTCACCTACAAAGAAAATCCAAGACGTAAGGTTGTAGGTCTTGAACTTCTAGAGCGTAATATTCCAAGACATGGTTATGAAGTTTATCAAGGTGATGAATTAGTCGGTAAGATCACAACAGGTTATTTACTCCCTAATGTTGAAACACCACTGGCTTGTGCACTGGTTGATATCAAAGCAAGCGAATTGGGCACAGAACTCTATGTCTTGATCCGTAAGAATAAAGTGCCAGCACGTGTTAGAAATCGTAAATTCTACATCAAGAATTACAAAAAATAGGAGGATTCACATGATTAAAGAAGGATTGCTTTACGCAGAAACCCATGAATGGGTCAAAACCGAAGGTAACGTTGCCTATGTCGGTATTTCAGATCATGCACAACACGCATTAGGATCTGTTGTTTTCATTGAATTGCCCAAAGTCGGAAAAACGATTGCCAAAGGCGATACATTTGGTGCTGTTGAATCGGTGAAAGCCGCATCAGACCTCTATTTACCCGTTTCTGGTAAGATCATTGAAGTAAACAAAGACTTAGAAAGATCTCCAGAATTAATCAATGATGATCCATATGGCAGCTGGGTTGTTAAAATTGAATTAACCAATCCATCTGAATTATCACAACTACTCACACCAGAAGCTTACGCACCACTTTGCGAGGAGTAAGTCCACATGCATAAATACCTTCCCCATACGGCTGAGGATATTGATGCGATGTTAAAGGTCTCGGGAGCAACTTCTCTCGATGACCTCTTTTCATCCATTCCGAAAAAACTCAAGCTGACAAAACCTTATAACATACCCAGTGCACTCTCTGATGATGCACTCACGAAACACATGAAACAACTGGCGTCGATGAACCACGAGCTTGTTATTTTTAGAGGTGCTGGAGCTTATGACCACTATACACCTTCTATCGTAAAAGCCTTGATTAGTCGCCAGGAATTTTTAACCTCCTATACACCTTACCAACCTGAAGTTGCTCAAGGTACACTTCAATACATTTTTGAATATCAATCGATGATTTGTGAACTCACAGGGATGGAAGTATCCAATGCTTCGATGTATGATGGTGCGACTGCTGCTGCTGAAGCCATGTTCATGGCACATGCTCAATCGGAATCGAAAACCATCTTGATCAGTTCGACTGTGAACCCAAGATTGATTGAGGTCGTAAAAACTGCTGGTAAGTATCGTGATATCGACGTTATCATTGTTCCTGAAAAGGATGGTTCAACGGATTTATCATTTGTCCAAGCACACGGTGCAGGTACGATGGGTTTACTTATTCAAAATCCGAACTACTATGGTATTGTTGAAAATTACGATGGATTTGCTGATGTTGTTCACGCCCATGAAGGTTTACTCATCATGGTCGGTGAAGGACAGCATTTAGCCATTTATAAATCTCAAGGTGATTACAATGCAGATATCGCTGTTGGTGATCTCCAATCCTTTGGTCTTCCACTTTCTTTTGGTGGTGCTTATGGTGGATATCTTGCAACCAAGATGAAGTACGTGAGAAAGATGCCAGGACGCATTTGCGGCATGACAACTGATGTTGATGGAAAGCGTGCATTCGTTTTGACACTACAAGCCAGAGAACAACACATTCGTCGTGCAAAAGCGAATTCCAATATTTGCTCGAATCAATCATTAATGGCGCTTGCGACAACCGTTTATTTATCAACCATGGGTAAACAAGGGTTGATTGATGTTGCAACCGAATCGATGAAGGGTGCACACTATTTATATCAAGAACTCCTAAAAACGAAGAAATTCGAAGTTGTTTACACGAAACCATTCTTCAAAGAGTTTGTTTTAAAGGCGAATTTCAACGTCGAAGCCTTTGAACAATCACTCCTTGATGATGGTATGTTAGGACCCCTTCATATCGGTAATCATCATCTTTTATTTGCGGTGACTGAAAAGCGGAGTAAGGCCGAAATTGATCAACTCGTGAGAAAGGTGGTCAATCAATCATGAAATACTACAACAAACTGATTTTTGATATCTCAAAACCAGGTCGTATTGGTTATAACTTAGAGCATACATCATTACCTGAAGTTCAGATTCCTAGTGAACTGAAAAGAGTTCAAACTGCTTTACTTCCTGAAGTCTCTGAATTTGATGTGGTTCGTCATTTCACAAATGTTTCTCAGAAGAATTTTGGTGTTGAAACCGGATTCTATCCTTTAGGATCATGCACCATGAAGTATAACCCCAAAATTAACGATGAACTTGCAGGTTTATCCGGTTTTGCAAATATTCATCCTTTGCAACCAAATGAAACTGTGCAAGGTTTACTCAAACTCTATTATGATACTCAACAGATCCTATCTGAAATTTCCGGTCTTGCCAAATATTCGTTAAACCCATTTGCAGGTGCACATGGTGAACTTGCAGGACTCATGATCATTAAGGCTTATCATCAAAAACGTGGAGATTTCAAACGTAATAAAATCATCGTTCCAGATTCAGCACATGGCACCAATCCTGCAAGTGCAACCGTTTGTGGCTTTGATGTCGTTGAAATCAAATCGAATCCGGATGGAACCGTCAATTTAGAAGCATTGAAAGCTGTACTCTCAGATGAGATTGCAGGACTCATGCTCACCAATCCAAACACAGCCGGAGTCTTTGAAAAAGACATCCTAGAAATCTCTAAGATTGTCCACAATGCAGGCGGATTACTCTACTATGATGGAGCAAACTTAAATGCATTACTCGGAATGTCTAGACCTGGTGATATGGGATTTGATATCATGCATATCAATCTCCATAAGACCTTCTCAACACCTCATGGTGGTGGTGGACCAGGATCTGGTCCAGTTGGCGTGAATGAAAAACTGGTTGAATTCTTGCCAAACCCCATCATTGAAAAAGAGGGTAACCATTACTTCTTCAAAGATTCTAAAGACTCAATTGGGGCACTCGGTCAGTTTTATGGTAATGCTTCTGTCTACATTCGTGCCTATGTCTATTTAATGACACTCGGTAAAGAATCGATGAGTAAAGTCGGACCCTATGCAGTCTTGAATGCGAACTACATCAAAGAATCGCTCAAGGATTTATTCAATTTACCCATCAAAGGTTTCTGTATGCATGAGTTCGTCTTTGATGGTTTAAAAGATGATTCCACAGGTGTGAAGACACTTGATCTTGCTAAGAGATTACTCGATTATGGTTATCATGCACCCACCGTTTACTTCCCACTGATCTTTTCACAATCGATGATGATTGAACCGACAGAAGTCGAGTCTAAAGAGACTTTAGATGAATTCATTAACATCATGCGTATTGTTGTTAAAGAAGCGTTAGAACAGCCAGAACTCGTGAAAACTGCACCACATAACACCATTGTCAGACGTTTGGATGAAGCTAAAGCTGCTAGACAACCAGTTTTAAAATTTAGAGATATTAAATAATTGATTCAAAAAGTCAAAGCCCAAATCAAGTTCATCGATTTGGGCTTTTGTTTTTGGGTTGTGTCTTTTTATAATCTTAATTAGAATTTTCGTCAAACGAACACAATCATCATCAATTTTTATAAATTTTACAGATAAATAGTGCTTATTCATAATCTTTTTGTATAGTCTATATTTCTTATGATATCATTTGAATTTGACACTCCTTTTTAATATAATTGCAACGTATCGAACATCAAAAAAGGAGAATAGAGATGAAGAAAAGATTACTCATGATTACATTCGCACTGGTGTCCTTATTGACACTTGTGGCATGCAATACGGAAGAGACACCGGATTATAGCGGTGTATTTACAGGATATTCATGGGCTGGTGAAGCAACAGGTGTCGCTTTTGAAGATGCCACTCAAAGAATCAAAACGACGCTTTATATTGCAAAGACGGGCATCATTGCTGAAGCCTCCATGGATTTTGAAATTTTAAGAAATGGTGTTTGGGTTTCTCGATTAATTACAGAAGGTGAAGTCACAATCAATTATGAAGTAGATCCTATTGCTGCAATTCCATCACCATATACGGTTGGAACCTCAATGTTCAATACTGGATCACTCGAAAGAATGAGTCTTTATGCAGTAGGTGTGAATGCTACACAGACAGTCGCATTGATGCTTGTAGATCCAGTGACACGATATCAGTTTGAATACAAGTTTGAAAGTGATTTCGATTATACGACACCTGTATCTCAGCTCACGATTGGTAGTGGACTTACTATCCCAGCAATTAGAACAGCAGGTGGTGCAAATCTCGTTGTCACGGATTGGGAAACATTATCTTCTAAACACTTCTTCAATATCAATACTTGGTCTCATGTGTCAACCGATACTGGCGTACTTGCAGGTGTCACTGGAACAACAACAGTGAGACAAATGCTTGAAAAACTGGGAGTTACTTTTACAAATAATCTTCCCCAAGCAATGGATCCTGTTCATGGTTATTTAGGATTAGGGGGTTGGAGTGGAAATTATGAAGCAGTTCGTCAATTCTTAATTGGCAAAAGTGCAATTGAAATCACATCATTAGTCAATTGGTCGGATCCCAAATATGCCAACTCCATCAATGAGCTCAACCAGTTTGGTCTGATTTCTGGAGCAACAGCAACTGCTCAAGACTCTTTCGATACCATTGCTGGTGCAACGGTTAGAATGTCAAGAGAATCTACCTCTTATCAAAGAGCTTTAGTCGCTGCTGGACTCTTAGATCCTTCACAAGTCATCATCGGTCGATTCTAAATATGATCAAAAATGCAACCCTCGCGGTTGCATTTTTGTTTATAAATGATTAGATTAATGTCTCTACATTTTGTACTTCTTTGATGCACAAAGCGGATTCATTTTTTGAGCTGTTCACCAGTATCGATACTGGATAATATGTCATTAAATTTGAATCGTAAGGTTTTAAGAGAGAGGATAGAATGTGGATGTTCTTTTCGAGTGGGTTAAGCCATTGTTTTCTTGTTTGATGATCAAAAATGACTGGCATTCGATCATGGATCGGTTCCATCAATGAGTTAGCTTCTGTGGTGACGATGGTACACGTATGAACTTTCGTACCATCTTCTTTACTCCATGTGCTCCAAAGGCCTGCCATTGGAAAGATTGATTTGTCTTTTTGATGAATATAGAGAGGTTTCTTATCGGATTTATCTTTTTTCCATTCATAGAATCCATCGGCTAGTATGATGCATCTTTTCGATTTAAAGGCTTCCTGATAAGCTGGTTTTTCTGCTAGTGACTCTGATTTTGCATTGATCATGGAATATGCTAACTTTTCATCTTTTGCAAATGACGGTAAAAATCCCCATCTAAGCAGGCCCACTCTATTTTTTTTGCCATCATTGATGATTGCAATCACATCTTGCCCGGGTGCAACATTATATCTTGGTAAGTCAAAAAGCTTTTCATCAAGATCGATATCATAATCTTCTTTGAGATATTCTCTCAGTTCATCGATGGAAACTGTGATGGTGAAACGTCCGCACATGAAAAGCACTTCCTTTCAGTTTTATTATAGCATAAATAAAAGCCCCCTTCGATTGAAGAGGGACCTTGTCATAATTCCATTTCTTTGATGACGGAGATAGCAATCTGGTCATAGACCTTGCCTTGTTCTTCTTTCCCTGAGAAGAGGTAGCCATCTTTCGGTTGTCCGATGGGGACTTGTCCAAGTACATGAACACCGAGTTTTTTAGCAACTGTTTCACCGCCACCTTGTCCAAAGATAAATTCTCTGACTTGATTGCATGGATTCAAGTAATAACTCATATTTTCAACGACACCAATCACTTCATGACCAATGTTTTGTGCACCAATACCCGCTTTCACAGCCACTTGGCTTGCGTTTGGATGTGGGGTTGTGACGACTAAAATCTTTGATTTTGGTACATAGGTCTTCACATCAAGTGCAACATCACCAGTTCCTGGTGGAAGATCGATTAAAACAATATCAATACCATCTGTCCATTTGACACCATTGAAGAAATGGACAAGCATTTTGCCTAGCATCGGTCCACGCCACATGAGTGGTTTTTCAGGTGGCATGAAAAATTCTGTTGAAATCACTTCAATGCCATCTTGAGCAAGAGGAATCATTTTTTCATCTTCCGTTGAAGAAAGGGGTTTGATGCCAACTTTTAAAATCGCTGGAATTGAAGGACCGTACACATCGGCATCAATGATTCCAACCTTTTTTCCTTTTCTAATTAGTGCAGCAGCAAGATTTGCAGTGACTGTGGATTTACCCACGCCACCTTTACCGGATGCAATTGCCAAATATTTGATGGGTTTTTCACCAACGGGAACAAACTCTGATTCGAAAAAGTCGAGTTTGATTCCTGGAAAACCCATTTCCAGTTTCACCATCTTGATGATTTGGATTTTCACTGCATTTTCGTGTTTCACTTTGTCTTTTAGATAAATTTCGACTTCAGCTACACCTGTTGGACCTACGACTAATTTTTTGATACCATTCACGGCTTTTAGGGGTTGATTAAACCGTGGATCGATGATCTCTTCAAGTCGTTTTCTTAATACATCATATGTCATGAACATTCACCTCTTTCCTATTATAGCAAATCTAGACTTAATAGGGTAATGATTTAGTTGCTAGGTTAAATATGATTACGTTACAAATCAATGAAAATATGGTAAGATACGAAAGTGAAGCATGATTGCTTACATAAGTCATTTTGATGATTGGAGATGTCTATGGATAAAACATTTGTCTTAAAATCAGAAACCGGACTCCATGCGAGACCGGCAACCAATTTTGTCAGATTCATTTCAGAATTACCTGCATCGATTTATTTGATTCATAAGGATTTCATTGCAGATGCAAAGTCAATCATGGCTATTTTATCTCTGGGTTTAGCCAAGGGTGAAACATTCACCATGAGGGTTGAATCTCATGACCCAGAAATCATGAAAAGCATTGAATTCTATTTAAAAGATCATAATTTAATTTAGATTAACTAATCAACCATCACCGCATACGTGCGGTTTTTTTTCTGCCAAAAAATTAGCATCTTTGCCTATTCTTTTTTAGTTATACCTACTTCGTCTTGATGCTGTTCAAGGACTCACGGATGTTTCCCTTGTTTGCCTTCAGCACTTCAGCAATCGTCTGTTTGTTTTCAATCTTCGACATGATGGAGAAGATGGCATACTTCACCGAATGATATTTCTTTAAATAGGCTTCAGCTGTACTTGCATCAACACCTGTGATTTCCATTACGATGTTTTGTGCTCTAGAACTCAGTTTTGTGTTCGTCATTTGTACATCAACCATCAGGTTTTCATAGACTTTCCCAATTTTCACCATGGAGGCTGTTGTAATCATGTTTAAAATGAGTTTTTGTGCAGTTCCTGACTTCATTCGGGTTGATCCAGTAACAGGTTCAGCACCTGTGATTGCTTCAATCGGATATTTAGCGATAGTTGCGATCTCAGAACCGTGACTTGTGGTAATACATGCGGTTTTTGCACCTACTTGATTCGCATATTCGAGCGCACCGATTGCATAAGGAGTCCGGCCGCTTGCTGCAATACCAACTACAACATCCTTGTCATTGATGCTGATGGCTTTCAGGTCTTTGATTGCTTCCTCTTTTGAGTCTTCGATATCTTCTGTCGAACGTCTGAGTGCTCGATCACCACCAGCTATGATGCCGATGACCATGTCTTGAGGAACGCCATAGGTTGGAGGGCATTCGCTTGCATCAAGTACTCCAAGTCTTCCCGATGTTCCTGCACCGATATAGATCAAGCGTCCACCTTGGACAAATGCATCGGTGACCACATCGACAACTTTTGCAATCTGATCAATCGCTTTTTCAACAGCAAGTGGAACCGATTGGTCTTCTCGGTTGATCATCTTGAGCATGTTACATGTCGATGCGATGTCAATATTTTTTGTATTTTCATTGCGCTGCTCAGTACTGATTTTCGATATGTCAATCATTTGGTGATACCCCCTTGATATTTTTCGGCCATATAAAATGCGCCAAGGATGGGATCAGGTGTCTGATCCATAATGCTGTATGTTTTGATAGATTTGTTAAGTCTTAGTATCATACTGTCTTTCACATAGGGTGCTTGTTCGATGAAGCCACCTTTCAACGCAATGACCACATGATCTTTGTCTTTAAGTCGATTGTAGGCACGAATGATCTGATCGGCCAGATGTCTACCTTCTAATTCAAGAAGACGGATGGCCATCTTATGATTCTCTTTAGCAAGTTTAGAGATTATTTTGGATACCTGCGCTATTTCTGATTTGTCATGCCCATAGACAAACACCTTGATGGATTCTACATCTTTTTCATCGATCGCTTCAAGCAATTGTTTGGTGAATGTAGATTGCTGAAGACCACGATCATGTTCATCAATCACTGTTTTGAACGCTTCCATGACCAGATGATATGCAGAGCCTTCATCACCAAGTAGATGCCCGAATCCGCCAATCATGAACACTTCTTCTTGTTTTTTGACCATGATCGAACTGCCTGTACCAGAAATAGCAAGTATGACAGCATGATCATTCGAAATGGCATGAATCGCCATCTCGATATCACTACAAAGCGCTGCATTCTTGACGCCATATCGTTCTTTTAAATCTCCTATAAAGGCCTTATGATGAGGATATCGTGATGCACCTGCCAATCCAAGTTGAATCATCGATACTTGATTGATTTCTATATTTTCAAATAATTTCTGTAGTGCTTTGTCAATATTAAGTTTGGCGATGGCTTCGTTTGAAATGATATTTGAAGGTCCTTCAATGACTTCTTTAATGATCTTGCCAGATTCATCAAAAAGCACACCTCGGGTCTTCGTTCCTCCACCGTCGATTCCAATGACATAATTACCCATGATGGACCGGCATCCTTCCTTTGCAAATGAGCGAACCTTTTAAATATTCAATGAGTACACGCATGGCATTCGGAGTGCTTTCATACAACGCCACGTAGTTTTTGAGTGTAGGATTAATGAAAAGATCGTAGGGATTTCTGAGTGCAATCACATGAAAATCTTTACCAAGTGCATCCATTCTTCGAATGAGTTCGCTTTGCATCGTGTAAACATTGCTATTGTACGTGGTCACAATGATCTGATCAAATGATTCTGCTTTGCTTATGATTGTTTGAATGATGGTTTCATCTGGATCGACTGGAATCATGAGAGTCGTCATGCTTGGACATGCCATTTTGATCATTTGCTCGATTGGAATTGGCGTTTCTGTCTCATCGGCAATGGTAGTCGCTACTGGCATGATCCCGATGAATAGCGCACGTTTTGCGAGTTTGAGTGCATCACCTTTGACAAGTGTAGCAGCGCGTCTAACCACATCGAGGGCAAATGATTGAGTCTCCTGATTTTCAACCCGTTGTTTCACAGATGAATATGATCTCTCAACATTAGGTGCTTTCATTTTTTTCTTGTGATTGAGAATATGTTGCACTCTGGTATTCAGAATAGATATATCGAGTTCCTGGCTTCTTGCTGCCTTAAGCAATCTGGCATAAGAAGCAAATTGTAACTCTCTTGAATGACTCACGCAGGCAATATCAATCCCTGCTTGAATGCCCATGAGGACTGCTTCAGGTGTTGTATAGTGATTCTGGATTCCCTTCATCTGCATACAATCCGAGATGATTAGTCCTTTGAATCCCAGTGAATCTCTCAAAAGATCGGTCAAAACAGCTTTAGACAATGTGCAGGGAAAGCCTTTCGTTAATTCAGGAAAATCAATATGTGAACTCATGATGCATGCAATGCCTTCATTGATGGATTGCACAAAAGGAACCAGTTCAACTTCAAGAAGTCGTTTCAATGAATGGTTTACTTTAGGTAATGCGAGATGAGAATCTGTCTGTGTGTCACCATGACCGGGGAAATGTTTGCCTGTAGCTAAAACTGATTTTTGAAGTCCCTTCATCATCATGACGCCAAAACGTGCCACCTCTTCTGGCTGATCACCATAACTTCTGACGCCGATTACAGGGTTTCTAGGATTATTGTTGATATCGAGAACTGGAGCGAGATTCATGTTGATGCCTAAATCTTCGAGCACCTCTCCCATGCGGCGCCCTGTTTCGAATGCGAGATTCGGGTCCTGAGTTGCTGCAACAGTCATCGCTCCTGGAAAATGGGTCGTTCCATTGAAAATCCGAGTAACCATCCCACCTTCCTGATCAATACTGATGAATAAAGGAATCCCTATCGAGGATAGAGCCAATTTCTGTAAATTTTGATTCAGCATGAAGAGTTGTTGCGGAGATTTCACATTTCTTGTGAACAGAATAACATTCCCAATTTTATAATCTCTAATCAGTTCGATGGCATGATCATTGGGTTCCGTCGCATCAAATCCAAACATAATCAGCTGACCGATCTTCTCTTCTAGCGTTAAATTGTCTACTAGCCATTTATTCATATAGGTGATACCTCAATTTCATATCTGAGAATCGTTTTGAATGATCACGCATCATCAACAGCATTTCACTCAAATCTTTTTGTTTCAATCTGACATCTGATGATCCAGTCAAAAGGTCAATCATCGGAGGTCTTCCTTCTTTGTATGGCGGAAGGAATGAAAATTCAGGATGCATATTCCGAATTTCATCGAGAAGGATTAGCCCGGTTTCAATGGGTTTGAATGTATGGATGTCTGTCAAAATCAGTTCGATGGCATGACAAAGGACTCCTTGATGCTTGGACTGAAATGGCATGAATGATCCTGCTCGGAACAAAACCCCATCCAAATGTCTTTTGCTCATAATACCTGCGATTTCAACTGCATTGAGCCAGGGCGCACCTATCATGGAAAAAGGCTTTGTAGTTCCCCGACCTTCGGAGAGATTAGTCCCTTCGAAAAGACAGGTGGCAAGATAGGTGTATGTCGTCTCTGGAGTGGGAATGTTTGGGGATGGCAAAATCCACGGTATACCAGTATCCCTGTAATGCATCAACCGTTGATATCCTTTCATCGGAATGACAACAAGATCACATCCAATGCCATATGCATCATTTGCCATCATGGCGAGTTCACCAATGGTTAGACCATAGCGTTGTGGTATAGGCAAATAACCTACAAAAGAACGGAAATCAAGATCAAGCATCCATCCTTCTACAGATAGAGCGCCAACTGGATTGGGACGATCAAAAACAACAAACATCTTTCCATACTTCTTACAAGCCTCCATGGCATAGACCATGGTCCAAAGATATGTATAAAACCTAGCGCCAACATCTTGAATGTCAAATAGAAGCGCATCAATATCTTGAAGCATCGCTTCAGATGGTGCTCTGTTGGCTCCATAAAGCGAATAGACAGTCAGTCCTGTTTTAGAATCCTTTTGATCGTTGACATGTACACCAGCTTCTTGATCCCCTCTAACACCATGCTCGGGACCAAAAAGGACACGAAGATCCAGAGTTTCATGAATGATATCAATCGCTGTATTCAACTGTCGATCCACACCTGTTGGATTGGTAATCAAACCTAGACGTTTCCCTGATAAAAGATTCAAATACGAGTCTTTATTTTCAATGCCTAGAAGAATCATATCTTAAATTCCAATCCTTTCAAATATTTTTTCACAGAAACTGTGATCCATGCATATAACAACAAAGGTGTGCTGAGTCCAACAAAGACGAACAAGAAAAAAGTGATGGGTGCTAAAAACATTGCATATGGAAAAACCATGACAATCAACAGTAATATCGTCTTCACAAAGTATTTCCCTGAGAGATAAAAAGACAATTTGATTAACATTGCTAACGTGATGTTTGGATACACATGCAACACAACAAACGTATATAAAGTGACTGCAATCATTCCTATCAGTGCAGCAAACGTCACATAATACCCAAAAGCATAGAACCAATGGGTTTGGCTGTTGAGTTCGTTGACATAATAAGTAACATTCCAGTATCCGAAACCGATCAGGAAAACAAGCATGACGCCAAGAGATAATTTTTTGCCAAGTGATTCTTTAAAGTATAAAAAATATCCTTTGAACAGTGGTGTCTCATCTTGATGGACATAATCATCAAATAGTCGATAACCTGCATAGAGTGCAGGATAGAAAGTCAATAGCGGAAGCGAAAAGAGGATAACCATGATGTTAATCATGACCAGTCGGATGATCCAGTCAGCAATGACATTCAGTTTCTGGTAAATTGAAAGTGATAGTTGATCTTTCTTTTTGTCTTTTTCCATTTATCCAACAATTCCTGTTCTTTCAATCGATTCGACAAACTGTTTTTGAACAAAGACATACATAATCAATAGAGGTAACATCATCAATAGTGCTGCTACATTGGAAATCAGTGCAAGAAACAATGGGTTCTCCCAGATATTTTGGCCGATGAGATTCAAAGCTCCAGTGTAAAACAGCGCTTGATATGTTCGTTCTGCTGCATTGATGAGTCGCATAGTGAGTAACGGGAATTCTGCAGTACTGATTTCAAATATTTTGACATAATAGGCGTCATTCCACTGCCAAACAAACGCAAACAAACCAACTACAACCATTGCACCTCTTGCGTTAGGAAGCATGATGTTCCAAAAGGTTCGAAAAACATTCGCACCATCAACAATGGCTGATTCTTCGAGTTCTTTCGGAAGTCCTCTAAAGAACTGTCTGAAAATATAGATAAAGATACCTGAACGGATACCCATACCAAGACCGCTCATGAGATAAACAGACGCCTCTTTCCCAATCAGCCTGAGATCTCTAAAATAGAGATATTGCGCTAAAGAAAGTGCCTGTGGTGGAATGATGATGGTAAGGATCACGAGTAAAAATAAAATGTTGCTACCTTTGAAACGTAGTCTAGAAAATGCATATCCTGCAAGAGAGGTTGAAGCAAGTTGTAGGAACATCACGATGAATGAGACTTTAAATGTGTTGAACAGAGCCTTTTGATAGTCCAACACTAAAGCTGCAATTTTAATGTTCAAGAGTGACCATTGCTCGGGAATCCAAATAACTGCTGGATTGTTGACATCTTCTGGTGCACGAAGCGCCATTAAGACTTGCTGAATGGTTGGGAATAGAATGACAAAGCAAAGTCCAAAAAGTAACATAAAACGCAAGATAGAGCCTGTAGTTGCCTGTAGTTTTCGGATCCGTCGATGATTTTTTCTTGGATCGGAAAGATTTTCCTTGATGGATTGATAATAACTCGAAAAACGCTTCATCAGATCAGTTTTCATAGTGTGACTCCCCGATCTTGAAGCCTTTTGCGATCATTGCGAGTAAAGCAAGGATGACAACGATGGTTCCGACATAAATCCATGCCATTGCTGAAGATAATCCCCAGTTCTGGCGGTTAAGTTCGGTGGAAATGATATTGCTAATCGATGATGTTAGGAAGGTATCGACCAGTGCATATACAGTCACAGTGATGATGTGAGGAGTAACGTTGGGAAGTGTGATGAGCCAGAAAGCTTCATAATTGGTTGCTCCCTCAATCTTCGCTGCCTCATAGAGATGTTTTGGTACAGACTGAATACTGGCCAAGAATAATAATATTGGCACCCCTGCAAGCGCGAGAATGCTGTAAATCCGGTCGATTAGACCAACAATGAATGTAATCAGAAATTCTGCCATGCCTGTTTGCAGGAGATAGAATTCCAAATTAAAGAGTTGACCAATACCTTGTTCTTCCATCAGTGCAGCAAATGCTTCTCCTCCTCCGAGTGCACTTGCAACAGCGGCAGAGTTTAGAATGACTGGGATAAAGAATATGGCTCTAACCAGTGCGCGTCCTTTGAACTTCATGTTCAAAAGCACAGCAATGAATAGACTAAAGATGAGCAAAACTGGCAAGTTAATCACAACATCTGTCGTGGTTGAGATCAATTCAACACGATAACTCGTATTGAGGAGAACATGCTCATTGAGTGCATACCGGTAATTTTCAAATGCAATAAATTCCTTGGTGATTTCACCAGCTCTCGGTGTGAGATGATAGAAACTGTATCTAAAAGATTCAAATAAAGGAGCCATGAACAATAGCAAAAATCCGGCAAACCATGGCAAAAGAAAGATGACTGCCCAAACAAGTTTTTGCTGTTTATAGGATAGTTGAAGCTTATGATATGTTTTCATGTCTATCCTCCTATGACCTTATAGTCCATAGCACCGATGACAATAGTACCGATTGAAACAGGCGACAGATTATAATTGATGATTAGGGTCAACCCATGAGAATAGGTGACTCGGTAGACATTGTTCATCAGTAGTTCATGATTGACAAGGTATCCTTGATGAATTCCAAGCAAATCCATTTCTTTCACTTGGCTTTCAATGATGTCAAGCCAGTTGACATAGTATGTGGACATATAGAAATTGTATTCTGTCATGAGCAAATCTTTAGAGTCATAGTAAGTCAGTGTGTACTTTAGGTTAGATCCAGTTTCGATAGCCTTCAAATAATTATACTCAAGACTTCTCTGATTGGACATGTTGATGCTGTAGGTCGAGTAATCTTTGAGTCCAGAGAGTACAAGTTGAGTGAGGGGAATCGAATAATCGATGATTGCATAAAGAGTCGTTCCTATTGGAATGTCTGTCATATAATCTGCATGACCGAAGGCGAAACTTAAGGGATTTGACAACATGATTTTCTGTTCTACGTGTCCAAAAAGAGCATTCTGAAGGCGAATCGCATCTTGTGCATAGATCGAAGAATGCTTTTCATAGTGTCCCGCCAACATCGAACCCATCATTGAAAAGGCGATATGACCCGTGGGGTAACGACGATTCAGTTTGTTGTAGATGGCTTCATAATAGACTGGGTTGATGATGTAATCGTCTGGACTATGTTCATATTGGGTTTCAGAGTATGGCAATCTTGATGGAATATGGTAGTTGAACATCAGGGCATTGTCACCACTGATTCGACTCGCGGTATAGCGATATGTATCTGCTATCCTGTGATACCCTGAAGCAGTCATCAGCGTGACAAGGGGATAGACATCGATGTTCAAAGATTCCATAGAATCGATGAAGTCTTCAAAACCCCGCTTACCTCCAAGCACAGGCTCTACATCAAAAGCATCGTTGATCTCATGCTTCAGTCCGCCATTAATCATGCCTGTATAGAGAATATTGATGTTACTGATATCTCGATCTATCAATTCTTCAATCACCAGTTCAGCTTGATCGAATGTTGTCAGTGAACGCTGCTGTGCATATGGAATTCCTAAGATAAATGACTGATGGTCATAGGCACCGAGAAACTCTGTCGTCACCATCGTATCTTGTGTAGAAAGATTCAAGGCGAGATTTTGTGTGTCAATTAGATGATTTCTGTAAACTTGAGCAACACCTACATAGGAATTGTCCTGACCGGTGAGAAAATGATAACTGACTTGAAAGTCTGTTTTCATTATTTTTTTAGTCCAAAGATCGATTCCATAGACATTAAATCCACTGCCTAATGTGATGGATTCGAATTCTCTGAAGTCAAAAGATACGAAAGCACGATTATAGGAATCGATTCGTCCGGATACGTCAGCATTGATGCTTGCCATACCATCTCCTTGAGTGATGATGGCTGCATACCCTCCATCTTCCTTGATCATGCCATAGACTGGCATGCTGATTTTTTCTTGGCTTTCTGACATTTTATAGCGAAGCATCGATAAATCACGTCCGTAAAGACGTTTCCGATAGGGCGACTGATAGAACTTGCCGTTGTTGAACGTCATGATGGCTCCACTACCATCTGGAATCACGATATATCCAGAAGTCGGATTTCCATTGTCTTCGGATATCGCTGTACCCATCATTGGAAGTAAGGATATATTCGCTAGTTTGACGTTATCGGGTTCGACAATCGAGTCATGAAGCACAGTTGCTGTAATGCCAAAATCACGCAATCTGACTTCAATCGCAATTTCGAAATAAACCTTTTCGAAAGTATCAGTATAACCATACTGTGCATTTTCTTCGATGGCCCGTTCACGGGTGTAATCATCGTTTTCATAGAAAATTCGATAGAGTTCTCCTTTGACCAAACGAGACATGTCGACATACTGAGTGATCTCATATGCCTGATAATCCTGATTGAATCCCTTGTATGCGATGTTTTGTAGCAGTTCTTTGTCTGGCATCGCTTCAAAAACATCTTTAGGCAGATATTTGGGGAAATAGAGGTAATCGATTTCTAGGTCCTCGATTTCATAGAGCACCTGGAACCCATCTGAAAGATACTTGATCTTGAATGTTCTCAGTCCTTCAGCATTCAGGATGCTTCTCGGATGATAGATGCTGTACTTGTAGTTAGTAATCGAAGCCAGTGACCCTGCATCATTGAAATAGGAGATCTCTAAAGTTGATTTTTGCTTCTCCAGAGCACTGTTGGTGATGTTGTTTAATGGATCTGTCTGCCATGGATCTGGGACATTTGGATTGGATCGCCAGATCATGCCGTTACGTTTGTCTGTTACAGAAAAATGTGAGTTTGTTTCGTTTAGATACAGTTCGAAATGTGAGTTTTCTGTAACAAATCGTTGGGTATTGGATAATGTTTGAGCATCGACAAACCCCGTCTTTTCAAACGGAATGGTTTCAAGGTTTTGCAGTGTATTTGCCTTCAGTGGAAACGCGAGTTGAATCAGAATGAGTCCAGTGACCAGAAGGCCGATGACAATCCATACTTTGAGTCTCATCTCTTCACCCCCTAGTAACGCAATGACAATTCTTCATAAATTGCCATAATAAAAGAAATAAATTGTTGAATCAAATCAAAAAACAGCAATCCGACAAACATCATTACACTCATCGAAACAATTGTGGCAATGAAAGCCAGTATGGTCTTGAACAAGCCATACTGATGGATATTCAGCATACCCATGAAAAGCATCCATCCCGCACCAACATAGGACAAACCTATCAACAGTGTGTAGAAAGGCATTTCTTCCAGTGTAAGAAAATTGGATAAAAGTACCGCGGGAAAACCGATGATGATGATTGGAAAAAGCGCATATCCTGTCACCATGAGAATTTCCTTGTAATTGCCTTTACCTTCCATGAGTGTCGTTACCGACCAGTTACCAACCGTAAAGAGGAATACAAGGAGAAGGACAGAAAAAATCTCATTCAAACTGTTTAGTCTCATCGGATCATTGGTGTTGATCAGTAAACTTTCATACTGAAATGTCACAATTCTAAGCATCGCAAAAAGGAAAATGAAAAGAATTGCTACCTTCAACTTTCCTTGCTTATGTCGCTTGAAATCTTCAAAGCCATTGAATGGGTGAAAGAGAATATACTGCGGAAAGCGGATGAAATCATAAATGAAACGCGACAAACGGTCAGTCTTCATACAAAATCGATCCTCCTTTCCGATACGTGCGATAGATTGAATAGCCGATCATCCCACCAATGAAGGCGATGAGAACCAATGATCCCCAAACGAAATTGTCCTTGACGATTTGATTTCGGTAAGCTTTGAATGCTTTGGAATAGTAGAATGTATCATGTCCCAAACTAAAGTAAGACATCGCTTCGCGATATCTGCCTTCTCTGAGTAAGTACTTGCCGATACCATTGTAAGCAATCTCATAGTTGGTGTTCAAATCCAAGACTTTTTCCCAAATTTCCGCTGCTTTATCGAATTCACCATTGCTGTGAAAACCAATTGCTTGATTGACAGCAGCCCCGAATTCTGTCAATCGGTAGACAATGACTGTCCGGGTCTTTCGATCCAGAACAAGCACATCATCTCCGAGATATCCCAAAGCAACTCCTTCGCTGAATCGGTCACTTTGCGATCCTTCATCCCCATTGATATAAAGAAGGTTTCCTTCGGAATCATAGGTGAAAAGACGACTTCTCTTCTGATCCAAAACCGTATAAATACCGTGATCTGTACTTGCGATGTCTACCAATTCACTCGGTCCGCTGATGACGTATTTGTTTCGTCCAACCACGAAATGAACATCACCCATTGGAGGCTGATATCCATTTTTCTTGATGACATCCACACCTTTGGGATTGATCATCTGAATGGTATTTTCTGGGTTGTCATCAGTTGGTTTTGAAGTGGCATAAATAAAGCTTCTTTCATTAATCGATACATTTGTGTATTCTGTCGGTAAGTATAATTGCAGTTGCGCAAGCTGTGCTTCCGTCATCAAAGAGCGTCTGAAAATCTCAATCGGTGTTAGACGGACAGGATTCACACCTGTAAAACGATTGAACGAACCATTCGTGTTGATTTCAAGAATACCTTCATAAACATTTCGAGCAACTACATACATACGTTCGTTGATATCAACTGTAATTTTTCTGGGTTCGAAAGCAAGTTCCTCAAACGTCGCATCCTCGATATTCCCAAAGACATCGACCACTTCTAAGTCAGCGTTTAATTTGATAATCCGGTTGTTTCCAGTATCACAGATATAAATACCTGTTTCTTTCACATCCAGTCCAAAAGGTTGTTTTAGCGTCAGATTGCTGAAATCAGTGACACCTTCTGCGGTCAATCGAGCCTGATAACTAACCGAAAGCGGAAACGTATCATGAAATGAAACCAATTGAAACTGATTGTTAACAATCACCATTCGATTGGTCACACTGTCGATGATATAAATGTGGTCTTGATAGATGGTCATGTCTTCTGGTGATGATAGTGTCACACCTAGTGTTTGTGCGTTGAAATAAGTTGCAAACGTCATTCCAGGTGCTGAATGAATCACACGACCATAATATGAGTAATTATAGTTAGAATTTGCCATCAGGATTGGAAGTATTGACAGCAAGAACAGAAACACTGTTTTTTTCAGAGCATGTCTCATGATCATCCCTCCTATTTCATGCCCGAATGGCTGAAAGTTTCAACAATTCGAGACTGGGAAATGATGAAAAAGGTTACTGGAACGACCATCATGATGAATGAAACTGCAGCAATGGTTCCGGCACGTTCGATAGATCCTGCAGCAATCTGTCTCAAAGCATAGGAGACAGGTTTGAGTTCTTCACTGAAAATGAATGATCCTCCATCTGTTGTCCAAAGTCTTTGAAATAATAAAATAATCAAAGTCAACCATGCTGGTTTAACCAATGGCATGACAATTTGGAAGAAAATACGATATTCGCTTGCGCCATCGATTTTTGCGGATTGGATGAGTTCATCTGGAATTTGTTGCATGAACTGCTTCATCAAGTAAAGACCTAAACTTGATGCGATGGCAGGTAAAATGATGGCAAACGGTGAATCGATGAGTCCGATACGCGCAATAATGATGTAGTTCGGAGTCGCAGTGACTTGAGGAGCGAACATCAGAGAATAGACTACAAATGTGAAGAAAATGCTTCGTCCGGGAAACTTGAACTTGGCAAGTGGATACGCACACATAGAAGCAATCAAGACATGTCCAACTGTACCTAATATCGTAATCAAAAGTGTATTGAAGAAATATCTTGAGAATGTGATCCATGAATTCCCAACAAGTTCAGACAAATCCCTAAAATTGTCAAAGGTGATGTTTCTTGGGAAAATACGTGGTGGGAATAGAAACAGTTCATCCAATGACTTGAAGGCATTGGTTGCTGTCATCACCAACGGGAATGCAGAAAACAAACCAAAAAGGACAAGCACACTGAATAACGCGATGTCGCCACTCAAAGAACGATTCAGTTTACGGGTTCGTTTGAAACTAAGGATTTTGGGCAGTCTTTTGGCATCCGTCATCTCAATCACCCACCTTTCTCAAGACCTTTCGGACAAGCAAGTTCGTCGAAATCATCAAGACGAATAAAAGTGTCGCGATTGCCGATGCATACCCCAGATCAAAACGGGTTGAACCATAATCGATGAGATGGGTCACGATGGTATGTCCAGCATACTGCACCGATGGGAACCCAACCAGTTGCATGGAGACTTCTGCAATCGCCAGACTGGTGGTAATTTGCATGACCGCTCCGAAAAGCAATTGGGGCTTCATGGATGGCAGTGTAATGAACCATAGTTCCTGCCAGCGATTTCTAATCCCATCGATTGCTCCAGCCTCGAAAAGTGTCTTATCAACACTTTGAAGACCTGCAATGAAAGCAAGAAAAGAGACGCCAAGTGAGAGCCATAACTGCACAATAATGATGACCATCATCATGTAGTCCGGATTGCGAAGCCAAAGGATTGGTGAAGTCATGAATCCGAAACGAATCAAGATAGCATTCGCGTAACCATGAATATCTCCAGAGAAAATAAGTAACCAAATGAGAAATGCATTTCCTGAAATCGATGGTGCATAGAAAATCAACGTCATGAATGCTCTCATTTTCGGTCTCAGTTCATTAATCAACCAAGCAAACACAAATGCAAGCAGATAGCTGACTGGACCAGTGACGACTGCTAAAATGAGTGTATTTCTAAGTGCGATGATGAAAACATCATCGTCCAATAGTAATTTGATATAGTTATCAAGACCAATGTATCTTGGGGGTTCAAGTAAATTAAAATATGTGAATGAGATCCCCAGTGACATGATGACTGGAAGGACTGTAAACGTCAGAAAAAGGATGGCATAAGGAGCCATCAACGCATAGTAATGTCTGCTCTTCTTGATTTCCCTAATCCATAAGGAGCGTTTGGTAGGAGAATTGTATGCATAGGCTTTAGTCACCATCTTAACCTCCTTTAACTGAGACCGAACTCGCGACGTTTTTTCGCGATTTCGCTATTAATCACTTGGACATAGTCGTAAATTGTTTCTCGAGGATTCGCATTGGATTCGAGAACCAGTCTAAACGCATTGTCCAGATGTCTGCCTGTCATGTATCCACCAGGAACTTCAGGAATGCCTCTGACCCAATTCCATTGTTCTTCGAGTTTCTGGTATTCAGAAACAGTCCATGGCAACTGTGCTAATGCTTCTTTATTTGCTGTTGGATATCGTGCTGCTGCGCCCAATATACCTTCCATTTCGCGACCGAATCTCACTTGAGTTTCTGCTGAAGTCCACCACTTCAGATATTCCCAAGAAGCTTCCTTCTTCTCTGATTGTTCGAGAATCATCACGCCTGTTCCGGTTGCTACTGTTTCTCTTCGAAGAATAGGATTGCCGAATGAGTCGATATCTGGTGTTCCAGGAATCGGAATAAAATTCCATCGTCCTCGTATTTCAGGCGCGAATACGCTGAGTACGTTGTAAGAGTTGTAATAGGTAATACCAATCGGCATCTGACCACTGCGGAAGCGGTTGATAAAATTCGCTTCTACTGGGAATGAATAGTCGGTATAGAACTGACTCCACATTTCGAACACTTCGGGACCTTTGCCTGAGTTGAAACCAGATTCTTTATCTCCATTGATATAGAATTGACCGTCATTTTGGAAGAAAAGTGAGGAATAAATTGGATTGGGTGCAAGATCGGTAATACTGCCCTGAGTCACAGGGACTGGTAAATAGAATTCTAGATTCAGTTTTTGAAGGTCAGGAATCATTGCGATGACATCTGACCATGTTTGAGGTGGAAGCAAACCTAGTTCTTGGAAAATATCTGTCCGGTAGAAAAGCATCAAAAAGACTTGCTGTTCTGGTAATGCAAAATAACCGTTTTGATGCGTATAGGGTACCATTGCACTGTCCATAAACCGGTCAGTAATCAATTCAAAATCATTGAAATTGGAAAGATCATATGCTGCATTTCGCATCGCATAGTTCACTGGAACATGATTTCCGACACCCATTGCAACATCGGGACCTACATTGGCAAGCGTCGCGGGGAGGAGAACTCCAGCGTTGACTAGTTTCAGATCAACTTGGATTCCCTTGTCTTGGGTAAAAGTTTCATCAATCAACTTTCTTAAGACATTGGCTTGGTCCTGTCCGACAGAAAGCCAGACTTCAATAGTGACATCATCTTCGGAGACAGACGTTTTTCCTACCGATGAATAATCGGTCACAAACGTTGCGATGAATGAACGAAGGTTGAACCAGAATCGTGTCCAAAGTGGTGCTCGGTTTTGTGGGAGATCATGATCCGGATGATGGAACATGAAATAATCAATTTCAAGGGGTTGCGAACTGAGAAGAATCACAAGTGTACCCAGTGAAGAAATATTGCCATTGTAGGCATTCAACTGCTGATGAATTTCTCTTGGTTTCTTTAAAAAGTCATTGATTTGAATGATGACTGTATCCAAAATTCCTGTTTTTTCGCTCTTAGATCCAGAGATGTCAATCAATGCCTGACGAACATTCACCAGATTGTCGCGCTCTGTTTCAAGACGGATAATCAAATCTGTCACACGTTCGGTGAGTTGATAGTCACGGTAAGGGTCAGGTTCTGGTCCAGTATATACAAGAATCTCACGATAGAGTCGGTTCAGATTGTTGATTGAACTTTGAATTTGTAAGATTAAGGGTCCGTAATTTCCTAAAGACACTTCCATCGTCATCGTATGTGTTTGTCCTGTTTCAAAGTAAAAAAGATAGGGTTCTGTTTCACTACCCAGAGTCTGGATTCTCCAGTCGTTGCTATGGACGAAACTGAAATTTCTAAGTTCTTCAAATGGGATTTTTCCATCGATATAGATGGTTCTGCTGACACGCATGCCTGAAGCTGACTTTTGCTTGACGCGCATGCTGATGGCATATAGTCCAGTCTCTTCAACTTCAAATTGCCAAGTGATCCGATCACCAGAAATTCTCCAGTTGTTTCCCCCGATGGTGTTCAATCGGATATGTGATGGACTCGATGGCATTGTCTTGGGACTGGTTCGGTCATTGAGTGCGTAAAGCGTTGGAGATGTTGTGTATAGAGGATCTTCAGCTTGCTTAAACACAAGGCCGTCCGAATAGATAGGATAATTTTGTGCTGTGTAATGTGCTTTGACTTCTTGATAGGTTGGATAGGTCGGAATGCTTTGAATCTCGAGATGAGACATGAGAAAAGGCTCACGCTTCGATTGAAGGGTCAGCGTATTGGTTCCTTCATTCATATAAAAACGGTATGGTTCAGCAATGTAACCAATCGAATCTTTCAGTAATGTGGTTGTCCATCTGGGTTTCTCAACCTGGCTAGGTCGAATATCATTGCCATGTATGTCTTTTTTAGCATCGGATTGGTTTCCCCAAATCCGGTGAAAGGTTAGAGTCTCGGCACCATCGAAAGGAACCTCATCATTGAGATATAATACCCTTTCGATCATGGAACTCTTTCCAGGATATGGATAGTAGGCAATCAGAATATGATAAAAACCTGTTGCAGGAACATCAAAAGACCAAGTCACGGAACCAACTTCAGGTGTGAGAAGTGCCTGATCGATACCTTCATGGTTATTCAGTATTGTGTGATCACCTGTACTGTCTGAAAACTGGGTTGCTGGTATGATCAAAGGCTCTGATTGTGGCGTTTGATTGGGAAAACTATCAAGATAAGCATAATAATCAGAAGCTGCATGGACATCTAAATCTTCCAAGCTAATTCCGGTTACAACATCTTGATTGAAAGCTAAATAAGCCTTCTGCTGTCTAATCCATAGGGCTTCGATGCCACCATAGGCCAAAAGAAGGAACATGCTGGAAATAAGGATGATGATGAATTTTTTCATGGATACACTCCTTTTTGTGAAACCCCCTTTGACTCGAAAGGGGGTTCTCACAGAAAAGTTTTTTATGTTCAGTTCAAATATTTATCCAGTTCAGCCTGATAGATGGGCCGAATTTGGTCCACCACGGTACGAGCCGTACCTTCACGAATGGCCAAGTTAATGTTTCTTCTCCATCCATTATCAGTATATGGATTGATGCCAATTGCATTAATGAGTTCAAGATATACCTTATCATAGATTTCTAGATAAGCTTCAACATATAAAATATCATCAAACTTCGTAATTAAGGAAAGTCGGAATTCGTCTCTAAGTTCTTCTTCAGTTTTCCAGAGTTGAAGTTCATTCCATACCTTGAAAACCAATTCTTCTCGCTCTGGAGTCATTCCACTCGCGAGGTTGTATTGAGCAAGACCAGAGACTGGAGCGACATATTCGCCTGTAAATGAATCATTTTTTGGAAATGGAACAAAACCAAGTTCAAAGGCAATGCTTCCCCAACGGTTTGGCGCATTGACAAACCAGAGGTTACCTGGATGCATGGCTACTTTGCCAGCCATCCAGTCAGGACTTCCTGCATCATATTGAGGATTGATCTCAAAGAGCCCCTTGACATATAAAGAATTGAGGAATGTATAGGTATCCAGTGCAGGTGTTTGAGCGAAACTGACACGGCCAGTCGTCTTGTTGATGAGAGAGCCACCATTTAAAGGAATCATGTTTTCCGCATACATAGAAAGCATTCCGCCCAAAGCGTAGTAGCCTTCTCCTTGAGAAGTCAGAGCAGTTTTTACTTGAGTTGACCATTGGTCGAACTTGTTCCAAGTCCATTGTCCATCGAGGAACAACTGGGTTGGATTCTCAACACCGAGGTTTTCAATCAGATTTGCATTGTAGTAGAGTCCTGTATCGACAGTGATATTACCTGGACCGAACCCGTAAACTTGCTCTTTATAGGATCCAACATTGAGCCAATCTGCATGAATATTCGAACCATATCCGGACAAGTATTTGTCAATTGGAACGATTGCTTCTGCGTTAGCAAGTTGCTGAGTCCAGTCAGATGTTGTCCAGTAAATATCTGCAAGGTGTGATCCGGATGTAGAAGCATTGATGATCGCAGTTACACGTGAAGGTCCCCAAGCTGCTTCTGCAGGAAAAGTGCGATATTCGACAATGACGTTATTAAGTGCTTCTGTTTCAAGTTGTTTAGTCTGTCTTGCAAGTTGTTGGGTTCCTGTGTAATCTTGGTGGAACGGATCTACTTCATAAGGTGCACCGTGCATGATTACAATTCTTGTGGGAGGAATATCAACACATAAACCATTTTCTAGTTTTTGGAATACTCCACATCCTTCCAATCCTTTAACGGTAATGATACGGACGACAGTGACAATTGTTCCAAGACTGTCAACCGCTTGATAGGTCAGTGTATAATTGCCCACAGTATTCAAGTTCACAACACCGCTCACTGTAATGCTTGCAGTGATGTCATTGCCTAGTCCGTCTACTGCAGTTACACCAGCATTAGGATTAAATGTGTCTCCGACTGTCAGTTCGATGTTTGTTGCACCACGGATTTCACCGATACCAATAATCGGTGTTTCTGTCTCTGGTGTCGGCGTAGGGGTTTCTTCTCCATTTCCTCCGTTGCATGCAACAAGCAACACAGAAAGGAAAAACATGGCGAATAGGTTTAAAATCTTTTTCATTTATAGACCTCTTTTCTATCGATTTTTTTCTTGATCATTCGATTTATCAATTTGGGCATCGCGTGTTCTCACTGTCATTATACTTTATTTCCATGGTATTTAAAATACCATTGGACGGGATTTTCAAAATTGAAAATTAAGTTTCAACAATGGCCACGTGATGTCTCTAGAGAAAGTACCCGCAGGATCACGGGTACTTTGTGTCGATACAAATTCAGTTAAAATTTCATGTTTCTCTTAGAAGAAACGCTTCATGAAAGCAATACCAGCGAGTGTAAACACTCCAATCAATGGAAGAATCAAGTTGCCTGCGCTGACATTAATTGCTGATCTACCGCAACCAGTTTCAACTTCAGCAGTGAGTTCATCACGGAGTTCATCGATAGCGTCTTCAACAGCAGCATCAATCATTGCTTGAACTTCAGATTGGCTGATGGAATTCGCAGTAATCAGTGCGATGACTTGTGCTTCAGTAAGCATATCTGCATCAATCAACGCTTGGATCTGTGCTTCGGTCAATGTGCCTGCAGCAATCAATGCTTGAATGGTCGCTTGAGTGAGTGTTGGCTGTGTCAAAATGATATTAAATGAAACTGTGGATGCATTGCCTGCAATGTCTTCCGCAGTAACAACAACGGCATAAGTACCTGGATTATTGAGGTTTAGTCCGCCGTTATTGGATACAAACAGAGCGATATCTTGTTTTGCATCATAATTATCAAATACAGTGACATTGGAGAGAATCAGTTCGTTGACATTGGTGAAACGACCGATTTCGACACGATAGTTATCAGCAACTGCCAAAACGATTGGAGCAACAGTATCATCGACTGTGATTGTATAAGAAGATTGAGTAACAATATCATAATCGAAATCCGCTTTGCCCACTTGAACAATCAATGGATCGCCAAAAGCTAGATTAGCATCTCTGAGGCGAGTCGCATGAACACTACCGTGTGCAGCAACGACATATTCCCCTGGGAGTAAGACAAGGTTTGCCTGCCATGCAGCAAAAGTAGTCGCATCTCCAACGATTGTGCCTGTTGATGTTGTGTAGTTCCAGTTGTATCGGTCATAGCGTTCTTTGAGTGTACCATCAGCTGCTACTACAGTCATGACAGAACCCCATGCGCTTGCAGCGGTTCTAAACAGAGTTACATCGCTCCATACCTTGATGACACCTGCAGCGTCATTGACATTGACAGGCTTGTCATAGTAGAGTGTTGGATTCCAGGAAACTACTTCTGCTTTGACAGTGACTGTCGGAAGGATACCTGGAATAAAAATATTGTGTATGAATTCGAGATCAATATTGTAGACGCCTGGAAGTGGGTTGTAAGGATTAAAGTTTGCAGGATAAGTTACCATGACATCGTTCGTCTTACTATTTCCATAGCCATCATCTGCAGTAATGCCTTCCATCAGGTCAATCATGATACCTTGATCGCTATAACGGTTGGCAACACCACTGAATCTTGGTGGCATGACACCGATGACGATATCGACAACCGCAAGTGTTTCAGCACCTTTAGGTGTGATTGCTTTGTATGTTGCGACATAACCAGAACCGAAGACTGAAGAATCAATTTGTGTGACTGAACCACTTGGAGTGTATGCATCAGTAATACTGTCATACGTATATGTGATGGTTTCAAGATTCACGCCATTCTTCGAAATGGTGACTTCATAATTGAGTTTTTCAGTAGAATTAATGATCTTGTTGTTGGTGTCAAACATATTGAGCCAAGAAGCAGAAATTGTGTTTGGAAGGTCAAATGAACCTTCATATTCAACAACGACGTTTATGCCTGGAGTCACAAGGTCATCATCCATAGCAATGATGCCATCAAACATAGCTGGTTGATGGTTGTAAATGAGTTGTAGTGGGGCAGTTGCAGTGTTAATCATTGCAGCTGGAAGTGACTTGATAAAGTTAGTTGTTGCTGGGTTTGTGGTTCCATCACGGTCCAGAGTACCATAGCTAATGACTGTCCAACCTGCTGGAATGGTAACAAGTTCAGGGTCTCCAGTGACAATCTTTGACCATTCGGTCTTTGGCTGTTCAGCAGGAACATCAGCGTTTTTCCATGTGATGTAAGTCAATGGTTCAAGTTTGTAGCCATCGCTGTCTGTGCTGTCAAGCTTCATTCTAATGTGTGTGAAGCGAGTGGTTACAGGTTTACTTTCTGCTGGAGCATCAATAAATGCTTGCTTTTCAGCATCAGTAGCAAGACGCCAGTCTGGTAATTCGACAGTGCCGTCGTTGAAGATGTAATAAGTTAAAATTTGGTCTTCAAACATGACAAGTTTACCAGTCTGATCATAGTATGAATAAATACGATGAACAACTGAGGTCAAGTCGGTACGGGCATTGGCAGTCTTGAGGACAACACCTTCTGCTGTGTCATTGATGATCACAGAAGCGAATGCGTTCCATGATAGTGCTGTCATTTCTGTAGCACCGATAAATCCATCTGCATCAGCATCATCAAATTCTGTAACATAACGGGCAGATCCACGGACCACATGATAGCGGTGACCGTTGTAGATATATTGCCAGTTTGAGTTACCCAGTTTAGTTTGGGTACATTCATTGGTTGAATTCAGGCATGCTTCTTGTCTATATGGGAAGAGATCAATCAGTTCTTCTCCATCAGCATAGACCGTTGCCGTATAGCTCAAAACGAGTCCCATGAACAACAATAAAAGCAATGTAATTTTCTTCATTCTTATCCTCCTTATTTTTTCGCGTATCTTTATGTTTATTTTATTCTTTATTGAAAGCGCTGTCAATCAAGCCTAAGTAAATTAAACCTTGGAAAATCGATTTTTCCATATTTTGTTTTTTTTTTTCATAGAAGCAACTATTTGACTGTTCCTGGAACATAGGTGTAGAATGTGCGAGATGATGTTATACCCTGATCCGTGACAGTGATTGTGTAACTGACGGTTTGACCTCGGTCAGGCATTTTGATGATCCGTCCGTGATTGTCCAGTATGTCTGGATCATCAGATTCAAAGGTAATCACTGCATCTGGATGATTGAGTCGCATTTGATATTCGTTGGCTGCAAACTCTTCGAAGAGTGGAATTAAACCTGCGTTTCTCAGTGTTCTTGGACAATCTTTCCCACTGAAGTTGACATGGTAAGCCATTTGGCTCAATGGGAGATTATAGCGAACCAAAAGATCAGCAACCAATTTGGCTGTCCGCTGCCAAGTACGGAACATGTCGCCATCTTGATTGATTGCCATTTCGATGCCGATACCGTTGCGATTGCCGCCTCCGAAATAGGTGCTACTTTGGCCAGGAAGAACTGAACCATCTCCAGCATGGAATCCACGTTCGATTTCCGGTAGATGTTGATAGACAATCTGGCTATCGATGGTGAAATGCCATGAAACAAAAGGCTGTTGTCCAGTGGCGTATAGATTCCACAGATAATTCGCGTGTGCTAGTGCGCCTGCTCCAGGGCTTGTATTTGCAGTATCATGAAGCACAATCCAGTATACATTATAAGGATTGTATTGTGTGATGCCTTCTGGGTGGGGAGAGAAACCTTCACCTGGTCTGATACCTGTAGAAACAGGTACAATTTTCGAGGTATTAATCTCGATATCACCAAAATAATAGCGTGAAACACTTTGATAACGTTTGTCGATGTAATTAAAACTCTGTCCGAATGCTGTCCAAGTATGTGATGGTGTATGCATCACTTGATAGGTCGATAGTAAGTCAAGAACATTGTTGGTATCCAAGGTTGCATAAACAAAGATAGTCATCGTATTGATAACATCTGGATGGTTCTCCATGCTTGCAGTCAAGGTGACAAGGCCAGTACTGTGTGCTGTCACGTTGCCAGATGAATTAATAGATGCGATTAAAGGATTGCTAGACTCATAGATAATCGATTCAGACCCAAAACTGATTGGGAAAGGTGTGGCATTTAGGTTGAATGTGTCCCCGATTCTCACGTCGCTCATGATTTCTGTTGAAGCAAACTCGATGCCTGGTGTCGTGGTGACGATGATAGTTATAGTCGCATTAACAGAGGTATCTATTGAAGAACGTACTGTAATGGTTGCTGTTCCACTGCGAAGTGGGGTTAGTACACCAGTTTGAGTCACACCTAAAACGACTGGATCAGAGGTGAGGAAGCGAATTCGTGTGGTGGAAAACTCCATTGGAAGAAAACTGTACGTGATCGTATGAGTTTCCCCGATGACGATATCTCCGAAACTGCTTGTAATTTCGATGGCTAAAGGAACATCAGGTTTAATGTCACTCTCTTTTGGAATGCTGGTTTGAGTCGCATAGAAACCTCGACGCATGAATAAATCGATTCCGATAAAATCTGCATCATCTGGTGTAGGCGATCCCCAGTAATTCAAGGTGAAGTCCACTTGAATGCCCGTATCGGATTTGGCTGCAATCTCATAATTTTCTACGACATTGAAGCGGACAATTGCGTCTAGCTTATCTACTGTCGGTTGAAATGGCATGATTTCAAATGCTTGATGAACATCCTGTAACTGGTTTCTAAACACTCTAATCATCGGTGTTAAAGATTCATGAGGGTTAGCATGAATCACAATTGCCTTATCCACTTCATCAAAATTGTTTTCAAGAATTGATAATGATCCCTTGACACCATTGACTAAAATGACATCTTTCATTTTGTCGAATTGATTGAACATGATCTCAGTCTGTCCAACATCAGTCAGTGTCATGAAACATTCATGGGAAGATTGATCCGTGTTTCTGACAGTATTCAAAGTAAAAATCAAACCTTCAATTTGTTCAGTAACAATCCGAGCTTCACCTTCAAAGATGAATTGCTCTACTCTAACATGATTCGCAGTGATTTGAACGAGGGATGTGATGATCGCTCCCGATTCTGCAATCAAGCGAATACCTTCCTGATGAATCACTAAAGGCTGGTTGTAAGTACCTGGAAGGACATAGATGGTCGATTGGGCTCCTGCAACTGCTAACGCCTCGCTGATCGACTTGAATAGCTTGACTCCATCGTTATATGTGACCCCTTGATATGTTTTCTTGGGTTCAGTATCCGTACTTGTTGTCACAAGATAGGTATCAATAATAGTGATATCAACAGATGCAACTTTGCTTTCGTCTGAAAGCGATGTCGCTGTAATCGAAACCGAACCGAGTGTATGCGCAGTTAAATTGCCTAACGCATCAATCGAAGCAATCGAAGGATCAGAAGATATCCATTGAACATTCTGATATGCTGTATTTGGATATACATAAGCTTTGAGTGAGAGCGTTGTTCCGATATTCATTTTCGGATCACTTTCTATCACAATCTCAGTTGTTAAACTATAGACAGTTATACTGTGTGACTCAGTGATGTTCTCGTCATAAAGCGATTGTATGGTAATCGTAACCGTTCCTGGAGCTATTGCTACGACATTGCCTTGGCTGTCGACTGTAGCTACTCCAGTATCTGAGGATGTGAATGAAACATCTGCATTGCTTTCCACATCGAGCAATAGATTTTCGTCAATCCAGAGCATCGTCTCTTCAGTCAAGACTGTTAGATAAATGCTGAGTCTAACTTCGATTGAGACTGTCTTTTCAATGCTAGTATCTATCATTGATCTCACCGTCAAGGTGGCTGTGCCTTCCTTAATCGCAGTGATTTTACCCGTCGCATCAACTGTAAAAATCAGGGGATCCGAACTCACAAAGTTCACTGCACCATTGCTCGCATAGGTCAGGGATTGCTCCTCGCCTTCTTTGAGTACGATTGATGTTTGATCCACTGTAAGCGTAATTCTTCGTTCAACAGTCACTGTGATGATGACAGCGATATTTTCATCAGAAACTGAGCGAATGGTGATTGTCGTCACCCCTTCATTCAGTGCTGTAATTCTGCCAGTTTCATCGACAGAAAGAATACTGGGAGATGCAACATCGATGATAAATCCTTGCTCATCGGAAGTTGATATGTCAAGATCATAGGTGTCTCCTTCTGTGAGTGTCACTTCAGTTTCCTCAACATTAATTTCGACTGGTATGCTGTTGCAGGCAACCATCATCCATGAAAACGCCAAGATGACTCCAATGGTCAAGATTCTTCTTTTCTTCATTACTATATTTCCTCCTCTTTGGCTAAGAGTATATTTCCAATGGCAGATCTTGTTGAAAGAATGCCTTTCGTTTCTCTTGTCGGATGTACATCGTTTGATAATAACACAAATCCTATTTGGTGTTTCCGGTCAATCCACAAGTTGCACCCAGTGAATCCTGTATGCAGAATGGTTTCTTCAAAATCCACACCATCTCCAGCTGAACATCCTTCTGTTGGTTTGTCCCAACCCAAAGCTCGGATGGTGAGTGTTCCATGTAGACTTAATTTTGAGACTCTTGGGATAAACATCATATTGATGGTGTTTTGATTCAAAATAAATCGATTATTCAAAATCGCTTGAATGAATTTCCCAATGTCTTTGGCTGTCGAAAATAGTCCCGCATGGCCACTAATTCCACCCATGGCAAATGCTTTTTCATCATGGACGTCACCTTGTAAGAATCCGTTGTAAACATCATCTTTGCGGCATTCAGTTGGAACACACCGGTCTTTATCGGGAAGATATCCAGTATCGTGCATTCTTAAAGGATCGAAGATAATCTCTTTGGCAATTTGCTGCAATGACTTACCAAAGATGAACTCTACCATCAGACCAAGCAAGATGAATCCGATATCTGAATAAACGACATGAGTCCCTTTTTCATAAATCGGTTCCACCTGAAAGACATAATCTAGAACTTCACTTCGATGCTTCAGTCTGTTTGCTTTGGGAATATCCGCAGGAAGTCCTGAACTGTGGGTGAGCAAGTCAAACACAGAAATCTCAGGATGATGAAAACGAGAAAGAACATCTACTAATTTTGTTCCCAAAGTAATCCGCTTTTCTTCTATCAGTTTCATGACCAATGTCGTTGTAACAATGACTTTGGTTAGTGAAGCGACATCATAAAGCTCGTCACCTTTGATTGTTTCTTGATACGGTAAAAGACGTTTATATCCAAAGGCATCTGAGAAAATGTCATCTGGCGTGACGATTGCATACTGCACTCCTGGATAACGCTTTTCTGAGATACCTTTTTCGAGATAGGATCTAATACGGTCCATCATCATTGTTTCTTGACAAATGCGATTGCAATTAGGGAGGATATCCCAATTGAAAGGAACACCCAAGATCCCCATCTTGGCTTGGTTGATGCCGTCCAAAGACCGAAACATCCTCGTTTTATAGGTTCGTCTTCAGGGATAAGTACACACTCGCCATCAATCCGTTCGTATCCTTCTTCACACGGAACTGGAGGATTAACGACACACTCGCCATCAATTAGCGTTTGATTCGGCTCGCAAACTGGCGGATTGTCAACGCAAACGCCATCAATCAGTGTTTGATTGGTGTTACAAACCACAGGAATCACATCAAACATATCTGTTTCCCAATGAACCAAAGGTTGTGTGGTCCAATAATAATCTTTAATGCGTGTGAGTGCTTGTACAACCATTGGATGTGTGCTGTTCAATGTTTTATAGGAGAAAAATGCACTTCCTTTGATGATGTCGTACTGAGAGATGTAGCGGATCTGTTCAGTCATCTCATTAGCATCTTTCCACGAATTATCGACATAACGGTAAAATCCATGGCCAATGATTAGATCAACATCATGTAGTGTACATAATGCTGCCCACCAGTCTACCAGATCAGCAAACGGTGCGAGACCGTGACTGAATTCCCAATAGAGTTGTGGCATGATATAATGCAGCCATCCTTCTTCTACCCACTTCTTCGAGTCTGCAAACTGAGCACTATAACTTTGAAGTGTCGATGTCGATGTATTTGATCCCAACGATCCTCCTGATCTCCAGATACCAAATGGACTGATGCCGAACTTAACATGCTTGTCTTTCATCGTATTATGCGCTTCGACAGTTTCGAATACAGTGCGAACCATCGTGTTCACATTCTCTCTTCTCCAGTCAGCAAGACTCTGATCTTGCAGCTTATTCACCTGATAAGTTGCTGCATCTTGAATATCATCCATCCCGTTATAACTGTAAAAATAATCATCGAAATGAATACCATCAATTCGGTAGTTGTCTAAAAGTTCCTGAATGACATTTTGGAGGTAAGTTCTCACTGCAGGTTCTCCAGGATTGAGTATCAATCTTCCTGTACGATCAGAGAGAACATATTCGGGGTGCATTTTGGCAAAGTTTTGATCATGAAGTGCAGCCAGTTGCGTGTTTTTTGCATCGGTGGATGACGAGACACGATAAGGATTCAGCCATGCATGGACTTCGATTCCTCGCTTGTGTGCTTCATCAATCACAAAGGCTAGTACATCCCAACCAGGATCAACACCTTCTATACCTGTTAAGAAGCGTGAGAAAGGTGCATACGCTGATGGATAAAAAGCGTCATTCATCGGCCGGACCTGGAAGAACATGACATTAAAGTTATTGGCCTGTATGGTGTTCAACAAGGTCAGGATACGTGACTTGTAGTCACTTTCTGATGTATGGAGACCCAAATCAATATTGCTAACTGTCGCTACCCAAATGGCACGGATTTCCTCATCTTTTTCCACATAACTGGTCGGAAGTGGTACTTTGATATCGGTGTTATAATAGGTTACATACTGTCCGTCTCTCACAACATATGGATTGTCTTCTGTTGGCGGTATATTCAAACGAATGATGATTTCACCAATCGGGCTTTCATTCAATGCGAGGTCTTCTGCATACGATTCAATCATGTAAGTCGCATTCAGTTCCAACTGAATTGGTGAAGTATAAACTGACCATTCGGACCATGTACGACCGTTATGGATACGGAAATATATGACATCCTCAGGATTGTCTGTTGAGAGATTCACTTCGACCGGTTCGATATAATAAATTCCTTCCATGTCTCCGATGACTTCTGTTTCTGGGAGCATGGGCGGTGTCTTGTCAATATGAACTGTATGGCTCTTTAAGACTTGGCATCCATCTTGATTCATGAATTCGATCAGGTATGTTCCTTCGATATCCAACAAGAAAGGATTTCCATATGTCTGCCAAGATCCACCATTCAAACGGTATTGAATGACTGGGCTTTCGGACTGAAGCGTGATGACTGCATTTTGATAATATGGCGCTTGTCCTGTGCCGGTCACAGTGATTTGTGGGTCTGAATAGCAATCTAAAACAACTCGAATCAAACGGTTCGATTCAACGGATAAGACACCTTCACTGTTGACTGTGTAGCTTCTCACAAAATAGTTTCCTGTGCCTGTCAGTTGGAAAGGTTCGGTATAAGGTCCAAAAACACCGACTGAACCATAATTTACGGCATAGAAAATGGTTTCGGTTGCATCAATGAACACCATTGATCCTATGACATACCGATCTCCAATCATCTTTCCTTCAACACGAATGACAGGAACATCATTATTTATTTTTTGAATGGTGATATTTTCTCCCCTAATCAGGCTTTCTTCATCGCTTGAATTGACTGTCTTGGCATAGATGGCATAAGTCCCATTTTGATCAAAGAGGATGGGATTTTCATATAAAATCCAGTCTCCTGTACCAATTTTATAAAATAGAGTTTCTTCTCCTGTCAGTGAAACTGTGACATTGCTGCGATAGACTGTCCCCTCTTTGGTTCCTGAGATGGAAAGAGTTGGCGTTGGAACATTGCTGCTTTGCCACGTCGAAAGAGGCATCGTCGTCCAGACAGTCGCATTTGCATCCGCCATGGCAGCTTTGTCCAAATAAGAATAGGAATACAAGATACTTCCTTTGATTTCAGGGTGTTTATGGTTGTATTTAAACTGGGTAGTGATTTCATCATCTGGCCATCCGTCAAGATGCGCATTGTAAATGGCATGCCCGATTAAAAGATCGACTCCAGTTCCTCTGACTGTTTCAGCCCACCAATCCACGACATCCGCATAAGGAGCAAGACTGTGATTAAACCGCCAGTAGACTTGTGGAGTAATATAATGAACCCAACCTTCCTTGACCCATTTTCTGCTGTCTGCGAACTGACTACTGAAACTTTGGAGCGCAGAGGTGGATGTGTTTGAACCTTCGCCACCAGAACGCCAGATGCCGAATGGACTCACACCAAAACGGACGTCTTTATTCAATGTTGTATTATGTAGATCAACATCTTCCTTGACACCACGGATGACATCGTTGACGTTTTCACGACGCCAGTCAGCAAGTGCTTGATCTGGAAGTTTGTAGGTATTGTATGTTGCTGAATCGCTATTCAAACCAGAATATGGATAAAAATAATCATCAAAATGAACGCCATCTACATCATAGAGGCTAATCAATTCCTTGACCACATTACGGATGTATGTCTTGACAGCAGGTTCACCAGGATTCAAAATATAAGGATATAGGCTGTTAGAAAGATTGCCTGCAATGACAAGATTCGGATTCTTTTTTGCGAAGTTTTCAGCATGTAATGAATTAATCATGGTTGTTTTGTCTGAAGCAGAATTCTGGACTCGGTAAGGATTCAACCATGCATGAAACTCAATTCCGTTCGCATGCGCAGTTTCAATCATCCATCCCATGGCATCCCATCCCGGGTCTCCACCTTCAGTTCCTGTCAGCCATCTTGAAAAAGGTGCGTACTCTGAATCATAGAAAGCATCGTTTTGGGGACGTACTTGAAAAACGATGGCATTCATCTTTCTTGCTTTGACCTGTGTAATCAGTGCATTAAATGCAGTTTTGTACTGGCTTTCACTCGTGTGTAGCGGCATATTCAAACTGAATACCGTTGCAACCCACACGCCTCTGAACTCGCTTTCTTGTTCGGTGTACGTAGAAGGTATCATGACTGGATTAGAGGTATTGTAATGATAGATGGTCTGGGTTCCTCGAACGAGAGGGATCAAATTGTCATTGGCATGAGCAATGGGTGGAGCGAAAACATAGAGCATGACCGCTATCAGTAATACAAGAATAATCAATTTAATTTTTTTCATTGGTCACACTCCTGAAGTAAAACTTTGAGTTTATTCATACCTGCTTTGGCATCTTTTGGTTCGCGAAAGGTATTGTAAGTGAAAAAGACATGACCTTTCACACTTTTCTTACTTGCAGCATAGCCAACTTGATTCACCAATTCATCTTCATTGCCAAAATTTTCTCTACCAAGTCGATACGCTCCATGACCAATATAGAGATCCATACCATGTGCTTGGCACAGGTCCGCCCACCAGTCACAGATATCTGCGAAAGGAGCAATCGGATGACTGAAAGGCCAATAAATCTGTGGTACAACATAGTCCATCATTTTCTCGGTTATCCATTTTCTGGTATCAGCATACTGATGAAAATAGGTTTCTGAGCATTTCGAATCCGTATTCGATCCGAGTGGATCAGAAGATTTATTTTTCCAGATGCCAAATGGACTGACTCCGAATCTTAAGTTGGGATTGACTTTCTTCAAAGCCTTGTAAACACCATCAATGACATGAGTCACCTGATCGCGTCTGAAATCACCGAGACTTTGATACAGATCTGTTCTTTCGGCATACTCTTTAAGATCGGCTTGATTGTCATCAATTTCGCCATAAGGATAGAAATAGTCATCAAAGTGAATCCCATCGATTGCATAATGTTGTGCAAGTTCTACCATCGAGTCGATGATCAATGTCTTCACTTCATCTCGTGCAGGATTTAAGATGAGTTTGCTATCTTTAGCCTTGAGAATGCATTCTGGATGCTTTTTTGCAAAGTTTAATGCATCACATGTGTCCAGATAGTCCTTTTCGGACAGTGCACCATTGACAGAAATCCGGTAAGGATTGCACCAAGCATGAAACTCAAGACCCCGTTCATGAGTCTTCTCGATGATCCAAGGTAGAATATCGAAAGGTGGTTTCTTGCCCTCTTTGCCTGTGAAATATCTGGAATATGGATTCAACTTGGATGTATAAAATGCATCATTCGTCGTCCGAACTTGGAAAAAGAGCGCAGAAAGCCCATAATCTTCTGCCACATCGAGCATTTCGATGATTTTATTCTGATAAGTTTCAATCTCATCAAAAACCGGCAAATCAATGTTGACAACATTTGAAACCCACATCGCTTTGAACGGCTTTGCGACTAAAGGTTCATTGATCAAGATGGGTTCATCCGAATTGAAATGTTTAATTTCTTCCAGTGTGGATGGATGTTTGACTCTCATGCTTGCTCCTCATAATAAGTGAGATAGTCCTTGTGTGCTTCTCTTAAAACCTCGAATACAGATTTGGCATCGCTAATTGAAGTGGTTAAAGGATGCATTTGGAGAGCGAGGCAAGCCTTCTTCAGGGATTTCTCATAGATTGCATCAGCAAGCAACTCTTCAAATGCCTTCATGTGTTGAAGTAAGCCCCTGATGGGAACTGGTAATCTTCCAATATGAACTGGAATCGGTCCATTTTTCGTGATACGTGCTGTGATTTCAATGGCACAGCCATCTGGAAGATCCGTGATGTGACCGTTATTAATCGTATTGACAACCTGGTAATCTCGCTTGTCATTGTAAATCGATGAAATGATATTTAAAGCGACATCACTGTAAAAAGCTCCACCACGTTGCTCAAGCTCTTTTGGTTTAATTGCAAGATTTGGATCCTTGTATTGTTCAAACAGTTTGGTCTCGATTGCTTTGACTTTCTCAGCACGGGTTTCTCCCTTTGAAAGATCAGCCACATACTTCTCATACATGTAATTGTAATGGTAATAATACTTGAGATACGGGCTTGGATAAGCACCGAGTGATTCAATGAATGACTGTTTCCATGCCAAAGGATCGATATTGTTCATGGTCATCTGGGATTGATTAAGACCCTCTATAATTTCAGGAAGACAGTTCTTATTCCGATGATACAATCCGACCACATAGGAGAGATGGTTGAGACCGACAAAATAAGGAATCAAATCTTTCGGATTCACTCCGAGTTTCTGAGCGAAATGATTGTTCATGTTGATTGGGACATTGCAGACTCCAACGAATCGTTCGAATTCAGCATACCGAAATACTGCTTCCGAAACGATGCCAGCAGGATTGGTAAAATTGATTAGCCAAGCGTGCTCGCAGAGTTCTTTCATATCAGCGATGATATCGAAAATGATTGGAACTGTTCTCAAAGCCTTGAAAAGACCTCCGGCTCCGATAGTCTCTTGACCAATCATGTGGAACTGTGCAGGAATCTTCTCATCGATGATTCGGGCATCTAATAGACCAACACGAAACTGCGTCGTAACAAAATCAGCATTTTTCAACGCTTCCCTACGATCCATGGTCAAATGAATTTCCATGGGGACACCTGCTTTTTCCACCATACGTCGTGCTAGATTCCCGACAATCTCAAGTTTTTCTCTACCTGCTTCGATATCCACTAACCAAAGTTCACCCACAGGCAGTTCATCGTATCGATTGATGAATCCCTCGATTAGTTCTGGTGTGTAGGAAGATCCTCCACCAATAGTTGCAATCTTAAGTACTTTTTTCATGGATTGACCAGCTTTCTTTGAGTTTTGTCATCAGAGATTCTGTTTGAGGTATGGATAGTTGATCCAAAGCTAGAAAATATGCGCCGACCACAGGAGGATACTCCGGCTTAACGAAAAACGCTTTGGGAACATGTTTTTTTAATTGTCTTTTGAATGATTGGTAGACCAAAGGGCTTTCTCCTTCAAAGACACGACCTCCAACGACAACAGGCAGACTGGATTCTGTCATGCCAACTTGTCGAATTACCCCTGCAGTTTGATCGCCAAGGATAGTACCTATACGTTTGAGAATGTCCATCGATACCCGATCATATAAATTGGCACAAATGTTGACCAGTGCAGTGATTTCACCGAAACGGACACGATCAAGAGTCTGTTTGGGATAAAACATAGGAACAACAGAAGCCATATCAGAAACACCAAGTAGTTTGGGAATCTCTGTTCTAAGTAATGTGTCTCGGTAAGTCATTTCGTCTGCCCTAAATGCATAATGAAGTGCTTCTCTTGCAATATCGAGACCGCCACCATAGATACCAAGCGTAAATCCAAGAGATCTCAAGATGGCACGTTTTCCATCGGGATTAACTGCTGCACTGTTGGTTCCAGTCCCTGAGATACAAACCGCCCCAACTGGAGATTTGAGCCCACTTCTAAGGATAAGCCAGGCATCATTATTCACAGTGAAGGGAATGTTTTCTAGAACCGATTTGCAGACTCCATTCAAAAGTTCAAAATCCTCAGGCAAGTCAGCACCTGAGAGACCAAGATAACAGTAAAGAATGTCAGTTTTTTCAAGATGACATGATAGAAGTGCGGATTCAATCAGACTGGATAAAATCCGTTTCACATGGTTGATATCCGCGGACTGATGGTTAGATCCAACTCCAATGATCTGATGGATGCAACGCCCTTCTGTATCGAAGATAGCAAGTTGGGTTTTTGTGCCACCGCCGTCGATGGCCATAAGATATGACATGATGATTCCTTTCTAACGTCCGTAGCTTATACTTCCAAGGATGGCATGTGCTTTTGCTCCGGTCGCACTCGGTAGATTGGAGGGCAGATGATTCAAGGTTTGGTTGGCAAGGATCACGAAAGCAAGTGCTTCTTTTGCATCTTCGCTATATCCCAATGTTTCTAGTGGAAACATCGATAACTCAGGCAAGCTTTGCTTAAGTCTTTCCATGAGAAATGTGTTATGAACACCACCCCCACAAAAATAGATTGCGTCAGGTTGTATCTTAGGCATGATGTGCATCCGATAACTCTGCTCAATACTATGGATGACAATCTCTGTCATCGATCGGACAATGTCTTCTTTCGGGTGTTCACGAAAAAAATTGATGAGTGTATCCGTTTGTCTTTGACCAAATGTCTCACGACCAGTCGATTTGGGTGGATGTAACTCAAAGTAAGGATGACTGAAGACATTCATAATGAGTCTTGGAATCGGTTTCCCAGATCTAGCAATCATACCGTCCTTGTCATAAGGCAGTCCATAGAGAACTTCCATCGCCCGATTGATCATCATATTACCTGGACCAGTATCAAACGCAATAATATCGTCTGGTGTGCCGTTTTGATTCAAAACAGTCACATTTGAAATACCACCGATGTTGTGAATCACTCTCGTTTGTGTTTTTGAATGGAATAAGATGTCATCTGCAAATGGTACTAACGGTGCACCTTCTCCGCCTTGTGCGATATCCGCATTTCTGAAATTGCTGACCACTGTCGTTTTCAATCTTTGTGCCATGACGGAACCGTCGCCCAGTTGTAGGGACGAAGGTGTCAAGCCATTCATCTCTTTGGTGATGTGCCAGATGGTCTGTCCATGAGATGCAACAAAGTCAATCGAACTGAGTAGGATATTGTGCTTCATGCAAAATGAGATCACTGCATCTGAAAACACATGAGCCAATTCCACATGAAGATGGCAAATAAGCTCAGAAGAGCTTTCATGATGATCCATGGCCTTGAGTAGATCCGCTTTAAGACTTTCATCAATTGGAAAAGTCTCAAAGGCGATTTGACGGATGATTGTCTGTCGGTTTGTGCCTTGGATGGATGCCATCACCACATCGATACCATCGAGTGATGTTCCACTCATGATGCCGATTGCTTTTTTTTCCATAAAGGGTCCCACCTGTTCTTTGCCCTTATTATAAACTAAGGTGAATCAATTACAAATGACTTTCAATGATTTCGGTTGTTTTTTTCATAATCGAAAAATTGTAAGATAGACATGAAAAAAGGCATATGGTTTCCATATGCCCTCTAGATTAAGGCTTGTATTTCTTGAAGGTTTTGTATGTCGTTTCAAGCATTCTCACAGATCGGTCAATGTCAACATAAGCACATGCTGTGAAAAGTGCATCTACCATACACAACTGAGAGATTCTAGAAGTCATGGCTGCACTTCTAAACTCGCCTTCAAGGGATGATGTATAAAGAACCACATCCGAAAGATCAGCAAGCAGTGATGATCCCAGTTTGACTATACTCACAATCTTAGCCTTATTGTCTTTAGCGAGCAAAGCGGAACTGATGATTTCTTTCGTTTTTCCAGAGTGTGAGATAAAAATGATGACATCCTTTTGGTTCAAGAATGAAGCATCGACCATTTGGTCATGAGATTCTCCCTGAGCCATACAAAACTTGTTGATGCGGCGTAATTTCATTTCGAGGTCCTTACAAACAAGATAGGAAGAACCTTTGCCAAAAATCAAGATTTTGCGTGCTTCCATGATGATCTGTGCCGCTGACTTAACAGCTTTCTCATCATAAAGTTTAAGGGTGTCTTCAAGCACCTTCAGATTGTTTTCAATGACGGAACGTGCATAGTTAGCATCTTTGTTCAAGATGACATCCACATAGTCACGGTGTTCAGGTACTTCGACTTTGGCATTCGCTAAAATAAAGTCAATCTTAAAGTCTTTGAACCCTTTGTATCCAAGTTTTTTGCACATGCGTACAACCGATGCTGGAGAAGTGTAGGCGGCTTCTGAAATTTTCCCAACAGAAAAATCCTTGAGTACAGCCTTGTTTTCGATTAAGTAATCGAGTACAGCGCGCTCAGCCATGCTGAGATCTTCCTTGTACTTGAGCATACTGAGCATCACACTCATGAAAACCACCTCTTTGATTGTGTATTCATAAAACGCTTACATCATACTGATTATACCATGAGTGTGCGAGAATTTGAATGCTTTTTGCGATGCAAGCGTTCATGTTTTTCCATTGATTTGTGGTTTTATGGAATATATTCTACGATCCATCAGACAACTATATCATTTTTGGTACCTAGTGGTGAATTGATGATAATATTTAGATGATTTTTCCTGGATTCAATATCTTTTTGGGATCAAATGTGTACTTGATACCTCGCATGAGCTCGATCTGACGCTGTCCAAGCAATTTTTCCATGTATGCTTTTTTAGCATACCCAATGCCATGCTCTCCTGAGACAAGCCCACCATAACTAAATGCTTTTGCATAAAGTAAGTCAAATCCTTGAGATAGTTTCTGTTGCCACATATCTTCAGTCATATGGTCCTTGCAGAAATAAATATGGAGATTGCCGTCTCCGACATGTCCGAAATAAGGAATCCGGATATCTAAATTTTGACTGACTTGTCGGACATAAGATAGAAATTCTCCGATGTGTGCCCTTGGAAGGACAACATCGCATTCATCGATGCTATCTGAAGATGCTTTGATGGCTTCAAGGAAGGCACCACGGATGGTCCAAACACTTTGTCTACGTTCTTCAGTGTCGACGAGAAAGACATCGTGGGCTTTCAACTTTTCGATACACATCTTACTGGCAATTTCGATGTCTTCGTTAATCGCATCTTCATTGTCACCATCGTAACTTAGAAGCAAGTACGCTTCAAAATTGTTATGGGGAATACGTTTACCTAAAAAGGCTTCAGAATACTGAAGTGATTGTTTTTCCAAAAATTCCACAGCAGTTGGAAGACCATGCATGGTAATTAGTTTAGGCGCTGCAGCAATCGCATCATCCCGATTGTTGAACGGAACGAGCAGACTAATGGTACGCTTTGGTTTCTTAATCAGTTTCAACGTAGCTTCTACGATAATCCCGAGAGTCCCTTCACTTCCGATGATCAGATCTTTTAAACCATAGCCCGTCGAATTCTTCACGACTTTGCCACCTGTTTTGATCAGTGTTCCGTCAGGAAGTACTACTTCTAGTCCACGCACCCAGTCACGGGTTACCCCATACTTTACAGCACGCATACCTCCAGCATTGGTTGAAATGTTTCCTCCAATTGTTGCTGTCTTCTCACCTGGGTCTGGAGCATAGAAAAGGCCCTCTTTTTCTACACGCTCATAGATTTCAAGCAGAAGGACACCAGGTTCCACAGAAAGGGTCATATTGGTGGTGTCGAGCTCAATAATTCGGTTCATTTTGGAGAGATCAAGAAGGATGCCTCCGTAGATGGGTACACAGCCCCCGACAAGTCCAGTGCCACTACCACGGACTGTGACAGGAATGTTCATCTCGTTGGCATATGCCATGAGTTTACAAACCTGTTCCTTTGAAGTAGCAATCACATGCACTTCAGGCATCTTGCTAATTGAGCCCAGTTCATCATGTGACATATCAGAGACAATGCTATCATCGGTAAAAACAGCTGACTCACCCAGAAGTCCGATGAAGAATTCAATGTCTTTTGATTCGATTTTTTTATATGGCATTATCAGTCACCTCGTATTTGATCAATTAAATGGTTCAGTTCTGGCAAAATCTGGTAAATGTCACCGCAAATTGCATAGTGAGAGATGGCAAACAGAGGACTCTCAGGGTCAGAATTCACGGTAATGATGATTTCTGCTTCTTTCATGCCTTCTATGTATTGGACAGCTCCACTAATTCCGAGATTGATGATCAGTTTTGGTTTCACAGTTCGTCCTGATAATCCGATTTGTCGTCTTGGATCAAACCATCCATTTTCAATCAGTGGACGAGTGCATGCCAATTCTGCGTTAAGTTTCTTTCTCAGTGGTTCAATCAGTTCAAGATCCTTCTGTTTCTTGAAAGCACGACCTACAGCAATGATCACTTCAGCTTCACTGATATCACTCGCTTTCGGATGTTCTATAACTTCTTTAATCAGGATAGACGATACTAAATCTTCTTCTCTCACATCATGCATATGCACGATGCCGTGCGGTGTCTCATGGTGTGCTGGATCAAACATCTTATAGCGTATACTTGCGAGTTGAGGGCGATGGTTAGGGGTTACAATCTTCGCCATGATGTTTCCGCCAAATGCGGGACGTATCTGGAGGAGATCACCATCTTTGGTGATTTCGAGTTTAGTACAGTCTGCAGTGAGTCCTGTTTTCAATCTTGCAGCAATTCTAGGAGCAAGACTTCTACCCCGAAGTGTTCCTCCGACTAAGATGATGTTGTGCTTGTAGGTATCAAACGAACGTGCAACAACCGATGCATAGCGCATGACATCAAAAGATGAAAGTAGGGGATGGGAATAGGCATAGACGTGATCTGCTCCATAAGCAAGAGCCTCATCAATCATGGACTCTATTCTATCTCCAATCACGATGATTCCAACAGGTTCTTTCGTTGTTTTTGCAAGTTCTTTCGCTTTTCCAAGAAGTTCCCAAGTTACTGGATGGACACGGCCATTATGGTGTTCTGTGACCACGATAATGCCTTTGTAAAGCGATTTATCAATGACAGGACGCTTAATCTCAACAAATTCGCAGACACCCTTGGGGCCTTTGTTTACACAGATTTTACAAACCCTACATCCAGCATTGATCGAAAGATAAGCATCGACATAGTCAAAAGCGTTGAACGGACAGATGTCGATCAGCGTCTTTGCGATGTTTTCATTCACTTTGTCTTGATTGATTTTAATATATCCCATGGTTCACCTACAAGAAGCGATGCTTCTTCAAGATTTCAGAGATGACTTCTGCCATCAATTTTCCATTTCCATTAAAGTGCTTCGTTTCCTGTCTACGATCTGGAGGAAAAACAGCTTCAACCTGTGTCGGAGATCCGAACAAACCATAGTGCTCAGGATTGTTGTCCTCAAGAGCACTCAAGCTGATCGAAGCAATCGTTTTCGATTGGAAAATCTTTTTGCGGAGATAAGATGGAAGCCTTGGCACCCAAGTACCCTTTTCGATGGTGATTAGACATGGTAACTTGACTTGGACGATTTCTTCGTATCCATCATAACCACTTTTCACCGTAATCTCACGATCTGTGACCTTCAAGACTTCTTTAACATAAGGGACATGAGGAATGCCCAGACATTCAGCGATTTCGGGTCCAACCTGTGCAGTGTCTCCATCGGTTGTCTGTTTACCGCAGACAACAAGATCATAAGATCCTATTTTTTTAATCATTTGGGCAAGTGTATAGGATGTCGCCCAGACATCGGCTCCAGCGAATCTTTTGTCTGTCATGAGTGTCGCATCATCTGCACCCGTGTGAAGTGCTTCTCTCAACACTGATTGAGCACTCGGTGGTCCCATGGTGATGGCGTGAATATGAGCATTGTTAGACATTTCTCCAATGACAAAAGACGCCTCGAGTGCGTATAAGTCATAAGGATTCATTTTGACGTTCTTGCCATCTCGAACAAGCACACCAGTATCGGGATCAATCGATACCTCAGAGGATGCAGGAACCTGTTTAATGCATGTGATGAGTTTCATGGAAAACCTCGGTTCAATGTGTTTATCTTAAACATACCACAAGTCATCAAGAATAAAAAGACCCTTGAGAAACTCAAGGGCGTTTTTTCAAACTTGGGAAATATTGTTCATCCTAACGCTTGATGTAAAACCTAAAGAGATTGAGTATTTGTTTCAATTCATCGGTATACACATGAAACGTGTAGGTATCCGAGTAAACAGAATGTTTATGGGTATTTCGATCTCCAAGTGTTCGGACTCGGATTTCATATGTTCCTGGGGGAAGATTCAGTGGAAGGTAGGGATAATCTGTATCAAATTCAACGCCATTGATACTCACACGATAACGCAACCCATGCTCAACGAGTCCGAACCGAAGGATACCATCTTGATCGATTCGCATGTAGGAAGGGCTTTCGAGTTGAGGACGGTTATCTGGATATGGAAGTGGATCGAGAACTGGTTCATGATTGCCTTTTACAATGAATAGTGCATTCGACAAAGAACGGAATCTACCGTCTGATGGTGTATTGTGTACATTATAGCCACCTTCTTCATTGAGCATCATGAAGGTAGAACTACCGCCTCCATCAAGATTGTATGCTGTATAGGCATCAAAATATTTCATGATTTCAGCCATTTCGTATCCTGTAACTCCCCACATGCCATCCGGTTTATTTCTACCATCAACGACAACGAAAAAGACTGTGCCATCTTCCTTAATGCCTATGGCTGTTCTTGGATGACGGAACGTCACACCTGCACCTTCAGGAATATTCTTTGAAGCAACACCGTCTTTGACCAGATACTCCCATGCTCCAATGCCATATCGTACATCTTCAAAACCACATCCCAGTTTTTGTTGAAAGACGACACGATCATAAGGAGTAATGAGATTGTCTGCATTGAACTGATTTCCGACAATGACAAAACTTTGTGCAGGTACATGAATACGAGATACAGTCGTAGGCTCACTCATGTAGCCTTTGCCGAAATAACGTGTCTGATATCCATCTTTTTTGGTTTCTGTTGCTTGAATGACAACTTTGTTTGTATCATTTGGAATTGCATTGGTAAAATCATCAAAATAAACAGTAATGTCGTCATTCCCTAAAGGCTGTTGATTGATTCTTGATACTGGAATCTGACGCTTTAAAGCTCCATCTTCGTCAAAGACGATGAGGTGATACCCTTGAAAGCAGGGTCGTCCGTGGATGACCTCGCCATTATCTTTAAATCCGATGATGGGGCGATAGCCCGTCACACCTTCAGATATGACCTCAAAATCACGGATATGCATCTCAACTGGCATGCCTGTGGTTGTATTGTAAAAATCTCCATTGACAGCACCGATGACTGTGTAGTGATCGTATTTTTGATGTACACGATCAATCATCACAGGCATCTGGCCCATGCCCCAACTGTGAGCTTGGAAATTGTCTCCAACAATGACATGAAGATCGGTATTTTCAATGAGATTTGTACCCATGTAATTAATGACTTGTTGTGAAATCTCTCCATCATAGTCAAGTGAAGCAACCATTCGTGTGTGGCGGACATTTTCAACGAAAACTGTTGTTCTTTCCGTGTAAGTCAGACGGAAAGATGCGTGAATCTGATGTACTTTAATTCCTAAGGATAACAAGATCATTAAACATAAAACAAGAAGTTTCTTCATCGTGGCTACCTACTCTTCTTGAGGAACATCGACATAGGTCTGCCCGATGTCCGAAAAAACAATATCCATCCTATACAGAAATGTCTCATTTTGTAGATCCAATTTAAGTCGTGCAAAGTACGTGTCTCCCAAAATAAGTTCGACATTGCTGACAGAATATCCTGGGAGATAGGATTCAAAAAACGCTTGAATAACATCATGATTCTGAATATTGAGATAGTAAACGCCATCGATTAATGTAAACCAAGATTTCTGAAAAGACTCGAAAAATCCAAAAACTGAAGTCTCGTTGGATTTGCAATCGATGGTTTCCCTGGAATACCCATGTGTTGTAGGGTAGATTAGGATACAAATATCATCGACTTTTTGATAAAATTCGACGGCCTCATCTATTTCCATCGAGGATGCGTGATCGGTCACTTTGAGAATGGTGGTGTGAATGGCAGATTGGTGATAGATGTCCATGGTCAGGGTGTAGTTTGTGATTCTGCGTGATGCATCAAAAATGAGATCGATTGGATCCGGAGTCGGTTCGCTTGGAATCGGTTCTGTCGGTGTTGATTCGACAGGTGTTTCGATGGGTTCTTGTTGGCATCCATATAGTAAAACCAAAAGGACGAAAAGCAAAAAAATGACTTTCCTCATAAGTTCATACTCCTTCCGTTGTCGCAATATCGCTTATGCCATTAGTTTATCGCAAATTGATTGAAAAAAAACTTCAAAATCCAAAAAAAAGACACACAGGAGTGTGTCATGTATGCTATTAAGCATGTGCGTTAGGATGGTGTCCGAGATGAATCTTGTCTGGAAACGTCTTTCGAATGAGGAGATACACCCCTGTAATGATGAGAACAATGCTAATCCATTGCGAGGTAGAAAGGAGATACACCCCTCGGATGTCATCACCTCGCAGAAATTCATTCATAAACCTGAAAATTCCATACAACACGAGATATAGGGAGACAAAAAGATAGGGACGGTGACCTTGTTTCTGTCTGAAAAAGAAATAAGTCAAAACAATGAAGAGTAACAAATTGAAGAATGCTTCATAGAGTTGGGTTGGATGAATGGCGACATCATGATACACATGGGACTCTCCAAACGGAAAGATCATGCCGAAGATGCTATCTGTCGGTTTGCCATGGCAGCATCCTGCACAAAAACAACCCACACGTCCAAAGGCATGGCCCAGTGGAAGCGAAATAATGAGCAGATTGAGATATTTTACAGGATTCAGCTTGTAGTGTAGGACATAGTATAATCCAAATCCAATTCCTCCCAAAACACCTCCATAGAAGACAAGTCCTCCTCCTAAAACCAGAGGTATAATCATGCTAGGATCTGCAACCATCACAGGAATATTCGTCAACACAAACACAAGACGAGCACCGAGTAGAGCTCCGACTACAACATAGATGATTAAAAAGATGAGTTCTCTCACAGGTAAGTGATAATGGTGATGTCGCTTATTCATCATCAGGATTGTTAGAATTGCTGCAGCAAATCCAATGACCATCATGATGTGATACATTTCAATTGTTGTTTCTCCGAGATGAACAAATGGATACATAATATACATCCTCTCTTGTTAATTGTAGGTAAATTATAGCATGATTGTCCATTCATAAACAATGCGTTTGAACGAACTAATGATGAAATTTCATGCCAAAATTGTAAAAATTCAGTGGAAATTACCCCAAGATATAATGATTATAAATTAATCATTTCTTCCCACCAATTGTCTGTATTGACAAGACCTGCTCAAGTTTTACCCAATCCAGCTCGAATACCTTCAAGAAGCGTTCCAGTGTTATCTGTACCATTTTCCCAAAACATCATCCCACCAAGCTGCTCTTCTTCGATATAAAATCCTTTGTCGCGAATCGACTTGTAATTGTCATAAGAGATAAATTCTGTACCATCGTTTTTAATGATATACGGAACTCCAGCAGTGTTGTCATACGCCTTGATGTATTGGGAAGAATCCAGATAATGCAACGCAATATCGGTATAAAACACAGAACCTGCAAATGTCCACGGTGTCCATGTTTGTGTGCTTGCTTGAAAACTTCTTGTCTGTCTGATTCCGTAGAAAGCAACGCCTACAATGATTTTGCCAAGAGGTACTGAAAACTGATCTCGGAAGATGACAATACTTTCTGCAATCGAACAACTGATCAGTGTTTTCCCTACTTTGAATCCAGTATGATGATATGTGCTAGAAGGATATAAAGCATTCTGATACTGGGCTCCTGAAGTCACCATACCATAAGTCATCATATTGATGTAATCGATATACTGGAGAGAATTCAACAAGTCATACCGTGGAGGTTGCCACATCCCACCAGTAATTGCTGTGGTGACCAGATGGTTGGGATTGTTCGCCTTGACCTTCTGATACACGATTTTCATCAGTTGCGTATAACTTGTCGCTTCGGTAGGTGTTGGCGTCTCCCAATCGATATCGACACCATCGAAGCCGTAGGTATTAATCATGTTGACAATGTTGTCTGAGAAGGTTTCTGAAAGTTGCGAACTTGCTGCAATCGTTGACCATGCTGATTCTGGAGCTACCGACATGATGACCCAATTTCCATAGATTCTAGCTTTGGGCATGATATACGTCGACACATTGTCTAGATAGACATTTCCAGTGAGTGATCCATCGGGTTGAGCAATGATGAATGCGGTGTTGATTACATCTAAAATTTCAAAAAAAGCATCAGAAACCGTTGAATATCCCCGATAGATATAACTGGATGCGATAGGTTTAGCAAGTGATTTGTAGCCTTCTGCATCAATATCAAATGTCAGTACTTCATGTTCAGATTCTGAAGTCGCGATGGCACTGAGTGTGATTCGAGTATCGTGATATGGTTTTTTGAAATGTCCCATTGAATCGATGACTTCTGGATGACTGCTTTCCCAAACAATGTCAAACCCACCATACTTCAAAGGTAAAACGATATGATTCTCGGCAATCCCAGGGATCTGAGATGAAAGATAGTCATTCAGTTGCATGAGTGTCGCTCCTTGCCAAAGAGCGGTATAGGTGACAGATCGGATGCCCTCCTTTGCTTGATAACGTGGAAATGAGAAATAGTTCTTCTCTCCATCACTCCATCCAAGAAAATTATAGTGATCCCGTTTGGGAACCGGCAAATCCTCAGTTTCAAGATATGTGATGTTCACTTGTGATGTAAGTTGCGAATTGAGATAAAAGTAGGCTTCTATTGGGACAGACTCATAAGTAGTAAGATCAGCACTGAAACGAACAAGCATTGGACTTATGAAGTCTTGCGACCAGCTGATGATGGTTTCTCTTGCGACTGCATCAACGGTATGTAGATGAACACCGATGACATAATCATAGTCTGGTAAAACCAGGTTGGCAATACTTGCAGTTGAAGGATCTGCGTAAACGACCTGATATGCTGCAAGGGATTCATCGTAGGCTAAAAATAGTTTGTAGAACCATCGAAGTGTCGTTCTTGAATCATCAAACAGGCTGAATGTCAATCCTGTCGTGTCATTAAAAGAACTGATGACCAGTGTTGCTGCCGGTTCAAGCACATCGATGACTGATTGGTCCCAGTAGCCACCATTCGGATCAAGTAAGACTTCGACGGAGACATAACTGTTAGGATCTATAGGATTGGGATGGGGTAAATGGTAGTTAATATCTTTGGATGACATAGTATACAATGATTTTAAAATGATATTGGGACCTACTTTAAAGACTAGATTTGAATCGAAAACAAAAGGATCAGTTGTCGTAACTGATACTTCCAAATGATTTCCTTTATCAATCATCGAAATAAATAGACGGTTGTCTGTTGAAGATATCTCAAGGGTTTCTGGATTAAATTCGAGTTGAATCTCAGTGATGATATTGGGGTTTGGAGTGACTGGCTCAGTCTGGCACGAAACCAAGCTTAAGATAATCAGACATAAACCAAAGATAGAAAAAATATGTTTCATGGTCGTCCCATTTCCTATAATCTATACCTATATTATACACAAGGTGTACTCATCTCGGTTCACTCTCAAACGATACTTCCTAGTCAATCATGGATAATTTGCGGATTTCGGTTGTTTTTTCCAAAAGTAATTACATATAAAACAATAAGCTATCCTTGCAGTTTCAATGTACAGGGATAACTCAATGTTTTCTATTTTGGTTTGTTTTGTTTCGGAAATGCTTTTTGAATATAGTCTTTGATTCGCTTGAAAAATTTCGTTTGATCATAGGAAAGAATCGCGACCTTATAAATCGGTGATACGATATAAAGGGCACCAACCAAGAAAAGGCTCACAACAACAAGTGCAATCAATGCTTCCCAACCAGTCATGACGCCTGAAGCATAGGCAACAGGTGCAACAATCGGCGTGAAAATCGGAACAAAACTCATGATTTTCATGAAAGATTCACCACCTGCCATCGGTGCGAAAATGGTGATGTAAAAGCCTGCAACAAGCATGAGCATCAAGGGAGATTGGAATTGCTGATAATCTTCTTGAGTGGTTGCCATGGAAGCGAAGAGTGCAGCAAGCACCAAATAAAACAATGTGCCAATCACCATGAATAACAGTGTGAACATTAAAATGAGTGGCCAATTCGGAAATATTTCTCCTAAATAAGCAATGAGTGATGATTCGTTTGTTGGTAAGTTAAGTCCTGAGTTAGTACTAGCACCACCAATGAGAGATCCAATCGTACTATAGACAATGACGAGTAACCCTTGAATGATTACAAAGAAGATACTTGCTGTGATCTTCGATAAGAAATGAATTTTAGCAGGTACGCTTGCGATGATGGTTTCAATCGCTTTCGTCGATTTTTCTTCAATGATTTCAACACCGACAAACTGAGTTGCCATGGTGAGTAAGATGAACATTGGCAAGATCAAGATGGTTGTCAAGGATGAAATCAAATATCCTTCTTCAGGATCTTCATAACAGGTGCTAAAACATCTGAGAATGTTGGACTTTCGTAGTCTACAAGCTGATAATTGATGATTAAAAGTTCGATTTGCGATTTATGCTGTGGAGATAATTCAGGAAATTTAGAATAAATCACAATCTCTGGATTATCAATATTTCCTGAAAAATGATAGACGATATCGAGTTCTCCATTTGCCCAAAACGCATCTGCATCAAACGCACTACTTTCCAGTTCTGTCATAATATAATAACGATAGCCTTGGAACGGCTGATTGAATAAATCTTCTAAATCAGTCGCAAGATCAACTTGTGTGGTTTCATTGATGATTTGAACATACATGTTGGTTTTTTCTTCATCGCCATTTGAAAATAAAGCTATGATTGAAGGTAGATTGATGATTGCGATGAGTAGTAGTGCAACAACGATATTCGAAATCAGAAACGCTTTTCTACCTACACGTTTGAGTAAACCGTATTTCACTAAATATTTAAACTTTTTCATGTGCTTGACCTACTTTCGCGATGAAAATTTCGGAAAGCGATGCTTGTTCCACATCATATTTGGTGATGTGTTCACATGTCTTAACGTAATCAAAGACACGCTTGGATACATCTTCATTCTCGATTTTGACAATGATTTCATTGGAGTTTTGGATGACTTGAAAGACACCGGGTATCGCCTTTAAGACGTCGATATCGACATCACCAATGATCTTGATGTTTTGTTTCTTAAAGTCTTTTTTGACTTGATCGATTCTGCCTTCAATGATGGCTTTCCCCTTTTCAAGTACAATCAATTCCTCGCAGAAAGATTCCACATGATCCAGTTGATGCGATGAAAAGACAACCATCGATCCATTTTTCTGGAAATCTCTAATCACTTCAACAAATAATTCGGTGTTGATCGGATCCAGTCCTGAAAAGGGTTCGTCTAAGACGAGCAATTTCGGATTATTGATGATGGCTGATATGAACTGAATTTTTTGTTGGTTTCCTTTGGAAAGTTCCTTGATCTTCTTGTTTTTATATTCAGTAATCTTGAATCGTTCTAACCAATAGTCAAGACGTTCTAAAATCACTTTGGGTTCCATATCTTTGAGCTGTCCAAAGTAAAGCATTAATTCTTTCACGGTGATTTTGGTGAGGAGTGATCGCTCTTCAATCATATAGCCAATTTCATTGACAGTATGATAACCAACCTTTTCACCATTGTAGAGTACTTTACCTTCAGTCGGTTCAAGTAACCCCATGATCATTCTGAATGTCGTTGTTTTACCAGCGCCATTGGTGCCAAGCAAACCGAAAATATCGCCCGGACGAATGGTGAAAGACAGTCTGTCGACTGCAACCAAATCGCCATAAAGCATGCGTGCGTTAATCACTTCTAACATGTGTGTGCCTTCTTTCGTATGTTACAGGGTTAATCCCTGTCACTGAATAAAACAAATGCAATTGCGATGATCATGATGACAGCAAAGATGCCAACCAAACCTACGATACTCATGTGATACCCTCCCCAGGATTGTTGCATGATATGAAAAATAAAAGAAAATGCTGGAGAAGCAATGAACATGAAGTACGAGACTCCCGTGTTATCCCACCCTTGCTTCTCCAACATCAATTATATCATAATTATTTCACATTTCAATAGATTATCGATGATTATTTGTTATTATTTATTATTTTCTTCTTGAATTAAAGTCAAGAACGCTTCAAAAGTCACGGTAATCTGCTCTTGTGAACCATACTTTCGATAGGTCACGAGATGTTCAGCCATTTCCTTATCACCTAAGACAAGTGAATAGGGAATCTTCATGGTCTGTGCTTCACGAATCTTATAGCCTAATTTTTCTTCACGAAGATCACTTTCCACACGGAAACCTGCTTTTTTAAGTGATTCATGGATTTCGATCACGTACTTGTGGTGATGAGTCACATTCACAGGCAATACTTTAACCTGAACAGGTGCCAACCAGAATGGGAATGCACCCTTATACTCTTCAGTCAAATATGCAACAAAGCGTTCCATGGTGGAGACAATACCTCTGTGAATGACAACAGGACGATAAATGTTTTTACCATCTTCACCAACATAGGTGAGTTCAAAACGCATTGGCAATAAGAAGTCGAGTTGGATGGTTGATAATGTTTCTGCATTACCGAGCGCTGTTTTCACTTGAACGTCTAATTTAGGACCATAGAATGCTGCTTCTCCGATGGCTTCATAATAATCAAGACCCATTTCATCCATGGCTTCCTTAATCATCTTTTCTGCCTTAATCCACATCTCATCATCTGGGAAATACTTTTCAGTATCTTTGGGATCACGATAGGATAATCTAAATTGATAATCTTTAATCTTGAAATCTTCATAGACAGCAAGCATTAATTCAGTCGTTCTTTTGAACTCATCCTTGATTTGATCAGGACGCACGAAAATATGGGCGTCATTTAAAGTCATTTCACGCACACGTTGAAGTCCTGATAAAGCACCTGATTTTTCATAACGATGCATCATGCCGAGTTCAGCAATTCTTAAGGGTAATTCACGATAGGAATGTACATCATTCTTATAAATCATCATATGATGAGGGCAGTTCATCGGACGAAGGACCAACAATTCTCCATCACCCATGTCCATCGGAGGGAACATATTGTCATGATAATGATCCCAGTGACCGGAAGTCTTGTACAATTCGACGTTAGCCATGATCGGTGTGTACACATGAAGATAACCGAGTTCAAGTTCTTTATCTGTGATGTATCTTTCGATGGTTCTTCTGATGGTTGCTCCTTTGGGTAACCAGAAAGGTAACCCCGCTCCAACTTCTTTCGATACCATGAACAAATCAAGTTCCTTACCGAGTTTACGGTGGTCTCTTTGTTTACGTTCTTCAAGGAGTAAGAGATGCGCATCCAAATCTTTCTTCGATAAGAATGATGTGCCGTAAATTCTAACAAGCATCTTATTATTGGAATTACCTCTCCAATAAGCACCTGCTAAGTTCAGCAGTTTAAAATGTTTGAGTAACTTCGTTGAAGGTACGTGTCCACCTCTGCAAAGGTCAGTAAATGCGCCTTGAGTATAGACAGTGAGTCCAGCATTTTTGTGTTCTTCAATGAGTTCTAGTTTGTATGGATCTTTTTGAAAGATTGCTTTCGCTTCTTCATAGGATACTTCTCTTCTGACTATTTTTTGATCCATATCAGCAAGCTTCAGCATTTCTTTTTCAACTTTGACTAAGTCTTCATCATTGAACTTATGATCTTGAAAGTCGACATCATAATAAAAACCTTCTTCAATGTAAGGACCGACACCAAAACAAGCGCCTGGATAAAGGTTCGTGATGGCTTGAGCCATTAAGTGTGCTGTGCTATGATTTACAACATCCAAGACTCTTGGATCTTTTTCAGTCAAGAGTTCAATTTTGCCGTCAGCAAACAATGCTCTTGATAATTCAACATACTGACCGTCAACAACTGCTGCGATCGCTTTTTTTGCCAAACCGGATGAAATCCCTTCAGCAATCTCAAGTGGGCTGATCCCACTTTGTAATTCTTTGACGCTTCCGTCAGGAAAAGTCATTTTAATCATGTTTATCTCTCCTTTGAAATATAAAAGTCCCTAGATGAAATCATCTAAGGACGCTTGTTGCGTGGTACCACCCTAGTTCTGGCAAGCCAGCACTTCTCCTATGGATAACGGCATGACCCGAACCATGTTTTCATGGTCAACTCCGAGGGAGTAATCTTTGTCATTCGCAGCTTTCACCTTCCTGCGTCGCTAACATGGACAAAAATCATGTCCTCTTCTTCGTGTTGTCTTTATTATATCACTAGTCTTGATATTTTCAAGTGATTTCTATTCTTTGTATTGGTCTTGAACGAGTTTCACAGGTGTTGTGAGATCCTTGATGCGTTGAATCAATCGTGCAGCTTTCATCCGGTTCGTATCATCTTTCGTGACTGATAAAAACTCAATCAATTGAACGAAATCATAATTCGAACTCATCAAGACTGGAAGCTTCGCAGATAAGCGGTATTGAAGAATCGGGACTAAGATTTCATCTCTGAACCAAGTCGACATATTTTCTCCACCCAAATCATCCATCATGAGCACATCGGCTTGTTTGAGTGAATTGATGCGTTGTTCTAAATTCCCTTCGTTCATGCCTTGTCTAATTGATCTTGCAAGATCAGGCATGTAGACGAATAAGACTGTGATATTTCGTTCAGCGAGTGCATGTGCCATCGCTGAAAGTAAATAACTCTTGCCTGTCGCGTTTTTACCGTAGATGAACAATCCCTTTGCATAGCGATCCTTACGGTAAGTTTCTAAAAACTGAGTCGCGAGTTCATACGCTTTCTTACGTTCGTCATTCATGACTTCAAAACGTCCAAGACTTGCATCTTGAATGTAGACTTCACTGTCATAGAATTTCAAATGTTCCCGAATTCTCTGTTTTCTGATTTCTTGTGCTTTTTCAGCTGTGGGTCTGTACACAATTTCAATATAAGGATCCGTTCTTAAGACAGGTTGATACCCATCTTTCTCTTCTTTTTCATCTCTGGCCAGCAAATAAAGGTAGACCTTATTCACATCCACATCCGGTACACTTAAATTTCTGGTTTCAGGATCCTTTTGAATGATTTTCTTCATTTCTTCGATGGTCATCATATATCACTCCATTTTAACGAGGTCTGTGATGTAGCTATCTAGCCAATCTGGTTCACTCACACTCGATTTGGTCTGTTTCTTAGAACTGGATTCATACTGTGTTTCCAAAGATGTCGAGTAATTGATGGCATCTGCGGTGGTTTGTACACCTTTCGATAGCCAGTCATGCAGTACTTTTTCCATGTAATTGATATTGGGTAAGACGCCATCTTTATGTTTGAGAACCAACATTAAGATGACATTGATGATACCCGGTTCAACGGCATTTCGTTCGAGTAACGTGGTTGCTGTTGCCAAAGCAATGCCTTGTTGATCCGTTTTCGCATATTTCTGGATGATCACTTGAGGAGCAATCTGATCAATCATGGACGGTGCTGTACCGTCTTTTTCTTTGATCTTTAAGATTTGATGCTTATCTTCATAATGCTGTCTGGCTTTCATGTTTAATTGCTGGAAGTTCACGACTTGTCTGGACTTCGATGCATTTTCATAAATTTGAACCATATCAGCAACATCAAACTGGTAAACGAATGCGATTTTGTTGATTTGATCTCTGAATTTCTCTGAAAGCACTTGAGTGCTCTTGAGTCGCTCTGGTAGATGTTCAACAAACGCTTCGTAATTGAACTTATAATTGATGTGACTGCCACCATTTTGTGTTCGACCTTGCAGGCTATGTGACACATTTAAGAGAGAGAGACTCTTGAATTCATAGAGTGCATCAAAGCTCTTGGTGATGTTGTCATAACCTTCAGTTGAGGGGACATCGGTTTTGAATAGTGTGGTTAAAAGATTGGTGTTTTGTTCTCCAATTTCACTTTGGAGATAACTACCAAACACTGTATCGACTAAAAACTGTTTGGCTGTGAGTGGTGCTTTCATGAAATAGAGATATTCATCTTCTTTTTGATAGACTTGAAGGAGGTTGAGAGCTTCAAGCTTATTTCTCATTTTTAAGAAGTCTGCTTGTTTTAAGTCGAGTAAATCAAAGAGTTCAGCATGGGTATACGAAACTCTTCCAGTTTTATTGACCAACTGGTAGAAGGTGGTATAAAGCGCATGTGCTTCTAAGCCCATCAAAGGTTGATACAAAAGTGCCAGCACTTTAAAATCCGCTGCTGATAAATCCGATTGACTTTGAATGGCAAAGGTACTGCTGTTCTTCATCCTAAAATCTCCTTCAATAACTGATCAATCGATTGATAGAGGTCAATGAGTGTCCCTCTATTATCAATCACATAATCTGCTAATCTCTTTTTTTCTGATAATGGCATCTGACTATGTATTCTAGCCAGTGCATCTTTGGTTTTATATCCATTTCTTGTTCGTAAACGATTGATTTGTGTCTGTTGATCTACATAAATGAGGACTGTGTGATCAACCTCACTTTGATATCCCACTTCAAAAAGAAGGGGCATGTCAATGACAATCAAAGGATAATCTTGATAAAAAGCTTTTTCTTTTTCGACTTCTTTGAACACATAGGGATGAACGATGCTATTGAGTAATGCTCTTTTGGGTTCACTATGGAATACCATATCTGAAAGTAAGACACGATCTTGTGCATTTTTTCCAGATAAACCAAAGGCATCATAAACCTCCTGATTCATCGAATCACTTTGCTGCCATAAGTTTCTCACAATTTGATCACAGTCAATAACAGGTATATCCTTTTGTCTGAAATAGGCACTCGCTGAAGATTTGCCTGAGGCTATTCCTCCAGTTAAGCCGATCGATTGGGTTTTAGTGTTGACAGTTTTCGCAGACATACGTTCCACGTCCTTTGACTTTCATCTTCATGATTGGAGTTCCACAAATCGGACAAGGCTCTCCTTTTTTCATGTGAACCATGAGTTCATTTTGAAATCTACCAGTGACACCAAGTGATGATGTATAGCTTCTGATGGTTGTTCCACCAAGGTCAGTCGCCTTTTTTAAAACGAGCGTTGCTGATTCAATCAGGGAAACCGATTCATCAAAAGTAATCGAATTTGAGGGTCTTCTTGGATGAATACCACTTCGAAAGAGTGTTTCATCGACATAAATGTTACCCAGTCCACTGATGATTGTTTGATCAAGGAGTGATGCTTTAATTTCAATCGATTTACACTTGATTTTCTGATGAAATTCAAGGACATCCACATGTTCTGGTTCTCTACCCAATAAAGTGATGGGTTCTGTAACTAAATAATTATCTATGGTTCTTAAATCCATGGTGCCAAACTTTCTGACATCATGATATCTCAGTGCTCTACCAGATTCGAAGATGATGGAAACATGCTCATGTTGATCTAAGGGTTCATTTGTTTTAATGAAGAACTTTCCTTCCATCCGGAGATGGACAATCAGGACATGCGTATCTAAGATGAACATTAAATATTTACCCTTACGTTCGATCCTTCTGATGGTTTGTCCGATTAAGGTATGAATGAATCCTTCATGATCTTCTCTGACAATCTTTGGATAGTGTAGAACAACATCCTTGATCTTTTCACCAGAAAGCGCATATTCAAGTGTTCGTCTGACCGTTTCTACTTCTGGGAGTTCAGGCATGGTGCACCTCTATTTCAGTTCGTACCAGTTGTTTCCAACATCACATGATGTTTTGAGTTCAACTTTCATTGAGACAGCTTTTGCCATCATTTTTGGAACGATGACTTTCATTTCTTCAACTTCATTCATGGGTACTTCAAGAATCAGTTCATCGTGTACCTGTAATAAAATCTTGGACTTCTTTTTATTTTTCTTCAAATAGCGGTATAAGTCAACCATCGCTTTTTTCAAGATGTCTGCAGCACTGCCCTGAATGGGTGCATTCAGTGCTGTGCGTTCACCAAAAGCTCTCTGCATGAACACTGGACTCTTCAGTTCTGGGATATACCGTCTTCTTTTCATCACAGTTTCAACATAGTCATGTTCTTTCGCGAATTTGACAATATTTTCCATGTACGCTTTAATTTCTGGATAGATTGCCAAATAACGGTCGATGAAGGCTTGTGCTTCTTTCGGTGTGACTTTAATGTCTTCTGATAAACTCCAAGCACCAATCCCGTAAATGATTCCAAAGTTTACGGCTTTGGCTGCGCGACGCTGTTCTGATGAGACTTGATCCACATGGAAGACGTCCTGAGCGGTTTTGGTATGAATGTCTTGATTCTGGTTGAATGCTTCAATCAAAGCCTTGACATCTGCCATATCTGCTAAAACTCTGAGTTCAATTTGGGAATAGTCAGAGCCAAGAAATACATGTCCTTCACTGGGGATGAAGAGTTTTCTAATTTGTCTACCTTCTTCTGTACGAATCGGGATGTTTTGTAAATTGGGATCAAGCGATGATAATCGACCTGTTGTCGTGAGTGCTTGCATGTAGATGGTATGCACTTTTGAATCATCAAATAAGTTTTGTCTAACCCCTTCGATGTAAGTTGAGTAGAGTTTCGTTAACTGACGATACTCCATGATCTTTTCGATGATGGGATGATGCTTCATCAATTCATTCAAGACTTCAACGTTGGTTGAATATCCAGTTTTGGTTTTCTTACCATAGGGGAGATTCAGTTTTTCAAATAGGATCTCACCGAGTTGTTTTGGACTGCTGATGTTAAAGTTTTCTCCAGCCAGTTCATAGATTGATTCTTCAATGGCTTGAATGCGAGAGGATAAATCTTTCGCTTGGACATCAAGTTCTTTTAAGTCGACTTTGAGACCATGAAACTCCATTTCAGCAAGCACTTCAGAAAGCGGAATTTCTAGATCGTGTAAGAGATGAAGCTGTTCTTGGTCTTTAAGTGTTTTCAGTTGACTGTTCTTCAGTTCAATGATCGCCTTCGCTTTGGATGCGATGTGACGCTCATAAATGTCTTTTTCAGGTAAAGCTTTTTTAGCACCTTTGCCGTAAACGACATCATCGTATAAAATATCTTCATAATCGAATGCGGAAACAATGCGCTTGAATTCTTCTTTACCCAAATGAGAATTGATCAAATAGGCAGATAGAAGTAAATCAAAGGTTACGCCTTGTAGATCGAGTCCCTGCCATAGGAGAAAGACTTTGACTGATTTATAATCATAGGTATATTTTTCAATGGATGCATCACTTAAATACATTTGAAAATTGATTGAGGATAATGCAAATTCAGGTGAGAGATAGTAATGATTTTTTCCAACGGAAAGTCCTACTCCCCAAAGATCTGCTTTGTGGTAATTGTAATCCGATAATTCAAAGTGTAATGCCAATCCAGGTTCTAAGAGTTTACCAAGTTCGTAGTCATCATCAATGGTTTTATAGTTCCAATCTTGTTTCTTTTCGGTGGGTAACTCCATTTTTTTAACAAATACATGAAGATCCAAAGATTGGAAAAAATTCATGAGTTCTTGGTGTTTGACGGGCTTTCTCATCAAGTCGCTGACTTGATAATCAATTTCAGCATCGACATCAATGGTGACGAGTTCCTTGCTCATTTTAGCCAAATGTTCGAATTCGCGGATATTTTCGCCGAGTTTGCCTTTGATTTGGTCTTTGGCACTGAGGATATTTTCTAAATTCCCATATTCTTGAAGTAATTTGATGGCCGTCTTTTCCCCTACACCAGGAATACCTGGAATGTTATCTGAAGGATCGCCCATCAATGCTTTTAAGTCAATCATCTGTTCATGGGTCAGTTGATATTCATCAAATAGTGATTTAGGATTGAAGGATGCGACTTCTTTCATCCCTTTTTTGAGTAAATTGACGGTGATGTTTTGATCTACTAACTGCAGTAAATCCTTATCCGATGAAAAGACTTGGACTTCATAACCATCTTTTGATCCACGTTTAGCCAGTGTTCCAATGATATCATCAGCTTCATAGCCTGCTTTTGAGTAAAGTTGAATACCGGATAAATCGATATAGTCATAAATAAAAGGTATTTGTTGAATCAGTTCTTCAGGCATCTTCACTCTGCCTGCTTTATAGCCTTCATAGGAAAGATGCCTTTTGGTGGGTTCTTTGGTGTCGAATGCGACCAGTGCATAGGTGGTATCATCGGTGATGATTTTTTCAAACATCCCCACGAATGCAAAAACAGCATTCGTATAAATGCCTGAACCGGTTTGCATCAGCTTCGCGCCTGGGTATGCAGTCGCGTAATACGCTCTAAACATGATGGAATTCCCATCGATCAAAATGAGTTTCTTCATAGATGTCTCCTCTTGTGTTTTTATTTTATCACGGTTATTTCAGATACTTTTCCACATCTTTTGTGGGTAGAAAACCAAGAAAAAAAGGGTCAGCGAATCCTGAATTGACCCTTTCCCTTACCTTTTCCTTTTTTAGCGGGTTGATTTTGCATCAACTTTGAGGGATTTTTAGATAAGCCCTCGAGTTCTTTCTCGTCCATGCTCATCATTTTTTTCATCATTTTCTTTTGTGTATCCAGTGCTGTTCTCAGTTTATTCAAGTCAGCGACACTTAACCCAGAACCTCTTGCGATACGCTCTCTTCTTCTTGAAGATGTATCGATTAATTTGGGATCTTTTCGTTCTGCTTCAGTCATGGATTGAATGAGAACACTCATCTTATCAAACTGTTTATCATCGATGTTTTGAGTCGCATTTTTCATCTGGGACATCCCAGGTAAAAATCCAAGTATTTTAGAGACAGATCCCATCTTTCTAATCATCTTGAATTGCTTCATCAAATCATTGTAATTGAAGGTATCGCTCATCAATTTTTCCATCATGCCTTGAGCTTCATCTTCATCGATGGCATCCGTTGCTTTTTCGATTAACGTGAGTACATCACCCATACCCAAAATACGGGAAGCCATACGTTCAGGATGGAACACTTCGAATGCATCCATCTTTTCACCAGAGGATGCAAATTTGATCGGAATACCAGAAACTTCACGGATGGATAATGCAGCACCACCTCGGGTATCGCCATCGAGTTTCGTGAGGATTGCACCGGTTGCAGATAGTTGATCATGGAAGGATTTACAGATGTTTGCAGCATCCTGACCTGTCATCGCATCCACAGTTAATAGGATTTCATCAGGTTGGAGTAATGCTTTCACATCAACCAATTCCTGCATCATCTTTTCATCGATATGAAGACGGCCTGCTGTATCGACAATCACAACATCAAATTGGTTTTCTTTCGCATAACGAAGCCCTTCTTTGACAATCTGACGCGCATCAATTAAACCACGTTCAAAGACTTCAACACCGATTTGTTTACCAATGGTGACCAATTGTTCAATGGCTGCAGGACGGTATACGTCAGCAGCAATCAATAGCACTTTTTTATTCTCAGTCTTTCTAATGAAGACAGCAAGTTTACCGATGGCAGTTGTTTTACCAGAGCCTTGAAGACCGATGGTCATGATCGTTGTGATGCCATTGATCTTGAATCTGAGTCCTTCGGCTTGATCACCCATGACACGCTTGAGTTCATCATGGACAATCTTCACGACTTGCTGTCCTGGGTTTAATCCTTTTAGAATTTTTTCACCGACAGCTTGTTCTTTAATGTTTTGAATGAATGTTTTGACAACCTTGAAATTGACGTCTGCCTCAAGCAAAGAAAGACGCACTTCACGCATCATTTCATCAATATCAGATTCTGTTAGAAAGCCACGTCCAGTCAAACGGCGCATGGCCATTTGCAAGCGTGACGACAGTGAATTTTCAGCCATTATTCATCCAACTTTCTCAGTGTTTCCAAGAGATCTACATGATTCGTTTTGATGATTTCATCAATCAATTGGAGACGCTTTTCTCTATGTTTCCATAATCCTAATTTTGTTTCATAATCGAGTAGATGTTCTTCTACTTTTTTTAAGTGATCAAATACTGCATTTCTCGAGAGTTGATACAATTCTGCAATCTCTTGAAGACTGTAATCCTCTTTGTAATACAGTTCAAAATAGAGCACCTGCTTTTCTGTTAAAAGCGGATGGTACATATCAAACAACCGGTTTAACAATTCTTTCTTATCGAGTGCTTCCATGTGGTTTCCTTTAGAAAAAGTCTTTGAACAGACCGTAAATATACTGTTCAATATCAAACATCACCAAGTCATCAATCTTTTCACCCAAACCTACATATTTAATCGGCAAATGATAAAGATGTCTGATGGCAAGGACGATGCCACCTTTTGCGGTACCATCTAATTTGGTGAGGACAATACCTGTCACATCCGTGGACTCTTTGAACACTTCTGCTTGACGCATTCCATTTTGTCCTGTTGTCGCATCAATCACGAGGAGTGTCTCTTGGGGTGCATTCGGTAATGTCTTACCGATGACTCTTTTCATCTTCGAAAGTTCAGACATCAAATTGATTTTGGTTTGAAGTCTGCCTGCTGTATCACAGAGCACTATATCATATTTTTCTTTTTTAGCAATTTCCATCGCGTCATAAATGACTGATGAAGGATCCGTTCCTGCATCTTTAGCAAAGACAAAGGTATTTGAGCGTCTGCCCCATTCTTTGAGTTGATCAATTGCCCCTGCTCTAAAGGTATCTCCTGCAACCATCATGACTTTCTTACCTTCATCTTTGAGTTGTTTGGCAAGTTTTCCGATGGTTGTTGTTTTACCGACACCGTTGACTCCAACGAATAGATACACATTGGTTTCACCTTCATCATAACGAAGGTCTGTCTGAACAAGTTCACCTTTTAAGTAGATTTCAAACATCTTATCGACAATCATTTCAGCCAAATCTTTAGGATCTGTGACATGCTTGTTCATGACATCTTTCTTGAGTTCACTGATGAAGTAAATGACTGTGTCAATGCCAATATCTGCTTGAATGAATAAGTCTTCTAATGCATCAAAAAGCTCGTCATCGATGGTAGTTGACCGAGCGAGCACAGCTTTTAAATTGCCTAGATTTTCTTTGGTTTTATGCAGACCGAGTTGATATCGGTCATTCTTGGGTTTCTTACCAAAAAGCTTTTGAAACAGACCCATGAAATCACATCCAATTCTTGCTTATTATACCATAGGAAAAAGAAAACCGAAAGATTATTCTTTCGGCAATTGTTTGACAAATGTCAGGAGATTATCGAAATTCAAATGCTGACTCATTTCATCAACATATTCAACATAAACGATTTTTCGTTGATCATCAAGCACGAACACACTTCTTGCTTGAAGTCTTAATTCTTTGATGTTAGTTCCATACTTATTGGCAAAATCCAACTCGAGATGGTCTGATAAGGTGATGACATTCGGTAATCCTGCATTGCCACACCAACGGCTTTGTGCAAAGGGTAAGTCATTGGAGACGGTGATGACAGAAATATCTGAACGCTCAGATAACTCCAAATTGACCGTTCTTGCTTGAACATCACAAACCGTCGTATCTAGTGAAGGTACAACGTTTAAAATGACATATTTTTTCTTGAAATCAGAAAGATGTTTCACTTCGTTTTTAATACTGAGTGCCTTGAAATCGGGTGCTAAGTCGCCTACTTTTTTCGTTTCACCGAGCAAAGTAATCGGTTTTCCCTTGAATGTTTTCATGTCCACGCTTCCTTATGTAATCTTACATCATCATTATACCATAATCTATGAATTGTCTTCAAAAATGAACCCCCAATCGAAAGCGATCAGGGGTGCATTTTAGGGGTTTTGTGTACAGAGTACACGTTCTTAGGGGATAAGCAGCATCCTTTCCGTAGGATGCAAATTCATATTATCACAATCCAGAATCATTGTAAAGATTTATTCATTTTCAATCGATTATGCTTGAGGATTATGGTCCTTTTTCACATATTTACATGATGGGAACCCACTGCAAGCCGTAAATTCACCATATTTACTCACTCTGATCACGAGAGGCTTCCCGCACAGTGGGCATAATTCATCGGTCATTTTAGGACCAATCTTGGTCATTTCCTTGTTTGCACGTTCAACCATCGGGACAAAACTGTGATAGAAGCGTTCAACCAAGTGGAGTCCACTGCTTTTACCTTCAGCAATTTCATCTAAGACGGTTTCCATTTTGGATGTATATTCCACATTGATGATCTTTGAGAAGAATAAATCGAGTTGTTCAGACGTGAGTCTACCCTGTTTGGTCGGTTTAAATCTCTTTTCGTCGAGTTCGACGTAGTCTCTGGCTTTCAATGTTTGAATGATTTGAGCATAGGTTGAAGGTCTACCGATACCTAAGGATTCAAGTTCTTTGATGAGGGTAGCTTCTGAGTATCTGGTTTTAGGTGTCGTTACCTTTTCAATCGATAATACTTCTTTTGCATTCATCTCTTGTCCTAAGGATAAGTGCGGTAGATGTTTATCTTTGGTTTTCAAGTCATTATAAACTTTTAAGTAACCATCGAACTTTTCGACAGAACCTTCAGCAAGATAGGGGTGTCCTGATGATTCTAGTGTCACTTTCGTGATATCAAAGATCGCTGAAGACATTAAAGATGCAAGCGTTCTTGTATAGATTCGTTTGTATAGTCTAAACTCATCTTTGGATAAATAAGGTTCAAGATCTTCAGGCGTACGGTCTAATGATGTTGGACGGATGGCTTCATGGGCATCTTGTGCATTGTCTTTGGTGGTGACACTGTATTTACCCAAATAAGGCTTACCAAAATGTGTTGTGATGTAACTTTGTGCTTCATGGACAAAAGGTTCAGCAAGACGGTTGGAGTCAGTTCTCATGTAGGTAATTAATCCCACCAATTCGCCGTGAATTTCTTTACCTTCATAAAGCGCTTGAGCGACTGACATCGCACGTGCTGCAGACATCGATAGAGTGTTAATCGCATCCTGTTGGAGAGTTGATGTGATGAAAGGTGGCTTTGGTTGACGTTTGGATTCTTTGGTTTGGATATCTGTGACTTTAAATGGATTGATGGATTCACTCACGATCAAGTCCGCTTCTGCTTTGGTAATACGTTTCTTTTCGGGAATGATATAATCCGCTTTTAAATGATGAAAATGGGCTTCAATTTCATAATAAGTTTCAGGAATGAATGCTTCAATTTCCTTTTCTAAATCAACAATGAGTTTTAAAGCGACACTCTGTACGCGACCAGCGGATTTACTTTTAATCTTTGTTTGAAGGAGTTTGGATAATTTGAATCCAATGATACGATCTAAAATACGTCTGGCTTCTTGGGAGAAAACCAAATGCTTGTCAATCGGTCTTGGATGATTGAGGGCTTCTAAGATGGCAGGTTTCGTGATTTCTCTAAAAACGATACGGTTACTGGCTTTTGGATCTAAACTAAGGAGTTCTGCTAAGTGCCATCCAATGGCCTCACCTTCGCGGTCAGGGTCGGTTGCAATCAACACATCTCTACCTTTAGCTTTTGTTTGTAATTCTTTCACAAGTGCCTGTTTACCATCAATGATGACATAACGAGGTGTGAATTCATTTTGGATATCGAGTCCCAGTCCTTCAGAACCTGATGTTGATAAATCTCTCACATGCCCTTTCGATGACAAAACAAGTACATCGTTTCCGACATAGCTGGCAATGGTCTTCGATTTGGATGGAGATTCAACAATGATCAGTTTTTTATTCAATGACAACACCTCTTTACCATTTCCATTATAGTGACAAGATGAACAAAGTCAAGGACAAAAATTGTGTGAATTTTTATATATATTTAAAGAATATATATGATTTTTGTCTCACTTTATCCTATGATTATAGGTGTGTGATTGCTATAAAAAAGAAAAAGAAGTTCATCACTTCTTCTTAAGCATACTCTTGATGGGTTCATAAGTCTTTCTGTGAATCGGGGTAATACCGTACGTTTTTAAAGCTTCCAAATGCTCTTTTGTCCCGTAGCCTTTATGGTTTTTAAAACCGTACTCAGGGAATAATTTGTCCATTTCCATCATGTATAAGTCTCTTGTTGTTTTAGCTACAATGGATGCTGCAGCAATCGAGACTGAGAGTGCATCACCTTTGATCAGAGAAAGATAAGGAATATCAATTTCCATGGGCATCGCATCAATCAGTAAAAAGTCGGGTTTTAATGATAATTGTCTAATCGCTGATAACATGGCTTCTCTGGCTGCTCTATAAATATTGATCAAATCAATTTCTTCAACTGATGCAATACCAATACCAATGGCCAGTGCATTGTCTTTGATTTCTTTCAGTGCAAGATTCCTTTGTTTTTCTGATAACTTCTTTGAATCATCGACATACTTGAATTTCGCATCTTTTTTCAAGATGACTGCAGCAGCAACCACAGGACCCGCTAAAGGTCCACGACCTGCTTCATCAACACCTGCAATCAGTTTGACGCCTTTATCGTATAAATCTTGTTCATAAAGATACAGTTTCGGGTCTGTCAAAGGAGAGTCCTCCTAATTGCTTGTTTCTGATATCCGTGAGTACGATGGTATACACACGGTCATAATCGATTTCATTGCCTTTGAGCAAACAACCTCGTTGTTCTCCAATGCGATCCAGCATCTTCTGTAAGTCGTCTTGAGGGGTAATCCCGTATTTATCCAGTAAACGATTGGGATAATAGGTCTTTAAAAATTGAAGAGCATAATAGACGACTTCAGTTTCAGGTAATATCTTATCTTTGATCGCACCTGTGACAGCCAAATGAAAACCGACTGTCTGATCTTCAAATTTTGGCCATAAGACCCCTGGTGTATCTAAGAGTTCAAAGTCTGTTCCCATCTTGATCCATTGTTGAGCTTTAGTCACCCCAGGTGTATTGCCTGTTTTGGTTGCTCCTGATTTGGATAGTGTATTGATGAGTGTGGATTTGCCCACATTGGGAATACCAAGGATCATGGTTCTCAGTGGTCTTTCCTTCAAACCTTTCGCCTTTTCACGTGCTAACTTCTCTTTTAAAACCTCGCGCGCGAGCGCGTTTATCTTATTGACGTTCTTCCCTGACTGGGCATCAATCTTTAATGTATAATACCCTTTTTCTTCATAAAGATTGATATACTCATTCAAAATACGGTCATCCGATAAGTCCATTTTATTGAATAAGAGAATGATGGGTTTTTTCTCGACAATCTTGATGATCTCTGGATTCATCGATGATACAGGAAGTCTTGAATCCAGCAAAACCAAAATGATATCCATCAATTTGACTTTTTCCCTAATCTCTCGAAGGGACTTGAACATGTGGCCAGGAAACCACTGAATCTGTTTGCTTGAAGTGTTCATGAGACACCTCCAAGTGGCCATAGTCTGAAAATCACTTTGCCGACGATGTCTTTTTCATGTACAGCACCAAATGATCTTGAATCTGTCGATCCATTGGCATTATCACCAAGAATGATGTAAAAATCATCATTTAAGCGACCACCTGTGATGGATTCATTGATTTCATCGATCCCATCTTGATCAATTAAATAGGTTGTCCCTGATGTTGAAACAGCTTTTTTACCATTGATCCAAATCGAATATTGGATGGTGTCAATGGAAACAAATGTAATTTGATCGCCAGGCATCCCAAAGATACGCTTGACATAATATTCATCTTCGATATAGTCAAGCATATAACTCACAACGATATCATTGCGTTTAGGTGTGTAATTGAAATGATATACAACCACTCGGTCCCCAGAACTCAACGTTGGATTCATAGAACTATGTTTAACATCTGAAGGTAGTGCGATGAACATGAAAAACATGAAAATCGCCATGAGAGAAACACTTAAGAACGTCAGCCAATCTAAAAATTCAAAACGATACTTGAATAAGAATCCTGGGTGATTTACTTCTTTGGCGTGTCGTGCTGTATGGATGGCAAGAATCACTGAAAAAAGGGACAACACGGTTGCAATTGCAAATCCGGTCATGCCCCAAGTCAAATCCAGTTTGGTGACATCAAGTGCATAAAGCACAACTGCTATCACCATCAAGATGATACTCATCACGAGCGTTTGGTAAGCTTTTTTCAGTGTCATACTTTATTCCGATCAGTCGTGTCCTAAGATATTTTTCAGTGCATTGACTGAGACCAAGACATCTCTTGCTTTCGTCCCTTGCGCAGGGGCAACAATTTCATATTGTTCAAGCATTTCCACGAGTTTTTGTGCGCGATTGAATCCAATTTCGAATTCTTTTTGAATACCATTAATGGAAGCATTACCGGTTTGAACGACGAAATAAGCAACATCTTCGAATAAATCATCACTGATGACTTCTTTCATGCGTGCTTGTTGTTTTAATGCTTCATGCTCAAATATGTATTCGGGTTGATATTGTTTACGGATGAAATCAGTGACTGAATAAATTTCTTCATCAGGAATATATGCGCCTTGAAGACGATGTGCACGGTCACTACGTTTTAATAACATATCCCCTTTACCAAGTAGGGTTTCAGCACCTGCACCATCCAAAATGGTTGTTGAATCGACAAATGAAGATACTTTGAAGGCAATACGTGCTGGAATGTTTGATTTGATGGTACCCTTGACAACGTCTGTTGTCGGACGTTGGGTTGCTACGAGCAAATGAATGCCAGCAGCTCTAGCTTTTTGAGTTAGTCGTTGAATGGAGTCTTCAACTTCGTGAGCTGCGACCATCATGAGGTCAGCAAGTTCATCAATGACGATGACAATATAAGGCATCTTGTCTAAATCGACTAAGCCTCGCTTCACATTATCATTGAACGATTTGATATCTCTTGAGCGACTGTTGGCAAACGTTTGATAGCGTCTTTCCATTTCTGAAACTGCCCATCCTAAGGCTGCTGCAGCCATTTTGACATCCGTGATGACTGGAGTCACTAGATGCGGTAAATTGTTGTATGGCGTGAGTTCAACCATCTTAGGATCGATTAAAATGAGCTTCAAGTCTTTCGGAGAGTTCTTGAGGAGTAAGCTGACAAGAACCGTGTTGACGCAGACACTTTTACCAGAATTGGTTGCACCTGCAATCAAACCATGTGGCATGGCTTGAATATCGATATAGATATTTTCGCCATCGATATCGACACCTAATGCAATCTTTAAAGGATGATCTGTGTCATCTAAAAATTCTTTTGTGTCAACGACATTTCCGAATGCAACAATTTCAGGTTTCACGTTCGGTACTTCAAGTCCGACATAAGGTTTTCCTGGAATGGGAGCTTCTATACGAATGGAACGTGATGCCAAATTCATCATTAAGTTATCTTCAATATTCAAAATACGCTTGACATTGACGCCAGGTTCTAGTGCGATTTCATATCGCGTGACGGTAGGACCTTTTTTAGATCCTGAAACTGATCCTTCAATACCAAATTGTGAGAGTGTTGCATTGATGACATCAATCTGGTCTAAAAGCCATTGTGGCTTTTCGTTTAAATCTCTATCTTTTTTAGAGAAGAGACGAATGCTTGGAAATTGATAGACAGGATCACTTTTCGGTGTGAGAACAGTTCTCGATTGAAAACTTGGTTCGATAGATTCGTCTTTTCTAGCTGAACCAAATTCAGAAGTTACCACAGGTTTGTTATCTACTAAAGTCTTTCTACGGTATGTGTCAACTCCTGGTTCTAGATCGACTTTGCGTTCTTCAACGACAGGGGGAACCACTTGAATTTTGCGAGGTTCTACTTTTGTTTTAAAAGGTTCTGGATCTGGACCTTTACTGACATCTTTATATCTTGATCCAATCGGTGATATGACTTTCCGTACTTGGACATCTTCTTTTTCTTTCTCATTGGTGGGTACATAATTGGACTCACCAAAATATTCATCTCTTGTTTTATTCGAGACAATGTTGGTGAATTCATAGTATTTGTTGCCATGCTTTCGCACAGCTTCAGCTTCGGTCAATTTGGGTTTCGTTCTAAATGCATCAAAACGTCTGGTGGTATCCCCAGTGTCTTTGATTGTAAAAGGAACAGTGACAACATCCTTCACACTGCGACCGAAAATTGGAGAAACAAAACGGCTTGTCTTATACTTCTGTTTTCCTCGAATTCCTTCAAGTTTGACAAACTGAAAAATGACGAAAGGTTCTTTTTCCACAGGTATTTCTTGTGTTATTTTCTGTTTTCTCATGATTCTTTCGCCTCCTTCATCAAGTCTTTTTGAATTTCTTCGTAAATCTTATCCACATCAGTTTCCATCGTCTTATCGACATCAAAGACTTTCTTACTATAAATCTTATAGGTCTCTTCACCGGTAATCGCAATCAATGCTAATCCGATTTTCACCAGCATGATTCCCATCACTTGTTCCTGTGTTAGTCTTCTAAACCAATATACAGGATTCATGATATTCAGCAATCCGATTGCTGCAGATGTGACTTTACCGTATTTTTTAGCGGTTTTCACAATCGCGGATTGTTCGATTTTTGTTTTGGTCTCATTCATTTCAACAATCTTTGAAATCGTCATTCCTCTGAATAATCTTAAAATCTTACCACTCATGACCTGTTCAAGACGATTGGTAATATAGTGATTCAGCATGAGTGTTTCATCAATGGTCAATTCAAGGAATGGATATTTAGAATAAGGATAGAATTTTTTGGCGATATCAATCGATAATTCTTTATTGATTTGAAGCAGATAGGTGGCATATCCGATACTATTTCTTGTTTCTTTATCTTTAAACTCTTTCTGTGCATCTTGGATGAGCCATTTAATTTCTTCTTCATCGATGTCTGTTTCATCGACACCTCGTAATTTCAATCCTTTATTCATGCTTTTAATGACAGCATAAAGATAGATCATCAAAAGAACCAAAAAGCCAAAGCTGACGCCAATCAAAAAGCTGATCAGTGCTGATAAATCAAATGTGATGGGGCCAAGCGTCACTAAAATAGGCATCTTTGAATTCCTCCTTATAGATTATTATATCATGCTTCTTCTGGTTCGGTGATAGAATATCACAACCCAATCCGTAATCCTGAAATCTTCATAAGTCTTTTTGCATATATGAAAACGTACTCATGGTCAAATCAATGTAAACACGATATGAAACACTTGAAAACATAAGGATTTATGAGATAATGATGTGGTAACGGCATCAAATGATGTTTGTTTGAAAGGATTTGAATGATATGAACCCGTATTTTATTGCACTTGATCTTGATGGATCATTATTGAATAAAGCTGGAGAATTGAGTACGTTGACCATCAAAGTCATTAATCGATTGAAGGAACTTGGACACACACTTGTGATTGCAACTGGACGCCCTTTTTCAGGTGCCATCGGCAAATATACAGAATTAGGTTTGGATACTGCTTTAGTCACGGATAACGGTGGCTCGATCGAACATCCGAGGGATCATAAATTTCCGAAACAAAAGACTTACATTCCAATGGAGATGATGCATCAACTTTTTGATCATGTAAAGCCTTATATCATCTCATCTTTCTTTAGTATTGATGAAATCGTTTATGCTTATAAGTATGAACCCAAACTGGAATCCTATTTCAGTGGTGTCAATAGTGGAAACGTCATTCACGGCGAATTGTCCAGTTTCAACATCTCACCGACAGGACTCGTCTTCCTGATCCAACATGACAAACAGGAAGCTTTTGAATCCTATATCCAAGAAACATTCGGACATACTTTATCTCAGCGTCTCTGGGGTGCTGATCCATTTGCAGCAATTTACGAAGTCTATTTGAAGCACATTTCCAAGGCTTCAGCATTACGCTATCTCTTGAATCATTACGGGATTGATCATTCAAGATGGATCGCATTTGGAGATGGTATCAATGATGTTGAGATGATTCGTGATGCAGCTTTAGGGGTAGCCATGAAAAACTGTGTTGATGAATTGAAACCTGTTTGTAAGGATATGACTTCATATTCACATGACGAAGAGGGTATCGCACAATATTTGATAAAGTTCTTCGATTTAAAAGAATTCTTATAGGTCAACGACCTACTTTTTTTTATAGAATGACGAAGCAAATCATTTGAAAATCATATACCCCCTGGGGTATTATAGAAATGAAACAAAGGAGTGATTGCTTTGAAATGTGATATCTCATTAAAAAATCGTTTGAAACGTACACAGGGTCAAATGCAAGGTGTGCTTCAAATGATGGATCAAAATGCATCTTGTATGGATATTCTGACACAACTGAAGGCCATTCGATCAGGCATCGATACTGCCATCGGCTTACTCACGACATCCAATCTGATCCAAACGATACAAGAAAAAAATGATATTGAATTGACTTCTTTAGAAGATGCAATCAATCTCGTCGTGAAAGGCATCAAGTAGGAGGACACCATGTTTAGTTTCAGTATTGAAAAGACTTCAGATGCTTCCGTTTTTAAAACGGGTAGTTTCTGGGATTTACTTATCATCGGTGCAGGACCCGCAGGGATGAATGCAGGACTTTATGCCAAACGAAAAGGTTTAAAGGTCGGTATCATTTCAGGTGAGATTGGTGGACAGTTACATTACACATCGACTGTCGATAATTATTTAGGGTTCAAATGGATTGAAGGAAAAGATTTATCGGATCAATTTTTAACGCACATCAACAGTTTAGAAATTCCCGTATTAAAACATGTGAAAGTCACTGAACTATCGAGTGTGAGTCCAGATTTCGAATTGGTATTATCTGACGGTCGCAAGCTTAAGACCAAAACCGTGTTGATTGCAACCGGTGGTGCACCGAGAAGATTGAACATTCCTGGTGAAGATACCTATGCAAACAAAGGTGTATCTTATTGCACCACGTGCGATGCCCCCTTCTTCAAAGACAAACATGTCATTGTTGCAGGTGGAGGAAACAGTGCTGCTGAGGCAGTCCTCGATCTTATTCCATGGGCGAGCAAAATTACAGTCGTCCATAGAAGTCAGTGGCGAGCAGATCAAATCTTACTCGATAAGCATCAAACAATTGATAAACTTCAGGTGCATCTCAACACAAAAATAACTCAAGTGTATGGAGATGAAACCATGAAAGGTATCGAAGTGATGGATCAATCCACTGGGAAAACCTATAGGATTGAAGCTGATGGATTATTCATTGAAATTGGGACCGTTCCAAACAGTGCGCTGGTCAAATCACTTGTAAGTACCAATCCTCAAGGTGAAATCATCGTTGATTCAAATCAAATGACATCCTATCCGGGCATATTTGCAGCAGGTGATGTCACAGAACAGCCTTATAAACAAATCATCATTTCGGCCGCTGAAGGCGCTAAAGCAGCACTTGCAATCAATCAATATTTAAATCACACATATAAAGGAGCATAAGAACATGCAAAAATTACTCGATCAAGACATTCAGAATCAAATCAAAGATTTTTTATCACCCATGGTTAACCCAGTAACACTCGTGCTTTTTACTCAAGAAAGCCCATGTGATACATGCACTGAAACCAGACAATTGTTATCAGAAATTGCTGAACTCAGTGATAAACTCACATTTGTTGAAAAAGACTTAGTTGAAGACATCAAGGAAGTTGACTTATACGGTATTGAAATGACACCAAGTTTTGTCATGCTCGATCATGAAGGCAAATATAGAGGTGTTAAATTCAATGGTATCCCTGCAGGACATGAAATCAATTCATTTTTATCAGCGATTTTGGATATGTCTGGCCTCGATTTTGGATATGATGCAGCATTAATTTCAAGAATCAAGAAAATCAATAAACCCGTCAACATCAAAGTTTTTGTCACATTGAGCTGCCCACATTGCCCAGGTGCTGTCAATACTGCACACAGACTTGCCATAATCAATAGCAATATTGAAGGAGAAATGATTGAAGCACAGACTTTCTACACATTATCAGAACAATATAATGTGTCAGGTGTTCCTAAGATTGTGATTAATGAAAAACATGAGCTTGTGGGTAATCAACCCGTTGAAGCTTTCTTAAAACTTTTAGAAAGAATCTAACGACTAAAAAAGACATCTTGAGTCTATTCGATCAAGTCAAGCATCTTCTGATCATTGATAGATTTAACTCCACATTGTGCTTCACAAGCCATTTATCCTATGGGAATCACAAAAAAACACTCTTTCAAGTGTATCGACAACAACCGGCAAATGATCCGGTTGTTTTTTTTCTGTTCTTTTTCATAACCTACCTCAAAAAAAGACATCCCAAAAGTTAAACTGTTAAAAACGGACAGTGATTAAAAAGAGTAGATAGAGTTTGTCTCTCACCTTCTCTTTATGGTTTATGCTCATGTTTCTTATATGTTACCCAAATGCTATCGATCACTCAGATATTTCTTTAACACTTGTTTGGTTTCTTGCTCTTGAACTGGTATTTCAAGTATCTCAACGGTATCATATCTGAGTCTGATGAGCATCAGTCTTTGAATATCGATGGTATAAGACTGCATAAGGCCTAAACGATATAAGTTCAGTTGCAATGTCACATAATGATGATGAATCTGGCTGGTTCTCTTGAAGTCAATCAAGAGATTTTCTGCATTGTTTTTAGCAAGCAGATCAAATCTACCTGCACAAACCACACGACCGTCAATTTCAATGATGACCATGCGTTCAGTGAGTTCTTTTTTGAATCCATAATGCTTTTTGACTTTTAAATAATTATGAAATTCTGTCGTGTAACCCATCACACCATGGAGTTCAAAATTCTCGATTTCTTCATGCAAAGAAACACCTTTAGCAGCTGCTCGGTTAAGGGTCGCTTGGTCAATGCCATTGTATATGTCAGGATTTTCCATTTTACAGATTTGTGAAATACTGGGTACCAATTGTCCATTGACGAAATACTGATGGTTGATGGGCTCAAATTCAACTAAGTATCCATTGATCAATTCTTTTTGTATCGCTTGATCTTTCATGTGTAACCTCTTCTTTGTTCTTATTTTATCATATCAATCACGAGATGATTGAATACTTTAAAATGGTTTTATCCTGATTTTCAAACAAAAAACCCCATTTTTGGGGTTTATGATTCTAAGTGGCGATGCACGAGAGATTCGAACTCCCGACCGACGGCTTAGAAGGCCGTTGCTCTATCCAGCTGAGCTAGTGCACCGTGTCAGCAATGACTATTATACTTGAATCACTGCTGAATGTAAAGTGTTAACTGGCATCAAATTGACTATAATACAGTTTGGAATAGAATCCGTTTCTGGCAAGTAATTCTTGATGATTGCCCTGTTCGAGTATATTTCCATCATTCATGACGAAGATCACATCTGCATCCTTAATCGTCGATAGACGATGTGCAATAACGAAACTGGTTCGATCTTTCATGAGTGCTTCCATCGCTTTTTGAATCAATACTTCAGTTCTGGTATCAACCGATGAAGTAGCTTCATCCAAAATGAGCATCGGACGATTGGCAAGCATGGCTCTTGAAATGGTGAGAAGTTGACGTTGACCTTGGCTAATGTTTTGTCCATTTTCACCCAGACCGAACTGATAACCTTCCGGTAGACTTTCAATGAAATGATGTGTTTGTGCAAGTTTTGCTGCCTTAATCACATCTTCTTCTTGTTTATCAATGGAACCGTAGGTGATGTTTTCATAAACTGAACCATCAAATAGCCACGTATCTTGTAAAACCATACCAAAGAGTGAGCGAACATCTTTTCTAGACATATCTCTAATATCAATGCCATCAATTTCAATCGATCCACTCTTGATTTCATAAAATCTCATCAAGAGATTGACGATTGTTGTTTTACCTGCACCCGTGGGTCCTACAATCGCAACTTTTTGTCCAGGTTTAATTTCTGCAGAAAATCCTTTAATCACATCTGTTTCTGGAGCATAACCGAAGTGGACATTTTTAAAGACCACATGTCCTTCGACTTTTTCGAGTGATTTCAGTGAGGGTCGATCTGGAGTTTCGTCTTGTTGCGCAAGCATGTTAAAGATACGTTCAGATGCTGCTGCAGTGGACTGAAGTACGTTAGCGATGGATCCAATTTGTTGAATGGGTTGGTTGATCTGGCGAGTGTACTGAATGAACGTTAAAATGATCCCTACCTGAATCGCGATGAGAGGATTGGTAGAAAGGACTAAGAACGCTCCAATCACTGCAATTCCGATATACGCTAAGTTACCAAAGAAAAATTGAACTGGCATCATGATGCCTGAAATGAACTGGCTTTTCACAGCACTACCATATAAGTCATTATTAATTTGACTAAATTTCTCGTAAGATGCTTTTTGATGATTAAATACTTTGACAACTGTATGACCACTATAGGTTTCTTCAATGTGGCCATTCAGCATACCATTGCTTTTGGCTTGGCTTCTGAAGTATCCTTGAGAAAGTTTCACGAATTTGCTAGCAGAATAAAGTGCCAATGCCGTTGTGATGAAGACAACTCCAGTCAATATGGGTGACAAAATGATCATCATTGCAAAGATACCGATGATGAGTGCAATCGATCTGAAGATTTCAGAAATACTTTGAGTTAAGGTACCATTGATGGTTTCAACGTCATTGGTGATTCTACCTAAAATATCACCAAATTGTTCACGGTCAAAGAATTGAAGTGGCAAAGTGTTTAATTTTGCTGAAAGCTCTCTTCTCATCGAATACGTGAGATTTTGAGTCATGCCAATGAGCATGAACGATTGGAAATAGTTAAAGAAAGCAGACAGAATGTATGTTGCAAAAATAAGGAGTGTGACTTCACCAATCGATAATCCTAATCCCAATACAGGAATACTGATCATCGGGAAACCACCTGCAAATAAACCAGCTTGGTACGCTTCTGCAACTTCGGAAGTGATGAGTCCTAATAACCAAGGTGATAGAACAGATAAGAGCGCTGCAATGATTGCCATGAGTCCGGAAATCATGATTTTTAAATTATACGGTTTCAAATAGGTCAATAATTTTTTCATGGTGCCTTTGAAATCTTTTGGCTTTTCAAAGTTCATACCACCATGTCTACCACCCATCATCGGGCGTGGTGCATTTGCATCTTTTTTCTGCTGCTGTTGTTGATGTTGGTTCATGATAATTCCTCCTTCGATAATTGTGAGGAGGCAATTTCAAGATAAACGGAACACGATTTCATGAGTTCTTCATGTGTACCTTTACCAACGATTGTTCCTTGATCCAAGACAACGATCTGATCTGCATGTCTGATGGTATTGATACGCTGTGCAACAATCAACTTTGTTGCATGAATTTCAGCATTCAGCATCTTTCTCAACTTCTGATCTGTTTTATAGTCCAGTGCTGAAAATGAATCATCAAATATATAAATCAAAGGGCGTTTCGCAATCGCACGTGCAATCGAGAGTCTTTGACGTTGACCGCCTGAAACATTGGTTCCACCTTGAGCAATCTGATACCCATACTTTTGTTCATGCGAGTTGATGAATTCGCTTGCTTGAGCGATTTCAGCAGCTTTTTCCATGAGTGTTAAATCCTCTACTTCTTGTCCAAATAAAATATTATCTTGAATAGTTCCACCAAAGAGTACACCTTTTTGGGGAACATAACCGATCAATTGATGGAGTGTATCTTGTTTTAAATCCATGATATCAATACCATCGACTAATATGCGTCCACATGTTCTTTCATAGAATCTTGGAATCAAATTGATGAGTGTCGATTTACCGGAGCCGGTAGAACCAATGAATGCTGTGGTTTGGCCAGCTTTTGCAGTAAAGTTTAAGTGCGATAATACTGGAGCGTTTGCACCGGGATACTGGAAACAAACATCTTCAAACGTAATCTCACCCTTGAATGATGAGGGTAGCTCAGCTTCAACCTTTGGATCATAGATTTCAACTTTCATTTCCAAAACTTCCATGATACGTCGTGCTGAAATGGCGGCACGAGGAACCATGATGAAGATCATTGTCATGAACATGAAAGCCATGATGGCGCGCATGGAGTATTGAAGAAGTGCCATCATTGAACCTGGATTGAATCCATCAACAACACCAATGAAGTATTTAGAACCAAAGTAAACAATCGCTAAACTGGTTGCACCCATGATGAGACCCATCACTGGCCACATTAAGCTATTGATTCGATTGACGAAAATATTGAGTCTCATCGATTCTTTGGATGCTTCATCAATTCTTCCCGCTTGATATGCTTGCGTATTGTATGCACGCACCACACGGAGTCCAGATAAGTTTTCGCGAATGACCAAATTGAGTCTGTCTACTAATTTTTGCATCAATTGAAATCTTGGAAGTGTAATGGAGAAGATGATCGTAATCATCACGAGTAAACTCACAATCGATACGATGAGGAGCATCGACAATGTCGGATTTTCTCTGACTGAGAAAATGATTGCACCGACTGCTAAAAAAGGTGCCAGAATAATCATTCTTAATAGAACGTTTACTGTACCTTGGAGTTGTTGAATGTCATTGGTTGACCGTGTAATCAACGATGAAGTCGTAAAATGATCCATTTCCTTCAGTGAAAAGGACTGAATCTTATTGAAGACCGCTTGTCTTAAATCCTTCGCGAATCCTGCTGAGATGCGTGATTCCATGAAACCAGAAAGAATCGTAATCCCAATGGATACTAAAGTTGCACCAAGCATGAGCAGTGCATATAACCAAATCTTTTCTGCATCAGGATTGACTCCAACTTCACCGAGTCCAATCCCTTCATCCACAAGCAATCCTAGATATCTGGGTAATAATAAATCCAAATAAGCACGCAAGGCAACCATCATGAATACGAAGATGACGCCAAAGCGATAAGGTTTCAAAAATTTAAGTGCTTTAATCAAAATATCCCGCCTTTATTGAAAAAGAAAGATTATTCGCTAATCTTTCCGATTTCACTGATTTTATCCAAGATGCGCATTAATTCTTTTGTATCTTCTACGCCTAAGTGATCCGCAATCGCCTTGATGGGTTTGTAATACTCATCTCTGATTGATTCTACATAGGATTTTCCTTCTGGTGTCAACTTGATGTAGGTGACCCGTAAGTCTTTATTGGAACTTTCACGCTCAATGTAATGCTTTTCAAGTAAGTCATTGACCTTGTGTGTGATTGCTGGTAACGTGACTCTCAGTGTTTTTGCGACATCGGAAAGTTTAACTTTCTGATTCTGGTCACAAAACGCAACACAGAAGAGCACCATGATATCTGCGTCACTTAGATCTGTTGATGTTCGTTTATAGACACCACTTCTTCGAAATGTTTGAAGTGCTCGATCGAGTTTTTGTAATGTTTGATATTCCTTCATTGTTTTCCTCCTGATATATCATCATCTTGTCCATGACTATTGTAACAAAAATGTAAGTCTCATGTGCGCATGTGACGATGATACTTCAATTTTAACATATTATCACATGATTATACGCTTGATGCAATCGCTTAAGTTCGATCAACTTCGTTTCATCTGAGGTTCTCATGATTTTTTCGATCAGTTTCAATTTATGTTTGTAAAAATCTTGTGCTTCAGGTTTTGTCTTTAAAATCGGACCCACAAGGATATCATCTTCTGATAATTGCATCGATCCTCTTTTAGCTTTGATGATGACATAATAGAAGTGATCATGGATGACCCACTCATCAGTAATTTGCCAACCATGCTCCATCAAGTAATGTCTTACCACATGCACTTTATCGTTGGGTTGTAGAATTAAATCGTATTGACCCAGTGGTGCATGGTCTAAAATATCTGAAATGAGATATGCACCCATCCCCGATATGATTCCTAAATCAAAAGACGATTCAATAGCCAAAAAACCATCCGAGATGACACATTGTGCCGGATAGTCTTTTAAGTTTTTGGATGCTGATTTGAGTGGCTGCTCCCGAAGATCGCTTGCAATGGCTTGACGAATATACCCTTTTTCAAAAGCACTTTTTAACACAAGACCATGATCAGTACCAATATCAAGTACTGTATCATAACCCTTGCATAAATCGGCAAGCCATAGAATGCGTTTACTTCTTGCCATAATAGAATTCTTTCAGTTTGTTTTGTCTAGAGGGACTTCTCAATTTACGCAGGGCTTTCGCTTCAATTTGACGGATACGTTCTCTGGTAACACCAAATTCACGACCGACTTCTTCAAGCGTATGATTCTTGCCATCAAAGAGTCCATAACGCAATCTCAAGACCTTTTCTTCTCTGTCTGTGAGGGTCTCTAGAACTTCATCTAACGTCTGCTTAACCATTTCCTGTAACATGAATTCATGGGGTGTGAGGGCATTAGGATCCGAGATAAAATCACCTAGAGAGGAATCTTCTTCTTCGCCAACATGGGCTTCCAATGAAATGGGTTCTTTGGCAATACGTTGAATGTTTTGTACTTTTTCAGGTGTAATTCCCATCTTATTGGCAATCTCATCTAATGAAGGTTCTCTTCCCAAATCCTGAATGAGTTGGCGCTGGATTCTAATCATCTTATTGATGGTTTCAACCATATGCACTGGAATACGGATGGTGCGTGCCTGATCGGCTACCGCACGTGTGATGGCTTGACGAATCCACCAAGTTGCATAAGTCGAAAATTTAAATCCTTTTTCATAATCAAACTTGTCGACTGCACGCATCAATCCCATGTTGCCTTCTTGAATAAGATCTAAAAATAGAAGGCCTCTACCAACATAGCGTTTCGCAATGGATACAACCAATCGATAGTTTGCTTCAACGAGTTTATTTTTAGCATGATGTGCTTTTTCAACGGCACGTTTGAGTTCTTCGATATCTTTTTCTGAATACTCTGATGCTTCATTTTTCGCTTCATCAAGCTGTTCTTGAGCATAGCGTCCATTACTGACTGCAACAGCATACTTCTTTTCATCTTCTTGATTGAGCAATGGAATCTGTCCGATTTCTTTTAAGTACATGCGAACAGGATCATCGATTTTAATGTTGCTTGCAATCGATTCAATGTTGATTAACTCTTCTTCTTCAACTTCAAGACCTGATAGGGAAAGATCATCTGGTTCAAGCTCTTCAAGTTCGAATTCAAGATCATCTTCTTCTTCAACTTCCACTTCTGGTGCATCACTTGTACTTTCTGCTTCTTCGTCTTCGAGTTCTTCGGGAGCTAAAATATCAATATCTTCATTCAAGAGTGCACGTTCGATTTCAAAATAAACTTCACTACCGAGTGGAGCAAGTTCTGTGACATCTTCTTGAGCAAGAAATTTTTCTTTACCTGCTTTTTTAATCAATTGCTGAATGATTTTTTCAAAATCCATAAAATCCTCCTAATGTTTTTCTTTCAATATTCCCTGAAGTCGATCGCGTTCCTCAATCAGCGTTTGGCTGACCACTTGGATTTGATTGATATGGGACTGAATCTCTTCCAAACGTCTTTTAACGTTGGCGAGCTTGACAATTTCAACATAATCTTTTATATCTGTTTCATCCATCGATAGTTGATTGACCCAGTACATGTCTTTAAGTAAAATTTGTTCGACATAGGCACGATGTTCAGCAGTCAAACCATCTAAGAAATCATTCATATCGAATACTTGATGATCATAATAATACCGTTCGATATCGATTCTAATACTTGCAGTGATATGATCTGCAAAATCAGTAGGCTTTAACACTTTCATGACCTTGCTACAAACAGTTTTCGATTTCATCATCTCAAAGATCAGCGATCGTTCTGCTCGTTCATACTTGTTGAGCATTTTCGGCTTCTCTATTTTGGGGATGACTGGCTCTTTTCGACTGACTTCTTTTCTAAAATCAAATTCAGAAAGCGGTATACCCAAATCTAAAGATAATTTCTGCGTATAAAATGCTTTGATGGAAGCATCAGAATTTCTGATCATATCCATGACTTTTTGTCTAAACGACTTCATGTCATTGGCATTGGCTAAATTCAGCCCCATCTTGTAATAGTCATATCGAAACTGATAAGCATCCTTGGTATATTCACCAAAAAGCATTTCAAACTGTTCTGGACCATAGGATTTGATAAAGTCATCAGGATCCATCTTTTCTGGAATCATCAGAATTTCAACTTTCAATCCTTCTTTTTCCAACATAGGAATGGCATGATCGGCTGCTTTGAGTCCAGCACTATCACCATCATATGCTACAATCATCGATTGTGTCACAGATTTAATCAATTTGGTTTGTTCTTTCGTGAGTGCAGTTCCCATGGTTGCAACCCCATGTTTAATGCCTGCTGCATACGAACTGATGACATCAAAGAATCCTTCATAAAGTACAACTTGCTTGGATTTCCTGATTTCTTGTAAGGCTTCATAAAAATGATAGAGCAATTGTCCCTTTTTGAAGATGACAGTTTCAGGTGAATTGATGTATTTCACTTGTTCCTTAGGATTCATGGTTCTACCCGATAAACCCGCTACTTCACCTTTTGGATTGGTGATTGGAAAGATGATTCTGTCTGAGAACAAGTCATAATAATTCCCGTCATCAGATTGCTTCACAACACCAAGCAAAATCATATCGGATACAGCATAACCTTTGTCTTTCAACACATTGTATAATGTTTGACCATGTGTTGGCGCATAACCGATTCTAAAATGTGAGATCAATTCATCCGTCATTTGTCTACTATAAAGGTACTGAATGGCTTCTAATCCCTTTTCACTATTCTTCAAATTGAATTGGTAAAATGAAGTCACTTCATGCATCAATTGATGAAAGTGTTTGTTTGGATCCTTAATGATTTTTTCTGTTTTTAATTCGATACCTGCACGTAAAGCAAGTTCTTGTGCAGCTTCTTCAAATGAAAGATTCTTGATTTTCCGATAAAAGTTAATCGGTGTGCCACCTTCACCACAAGACATGCACTTCGCGATGTTTTTTTCCGGAGAAACAGAAAATGACGGTGTCTTTTCTTGATGGAATGGACACAACCCCATGTAGTTCTTGCCACGTTTGGACAAACTGACAAATTCGCTGACTAAATCGACGATTGGTGTTTTCTCATTGATTTGTTCGATGAGTTTGTCATCCATGGAAAGTCCTCCTTAGGTTTAAAATTGTAGTGATGCTTCGATATGTGCTTTTAAATCTTTGATTGGGACTCTGATTTGTCCCATGGTGTCACGGTTTCTCACAGTGACTGTACCATCAGTCATGGTATCATGGTCAACCGTGATACAGAGATATGTACCGATAGAATCTTGTCTACGATAACGTTTGCCAATGTTTTGTGTTTCATCATACGTAACATCAAAGGATTTTGAAAGTTCTGTGAAGATTTCAAATGCTTTGTCACTATGTTCTTTTTTCATGAGGGGAAGAATTGCTGCTTTATAAGGAGCGAGCGCTGGATGAATATGAAGCACTTGTCTCGTGTCGCTAGATTCCAGTGTTTCTTCAGCATATCCATTGGTCAGAAATGCCAGTACAAGTCTTTCAACACCGACGGATGGTTCAATGACGTAAGGTAGATATTTCTCATTGGTGTCTGGATCTAAGTATTGAAGGTTTTCACCGGATTGGTTTTGATGTGCTTTTAAATCATAATCTGTCCGTGAAGCAATACCCCAAAGTTCATCAAAACCCCATGGGAATTTGTATTTGATGTCTGTGGTTGCATTCGAATAATGAGACAATGCTTCTGGCTTATGGTCATCAAACTGTAAGGATTCCGGATTCAATCCTAAAGAAATCAACCAGTTCATACATGTTTTTTTCCAATAAGCGAACCATTCAAGTTCAGTACCCGGTTTGACGAAGAACTCAAGTTCCATCTGTTCAAACTCACGTGTTCTGAAGATGAAGTTACCTGGAGTAATTTCATTTCTAAACGATTTACCGACCTGACAAACGCCAAAGGGGACTTTCTTTCTTGTTGTTCTTTGAATATTCTTGAACTGAACAAAGATGCCTTGAGCAGTTTCTGGTCTTAAGTAAATTTGATTGGCTTGTTCTAAGACAACCCCTTGATAGGTTTGAAACATCATATTGAATGCACGAATCGGCAAGAAATCTGATTTGCCGCAATTCGGACATTTGACTTTGTGTTCGACCAAGTATTGATACATTTTCTCTGTACTCCAACCATCTGGAGATGCAGTATGATCATGATCTTCAATCAGTTTATCTGCACGGAATCTGTTGTTACAACTCTTACATTCAGTGAGTGGGTCACTAAATCCACCCACATGACCGCTTGCTTTCCAGACTTCGGAATTCATGAGAATTGAACTATCTAGAAGTAAATTATAAGGTGTTTCTCTTTGAAATTTTTGAATCCAAGCTGCTTTTATATTTTTCTTCAGCAAACTGCCAAGCGGACCATAATCCCATGTGTTGGCAAGTCCACCATAGAGTTCACTGCCTTGGAAAATATATCCTGTTGTTTTTGAAAATTGTACGATCTGATCGAGTGTAACCATGTGAACACATCCTTTAATGTCTATTGTAGATTTTTTAGTGTGGTTTGTAAATGATACTGATAGTATTTCAAAATGAATGATTTAATTCTTGATAACATTTCTGGATTGATTGGCATGAGTTCAGAATATGGCATCACAGAAAGTTTAAGACATGTGATGGCATCCAAGACATCGATGTCATTGATGAAAGGTTCACCTTCATAGACGATACCACCTTTTGTAATACTGATGCCTGTAATCATTCTACCATCTGGTGATAAATCCAGTGGATATCCTAAATGTTTTAACATCTTGAATGCAAACGATAATGAGGCTTCATGCATAAGACTTGAATGTAGTGCATCCATCATTTCTTTGAATATTTTCTCATGGGGGACATGGTCGATCATGAGTTGATCGATTATCTCCAAAATCACTGCAGCACTTTTTGTCTTCAAGAAATCTTCTTTCAATGTTTGAAAATCATCTTTGATTTTGGCTTCAGAAAGTGTGAGAAATGATTTGTTTTGATCCTTGAATTCAATGTGAGTGAGATACTGTGAAAGGATACGGTTTTGATGATTGACTTTTTGTGAACCTTGAGCAAGTAACGTCTTTTTACCTACTGGCGTATACACAAATAAAAGTCTTGCACTTTCCAAATAAGGTTGGACCTTATAAATCAAGCCTTCCATACTACTCTCCATATCCAAGTGCTCTTAAGTCGCCTGGACGATTTCTCCAATCTTTTTTAACCTTAACCCATAATGTCAAATGTATTTTGGTGTGTAAAAGTTTATTGATTTCAAGACGGGCTTCTGTTCCGATCTTTTTAATCTTTTCTCCACTCTTACCAATCAAAATTTGTTTTTGTGTCGCACGCTCAACCAGAATCAGTGCAGAAACATCAATGGTGTTCATTTCCGTATTTTCTGCAAGTGATTCAATCACGACAGCAACAGCATGTGGCACTTCTTGTTCGGTGTGATATAAAATCTTTTCCCGGATCAATTCACTCATCATCATATCTTCTGATTGATCGCTTTTCATTTCCTTAGGGAAAAACAAGGGACCCTCTGGAAGATGTGGAAGCACAAGTGATTCCAATTTGTCCAAATGTGTATGTTCGGTAGCTGAAATGGGAATGACACCCTCAAATGGATAACTGTTGATGTAAGATAAAATCACTTCATCAATACCAGCTCTGCCTTTTAAAGTATCAATCTTGTTAATCACTAGAAAAACAGGGATATGGAGTCCTTTAAAGTATTCGATGATATGATCTTCTGCAGTACCCTTGATGGTATCAGTCACAAATAAGACAACATCAACATCCGATAAAGCAGAAACGGCAATTTTATCAATCGTGATATTGAGTAAATCCTTACCTTTGTGCATACCTGGAGTATCGACAAAAATCATTTGATATTCATCTTTCGTGAGTACACCCATGATTCTGTTTCTTGTCGTTTGTGGTTTTGGACTCATGATGGAGACTTTTTCTCCAATGAGTGCATTGAGCAATGTCGATTTCCCGACATTGGGTCTGCCAACAATGGCGATGAACCCAGACTTGTGACTACTCATGTGGTTTTTCATCGAGCACAAACGCATAAGGTAGTAATGCGTCAGGTGTCGTTTCCATGGTTTCTCCCTTGAGATTGGCTAATATGATTTTCGCATCTTTAGGCATCAACTCATGCATGACTTGACGGCATGCACCACACGGAGAAACTGGACCATGATCATTAGCAATCACGGTGATTGAGACGATATCTTCTTTGTGATAGCCTTGACTGTAAAGTGAGTATAAAGCACTCCGTTCAGCACAGTTTGTCAATCCAAATGAAGCATTTTCAATGTTAGCACCATGAATATAGGTTCCATCTTTGAGTAAAATGGCAGCTCCAACTTTGAAATTTGAATAGGGTGTATAGGCACGGCTTCTTGCAAGTAAAGCCTGTTCAATGTTTTTCATGTGTACTCCTTTCAAGCTTAGCTTTTTTCAAGATGACTTCTGCAGCCATCATCATTTCTTTCTCGTCTTCAGGTGAGTGATGGTCAAATCCCTTCAGATGTAGATATCCGTGAACTGCAAGAAATCCGATTTCTCGCTCAAATGAGTGACCATAATCTTCTGCTTGTCTTCTGGATTGTTCAATCGAGATGAAAATATCTCCAATTGAAGTATCATGTTCATCATCATTTTCGAAACTTAAGACATCAGTGGGCATATCGATTTGACGGTAAGTTCGGTTGAGTTCATGAATCTCACTTTGCGTGACTAAAATGATTTGCATGTTCTTTTTTTCTTTGACCGACCGAAAAACTTTCTTCAATAGTTTTTTAATATCTTTGATGTCTTCATCTGTTTGGTTGTGTATGTTAAACTTCATGTGTCTCGTACCTTTCCAAAATACGCTGAACGAGTGGATTTCTCACCACATCGAGTTTATCAAACTCAATGATTTTGATGTCTTCCATATCCTTCAAAATCGTTAAAGCTTGGTTCAAACCAGAAGGGATACCCTTAGGTAAATCGGATTGTGATGGGTCACCCGTAATGACCATCTTTGATGCAAACCCGAGTCTGGTTAAAAACATCTTCATTTGAGTCTTGGTTGTATTTTGTGCTTCATCGAGAATGACAAATGCATTTTCTAGTGTTCTACCTCTCATGTAAGCCAGTGGTGCGATTTCGATGATTCCTTTTTCAAGAAGTGATGTGGTTGTTTCAGTTCCTAGCATTTCATAGAGTGCATCATAAAGCGGAACCAAATAAGGATCAACCTTATCTTTCAAATCACCTGGTAAAAATCCTAAATTTTCTCCAGCTTCCACCACAGGTCTTGTTAAAATCAGTTTTTTTACTTTATTGTTTTTCAGATCAGCAACTGCCTGAGCAACTGCTAAAAATGTTTTTCCGGTACCTGCAGGTCCGACACCAAAGACAAGATCATAATTGGTGATACATTCAACATAATACTTCTGATTAAACGTTTTGGGATATATGGATTTTCCTTGGTCATTGATGAGTATCTTTTTTCGGTTTCGATAGAGGTCAAATACACCTTCAAGTTCGTTTTTTTCAGCGAGTTTGATGATGTACATGACATCGCGTTCTGTCAACTGGACTTGATGTTCTGCGAGTTCTATTAAAACAGCAAAAATAGTTTCCAACAACGGTATTTGAGAGTGGTTTGCATCCGTGACGATTTCCGAGCCCATCAAGGAAACGTTGATGCCCAAATACTGTTTGAAAACTAGGAGATTACGATCTTGTATGCCTACAAGTCTGGCGATGGCTTCGGCATGATGAATTTGTCGATTTAATTTCATTAAATCTTCTCCTTATCGTGTTTTAATTATACCATACCAGAAAAAATAAAAAAGCACTGGAGTACTTTTTTAAATGAAATCTGAACAAAAACGCACCCTTAGGTGCGGTTTTTAGCTGTATTACTTTTTCTTGGCGCGTGCTGCACGCTGACGTTCTTTACGCTCTACTGAAGGTTTCAGATAGAACTCACGTTTGCGAGCTTCTTGAAGGGTTCCGGACTTGGATACATCCCGTTTAAAGCGACGTAAAGCATCTTCAATTGATTCTTTTGGTCGAACTTCTGTTTTAGGCATTGTCTGCCCTCCTTCCACGCTATGTTTCGTTAGCCTTTTTCATTATATATTGTTTTTCTTCGTTTGTCAAAATAATTCAAGCATTTTGATTAGGATAACAAGACAAGTGCATAAAGACTTGCTGCTTCTGTTGGTAAAATATTCTGACCGAGTGAAACGGGGATTGCTTTTCTTTTTTGAAGTGCCTTACGTTCAGTATCAGAGATACCACCTTCGGGTCCAATGATGATTGCAATGTGGGATTCTTGACTGAGGTTTTGAATGACTTTGGGGATGGTATTTTGATGTTCGAGTTCATCAGCAAGTAAGACTAAATCAAATGGGCTCAAATTGATTTGATCCATTTGTAAAGCCATATCAATGGTTGGAACGAAGGATTGATGACCGAGTTCAGCAGCTTCTTTAGCGATACTCAAGAGTCGCGTCAATTTATGCTCTGTATTCTCAAGCTTGGAGATAGAACGTTGCATCGGAACAAAAATGATAGATGAAGCCCCAAAGAGTGTTGCATATTTGGTGACAAACTCTTGTTTGGGATGTTTAGGTAATCCTTGAATCAGTGTGATTTGTCTCTTTTTTTGAGATTCAATTTGATCGATCTCACGATAAGAGATGACTTCCTCGAGAGATTCTATAGATGCCAAAATACATCTTCCCTCTGCACAGACAATGACCTCATCCCCTATTTTCATTCTCATAACCCGTTTAATATGATGGACATCAGAACCTGAAATGATTCCATTGATTTGATTCACAAAATAACGTTGTGGCATAGGCACCTCTATTGATGAAAAAAGCGTTTCCTCGGAAACACTTCTGGTTCATGGATGTTCAAAAAAATAAGTGTTAGTGGAGATAGTTTGAAAGAACAACCAAGACAACAAGCAGAACAGCGAGTACTGCTGAAGCACGGGATAGGAACAATTCTAATCCTCTGGTTTTTCTATTTTTGAACAACTCGGACTTTTCTCCGGAAAATGCATCCTTAATGTCATCTTGTGAACGTTGTAGCAAGACAGCAACTGAAAGTAATACTGCGACAATGATGACAATATAATCTACCCAAATCATGATAATACCTCCTAAAAAACTCAATTTATGATAACAAATAATGAATGATTTGTCAACGATAACTGAGAGTTATGAACAATTATAGACATTTTTCTTCTGAAACAATCAGACCGTCTTCAAGATGAATGATTCGATGTGCAAAATGTCGTGCATCGTGAATATCATGAGTTGCAAACAAACATGAAATCCCTTGTTTTTTTAAGATCAAGGATAAATCGTTACGAATCTGAATTCGCAAAGATAAATCCAGATTGCTGAAGGGTTCATCCAGTAACAATATTTTGGGTTTTCTCGCAAGAGCTCTAGCTATAGCCACTCTTTGTTGTTGTCCTCCAGAGAGCTCATGGGGATACTGATTTTTCTTATTAGAAAGACCGACGAGTTCAAGCATCTCATCGATGATGATTTCCTGATCATTTTTACCCAAATGTGAAATACCATATCTGACGTTTTGTTTCACTGAAAGATGCGGAAAAAGCGCATAATCTTGAAACACCATACCGACTTGTCTTTCGTTGGGTTTGATGTCGACCTGCTTGTCATTAACGACTTGATCAAATATCGAAATTCTTCCTTCAACAGGTGATTCAAGTCCAGAAATCAATCTTAACATTGTGCTTTTCCCGGATCCGCTTTTTCCAATCAACGCGACAATTTCACCTGGTTTCATCTCTAAAGAACAGTGCTTGAGTACTGGGCTTTTCCGATCATAATGAAATGAAACATCAGTCATTTGAATAGACATCCTTAAACATCCCCTTTCTATACTGTGTGAGTCCAACAATCAAGAGTGCTGAGATAATGATGAGCAATAAAGATGCTAATCCAGCATGTTGAATCATCTCATCTCGTGCATAAACATAAATGAGTGTCGATAGAGCGTGATAATTGGTAGGTCGTAGAATTAAAGTAAGTGGTAATTCTTTAATCACATCAATGAAAACTAAAATAAAGGCTGATATCATCCCTGGATAGATCAAAGGTAAATCAATACGAATCAGAGCTTCCAGTTTTGATGAACCAAGCATATATGCTGATTCGGTGAACTTACTCCCTATTCGATCATATTGACCATCTATACTGTTGAATCCAATGGATAGAAACCTTAAGATGTATGCAAAGACTAACGTGACAGCACTCATCGTCAATACAAGAGTTCTTTGTTCGATTCCAATCAACCTGTAGATAGGGACTAATAATCGATCTAGATCCACAAAGAGAATATGGACTGCGACTGCGATGACAGCGCCAGGAATCGCATAGCCCAGATTAGACAAACGAATCCATAACTTTTTTATGATATTTTGATGTCGAGTTCTCGCGAAGTTTGCCAAAAAGAGTGCAAAAATTAAGACGAAGATGGCAGAAATCACTGCATTACTGATTGAATTCAGTGTTGCGTTGAGCAATTTCATGTCGATCGATGTTCTGAATGTTTGTGATGCATAAATGATCAGTTGAATCACAGGAATGATGAAACCAGAACCTAATATGATCCATAAGAAACTCATCACAATCCATGCTTTCCATCCCCTGAGCCCATTTCTTCTTCTAAACTTAGGCTTGACAGGAAGACTGAATTGTTTGTTGCCTCTGAGTATTTTTTCTATGGCTATGATAATGAACACAAAGAATAGCAAATACAAAGATAACCGAATCGCACTGATCAAATCACCCAATGAAAACCATGCATTGAAAATGGCAAAACTGAAGACTCTGACATTATAGTACTGAACAACACCATAATCATTGAGAGTCTCTAAGATGACAAGTAAGGTACCGGCAACCCACTGAGGTCTTGATAAAGGTACTGTCACTGTCCAAAATGTCTTCCAAGGACTTGCACCTAAAAGCATTGCATTCTCTTGGTAGGTCACACTTTGTCTGGAAAGTCCAGATAACGAAAGTAAATAGATATACGGGTATAAAGTCAACGAGAAAATGAAAATCGCACCCATCATGCTCAAAATGTTGATTTGCATGTTAAAGCCCATAGTCATCATCAATCGAGTGATTGAACCTGTATAACTGGTCATATCCGCATAAACATAACCAGCAACATAAGATGGAATCGCAAGAGGTAAAACAAGCATCCAGCTTAAAAGTTTACGACCGAAGAATTGATATTTGGAGATGAAATACGCTGAAAGATATCCAATCACAATGGATATCAGTGTAACTCCTGAAACAAGTATGAATGTATTCATGATGTATTCCAGTAACAAGTATCTACGAATGTGTTCCCAGATAGGATTCGTTGGAACGAACAAGACAAAAAGGAGATTTGTCATTGGAATCAAAATCAATAGACCGATGACAAAACTCATGATACCAAACAGATTCATATGTCTTCTCAAAAAGCGAGTTATGACATGTAACATTCTTTATTTCCAACCGATTTCGTTTAAAATCAATGTGGCTTTCGCACTATGCGTTCCTAAACTAGATAACATGATATCCTGAGCGATCAATGTTCCCCAGGAAGTCAGTAATTCGTTCGGTACCACATTAGGATGAATGGGATACTCAAAATTGGCATCTGCAAAAGCACGTTGTGCAACTTCGCTCGATAAGAATTCTAAAAGTTTGATGGCATCTTCCTTGTTTTTTGCATACTTCGTGACACCAGCACCACTCACATTCACGTGCGTTCCTGTTGTTTCTTGATTTGGGAAAAAGATTCGTATGGTTTGTGCAACTTCTACTTCATAGGGATCAGTTGAATGGAGCATACGGCCAATATAATAGGTATTCATGATGGCTAAATCAGCGACCCCTGAGACGACTGCTTTAGCTTGATCTCGATCGTTGCCTTGGGGATCTCTTGCAAAATTAGCAACGAGTCCTTCTGCCCAAAGTCTTGCTTCTTCTTCACCTTTGATGGCAATCATGGATGCCATCAAAGACTGTGTATAGATGTTTGATGCAGATCGTGTAACGATTCTACCTTGCCATCTTGGATGGGTTAAATCTTCATAGGTTGAAAGTTCTGATACTTCAACACGATCCGGATGATAGACGAAAACTCTGGCTCTTTTGGTTAGTCCAAACCATAAGCCTTGTTCATCTCGATAGCTTTCAGGAATCTGTTCATTTAAGACCACAGATTCAATAGATTGAAATAAATCAAGTGATTTTGCTCGTTCCAATCTTCCAGCATCAGCAATCATCAAGAGATCTGCTTCAGTATCTGAACCTTCATTTTGTAATCTTGAAATCAATTTGTCCGCTTCATCTGAAATGACATTAACTTTAATACCATAAGTATCTTCAAATAAATCATAAAGTACCTGATCGGTATCATAATGTCTTTCTGAATATAGTGTGATGGATCGTTCTTTTTGATCATTTCCAAATTGACAACCTGTGATCAAGAGGATAGAGAATAAAAAGACCATCAGTAAACTTGCTTTTTTCATTGGTAATGCTCCTTCTTCTACAAAAATCTTGTATTACAACTCACATTGTAAAGAAATTGAGCTCCTCAGTCAAAGGATTCGAATCCAATAATAAACAACACACTTATTTATAATAAGTACGCACATTTGATCAATCATACCATCCATATTTGACATCTGTTTGAAGTGTGTTATAATGTCTCAGGTGATTGAAATGGAAATAGTAAAGTTTTCTTTAGGTGAGTTAAGAAGTAATTGTTATATCATATCCGAGAAAGGTGAGGCTTTGATCATCGATCCAGGTTATGAAAGTGAAGACGTCATGAAGTATATCCAGAAAAATATGCTTTCAATAGAAGGTATTTATCTGACACATGGGCATCCTGATCATGTCGGTGGCGTCAAGCAACTCAAGACTGTTTATCAAACCAAAGTGTATGCCCCTTCTAAAGACAGAATTTGGATGGGAAAATCCTCATATAACCAAATTGGATACGAAATTCCTGTGGATATCTACGTGCATCATGGTGATACTTTTGATATGATTGGTCGAACTTGGAAAGTTTATGAAACACCGGGTCATTCTCAAGGAAGTACAGTTTTATTTACTCCTGGTGTTCTATTCACTGGTGATACCCTGTTCTATGAAAGTATCGGTAGAACTGATATCCCACTATCGGATTTTGTTCACATTAAAAAGAGTATCAAAAACATTTTTGATTGGTTTGAAGAAGATACCATTTGTTACCCTGGACACGGTAGATCAACAACCATTCTACATGAGAAAAAATATAATCCTTTTATTAAAAAATAAAAAAGGCACTCGCCTTTTTTTCATTATAGAAGTTGAAACCATCGTGTTGTTGAATCGTTATTTTTGATGAACCCCATTTTTTGATAAATGGAAAGAGCGGGTTCATTACGACTGGATACGAGAAGATAAGCATGTCCACCCATGTGATGGATCAGACAAGAAAGCGATGCATAAGCATGTCCTTTTCCACGATAACGTTTTGAGATGGCTACAGATTCAATTTCGTCCTTTGTATAAACAAAAGTGCCAATGGTATGTCTACCAAATTTGATGAGTCCAATGACAGATTCGGGATTTTTCATATAAAACGACGCTTCTTCCATATCTGTAAAACTCATATTGTCAACATCGAAGGTTGCTTCTTTCGTGATGTTGACGTATTTTCTTTTGGTTTGATTTCTTAATATTTCTAGGTGATAATTTGGATTCGCTTCCAATATTTTGTTGATTTCATATCGATCAATCGTATAGTGAGGGATTCGATTTTGAAACGCGCCAGTTTTAAATGGCGTTAAATACACGGATGCTGCACCCAGTTTTTTACATGTATCCACAACATGTTTCGCTAACTTTTCTTCATCAATGCATGTGTTAAAATTTGCATTTGCTCGTTTCTTTTGAGGGACATAGAAGATGGTGTATCTTCCAAATTCGGTGTCAATGTTATGTACTGGCATGTGACACACTCCGCTTGAGAATCACCAATGTTTCCATTTCGGTTGTTTGAGGAAACATCCGAATGGGTATGACTTTCTGTATCTCAAATGCTGAAACAAGCATTTTTAAATCTCTAGCTAATGTTTTCACATCGCATGATAAATAAAACATTTGTGTGGCGAAACTGTTTATGATCTCTTCAACCATTTCTGGCATGAGACCATTTCGAGGTGGATCTGTGATGATGACATCTGATGTCAAATGTTTTATGACTTCTTCAGCTTGTCCAGGAATCACATCCACATGATTCAACTGATATGTTTCTTTGATTCGATTAGCCATCTCAATGGATTCAGAGTTGGATTCAATCATGATAATTTTTCGTGCTTTATTGGCGATATGGAATCCAATACTACCAATTCCACTGTAAGCATCAATGACTACACTGTCTTTGATGACTTCACGTTTGATGATGTCATAAGCCATCATGGAAACGGGTAGATTAACTTGGAAAAAGGAACGATCAGAAATAGAAACCTGAAGTTTTCCAAGTGGCTCTGTAATGAGGTTATCACCATATAGAGTCATCGAGTGTCTACCCATGATGTGTCTTGGATTGTCGCGGATATTCAGTGTGATTCCTATAATATATTGGAGTGATTTCAAACGTTCTACAAAGTCATTTTGCCCCTTGAATAAAGGTTTAGTTGTCACGAGTGTAATAAGTGCTTCACCTTTTGGGTTGGTTCTGATGATGAGATGTGAGAGGGATTTATGGTCTATGATTACAGGATGATCATAGAGAAATGAGATGATATTGTTGGTTGTTTCATCTGCAAGTACATATGTTCTTGCGTGGATTAGTTTGCTGTTAAATGAATCAAAAAGACCCAGTTTGAGTAGTGGTGAATCCATCACGTGAAACACGCTTTTGTTTCGATAGTTTGATGCTTTATCATCTGTCAAGGTATCTTGAACTAAAACCTCAATTCCACCGATTTTTTTCAATGTTTCCATAGTGATACGGCGTTGCCAATCCAGTTGAGCTCGAAAAGAGAGATGCAGTAAATCGGCACCTCCATAAATTTCATCTGGATGACTTATCCGGTCTTGACTCATACTCAATCTTTTTTCAATCACAGCTTCGGCATATTGGTTTTTGATCTTAACGATACGAATGAAGGCAGTCTCTCCAGACAAAAGATGAGGAACAAAAATCACGTATCCCTCATGTTTAACTACCCCTTGACCGAGGTAGTCCAAATCGATGGCTGTTGCAGAAAGTTGACTACCAACAGTTAACATCGTCTTCCTCCTTGAAGTGAACTGCAAGTCCACCTTGTGATGTTTCTTTATACGATGTATGCATGTCAAGACCTGTCTGATACATGGTGTTGATAACCATATCTAATGATATTTTTCTTGAATCCGTCAAAAAGTATGCGAGTCCACAAGCATCAATAGCTCTCAGGGCTGCAACCGCGTTTCTTTCGATACAGGGAATTTGGACATATCCGTTGATGGGATCACATGTGAGCCCAAGATGATGTTCAATCGCAATTTCAGCAGCATATTCAACTTGATCCATGTTCAAATTAAAGAGAGTTGCATGTGCAGCTGCTGCCATGGCACATGCACTTCCGATTTCAGCCTGACATCCAGCAACTGCACCTGAGATGGATGCATTATGCTTAATTAGATTACCGATGAGTCCGGCAACAGCAAGTCCCCTGATGATACGTTCTTGATTCACGACATGATGTTTTTCATGCATGTAATAAAGCAGTGCAGGCAATACCCCACAAGCTCCACAGGTCGGTGCTGTGACAATGATACCTCCTGAAGCATTTTCTTCACTGACTGCAAACGCATAACTTGAAACCAGTCTATTTTCAAAAATTTCAGGAACTTCATGATTGATGATTTTACTGTAAAGTTCAGGTGCTTTACGCTTTAATTTCAATGGACCAGGTAACACACCGTGAGTCGATATTCCTCTGACAATTGACATGCGCATAGCTTCCCAGATGTCATTCAAGAATTCCTTAATTCCTTCTCCTTCAACTTCAAAAACATAATCTGCAAGCGTTAACTGATTGGCTTTACAATATTTTTTGATGTCTTTAAAATTCTGATGGGGATAAATCGGTGATTCCATATCAGGTTCACCTTCAAAAAGAATTCTGCCACCACCCACCGATTTCACTGTTTTTTCAACGATTAAATTATCATTTTCGAAACCTTTAATGGTTAACGTATTGGGATGTTTCAACAAGTCAATCGATGTTGAAAATGTAACCTCCGAAGGAAAAAGTGCTGTTTTGATCGCTTCTTCGGTCAAATGACCTTTACCTGTTAATGCAAGACTGTTATAAAGTATGATTTCGAACCGGTCCAAATTTGGATGGTTCTTTCTGATGATGTTAGCTGCCTTGGCAGGTCCCATGGTATGGGAACTTGAGGGTCCAAAACCGATTTGATAAAGCGATCTGATGGAAAGCATGGGTGTCACGTTCTTCTTTCTAGTTATCTGAATTTTGCTTTTAAATAGTCAACATAATAATGGGGATTAAAATCTTCTTTTGTACAGATTTGCAAGATTTCTTTAGGTGTCTTTGAACCTGCAAACTGATGAACATGAATCTTCAACCATTCATTGATGGCTTTGATGTTGTTTTCTGCAATTGCTTTTTCAACATTGAGTTCCTGATTCATCGCTTGATACATTTGTGCAGCATAGGCAGATCCAAGCGCATAAGTTGGAAAATAACCAATAGCTCCACCTGACCAGTGAATGTCTTGAAGAACACCTTCACGATCAGTCTTAGGACGAATACCTACATAAGCTTTCATGAGTTGATTCCACTTCTTTGGCAAGTCTTTGACTTTGAGTGTACCTTTAATCAATTGCTTTTCAAGTTCATAACGTACCATAACATGGAGCGCATAGGTAAGTTCATCGGCTTCGATTCTAATCAGTGAACGTTTGGCTTGATTGATGTATGCCAAAAACTCGTCAACATCAATGTTTTTTAATTGTTTCGGGAATAGTTCAACCAATTTAGGATAGTGCAAATCCCAAAATGCTTTAGATCGGCCAATCATATTTTCATACATTCTTGATTGCGATTCATGAATACCTAAAGATGTTCCACCATGTAAAAAGGTGTCATCATATTTCAAATCGTTCTGCATCTCATAGATGGCATGTCCCATTTCATGGATGGTTGAAAAAATAGATGATGCCAATTGATCTTCATGATAATGTGTAGTGATTCTTGTATCTGTGCTTGAAACACCTGAAGTGAAAGGATGAGCGGATTCCTTGAGTAAACCATGATTCTTGTCATAAGAAAAGACATCCATCAAATAGTGTGAAAATGCTTTTTGCTGGAGTGCAGGAAATACTGATTTAGAAAGTTTACGGTTGTATGCTTTTGGTTTTCCTGCTGTCACTTCCATGACAAACGGAACTAAATCACGTTTGAGTGTATCAAAGAATAAATCGTATTCCTTCACACCAAAACCTTCTTCAAAGAAATCAAGAAGAATATCATAACCTTTGAGTTCATCGGTTTCAAGATACTTAACCAGTTTGCGATTGAAATCAACAATCTTTTCAAGAGTGGGTCTAAATAATTCAAAGTTGTTTTGTTCTTTGGCTTGTGCCCAAATGTGAGAACCTTGGCTTGTCAATACCTGATAATCAATGTACTCATTCATTGGAACAAGTTTGATGATTCTCAGACCTTTATATGTCTTTTTGATTTCAGTCTTAAAATCAGGATCATTCAGTTCGTCAAGATGTTGATAAAGTCTTTCAATCGCCTCCAAATAAGCTGGATTCGATTCTACATGGTACATTTCGGTTGCCATGATTTCATATTGTTTTGTCCGGTATTCAACTGAACCTTTTGGGGCTTCTGTTTCTTGATCCCAGCTCATCAACCATATAAAATAACCGTAGGCCTTGATTTTTGCTCTTGTTTCTTTGAATAGTTTAATATCGTTTTCCATATGATTTCCTTTCTATTTCACTCTGTGTCCATTATAACATATTGACTTCTCATCTACGGGAAATCAAAGGTATTTCATAGGAATACAAGTGTAGCTACACCAAAGTAAATTACGAGAGCAACAACGTCGTTGATGGTAGTCATGATAGGACCCGATGCTGCTGAAGGGTCTTGTTTTGCCCGATCTAATAAAATTGGAACAAAGACACCCATCAGTGCTGAAATGAACATAGAACTAAAAACTGCAATTAAGACAATCCATGAAATTGATTCAGCAGATTGACGACCGGTAGGAATGATGGATAGAAATCCATAAGCAAAAAGTGCACTGGATAGTGCGATGATGATACTATTGAGAAGTCCAATCCAAGTTTCTTTGAGGATATGTCTTTTAGGCATTATCTCTCGATTAAAAGCATCTAAATGTAAACCCAAAATAGTGACAGCAAGAGATTGGGTTCCAATGTTACCAGCCATCCCAAGGATCAATGGTTGAAATAATACAAGTGCTGTAACTTCTGCAAGTGTGGCTTCAAAAATAGAAAGGAAGCTGGCAATCAATAAATTTAACACGACCGCAATCAAGAGCCAAGGAAGTCTTTGTTTAGATCGTTCAAAAGCGGACGAATCAACTTCATAATCCGATAGTAAAGCCATTTTTTGGTAATCTTCTTCTGCGTCTTCAATGATTTCATCAAAGATATCATCAGCAGTAACAATACCTAATAGGCGGTCTTCATGATCTAAGACAGGAATCGCATTCTTATCATAGTCCATAACCGTTTCAATGGCTTCTTCAATCGTCTGATCTTCATAGACAAAGTGAAAATCTTCTCTCATGATGCTTGACAAGGATTGCCCTGGTCTAGCCATGATGAGTTGTTTCAAATCGATGGAACCTATGACGCGTTTGTCGTCATCAGTTATGAACAGAGTATCGATATAATCGTTTTCTTTCGATGTGGTGACAACTTTTAGTGTTGCTTCCTTGATTGAAAGTTCGTGATCAAGACTGATGAGATCGGTAGTCATGATAGATGCCGCTAAGTCTTCATCATAAGTAAGGAGGAGTTCCAAAGATTTAGCTTTAATTCGTGGTAGAAACTGGATAATATCAGGTCTTTTCTCTGGCTCAAGATCCTCAACAAATTCTTTTAAATCATCACTTTCCAAACTTTTGAGTAATGACTTTTTCCGTGGCGCTTCAAGAATGTTAAACAGTTTATATTGTTCTTCAATATCGAGTTCAACAAACATATCTGATAATTTTTCAAGTCCCATGAGGTGAATCAATCGAGTCTGTTCTTCGATTTCCAAATTGGGATACATCACTGCCAGATCATATGCAAAAATAGGTCTCAAAACCTTTTTAAGTTGATCGTCAGTATGTTTAAAGTTGATTTTTTTAAGCACGCTAAATCCCTCCCAACATGAGGGTAGCTAACCCGAAATAGATCAAAAGTGCTGTAACATCAATGACTGTTGTGATGAATGGACCTGATGCAACAGCAGGGTCAAATTTGAGTGTACGGAGTGTGACAGGAATTAAAATTGCAGTTAATGGGGCAATCATCATAGTGAGCCAAAGCGACAATCCAACAATAAATGCAATCAAAAGAGGTTGTGATGTCAGTGAAGTGTTGATCATTGAGAAAACAAGAGTCATTGTGAATGCAATAAACCCTATTGCGAATCCGTTTATCATACCCGTCATGATTTCTCGAATAGAATTTCTGAATAAACCTTGTTCATGGGATGCAAACATTTTTAATGTGACGGCAAGTGTCTGTGTAGCAACATTACCAGCAGAGTCTAAAATCAGTGGTTGAAAGACAATCAAAATTGCAACTGTAGCAAGTACTTCTTCAAACATCGATGTGACAATGGAAATGGGCACTGAAAACAGCAATAAAGAGAGTAGCCATGGCAATCTGTGCAATGCTGTTCGAACAGGTCCAGAATCGGGCATGGTTTCAGGAAGACCAGCAAGTTTCTCGAAATCTTCTTGTGCTTCTTCTTGATATATATCTAGGGCATCATCTAAAGTAATCATCCCGAGTAGTTTTTGTGTCTCGTGATGCAAAACAGGCATTTCATAGATACCGTAATTACGAATGGCTTGAACGGACTGTGTCAGGGGATCGGTATCATAAACATGTGGGTAATCTTCGATGATTTCTGAAACCTCAAGCGGTGTTTTCGCTTTGAGTAGTTTTTTTAAAGGTACGACACCTATGAACTTCTCGTCTTGATCGACAACAAAAATCGTGTTAATCGTTTCGACATCATTTGCTTCTTTGATGACTTTTTTTGTTGCTTTTTTAACATCCATATCTGGATGCACAACGACCATTAAATTGGTCATAGCAGATCCGGTTTCATCTTCTTCGTACTCGATGAGTTGTCTAATGTCTTCAGCGTCATCCAAAACACTTAGCAATTCTTCTTGTTCTTCTAAATCAAGTTCCATGATGACGTCAGCAGCATCATCAGGTTCCATAAGTTCAACAATCTCTTTTTGCTCGTCAAGTTCAAACTCTGAAAGGATATCTGCAGCATCTTCTGTGTCAATATAGGAAACGAGTTCTGCAAGTTTTTCGACATCGAGGATTTCATAGATCTTTTCTTTATCTTCATCAGATAAATTGATGAACAACTCTGCAAGGTCGTGTGCATGAATATCAGAGAGAAAAACTTTTAACTCTTCTATGGTTCCATGATCTAGCATCTCTTTGAGCATATGAAAACCCCCTTTCTTTGTTATTGTAACATCATCGAAATCAAACTCTAATGATGTTATATATGTCAATCATTAATTTTATAACCAAAAAGCATTTTTGCTGTTTTCATACTGATGGTCTTCTCAATACCATCCGTTTCAATGACAACCAGTTCGTTGAATATATCTTTATGTTTGATTCGGTAAATGTCATTTAATCTAATGTCATGATGATTCAAGTACATCAAAAGTTCTTTGAAATCTAGTACTCTCGAAATCTTAAAGAAATCACCAATATTCATTTCATCAAGACTCGTTACACTGATAGGACTCATCTGTCCCTTCAAATTCGGAATCGGATTTCCATGTTGACAGTATTTCGGTTCACCTAAAAAGTGATAGAGTTTTTCAAGGACTTCAGGCGATGTCGCATGCTCAAGCATCTCTGCATCAGCATGAACACTTTCCCATGGAACACCTAGTTTCTCGGTTAAAAAAACTTCCCATATTCGGTGTGCTCTCACCATTCGGATAGCAACTTGTTTTCCCTTCTGTGTCAATGAGATACCTTTATAGGGTATGAATGAAACGAGATGCTTCTTCTCAAGTTTTTTAATCATTTCATTCACACTCTGATCAGAAAAACCGAATCTTTCGGATAATTCATTGGTTCTTAATAAAGGTTGTTTCTTTTCAATGGTCAATTCAAATATCGTTTTGATATAGTCTTCTTCCGCTCGATTCATCATTTTATCACCCCAATGCAACGTCTAATACCATCATGATAATAAAACCAAGCATCACTCCTAAAGTCGCGTAGTGAGCCCCTTTTGGTGTCTGTTTCTGTTGTGCCTCTGGTATCAATTCTTCAACAACAACATAAATCATTGCACCTGCTGCAAACGCCAGTGCATAAGGTAGTATTGCACTGACATAAGTCACAAGAATAGCACCTAGAACACCTGAAATAGGTTCTACCAAACCTGAAGCTTGTCCCAAGAAAAAGGCTTTATTTCTAGAAACCCCTTCGTGTCTTAAGGGGATGGATACTGCAGCACCTTCAGGAAAGTTTTGAATACCAATCCCGATGGCAAGCCCAATTGCTGAAAGTGTTGCTGCAGTTGCATCACCTGTGATGTACTGGATCGCACCAAAGGCAACTCCGACTGCAAGACCTTCAGGTATATTATGAAGTGTTATCGAAAAGACAAGCAAGATGTTCCGTTTGAGTCTGGTGGGTAGACCTTCTTTTTCATGATTGAAACCGAAATGCACATGAGGAACAATCTTATCGGCTGCAAAGAGAAACAATCCACCTAAAGCAAATCCAATCGCGACTACAACCCATGAGATGACACCTTGTTCATCTGCCATATCGATGGCTGGTGCGAGTAATGACCAAAAGCTTGCTGCAATCATGACACCTGATGCGAATCCCAACATTAAGTTAAACATATCGCGTTGAATATTTTTAAAGAAGAAAACCAACGAGGCACCGAGTGCCGTCAAACCCCATGTAAAGAGGGTACCCAACAATGCCTGTTCCCAAACCTCTAAGCCCATAAACCATGTCAGCATGATGATCACCTAATCCTTCTAATTTAAGGTATGCCTTAAAATCAATTTAAGTATAGCACGATAAAGAAACTCTGTCAACAAAAAAAGGTAATGAGGCAAATCCACTACCTTTTCGAATGAAATCTGATTTAATTATTCTCCGCCAATCATGAGTGATTCGATGTGCACTGCAGGACTTGCAACACCAGATAGATTGAACTTAAGATCACTACCTATACCAACAATATGATTCATCATCTCAAAGAAATTACCAGATACAACAATCATCTTCACAGGATATGCTATCTTGCCATGTTCAATCTTTTGTCCTGCCGCTTGTAAACTGAACTCACCTGAGATTGTCTTAACACCCGCGTGTAGTCCAACAAGGTCTGTGATGAGAACACCGTCTTCAATATCTTTAATCAGTTCATCAAATCCTTTGGTACCTGGTTCTAAAACAAAGTTCGCTATCTGAATGCCACTTCCAAAGCTATTGCCAGTAGGTGCTGTATTAAATATTTTAGCTGTTTTTAGGTTGTGATTGAATCCTGTAAATACACCATCTTTGATAACATGTCTTCTTTGACATGCAACACCTTCATCATCAAAGGGTAGTTTAAAGAATGCATCTTGATGAAGGGGATCGTTGATCAGATTTATTTTTGCATCAAATATCTTTTCACCCACTTTGGTCTTGAGGGGAGTCATGTTTCTGAAAGCTGCTTCACCTGAAAAAATGCTAGAGAAGACATTAAGCATATCAGAAAACATCTCATTGTTGAATACAACTGGGTATGAACCTGTCTTGATGGTTTTTCCACCAAGTTTTGCAACTCCCAAATCAATGGTGGTCTTTGCCATTTCAACAGGATTGAAATCGCTGAATTTCTTCGCTAACTTGATATCATATGCGGTTTGAATATCGGATTCACCGCGTTTGAACACACCGATAGCGTATGCGTAAGCATAAGATTGATGTCTGGATAGATTCAATCCTTTTGAATTCACCAGTGCAGTTTTGGTTTCAACTTCTTGATACATTGTAGTTTGAACTTGAGAAACATCGGGGCAAGAAAGAATGTTTTGTTCAACAGTTTTCAGTAGATTGATTTTTTCAATCACAGGAACTGATTGGAAATCAAATAAATCTTCATGAACTTCGGGATATGATGGGGATCCTTCATAGATGATTGCAGGTTCAACGACTGTGAGTGCTTTTGCATTTTCAATCAATTGATCCAGCATTTGACTGACATTGGTATCAGATAGGTTTTCGAAACGAACTGTAGAGAGTTTGTTTTGATAAATGCCTCTAATGGTCACAGATTCAACATTGGATTGAACGTGTTGATCAAGTTTATTTTGATAAACTGACAGTTTTAAACTTCTATTTTTGACAGCGTAGATTTCCAAATCGGTAATCCCTTTGGATAATCCAAGTTTGATCCAATTAGTATACATTATTTTTTACCTCCTGCGCCACCGACGGTCATCGAAGAAACCCTAATTGTTGGCTGACCGACATCGACTGGAATACTACCTGATAATGATCCACACATGCCTTGACCAAATTCGAGGTTGTCTGCAACCTTATCAATCTTGAATAAGACATCCTTACCATGACCAATGAGCATTGCACCTCTGACGGGTCTTGTCAGTTTGCCATCTTCAATCATGTATCCTTCCATGACTGCAAAGTTAAACTCTCCGGTTGCTGGAACAACAGTTCCACCTCCGAGTTTCTTTGCAAATAATCCGTATTTTGTATCTTTAATGATATCTTCAAACTTATCTTTACCAGGTGCGATATAGGTTGAATTCATACGAGACGTTGGAGAAAATTTATACGATTGTCTTCTACCCGATCCGGTTGGATCCATCTTCATCTTGCGTGCGTTTCTATAGTCAATCAAATAGCCTTTTAAAACACCATTTTCAATGAGTAAGTTCTTTTGGGTCTTCATGCCTTCATCATCGAAGGATAGTCTACCCCATGCGCCTTCAACATCTCCATCATCATATGCAGTGACGATATCAGAACCTACTTTTTCACCGAGCTTACCTACAAATGGGGATAAGCCTTTCGCAACCGCGGTTGCTTCGAGTGGATGTCCACAAGCTTCATGGAAGATGACACCACCAAAGGCATTATGTAAGACAACGGGCATGACTTGAGGAACCATATCTTCTGCAGTCAAAAGTGTGATGGAAGAGATTGCTACTTCTTTAGCCAAGGATTTGAAATCGAGTTCATCAAAGATTTCGAAACCCATGTAACGTCCTGGACCTTCATAGGCTTGTTGCATCTGACCGTTTTCCATGGATGCAGCCATCATGATGACTCTAGTATAAGTTCTCACATCATCCTGATAAATGCCTTCTGTATTGGCAACTAAAATCGTTTGTCTATTTTCAATGAGCTGTGCCATGGCTTGAACAATTCTTGGATCATGTGATTTCATGATGTTCGATAGTTCTTGAAGTTTCGCTGCTTTTTCTGCCATAGGTACAGAATCCATTGGACGTTTGATGGCATCCACATACGGTTTTGCTGTGCCTAGCTTCTTAGCTTTGAAAAGGGGACCTGAGAAAGATGCAGACAAATTGGTCACTACTTGTTGTAGAGATTCAAATGAAACATCATTGGTGAATCCATACACTTCATCGATGCCTTGGATGAGTCTAACCCCTGCACCGAAAACATTGCCTCGATCAATCGATGTCACTTCACCATTCATAACACGAAGCACTGAAGATTGGTTATCTTCTTGGAAAATCTCAGCGAAATCAGCACCTGTTGAAAGTGCCTTTTCGAGCAATGCTTGTAATTCTTTCTTGTTGAGCATGTCGATACCTCGTTTCTTGTTTATATTTTATCGTAAGACTGGATGTGTTTCAAGTGAATCAAGGATTGTGTGAATGCTCAGGTATTTGAAGGCATGAGCAATGTTTGTGGATTTTCCTTTTCATCGTATTGCAACTGATAGAGGTTATAATATAAACCTTTTTGTTTGAGAAGTTCCTGATGAGAACCTGTTTCTTTAATTTCACCTTTTTGCATGACGATGATTTGATCGGCATGCTGAATGGTGGATAAACGGTGAGCAACGATGAGCATTGTTGAGATGTTCATCATCTTCTCAAGTGATTCTTGAATGAGTTCTTCGGTTTCGCTGTCGATATTTGCAGTCGCTTCATCAAGAATCATGAGAGAAGGTTTATAGACGATTGCACGTGCAAAACTGATGAGTTGTCGTTGACCAGATGAGAAGTTATTGCCACGCTCAAGAACAACATGATCATAGGCATCTGGTAGTTTTTCGATGAATGTATTCGCACCAACATACTCTGATGCACTCTTGACTTCATCAAGTGTCACTTCATCATCACGCAGTGTGATGTTGTCTTTAATCGTACCTGAAAAGAGGAATACATCCTGAAGCATTTGTCCGATGTGACGTCTTAAGCTTGAACGTTTAATCTCTTTAATATTGATACCATCAATCAAGATTTCGCCTTTTTGAATTTCATAATTTCGAACAATCAGTGATAAGATGGTTGTCTTCCCTGAACCGGTTGCACCGACGAATGCGACAGTATCCCCTGGTTTCACTTTAAAACTCACACCACGTAGTACCCATTCTCCTGGAATATAGGAAAACCAGACATCTCTAAATTCAATATGGCCAGTGAATGATTTAAGTTCAATAGCATCTTCTTTATCTGTAATCTCGGGTTTGGTATCTAAGACATCAAATACTTTTTCCGCTGAAGCAAATGCACTTTGTAAGGAATTGAATTGTTCAGCGAGTTGTTGGATAGGTTCAAAGAAATCCCCAACATAAGCATAATAGGTGAATAACATACCAAAGGTGATGATTCCTGCAATGACTTCTTGATATCCCATGTAAAGGACTAAGACTGCCCCAACCATTGATAAGAAATAGATAGTTGGACGGTAGACACCAAAGACCAATATTTCTTGAATATAACTTTGCTTAAGTTTTCCTGAATGCTTTTTAAATTCACCTTTTTTCTTCGTTTCTTGATTGAAGATTTGTGTGACTTTCATACCTGATAGATTTTCAGATAAGAATGCGTTGACTTCAGAAACATTGGCGCGTACACGACGATAACTTGCCCTAGAAAACTTTCTAAATAAATATGTTGCAAATAAAACCAGAGGAATCACAGCAACCACATATAAAGTCAATTTAGGACTCATGATGGTAATAACCACTAAAATGGCTACGAGGTGTAATACGTTTTTGACAAGGTTGAGTAAAACATTGGTATACATTTCTGAGATGGTATTGGTATCGTTGGTCACACGTGTCACTAGTTTACCGACAGGTACCTGATTGATCTGTCCAATGGCGAGGTGTTCAATATGATTAAATACTTCATCCCGAAGTGTAACAACTGTTTTCTGACCGACTTTTTGTAACATGACTGATTGAATATATTGGACTACATTACCCACAGTCAGTGCAATGATGAAGAAGATCGAGAGCATAATCACAAATTCAATCTTTTCAGTACGGGTTAATACATCTGAGCCGACAATATCCACTGTTCTTCCAATCAAGAAGGGGGGCAGTAATTGAATCCCTAAACCAACAAACATGAAGATGACAATGAGTATAAACTCTTTTTGGTAAGGCTTCATGTAAGATAGTAATCTTCTGATGACATCACTATCTTTACGTTCTCTTGTGTTATCCTTGAAGTCCTTCATGAGATGCACCTCCTTGCACAAGATTTTCAAGTTGCTGACGTCTGACCATATCTTTATAAAGTGGTGATGTCTTCATCAGTTCAGCATGTGAACCGATGGCAACAAGTTCACCTTGGTCGAGTAAGATGATTTTATCCATTTTTTTAACTGTTGAGATACGATGAGCGATGAAAATGGTTGTTCTACCTTTTCTAACTCGGTGTAGATTCTTAATGATGGCTTCTTCGGTTTTGGTATCCACTGCAGAAACGGAGTCATCGAGAATTAATACTTCTGGATCCTTCGCTAAAGCTCTAGCGATCGATATTCTTTGTTTTTGTCCACCGGAAACAGTGACTCCACGCTCTCCAAGCATGGTTTCAAAGCCGTCTTTGAATTCAATGACATTATCATAAACATCGGCAAGTTTTGCAGATTCTACAACTTTTTCTTCTGTTGGAGAATCCATGGAGAATCCGATATTGTTGGTGATGGTATCCGAAAATAGGAAATTATCTTGAGGAACATAACCGATGGCATTTCTCACGGAATGCGTGGTGATTTTCATCAAATCCTTACCATCGATAAAAACCATGCCTTCTTCAAGATTATAAATACGAAGCAACAAATCAACAAGCGATGACTTTCCACTGCCTGTTCTACCTAAAATACCGACCATTTCACCTTGTTTGATGTCAAAACTGACATTTTTTAAGACGGGTCGATCTCCATCTGGA
>Ga0209835_1000003_pt1 | contig 164011 bp, 130 predicted proteins | sample LakKivwa52mmetaG_FD_184138 | JGI IMG/M metagenome (GOLD analysis project Ga0209835, IMG submission 184138) | Anoxic lake water microbial communities from Lake Kivu, Rwanda to study Microbial Dark Matter (Phase II) - Lake Kivu water 52m metaG... | ecosystem: Environmental > Aquatic > Freshwater...
GTATATCTCCTTCCGGTTACTGTCAATTCTCACCACCGCACCGTGTGCATCGGTAACCTCTCCTGAACCGGTTCTGCCGGTGGCCTGCCTCAGTCCTTCCCTCTCGAGCAGCGCCAGCGAAACGCTCAGGTTTGCGGTACCGTCCATCGTCGGCTCGTTGGTACTGTAGTCGCCGATATCGTCGTGGTAAACAGCCTTGCCATGCTGAAAAATGGCATAATCGTCGGGTTTCAGCAGTTTTATTCCGATCAGGCTGCTGAATATTGACGTATATACCGGCCCGTCTATCAGTCCCCCTTCGGTGGTAACACCCAGATGCAGGGTGAATGCCGAATGTGGATAACGCGGATAGTCTCCGCCCTCAGGGTAGCCGCAAATCATCGATGTACCCCACGGATTGCAGCCGAAAAGCCAGTCGCGAAGCGCTGCCTCCGCTTCAATAAACTGGCTGTCGCCTGTCGCTCCGCGGTAAAGCAGGTGCTGGGTAAGTGCTGCATTCACAAAGTTGCTTGAACACCAGGTAAACGGTACGGTTACCCTGAAGGGATCGTCGGTGCGCCGGTCGCGAAGAATTCGCAAACCCTGGCGCATAAAGAAAAGATACTTGTCGGAGTAGATGTTATCGTCCATACCTATATTGGCATGACCAAGATTGACGAAGGGGTAGTACTGATAGTGCCTGGCGGTATCCTTTACAATCCAGGGTGTTACCGGCTCAAGATTGCCCCAGTAGTCGGCCTGCTTAAGGTAGTATTCCTCACCGGTGAGCCGGAAGAGCTCCCATGCGCCAAGCTGAAGGTCATCGACATAATTATCCTCCTCATAAAAATAGGGTGAGACATTGCAGGCTGTCTGTGTTGCTCCAAGGTCGGTAAGCCCGAATGCAAAGGCCTGCCTCGCCCTCGTTGCAAAGAGCTCTGCTTTCTCAGGCTCTCTCTCACCGAATACCCTCGCCGCCAGGGCAAAGGCCGAGGCATACTTGCCCGCAGTAGAAGAAACCCCTTCGGTCCGGTTTTTGAACCTTGCCAGACCCTGGGGTTTCCCGGTAACGAAGTAAACAGGCCTGTAAGGACCAAGCCCATAAGAGACTGTATCGAGAGTCGGCAGTCTGAACCCGCGGTGGTCGCGGTCGTCGGCAATCTGGTTGAACATCACGCCGCTGTCGGGATTCATCTTAAGCATCCAGTCGAGTCCCCACATCGCCTCGTCGAGTATGTCGGGAACGCCATTCTTCGCCGGCCGCCCCGAGGCATCGTATCTGTCGCCGTATATATCCGGATTCTGCATCCATGCAAACATCATCTGGTAGACAGCGTTGGCCGAAGTCGGAAGGTACTGAAGGTAGTCGCTTGCATCGTGCCATCCTCCGGTAACATCAATAACCTCACCTGTCCGTGTAGGGTGGTCAACTATCATCCCGTCGTGAACATGGCACGAGTCATCAAGCCACGGGTTGTCGCCGCACCGCTGTTGCCGCATATATTTCAGTATGAATTCAGCCGAACCGGCATACACATCGGCCCCAATCCTGAAAACAGGCGACCGGTATCCGTTCATGGCCAGGTAATAGCCTCCCGGCTGCTCAAAGGCCGAGAAATCGAGCCTGGCGGCCGACTTCATACCCCAACTACTGCCGCTGTAACTACTGGCAGGGCCTCTGAAAACAACCCTGCCGGTAATGGCGTCGCACAATGCAAAGTCTTTTATCTTCTCCTCACGTGTTCCGATAAACACCGCAACCTTAACTGATTCGGGAAGATAACCAACCTGATTTATTCTTATCCACCCCTGTCCCGAGACCGGAGGGAAGAGCACCGCCACAAGCGCCATTAAAACTATAGTTCTTATTCCCATCAGTATCTCTTTTCCAGCAGGGCATCCCTGAAGTAATGCATCAGTATATCGCGGTATCCGTACCCCCTGGCACCCATCACTGCCGCACCTATCTGGCACAGCCCCACCCCGTGTCCCCATCCGGCGCCATGAAGTACAAAACCAGTCTCGCCACGTACCTCCGACATTTCAACAAAGAAGCACGAGCTGTAAAGATGACTCTTAGACAGCGCCTTTCTGATCAGCAACTCCTTACCTATCACCATCGTTCTGGCGGAACCGGTTATCCTTAGCCGTGTTATGCGCCCCGAACTGCCCCGCGTAAGCGGCTCAAGTCCGGTAATGGTTCCGAAATCAATGCCGGTCCTCTCCTTCACAAGGGCGCTCAGTTCACTGGCCGTGTATTCAACATTCCAGCGGTAGAAATCGGTCGTCTCCTGATCGTAGTCATTCAGTACCTGCGAAAGTATGGCCTTGTCACTGGTGTTGCAGAAGGCATCGGGCGAACCCTTTATCCATGCCACCGCATCATCCTCATTATCAAGATGAGTACTGAATCCGGCCGGGGGTTCCGGATTATCAATGACTTTCTGCAGATACGGATGATCGACCGGTTCCCAGGCGTTTCCAAACAACTCGGTCACGCCCCCGCACGATTTGTAATAACGGGTATCGCATATCCTTCCGCCGTAAGCCAGCACCACACCATAAGTCTTCCTGACTGCATCCACAACCGCAGGCGTTGACGCCCGGGTGATTCCCTGGTATCGCTGACAATGGTCGTCGGCACATACATCGAAACTGAGATGATCCTCCCTGTCATACCATCTTACAATCTCATCCCCGGTAACAAACGATGTCTGGTATCTGGTTCCTCCCACGCCGAGTTCCTGGCTTTTCTCAAGTTGCGCCAGTAACCAGCTGCGCGAAACCACAGCATGAGCCCTCAGCAATTCTTCTGAAGATGTTGCGCTCATCTCCGAGGAGATCACGCTTATCAGATAATCTTCAATGCTGAGTATGTTGATGGCTGTAATTCCGTCTTCCCCGGTAATAAGAGACAATGCCCCGGGAAACTCCTGGTCCTCACTTCTTTCCCAGTGGAAGTCAACCCCTATTACAACCGAATGAAGAACAAATGAGGTATCATTATCCTCCAGAGGATCAAGTCTGAACTCATTGACAACTGCCATGTAGCCAAGGTCATTCTGCAATTCAATAAAACCATCCTTAATTCCGGCCTTCCATACTGAAGGACCAAACAGATTGTCACTGCCGCTCCTGAATTTACCCTTGAGGGTGAAACCAAGTTCACATGCCGAAAGTATCCCAACCCTGATCAGAGGTGTCATAAGTCTAGCCATTAAACGAATTCATCAAACAGTTTCTCCAGCTGATCTTCACTCAGACAAACCTGTGAGAAGATATCCCCTGCCAATTCAGTCGTAAGCTTCATGAAATCCTCCTCACGGGGGGTAATCAGAACCCCTCCCAGATCGACCGATGCCGGACTGAGAAGTACCTGACCATCGCCATCGGCAAAAAACTGCGATGGCCGGTGAAGCCTGCGGGGAATTAGATGTACAACATAATCGTTCCCCGATTCATATGCAAGAATATTCATCATAGGCTCAGGTTTATCATTTCTGAGCATCTTCATTCTCGCGTAAAATGACCCGAACACCGTATGCAGACTCTCCGGATCCCTGCCCCTGAGTGTCGCAATCGCCCTGCCATAATCTCTCCACATCCATATTTGGGTACCGGCCCATACTGTTAACAGTTTAACAGATGCTTTCAACTCAAAATCCTCCTCAACCGGAAGAAAACCCAGATTACCCGCCTGAAAATGAAAATGATCGGGGGCCGAAGCACCGCATTTCGGACCATTATAAAATATCACATAGTTTTTCAGAGTCCTTGCAAGTGAAAGCATTTCTGTAAAATGGCCGGAGATAACCTGTGGTATATGGTCACCTGAAACGATTGTGAGATGGCGGTTAAAAATTGGAAACGGATTTACCAGTATGGTAAGCCCGAAATCTGTAACAACGCCTCTCTGTTCAGCAGGCCGGTTCTTTTCGCAAAGAAAACATGGGCGATCTTCAATTGATTTTGCATCGACCTTCGCTGCGGATGACCTTATTCGCCCGGGATTGAACTGTACCAATACCCTGTACCCTCCAAAACTCAGTACACGTGTCTTAACCGAGCGCAGCATACCATAGTTTATGCCAGCCAGTTCCCAATCCCTCAGCTGCTCATTGAATAATATCTCCGTCTTCCCCGCCGTATCCATCTTAACATTATATTCTTTTTACCCCCAACACCCATATATGCCCTTTATGCCCTTTACGTCACTACGCCATTACGTCACTAGTCCACTACGCCACTACGCCACTACGCCATTACGCCACTATGCCACTTCCCCCCCCCTCATTCATCCTTATCCTCGCCATCAGCTCAATTGTCCTTATCCTGTCCTTGTAAAAATTATGAGCATTCATTTTCGCGATATCGAGTTCGGCATCGCTGTTATCTTCCCACCTGCGGCAAAGATAAAGCGGCTCATAAATGCGGCCTATCTGGTACCTGCGGCTGATGGCAAGACCAACGGCATAATCTTCGCCATAGCTCACATTGGGTATTCTTATCTTCCTGAGCACTGGTGTAAAGAACGCCCTGGGAGCACCTAGTCCATTGATTCTCAGGGCATTATTACGACCATTATCAGGAGTCCATTCGCGGTGATCTATAATACCGGGAGGTATCTCCTCAAGGTTAAAGTTAACCATACGGTACGAACCTACCACCATTGCGCAGTTCTGTTCATAAAAGGCATCGACTATCTTCTGAATAACCGTGTTGTCAATGTAAATATCATCACTGTCGAGCTGAATGGCAAACCTGCCGCAATTTTCATGAAATACCCCTTCGTTCCAGCATCCGCCAATTCCCAGATCGGTTCTTTCCGGTATATGATGTATCAGGCGGCTGTCGGTTGCAGCGAACTGCTTCAGTATATCAGTCGTTCCATCTGTAGAATGGTTGTCCACCACAATCAGGTTGAACCTGCACATGGTCTTTTGACTGAGCACTGAACTTACCGCATCGGAGATGGTTTTCATCCTGTTCCTTACGGGAATAATAACAGAGGCTTCATTATCGAATTTATCGCAGGCCAGGTCAACTCTCCGGAAGTCGGGCTTAAGCCAGCCTCCTGTCTTTTTGAGGTGAGATGTGCATGCCTTTTCCATCTCAATCTGAACAGTTCTGTTGCGCGGATCGACATAGTCAAACTGTTTCTCTCCCGTTTTTCTTGTATCGGTTTCAACCTCGGTGTAGAGTAGTTCGGGGATATAAATAACCGGATAACCCTGTGATACCTTAAGCCTCAGATCATACAGTCCGGCAAACAGATACTCCTCACTGATTGACCCGGCCGCCTTTCGCAAAGCCTCTGTGCGGTAGAAGAGCAGTGAACCGAAGCCGAAGTCATCACGAAGGCTGCCCTGCTGGTAATCAATCAGAGGATGAGGTAATAGTTTCCCCTGCTTGTTCTCATAATAGCCCGAATAGACCATTCCAGCACCGGTATCGTGGCATACCTGCACCATGCGGTTAAGTGCAAAACTGCCGGGATCGAGGGGAAATGTCTTGGTATAGATTACCGTATACTCAGTTTCCGAAATTCCCGCCATTCTCTTTACTGCACCAGTCGATGTCAAAGCGTCAACTGTGAGTACCTCGGCCCCTGTTCCCTTCAGATCGGGAGCCTGCCCGTCGGCGGCAAGAACATAAATCTTCGATACCAGCCCGGTTGCCCTCAGTGCTTCTATGGTTGATGCCATCGATTCACGGTCACTTACCGGTATAAAACATGTAATCAGTCTGCTCATGGTTGTCTCCTTTCAAGAAAATCAAGTATCTGTTTCATCAGATTATCTCGGTCAGCCTCACCTGTTATGGTTTCAAACGGGAACCCTAAAACCACACTGTTGTAATCACCACGCGATGCAATACCGGCCGATGTATTGTTCTGTCCGTACCTGAATGCCGTTATTGAACCTTTTCCCGATGGCTCAATAGCATCGGGGGCTTCAACCTGGTAAATATCAGTGGAATAGCCGGTATTGAAAGAGAAACGGCCTGAGAAGCTGCCGGAAGCCGCGTCGGTTGCATGGAAACTGCCACTGGTAACGGTGAGGTTTGTACGAGGAACAAACCTCAGTATTGACGAAACAAACTTAATTGCCGTTGAATCGGTACATGAAAGCTTCGTGTCGGTGCCGGTATAGGCCCCCGACATAAAGATGTTGATACCCGACCCTGCAACCTGCCTGACCCTTTCCATAAAGGGCGGGGTGTAAATCTGGAATTCGCCGATGGTGCGGTCGGGAAAACCGGGTGTCGATTTCTCCTCACCCAGGATTATGTCAACTGTACTGAATTGCTCCGGGTCAACACTATTGACGTTGAAGTATTCATCGGAAACAGAGAAGAACGAGTAACCGGCCCTGAGAACTGATATACCGTGAATGTATGGGTAATTGAAGGTATTACCTGGCATTACCCTCCCTTCATGTTCCGACCAGGTTGCTCCCCATCCGGGGGCGTCATCATCGAGCCATGGTGATGTTCTGTCGAAATCATACTGGTTGCCGATGGTCACAAAATCGTTGTTCCATGGTACACCCCGGTCGGCCCACCATGCCACGCCGGCCATTCCGTCCCTGTCGAACCAACCGGGCCCCGACACCCGGTCAAATGCATTGACAATAAGCACGTTACCTTTTGATCCCGTTGCGAATCCAACCGAAAGAACTTCAGAATCAAAGCTTTCACCACCCTCATTCACCGCAGTAACCTTAAAGCTGTATACTGTATTTACTTCGGCAATATCAATCTCAATTGACTCTCCGGTAACCGCGATTCCGTTATCGAACCCGTTATTGCCCAGGCGTGTGTACAACCGGTACTCCGCCGGCAATGCCGATGGTTCGAGCGGGTCGGTTTGCGGTTCCCAGTAGAGCCTTACCCTCATTCCTCCGGCGGGTACAATGGCAAATACCTTTACCGGAAGAGGCTGGACTACAAGAGGCCTTCCATCATTGTAAGAGAAGTACTTCAGTATGCCCTTGTATATGGCCCGGCTTACTGCGAACCTGAATCTGGGGTCGAGGCCATACATCTGATCGGCCAGGTTCTGGTGAGAAAGCAGTTCGAGAAGCATTGCCGGTACGTTTGGCATGCGGGCCTCATAATAGCTGCGGTCCCATAATCCACGCCGGGTCCATTCAGGATTGAAACCCACTCTCAGGTCGCTGACTATCTGTGTTTGGATGATGTCGCACAGGTCGCGGCTGGCCATTCTCGATTGGCCTCCCGGAAACACTCCGGCGTTGCTGGCAGTGGAATAGATGGCCAGTGTTCCGATAATTGAATCATTGGCAGTTATTCCGGCATCGGTATGGAAAGCAAAGGCTATGTCGAGCGGTATTCCAAGACCTTTCGGACGCTCATGGTCATCGCCCGGGCTGGCTGACAGGTAGTTTACCCATAGCGCCCGCGACATATAGTCGTCATTGTAATCGTTACGGTATCCGTTAGGTGAGTACACCAGCGTGTCGGGCATGCCGGCGTACTGCAGCCAGTAGCGTGCACCCTCGGCAAACCTTGGTTTACCGCTCGTTTTCCAGCTGAATGAGGCAACTCCCGTATTAACCTCAGGTTGCGGTGGAACCAGGGCATCAACGGAACGCTGATTGGGCAGAATAGCACCAGCGGGCTTCCTCGCAACGTGTCCCATACCTCCTCCGAATTTAACTGCGTCGAGCCCCACAGGCATCCCTCTGCCTGACGCATCCGTAATGGTCACCGAGCCGTTTACCGAATCAATTCCCTGCCTGAAATGGAAGGTGCCAAGGTAAAACCATGTCGGTCCGCCAACAGTCTGGTTCACAACGAAGGCCCTGGTTCCCCCGGTATGGTTAACCCGATACCCGGCAGCTGTTGTATTATCGGGTGAGGCAGGCCATGAAACATATACGGCATATTCGCCGGTTTCAGGTATTTCAGGAACAAACGCTGCTGAACCCTGCCGCAGACGCAGGGCGGTACCCAGCCTGAAGGGATTCTGGTAACTGTACAGTGTATCAGCCCGCAGGAAGCCCCTTCCCGCAGGTTCAACAGCAACATTCAGCGAAACAGAGAACAATGATGAACCTGATGATATATCATTGTCGACAATCACCTCATGAGCACTCACGTCCCTCTCCCTCGGCAAAAAGACGGTTGCCCCTGCCCGCTCAAGCATGCCGGTAAGGTAGGGTATAACATAGGCCATGGTCGATAAATCCTCAACGGTGCCGAAAAGCTTTGCCCTCTGCCATTCCCACCTGTCAAGGCTGGCTTCGTAAAAGTAGCCGTGACTCTGCCACAAAGCGATATTTCTGCCTGTCAGCCCCAATGGTGGAGAATACTGGTCAGGCCTCTGCACAACACCGGTTCTGTCTGTTTCGTATGGTATTATCCTTGATTGATCAGGAGCCAGTTCTTCCCTGAAAATATTCGGAACCAGCTGTTCAACCCTGTAACCATTTGTATATATAATAAAGGTGAACTTCCGGTATCTCCTGCCCAGAGCATCAGCCAGGGATGCTGACAGCAGCGGTAAATCACTCTCTCTCAGCGGATAATATGACAGGGAAGGATGAAAGTAGACATTCAGTACATTGCTCCCCCGGGTTCGGGTTACCGAATCAACCCGGGGCCGTGCTATGTGAATATAACCGTTAAAGGGGTTTACCCATGATTCAAGTCGCTCACCGGCCCTTATGTCACGATTGGCAAGCTCTTGTGATTCTACTGCAGAAACTACAGTAAAACAAATAGTTACCACAAAAACAAATACCCTGTTGAACGCTACTCTCATTTTGATTAAGGTCAGGTGTTATTGTGAAGCTATACAGCTCAAAAATATGAAGTTTTTTCAAATATGTCATACATCCTACAAAAATCATTTTTCTTTCAATTTTTATATATACATTTGTATTGAAGGTTGGGTAAAAAAGAGCATCTTTGCCTGATTTTTTTTATACATACCTTTACGCAAAAGCAGAATGATACTAATTGCCGACAGCGGATCAACCAAAGCTGAATGGGTTGTTCTTCAGGGAGGAAGTGCAGATGATTCTGTTTTTACACGCGGCATCAACCCATATCACTCCTCTCCGGGCGAAATATCTGCAATTATGGCTGAAGGGCTGGGCCGGATTGCCGGCAAGAGGTTTGACCATCTCTATTTCTACGGTACAGGTTGTAATACAACCGAAAAGGAGAATATCATACGGGAGGCTCTGGCCGGTCTATTTCCGGCAGGTGCGATTTCTGTGGGCAGCGACCTGCTGGGAGCTGCCAGGGCCCTGTGTAAGGATGATCCGGGTATTGCATGCATACTGGGCACAGGTTCAAACTCATGCTATTACGACGGCAACAGTGTGATAACGAATGTTCCGCCGCTGGGATATATACTTGGTGACGAAGGCAGTGCCGCCTCAATGGGACGGCGTCTTGTTGCCGACATACTCAAGAATCAGCTTCCCGGAGATATCAGAAGTGCCTTCTTTGACACATACCAGACCAATCAGGCTGAAATCCTCGATAATGTCTACCGGAAACCATTACCCAGCAGGTACCTGGGTCAGTTTGCACGGTTTCTTTCGGGAAATCTGGACACTCCCGGAATCCGGAAAATTGCAGTGACCTCTCTCGATGAGTTCATAACCAGGAATATTCTGCAATACCCTGAAGCAACTGAAAGCATGGTACACTTTACCGGTGGAATTGCTTTCCATTTTCGTGAAATACTTACTGAAAGGCTCAGATATTACAACCTTATGCCGGGGGTTATAACAGAGGCACCAATGCCTGATCTTATCAGGTACCACCTAAATAAAACCCACTGAATCCGAAATGATTAGTTCCTCCGAGAAAAAACCATTGATCAGCATAACTGAATCTCCTTCCAACTTCGACAATCTTGAGAAGATGTCGGTTCACGAGTTGCTTGCGAGCATAAACAGCGAAGATGCCAAAGTACACATTGCTGTAAGGGAGGCTATACCCCAGATTGAAGCCCTGGTAAACAAAATCGTGAAGCGAATGCTTAAGGGAGGGCGCATTTTCTATCTGGGTGCAGGTACAAGCGGAAGACTGGGGGTTCTCGACGCAAGTGAGATACCGCCGACATTTGGCGTCCACGACAGAATCATAGGTTTGATTGCCGGTGGAGAGATGGCTCTCAGGAAGGCCGTTGAAGCTGCAGAGGATGACCCTCTTAAAGCATGGATGGAACTTGAGATCTTCAATATCAACACCAACGACACAGTAATCGGAATAGCCGCCTCAGGTTCAACTCCCTATGTGGTGGGAGGAATTATGAAAGCCAGGGAGAAAGGAATTCTGACAGGGTGTATTACCTGCAATCCGGGCAGTAAAGTGGCTGAGGTGGCTGAATACCCCATTGTTGCCGTTGTTGGTCCTGAGTTTGTCACCGGAAGTACCCGCCTCAAGGCAGGAACAGCACAGAAACTGATCCTGAATATGATAAGTACCACCCTTATGATAAAACTCGGCAGGGTTAAGGGCAACAGGATGGTAAACATGCAACTCACAAACAAGAAGCTGATTGAACGCGGCACCAGAATGATAGTCGAGGAACTTAACATTCAGAGTGAAGCAGCCAGAATACTGCTGCTGCAGTTCGGATCGGTTAAAAAGGCGCTTGAATCATACAGAAAACACTATACCGGGGAATAGCCCGTTATTGATCATCTACAGTTAACACGGAATTAATGGACGATATTTTCAGCAAAATCGGAACCGGTCTTACGCTCAGCCAGAAAATTGAACGTAAAATTGAAGAGGCAATCAGGCAGAAGAGACTGATCCCCGGAACCAGGCTCCCTTCGGAAAAGGAGCTGTGCGCACAGTTTGCAGTAAGCCGGACGGCCCTGCGGGAGGCCCTCAGAAGACTGAGTGCCAGGGGATTGATCGATATACGGAAAGGCAGCGGGATTTACATCACCGAGCTTAGCATTGAAGATGCAATTAACTCGCTTCATCTCTTTTACGACCTGAGGTTCAATTCCGACCTGATTCTTCAGATAATAGAGGTAAGGAGACTTTTTGAACCTGAAATAGCAAGGCTTGCGGCAAAAAACAGAACCGATGAGGATGTCAAGCGCCTTCAGAAGATACAGAAGGAACTCGAGAAATGCAATCCCGACAACACCCAGCTTGAAGTTGACCTCATTAACCGTTTCCATATGACAATTGCCAAATCGACGCAAAATCCGATTGTCATAATATCGCTTGAACCGGTTTACTCACTCCTGCCCCGAATGAGGAACCTGATTTACGGAAATATTGAGGGCGAAAAGGAGTACACAATGAAATACCAGGAAGAACTTATAAGTGCCTTCCGGCTCAAGGATAGCGACAAGGCATACGAACTGTCGGTCAATCTTCTTGAGCGCAATATGGAGATATATAACAAGTATTTCAGGAAGTAACCATGCTGAGACTGTTGCTATTTGCCCTGGCGGCAACATTTCTGGTGACTGTATCATCCGGCCAGGTTCCCGATTCTCTTTTCAAGGGGATACACCAAATCCATAATGAGACCTTCTACCTCAAACCATCAGCTGATGAGGCAAAGATGGCCGGTATGCCGGCAAGTCTCTTACAGGCTTCAACGAAACTGGTGAACCGGAAGGTTATTGGCTGGCATCCATACTGGGCCGCAGCTGACGCCTATCAGAAATATAACTACAACGCCCTTACCCACATTGCCTATTTCAGCTATGAAGTCGATATCGCCACTGGTGGCTACCTGACCGTACGGGACTGGAACTCTACTCCAATTATCAGTTACGCCCACAACCGCGGTACAAAGGTTCTGTTAACCGTTACCAACTTCGGATCGGAACGCAATACCGTTTTGCTTTCCGATACAGTCAAACAGACAACACTCCTGAATAGTGTAAGAAACCTGCTGATTTCGAGAAACGGAGACGGGGTAAACTTTGATTTTGAATCCCTCCCTCTCTCGCAGAGGGAGAACATGGTTGATTTCATCAGAAGGGCAGTAAGGATTATCAGGGCGCAGCTTCCTGCAGCCGAAATATCAATTGCCACTCCGGCTGTCGACTGGTCGGGCTCATGGGATCTTGCAGCCCTGGGCGCATTATGTGACTATATAATAATAATGGGCTACGATTACTACTGGCGGGGTTCATCAACAGCCGGTCCGGTTGCCCCTCTGGAAGGTGAGAACTATAATGTTACCCGTACAGTAAATACTTACCTCTCGGCAGGTGTGCCGGCCGACAGGCTTCTCCTGGGAGTGCCGTGGTACGGTTATGACTGGCCCGTTACCAGCAGTGCACGAAAGGCCACCGCCACAGGTACGGCAACAGCAAGATTCTATTCAGCTGCCGTGTCGGTAGCTGAAAGCCATTCCCCTGTTTTCGACCAGTCAACAAAAGTACCCTGGCTGGCTTACCTCAGTTCGGCCAACTGGCGACAGATGTGGTATGACGACCCTGAAAGTCTGGGATACAAGTATGATCTTGTAGCCGAAAAGGATTTGGCAGGTATCGGAATCTGGGCGCTGAGCTACGAAGGTGACGACCAGAAAATGTGGAGCAGCATAGTCACTTCATTCTCAGGCCACGAACCTGAAACCGACGCAATACTGAAGATATACCCAATCCCGGCCACTGGCCCGGTTACTGTTGAAATGTACCTCGACAGCGAAAAAGCAGCCGAGATCCTTGTTTATGACTATGCGGGAAGAGAGACACTGATTGTCAGGTCGGGCGAAATGCCTGAAGGCTTCCATATGCTGGAGTTTGATATGACCGGATTTGCAACAGGTGTTTACCTTTGTGTCATGCGAACCAACAGTAAGACCATTACGCGGAGATTGCTTTTCATCGGAAATTAACCATCGCCGAAATAACCGAACGATATGAAGATACTGGCCGGTATATTGCTGACTTTAACCCTGATTTGCCCTGAAATAAGAGGTATGGCCCTCAATGAGGAACCTCCATTCCTGAAGTATACCTCCCACCCATGGGTCGACTCCCTCATGAAGACCCTTACCCTTGAGGAAAAAATTGCCCAGCTGATCTGGATCGATGCCTTCGCAAACAGGGATATAGGCTACGATGTGGCTATCAGCAACACCATAAAGAAATACGGCATCGGAGGAGTGATTTTCTTCCAGGGAAATTCAGCCAAGCAGGCACAAATGATCAACCACTTCAGGGAGATTTCGGGTATACCACCGTTAATTGCCATTGACGGGGAATGGGGAATAGGTATGAGACTGGAGGATGTGCCATCTTTTCCTTTCCAGATGACCCTGGGAGCTATAAAGGACGACTCACTTGTTTACAGAATGGGCTGGTTCGTTGCTGATCAGATGAAAAGGGCCGGTGTGAATATCAACCTCGCCCCGGTGGCCGATATAAACAACAACAGCAGAAACCCCGTTATTAACGCACGATCGTTCGGTGAAAATCCTGAACTGGTGGCGCGGAAGAGTGTTCTATACATGAAGGGGATGCAGGATAACGGAATAATGGCCGTGGCAAAGCACTTTCCCGGACATGGTGACACTGATGTTGATTCGCACCTCGACCTGCCGGTAATAAGACACAGCCGGGAACGGCTTAACTCGGTTGAACTTGTTCCGTTCAGGTCACTTGTCAGCAGCGGGGTTGGCGGAGTCATGCCGGGTCATATATGGGCTCCTGCTTTTGATGGCACCCTTAACCGCCCTGTCACAATTTCGTACCCGGTTATTACCGGACTTCTGCGTAACGAATTGGGATTCAGGGGACTCATCCTCTCCGACGCTATGAATATGGGAGGCATAACCCGCTATTCAAAACCTGGAGAATCAGAAGTAATGGCCCTCGCCGCAGGTATGGATGTTCTTGAATATGTAACCGATCCTGAAAGGGCCGTGATTTCAATTATGGCCGCTGTAAAGAACGGTACTCTTACGGCCTCAGGAATTGATGAAAAGTGCCGCAGGGTGCTCGCTGCCAAATACTGGGCAGGTCTTGCTAATCCTGTCGCGGTACCCGACGAAAACATCACGGCCGAACTATTTACTCCTGCAATGCAGGCATTCACCCGTGAGCTCTACGCCTCCGCTATGACGGTACTTGAAAACAGGGACAACACTCTTCCGCTGCAAAGAATCGGGAAACTCAGAATAGCCACATTGTCTGTCAATTCTGGCGGAAAAACCACTTTCCGTAATATGATCGGCAAATACACCAGAGTCGATCACTACTCAGTCGATCTGATTGCAGGTGAGGGATACCGGGGCATTCTTGAAAGGCTTGCGGAATACGATATCGTTATTGCAGGTATATACGGAGTCGAACAGCGCACAGGCCACGGTTCCGGAATAAATATTGCACTCGATTCACTGGTACGGAAACTAAACAGGCAGAACAGGGCAATTTACACATGGTTCGGTAACCCATACCCTTTGAACCGTGTACCGGCACTGGGCGACGGCACCGCACTTATACTCACCTACCAGCTGAATGAGTATACCGAGTCGCTCGCCGCACAACTTATATTTGGCGGATTCGGGGCAAGGGGTAGTCTGCCCGTTACAATCAATGACAGATACAGGGCCGGTGACGGAATAAAAACAGCCGGGAACCTCCGGCTGCAGTACGGGCTTCCTGAAACGGCCGGCATGAATTCCGGTATTCTCAACCGTAAAGTCGATTCGCTGGCGATGCTCGGAATAACAGAAGGGGCATATCCCGGATGCATTGTTATGGCAGCCAGAAGAGGTGTGGTTGTTTTCAGCCGGAGTTACGGTTACCATGAGAGTGAGAAGTACATTGATGTGAAGGAAGATGACCTGTTCGACCTGGCATCGGTTACGAAGATATCGGCAGCCACCCCCGGGCTAATGCTACTACAGTCGCAGGGACTGTTCAATCCCGATGAATACCTCGGAACCTATGTGCCTATGTTCAGGGGATCCGACAAGGAGAAGATTATAGTAAGGGATATGCTGGCCCACCAGGCCGGGCTCGTATCGTGGATACCTTTCTGGAGGCAGACCCTCAATGATGCAACCGGGGAATTCAGAAACAGAACCTTCCAGCCCGGACCATCTCCAAGGTTTCCGGTACCTGTAGCCGATAACCTCTTCATTCACAGGACCTACAGAAACAGGCTCTTCAAAGAGATAAGAGACTCGAAACTGGGTGATAAGAAATACCTCTACTCCGATCTGACGTTCATCATTGCCCCTGAGATAGTCGGATCAATAACAGGCGAAAACTGGGTCGATTTTGTTGCCACAAACATCTATACCAAAATTGGCGCCTTCGACATCACTTTCAATCCATACACTATATACCCTCTGTCCAGGATTATTCCAACCGAGAATGATACAATGTTCAGGCAACAACTGATTCACGGCTATGTACACGACGAGGGTGCTGCGATGCTGGGTGGCATATCGGGGCATGCAGGGCTCTTCGCCACAGCCAATGATCTGATGAAACTTATGGAGATGTACCGGAGGATGGGTAACTACGCCGGTGAACAGATTATTGCTGAGGAGGTTATGCGGGAGTATACCAGCTACCAGTTTTCTGAAAATGATAACCGGCGGGGACTGGGATTTGATAAGCCAGATCCAAGGAACATTGAGCTTCCCGACAATGAGGTTTACCCCGCCCGGGGTGCCTCCCCTTCAAGTTTCGGACACTCGGGATTTACCGGCACGTTCGCATGGATTGACCCGGAGAAGGAGATTACCTACGTTTTCCTTTCGAACAGGGTCTACCCAACCCGGAACAATAACCGCCTCTCTGAACTGGGAATCAGGGCCGGCATCCTTCAGGCGCTGTACGATTCAATTATTGAATGAGGTCAGTATTGAATTCCCCCGGTAAACCGCTCAAGCACCTTGCACACCTGGCAACCGGGCCCGGTAAAATAGTATAACCTCCATTCTTAAGCGTTGGTACCGGAAGAGTTTGTCATATTGCCTCATCGGAAAATATTGAACCGGGCAGGTCGCGCATATTGTACCTCGATGCCATTACCTCACCATAGGCACCGGCTGATCGGATAGCCAGCAGATCGCCCCGCCGGGTTACCGGCAACGGTATGTTTCTTGCAAAAACATCGGCCGATTCACACACCGGTCCTGCAACAGTATACCTCACCTCCCCGACTGCCGAGGTGATGTTCTCAATTTTATGATAGGCCTGATAAAGCGATGGTCTTATCAGGTCGGTCATGCCTGCATCGACAATGGCAAAGCTGGTGTTTTCTCCCTCCTTAATATATAAAACCCTGGTAATCAGACTACCTGATTGTCCGGTTATTGCCCTGCCCAACTCAAAAAAGATCTTATGGTGGGGCTTTCTTTCCAGCATGGTGCCAAATATCCTGAAGTATTCAGCAAAAGGAGGTAATGCATCGGGATTTGAATGATCAATGCCCAGTCCCCCGCCAACGTTAATAACATCGATAAAGTTTCCCCTGCTGTCAAACCAATTCAGCATTTCGTTTATCCTTACGCAGAGGTTCCTGAATACATTCAGGTTAAGTATCTGCGACCCGACGTGGAAATGCATACCCCTCAGTTTCAATCCATTACTTTCTGAGGCAAACGACACTGCCCTCTCAAGGTCTTCCATCCTGATGCCAAACTTTGAGTCTTCAATGCCTGTGGTGATATAGGAGTGAGTATTGGCATCGACATTGGGGTTGATCCTCAGGGCAACTGAAGCAACAGAGCCTCCTGCAACTGCCAGTTCATTAATCACCTGAAGTTCTGCCACTGACTCACAGTTAAAGCAGAATATCCGAGAATCAAGCGCATATCCGATCTCTGTGTCGCTCTTTCCAACTCCGGCAAATACTATATCGGCAGGCTTGAATCCTGTTTCCAGTGCCAGTTTTATCTCGTTTCCTGATACACAGTCGGCACCCAGACCATGGCCGGCGATGGTCTCCATTATGCGCCTGTTGAAATTGGCCTTCACCGCAAAATGAACATGAAAGCCGTACTTTGCTGATTCGCTGGTCACACTCTCAAGTGTCCGGTTCAGCATATCGGTGTCATAGTAATAGAAGGGTGTTTTCGGCCCGTCAAACTTGCGGATATCCTTTTCAGTTGGCATTTTTCAATGGAAACAGGTGACTGTGAAGTGAGCGAAGCGCATCAGCCTTGTGCCGTCCGTCAATTAGCAGGGAGAGACTGATGGGACTGGCACCGTAACTAATCATCTTAACGGGTATGTTATTCAATGCCTCAAAAATTTCAGGCGCCGAGCCTGCCCTGTCTGTTCTGAAATCACCCACCACACAAACTATGGTCTGTTTGCTCTCAACCTCCACACTTCCAAGCCTGCGGAGGTCAGCAACAATTTCATCAAGCTTCGACGAATTGTCAATGGTAATCGACACTGAGACTTCCGAAGTGGCAATCATGTCAATTGACGTTTTGTAATACTCAAACACCTCATAAACCCTGCTCATAAACCCGTAGGAATTAAGCATACGGTCGGAGCTGATCCTGATTACGGTAATATCGTCTTTTGCTGCAATCGCCTTGTAATCCTCCAGCCTGGTGGTATCTGATATCAACGTCCCTTTGTCGTCTGGTTCCATGGTGTTCTTCAGTACAACCGGGATCCTTTTTTCCCGTGCCGGATTTATTGTGGAGGGATGCAGTATCTTCGCCCCGAAATAGGCCAGCTCTGCTGCCTCTGCGAAGGAGAGTTCCCTTATTACCGATGTGCCTTCCACAAACCGCGGGTCGTTATTATGAAAGCCGCTTATGTCGGTCCATATCTGCACCTCACTGGCCCCCAGTGCAGCAGCTATTATCGAAGCAGTATAATCACTGCCCCCGCGCCTGAGATTATCAACCTCACCGGCCACGTTTCTGCATATAAAACCCTGTGTTATAATTATTTCAGCGTCAGCGCATCCTCTCATTTCCCTTTCCAGGTTCTGGGAAATGTAGAAGTAATCAGGTTCACCGTCCTTGTCAATCCTCATAAAATTCAGTGCGGGAACCAGGGCCGATGCCACACCCGACTCCTGCAGATGCATATGAAAAAGTGCCGTCGAAATAAGCTCTCCCCTGGCAATTATTTTCTTCTCATCGCTATCGCCAAAGCCCTCTGTTTCAAATTTTTCTATATAGTCAAAATGGCTGTCTGTCATCTCCCGGCCGGCCCGCCTGAACTTCTCCTCCCTGAAGAGTTCATCGGCCACCTTGTGATACTGCTTCCTCATCCCGGCAATCAAAACCCTCGTTTTCGCCGGGTTTCCAGCCCTGATATTTGCCGATATCTCAACCAGAGAATTTGTTGTTCCGGCCATTGCCGACAGCACCACCATCTTCCTCTCGCCGTTCCTGAGAAGGTCTATGAGCCCTGATATCCTCTCGGCGCTTCCAACCGATGTTCCTCCGAATTTAAAAACTTTCATTTTCGTTTTCCATAAAAAAACCCGCATCACCGGCGGGTCAAACCACAGGTACAAAATTAAATTTTTAATTGCATAAGAGTACCTGATGTGTAATTATTTTTACTCTGCTGTAACGCGTGAACAATTTTTCCCCTTTTTGAATAAAACATTTACTTGTTTTGATTTTTTTTTTACTTTTGCAGCCGCTGCGAACAGGTTCATGCAGCAGGTTCTTTTTGCAAGCCTGAGCCCTGAGCCCTGCGCTCTGAGCTAACTGGCCCAGATGGCGAAATTGGTAGACGCGCTAGTTTCAGGGACTAGTGTCAGTAATGATGTGCAGGTTCGAGTCCTGTTCTGGGCACTTCCACCCGCCCAGGTGGTGAAATTGGTAGACACGCCAGCTTGAGGGGCTGGTGCCGGTTACGGTGTGCAAGTTCGAGTCTTGTCCTGGGCACAAAAGAGAACGGCGCGGAATTTTCCCGCGCCGTTCTCTTTTACTCTCTGCTACTTGCCTGAAGGCATCAGCTTGTGAACAGGAAACTCAACAGGTTTGGTCTCAACACCCCGCGGTATCAGGTAGCTGTCGAAATAATTCCAGAAAAGCAAACCATCATCAGACTGAGGCTCAAGCATATATAATACAAGCCATGCCAGTGGCTGACGCATATCGACGAAATAGCTTCCCGCCGGTATATTTACCGGTTTTCTGCTGAATGATCCTTCAACCGTAACCGTGCGGTGGTCGCCATACGAGGGACGTTGAGCCTGGGTGAACCTTGTAATGGTAAACACCTCAGCATTAATCCGCTCCCGCTTCTGTACAACTGAAACCTTAATCCCGTGCTCTTCAAGCTTCCCGGCCACATTGCTCAGTTCAGCCGGAAAATAGTAACCCATGGGTACATTTGTAACAATCCTGGGTTCAAAGCGGTTCATGTGTATAACGCTGTCCACCCAGTGTGTCCTTCCTGTGGGCCGGGTTCTGGTGCGGCCGGTTTCATCGCGGTAGCTTTCAGTTTCGCGGGTAAGAAGTGAAATCTTCTCCGGTTCGGCAACCATGCTGAAGGCGACACCCCTGGTAAGCTCTCCCTTGTTTCCGGCAATCAGTTCAACCGTTTCGGCATCGGCCCGCCTTGCAACCTCCATCATTTCCTTACCGAATTCGTTGGTGTATTCAAGAACCGACACCAGAAACAGGTAATTGCTCAGCACCCGTCTCTCAAATTTTATATTGGCAAATGTTTCACTTAGTATGGCCATCCTGTTCCTTAAACCCATGTAGTTAACCACATACCGCGGCAGATGCGAATAGGTTGAAAATGCCGCCGGTTCCCCCGGTCTTGACCTCAGGTACCCGTGATAGAACATCGGCATCCCCGAGCGATCGAGTACCATGCGTGTAACTTCCGGAAGAAGATTGCCGGTTGTGTATGCAGTTGTTGCAGGCATCCCTGCCGAAAGAAACGAAGGGGCATAGTTCAGATCGTATCCATGCCACGAACCATTGTCGGTATGAAGGTCGACCATAAGCACCGGATCCCATTTCAGCAGTATTCCACTGAGAAGTGACTTCATTTCAATTGCTTCGGCCTTAATGCCTTCCCGGTTGAGGTCCAGACCCTCACCCGAGGAGCGGACTCCTGTCAGGAGCGGACTGCCTCCCTGTGATGGCCTGTTGGTGGCGGCCAGCTTGTCATTGCCGTCGGGATTGTAGTTGGGGCAGAAAATCAGTATCTGGTTGTCAAGCAGGCTGGCCTTATGACCAAAACATATCTCCCTGATCAACTGAATCGAGGCCTCCTTTCCCTCCACCTCCCCGGCATGGATATTCGCCTGGATGTATATAACAGGTTTACCCGAGGCCAGCGCCTCCTCAGCCGATGTTATCCGGGGCCTGGCCAGTATAACCATTATCAGGTCATTCCCGTCTTTGGTCCTGCCGAACCTCTGAACCGTGGCAAGGTTACTCATACTGCCAACAGCATCGCAGAAAGCAGCAACATCGGCATTAAGGGAAGTCTCTTCAAAATTTGTTTTTTCAGCCCTGCTGAGAAGCACCTCAGGAATTCTGAATTCCTGTGCTGGCAGTGACAACATGCAGGTAAACAGAATTACGATGGCAACAATAAGTGAAAAAAGGTCTCTTTTCATCGGTGCAGTTTTAATCACACCCAAAAATAGACCTTTTATCAGTTACAATTTTAATATTCTAAAACATATGGGCTAATATCACTATCGGCTATTTCTTGTCGGAATGCTTACGTTCCATCTTCACAATCACCATCTTGCGGTCACGCACATCACTGCCTTCACCCTTTCCTCCTACGTAATCGACCCAGGCAACGAACCTGTTTATCTGGTTCGGAAGAAGCTGCTGCGTGCGAATGAATCCAACATCTTCATCCCTCAGGGTATAGTTGTTGTGATCCTTCTCCCAAACATCGACGAAATAGACAAAGGTACCTAGGTTGGTAAATATTACTTTGCCCGAGTTGTTGGTAAACCCTTCAACCAGCGCATTGCTCTCGTTATCCCAGTCTGCAAGGGTCGGGTAGAGAAGAACACTTGCACCTGTCACCGGGTATTCATCAAAGTACTCCAGCACCTCAACCTCAAGAGTAGTGGGGTACTTTACAGTTATAGTCTGATAGGCGTAACTGGCGTTTCCCCTTTTTGTAATGGCTGTTAGCATAACCTGAAAGGTACCTGTGGAGTTGTAGGAATAGACCGGATTTACTGCAGTTGAGCGATTGCCATCGCCGAAATCCCATTCAAAACGGTAGGCATTGTATGAAGTGTTTGTAAATGTAACAGGCTCGCCTACAAGCACATCAACCTTGTCGGTGTAGAAATATGCATCGGGTTCAAGCTCACATGAGGTGATGAGCAGGGGGATGATTGCCAGGGGGTAGAATATCTTTTTCATGATAACAGGGTTTTAAATCCAACATACCAATCCAAATAACGTGCCAACCGGCCGCCCGAACAGATATTCACCGAAACAGTTTCATCAGGTGCAATGCAGTAGCAAAGCATAATTTGATTATCTTTGCAGCCTGTTTTTTAAAATATGGAAATGATTAAGATAACCTTCCCCGACGGGACGGTAAGAGAATATGAGAAGGGGATTACCGGGCTGGCAATTGCAGAACAGATTAGTTCCAGGCTTGCCAAAGAGGTACTTTCGGTAACCGTCAACGATGAATTGTTTGACTTAACAAGGCCAATAAACAGCGACTCGCGCATTCTCCTTCACAAATGGGAAGATGAGCAGGGCAAACATGCCTTCTGGCACTCCTCGGCACACCTGATGGCCGAGGCTCTTGAGTCGTTGTATCCCGGAACGAAGTTTGGTATCGGTCCGGCAATAGAAAACGGATTCTATTATGATATCGATCCGGGAGCCGGGAAAGTCATAACCGAGGCCGATCTGCCGGTTATTGAGGCCAGAATGAAGGAACTTGCATCAGGTAACAGTGAATACAGAAGAAGTGACATAAACAAACAGGATGCCCTGAGTCTGTTCGGAAAGAAGGGCGATGAATACAAAACTGAGCTTATCTCTGAACTTGAAGACGGAACCATCTCCCTTTATACACACGGAAACTTCACCGACCTGTGCCGTGGCCCTCACCTGCCTTCAACCGAGCCCATAAGGGCAATAAAAGTGCTCAGCCTGGCAGGAGCATACTGGAGGGGCAATGAGAACCGCAAAATGCTGACCAGGATTTATGGCATCACCTTTCCGAAGCAGAAAATGCTTGACGATTACATGCTATTCCTTGAGGAAGCAAGAAAGAGAGACCACCGCCGGATAGGAAAGGAACTTGAGCTTTTTGCCTATTCCCAGAAGGTAGGTATGGGCCTGCCCCTGTGGCTTCCCAAAGGTGCAGAACTGAGGATGCAGCTTATCGACTTTATGGTTAAGGTATTGAAGCAGAGGGGTTACAAGATGGTTGCCACCCCTCACATCGGTAATGTTAATCTCTATAAAACTTCGGGTCATTACGAGAAGTACGGCGCTGACAGCTTCAGACCGATAACCACGCCCCAGGAGGGTGAGCAGTTTATGCTTAAACCGATGAATTGTCCGCACCACTGCGAGATTTACAATGCCACTGTTCATTCATACAAGGATTTGCCGCTCAGGCTGGCCGAATTCGGAACTGTTTACCGGTACGAGCAGAGCGGTGAGCTGCATGGGCTCACCAGGGTAAGGAGTTTCACCCAGGATGATGCTCACCACTTCTGCAGGCCCGACCAGCTCAAGGAGGAGTTCAAAAGCATAATTGAACTGGTTCAGTACATCTTCAAAGTGCTAAGGTTCGAAGAGTTTACAGCCCAGATATCACTGCGCGATCCTGTTAATACAGAGAAGTATATCGGCAGCAACGAGAACTGGGAGAAGGCCGAAAAGGCAATTATTGAGGCTGCCGGTGAAATGGGTCTCACAACTACTGTTGTACCCGGCGAGGCAGCATTTTATGGTCCAAAGCTCGATTTCCTTGTAAGGGACGCAATCGGCAGAAAGTGGCAGCTTGGAACCATTCAGGTCGACTACAACCTGCCTGAAAGGTTTGAACTTTATTTTAACGGTGCCGATAACTCAAAGCATCAGCCGGTTATGATACACAGGGCTATATTCGGCTCAATGGAGAGATTCGTGGCCGTTCTGATTGAGAATACTGCCGGCAAATTCCCTCTGTGGCTTTCGCCCGATCAGGTGGTGGTACTGCCCATAAGTGAAAAATTCAATGATTATTCAAAAAATGTTTTGAATTTTCTGAATAATTCCGATATTCGCACCTTAATTGACGACCGTAACGAAAAGATTGGTAAGAAGATAAGGGATAATGAGTTAAAGAGAATCCCATACCTTATTATCGTGGGTGAAAAAGAGGCTGAAAGTAATACTCTGGCGGTCAGAAAGCAGGGAGAAGGCGACAAGGGAGTAATGACACTCGAAGAATTTGTTGCCTTCATAAGGAAGGAAATTGACAACGAGCTTAGTTAACTGAAATAGTATTAACCAAAGATAGGAGGAACGAACCATAGCTGACTTTAGTTTTAACCGACAGGGAAGGAACCAGCCACAACGCCAGGCCCTGCACCGGATTAATAACCGGATTACAGCAAGAGTAGTACGCGTTGTTGGCGAAGGTATAGAACAACAGGTTATGAGCATTCAGGATGCTCTGAAGCTCGCAGATGAAATGGAGCTTGACCTTGTAGAGATATCCCCCACTGCCGATCCGCCGGTTTGTAAGATCACTGATTATCAGAAGTTTCTTTACCAGCTTAAGAAGAAACAGAAGGAGATGAAAGCCAAAGCCGCGAAAATCGTGGTAAAAGAGATCCGCTTTGGTCCGAATACTGATGAACATGATTACAACTTCAAACTAAAGCATGCAATTAAGTTCCTCGAGGAAGGTGCCAAGGTAAGAGCCTATGTATTCTTCAAGGGCAGGTCAATCCTTTTCAAGGAGCAGGGTGAAGTTCTGCTTCTTCGATTTGCCAGCGACCTCGAAGAGTATGGAAAAGTTGAACAGCTGCCAAGACTGGAGGGTAAGCGGATGATAATCTCCCTTGCCCCCAAAAAGAAGATTTAATTAACACCATATACTAATTATATAAACTAATGCCAAAAGTAAAAACGAATCCGGGTGCAAAAAAGAGGTTCTCCCTTACCGGAACAGGAAAGATTAAGCGCAAGCACGCGTTTAAGAGCCACATCCTCACAAAGAAGGCAACAAAGCGTAAGAGGAATCTTACCTACTTCGGCGAGGTTCACAAGGCTGATGAAAAGAACATCAAGCTCCTGCTGGGTCTTAAGTAAATGCTTCAATTAATCACAAAAAGTAAAACTATTATTAACCGGTTGTGCAGCCTTTAAGTCTCTGATAACGAGCGCTCACATCCAAAAAATGCAGAAAAATGCCAAGATCAGTAAATTCAGTTGCATCGAGGGCCAGAAAAAAGAAGGTCCTCAAGCAGACAAAAGGATTCTTCGGTTCCAGGGGTAATGTATGGACAGTAGCGAAGAACACCCTTGAGAAAGGGCTCGGTTACGCCTATCGTGACAGAAAAAAGAAGAAAGGGCTGTTCAGGGCCCTGTGGATTCAGAGAATCAACGCCGGGGTACGCCAGTACGACATGAGCTACTCAGAGTTCATGGGTAAAATAGAGAAGAAGGGCATCGCCCTCAACAGAAAGACACTCGCCGACCTCGCGATGAACCACCCCGAGGCCTTTAAGGCAATTGTCGACAAGGTTAAGGAGTAAAACCACACCACCATAGAACAGAGAGGCTGCCCAACAAGACAGCCTCTTTTATTTTATGCCATTTTTTTTACGCCATTACGCCATTAAAATTACGCCACTCCTTCTCTATCCTGCCTTTATAAACATACGGCCGAACCTGACCTTCTTCAGACCTTTTGCTTCCTTGTTGATTGACAGCCAGATGAACTTCGGTGTGCCTACAACATGATCATGCGGTACAAACCCCCAGTATCTCGAGTCGGCACTGTTGTGCCTGTTATCACCCATCATCCAGTAGTAATCCATTTTGAAGGTGTATGTGTCAGAGACCACACCATTAATATATATGGTTCCATTCTCTATTCTGAGATCATTCTCCTCAAAAACGTCTATAATCCTTTCATACAAACAGATATTGGCTGTATCAACAGAAACCGTAACACCCCTGGCCGGAATCCAGAGAGGACCGAAATTATCCTGGTTCCACCTGAAATTCTCATCATGCGGGAAGATATTGGGTTCGTACTCCCATTCCCTGGAAATCCTCGGATAGGCATCAGTCACATTGAGAAACCCATTGATCTCTTTTAGGTTTGCATCTGTGAGCGGCAGTTCATAAAGAGTTCCCGAACGCATCAGCTGGTCAGACCTATATATTCCCATGCGTTCGAATGCCATCGGTGAAATTTTGGTCCCGTTAGTGGTTACAAAGTAATTCCTTTGCAACCCTTCACTCCTTTCTGCCTCTTCACCGTTCACATACAGAATACCGTCAACTATTCTTATGGTATCACCGGGCAAACCCACACAGCGTTTCACATAATTATCGCGGCGGTCAACCGGACGATAGACAATTGTATTGGTTCTTCTTATCTCATTGCGTGCGGCAGTGAGATACAAATTATCACTCCTGGGTTTAGTCCCGGCCATTTCATCGTACTGCCTTAGCTGCCTTGCATAGTCACGGACAATCTCATAATAAGCAACTGCCTGGTTCTCAATTACTACGGTATCGCCGGCAGGGAAATTGAAAACCACAGGGTCATTCCTCTCAATACTTCCGAATCCCTTCAGCCTTTTATATGGTTTCAGTATGATATTCGACCACGACCTGCCACCGGTAACAGGCATGGTGTGCTGAGTAAATGGAAAGGCAACAGGTGTATTTGGTAATCTGGGCCCGTAGGCAACCTTGCTTACGAAGAGGTGATCGCCTATCAGAAGCGACTTCTCCATCGAGCCTGTCGGTATCCGGTAGTTCTGAAAAAGAAAAATATTGATAAGAGTTACTGCTATTACGGCAAATATCAGCGCATCAAGCCATTCAATCAGTACATGATTCCCACCCTCGCGCTTCTTCCAGAAAGCCCAGTTTACCTTTCCGGTAATATACACATCAAAAACAACCGCCAGACCAAGGAGAAACCAATAGTTGCCAAGCCAGATAACCCACAGCAGGTAAAGAATTGCAGCAACCGAAAACTTAAAGTACTTGTTTGAGAATAAACCCTTCATAAATAACCTTTTTTGAAATGAACGCACAAAGTAACTATTAATTGTCAGAAACCGAAAACATCCCTTGTCGTAAAGACTCCCTGCTTACCCGATATAAATTCGGCTGCCATTACCGCTCCCAGCGCGAATCCCTGCCTGCCGAAAGCCTCATGACTCAGGGTGATGGCATCCTCTTCCGATGTCCATTTCACATGGTGTGTGCCGGGAACCGAACCCGACCGAACCGACGAGACAGGAATTTCAGCACTACTCTCCTCTCCTGCCCTTTGCCAGCCGGCATATGAGCTCTTTTCAACTATCTGACCTGCAAGCATTATAGCAGTGCCACTTGGTGCATCAAGCTTGGCCGTATGGTGAATCTCTGTTATTGACGGACGGTACCCGTCAAATGAGTTCAGGCACTGTGCCATAAAACTATTGACCTTCGTCATAATGTAAACACCCGGGGAATAGTTCGACGAATGAATGAATGCCGTGCCATACTTTACCGCAAGGGCAGCTGTATTGTCATAGCCGGCAAGCCAGCCAGTGCTTCCCGAAACAACAGGAACACCGGCCGACAATATCCGTGAAACCAGGTTGGGTGCCACCGCAGGTAGTGTGAATTCAATAACGACATCTGTGCCCCGCAGCAACTCCTCAAGTTCTCCGGCATCAATACCGGCTTCGGCAACAACCCTTACCTCATGTCCGCGTGTGGTGGCCACTTTTTCAACCTCATGACCCATGCGGCCATACCCTGCAATTCCTATTCTCATATGGCGGAAGTTTCTGCGAAAATAGCCCATTTTTCAGTGACTTTTTCTCATGAAACATATTTTATAATATACTCCGGATGCAGCCTGGCCATCATTTTTTTATATATATTTCACCCATTAACCAAAACCCCGCATCAATGAGAAAAGCAATTGTTCCACTGATAGTTATGATTATGATCCTGATGAATTCATGTACCGAAGCGCAAAAGGCCGACATGGTAATTATAAATGGCAAGGTTCTTACTATTGACGATACCCGTCCGATAGCTGAAGCCATTGCCATTAAAGGTGAATTCATTGTGGCCGTGGGAACCACCAGGTCGGTTTCCAGAATGATTGACGAAGGGGTGACCGAAGTTATCGATGCCGCCGGAAGGCTGGTAATACCAGGATTCAATGACGCTCACGCTCATTTCGGACCGCTCAACCCCGACTATATCGAACTCAGGTATATAACCGATCCCGGCATTATAACCGAGAAGGTACGCGAGCAGGTTGCAAAATCGAAACCCGGCGAACTTATCAGGGGCGGTCACTGGGAACATGAAATGTTTACCACAAAGGAGTGGCCCACAAAGGAGCTTATTGACGTCGTCGCACCAAATAATCCCGTGGTTCTGAGCCGGACTGACGGACACAGCGTTCTTGTGAACAGCTATGTCATTAAAAACTCCGGAATAACCAGGGATACCCCCGACCCGTTCGGAGGTGAGATTATGCGTGATCCTGTTACGGGCGAACCCAACGGGATATTCAAGGAATCGGCAATGGACCTGTTAAGGTACGGTGCAGTAAGAGTTGAAAGGACTGCTGAGGAAGAGGCTGAACGTACCCGAACAGGCTATCTTATGGCCCTGCAGATGGCACGCGAACTTGGGATCACCAGCATCCAGATTCCCGGCAATGCAAACTGGGAGATGTATGAGACACTGATGGCCAGTGGCGAGCTAACCGCAAGAATTGATATTGGCGCTGTGCTCACCCACAATGTTGAAAGGCTTCTGAGATACAGGGAACTGGCTGATAAGTATCCCCCGGAGAGCAACTGGCTGAGGTTCGGTTATCTGAAGGATTTTATGGATGGAACACTGGGTTCGGGAACTGCCATGATGTTTGAGCCTTTCAATGATGAGCCCGATAAAACAGGCCTTCCCCAGATTACTTTTGAGGAACTTGAGAAGAGGGTACTTACGGCCGATTCGATGGGTTTCCAGATCGGGATTCACGCAATTGGCCCAAGGGCTAATAACTGGATTCTAAACGCCTGCGAAAAGGCAATTGAAAAAAACGGGAAGCGTGACAGCCGCCACAGGATTGAGCACGCGCAGATTCTGATTGAGTCAGATATACCAAGGTTTGCACAACTGGGAGTTATACCATCAATGCAGCCCACCCACTGTATTACCGATAAGAGGTTTATTGTCAAAAGAATAGGTGAAGAGCGGGCACGATGGTCATATACATGGCGCAGCCTGCTCGATGCCGGCGCAATTCTGGCATTCGGAACCGACTACAGCGTGGAGCCGCTAAATCCCATGGAAGGTCTTTATGCAGCTGTCACACGCAAGGACAGGATGGGCGAAGAAGGCGACGGATGGATTCCCGAGGAAAAGCTTACAATGGAAGAGGCAATCAGATACTACACCTGGGGTGCTGCCTATTCGCAGTTTATGGAGGAGAGAAAAGGAATTCTCAAACCAGGCTACCTTGCCGACATTGCAATCACCGACAGGGACCTGCTAACTATACCTGAGAATGAAATTATGCAGACAAAGGTTATCTATACCATAACCGGCGGAAAAGTGGTTCACACCCTGGAACAATAGGATAAGCAGCAGGAACCCGGAACCTACTCCTTTATTAATCCCGGGCGGAGCTTCCGGGTGCGTTCAACCGATTGCTCGTGCCTCCACTTCTCTATCTCACCGGTATGACCCGAGAGAAGGATGTCAGGCACCTTCCACCCCATAAAACTGGCCGGCCTTGTGTATACGGGCGGCGACAGCAGGTCGTCCTGGAAAGAATCAAGCAGCGCCGACTGCTCATCGGTGATGGCGCCGGGTATCAGGCGTACAACAGCATCGGCAATAACCGCCGCCGGCATCTCACCGCCTGAAAGGACATAGTCACCTATCGATATCTCCCTGGTTATCAGGTTCTCCCTGATACGGTGGTCGACGCCCTTATAGTGTCCTGCAAGAATTATAATGTTCTGCTTAAGGGCAAGCTCATTGGCCATCTTCTGTGTAAACGGCTCGCCATCGGGCGATGTGTAAATTATCTCATCGTAGAACCTCTGGCTCTTCAGATGCTCAATGGCCCTGTATACCGGCTCTATCTTCATTACCATACCCGCACCCCCTCCAAAAGGATAGTCGTCAACGCTCTTATGACGGTCGTTGGTAAACTCCCTCAGGTGTACGAGGTTTATCTCAACCAGTCCCTTTTCCCTTGCACGTTTCACAATTGAGTGATCAAGTGGACTCCCTATCAGCTCGGGTAAAACAGTAATTATGTCGATTCTCATAGCATGCAAAATTACACATTGTTTGTATCGGGTGCAATTGTTGCCATATTACTGCTATTTTTGGACTATGTCCGAATCTGAATATATTGACTGCCGGGAAGGTTGCGGCGCCTGCTGCATAGCCCTTGATATCTCCTCATCCATTCCCGGAATGGAGGGAGGCAAACCTGCCGGGATGCGTTGCATACACCTTACCGGCGACTTCAGATGTGCCCTCTACGGAAATCCGGAACGGCCTGCCGTCTGCTCCGCCTTCAGGGCTGAACGTGCCTTCTGCGGCCATACCCGCGAAGAGGCCATGAAAATACTTTCCTCACTTACCGACGCCGAGAACAGATACTGAAGGAGGGCGTATTGGCGTCATGCCCTGAACCCTGCATTTTATCCTTTGAAAAGTCGAAAAGAGTTCGTAAGATTGTGGGTTTATTATGCATTACACTAAATCTCTAAAAATCAATCTGATGAAAACACAGGATTATATCAACAGGGAAGACAGGTTCGGAGCACACAACTACCATCCACTACCCGTCGTCCTTGAAAGAGGTGAGGGACCATTTGTCTGGGATGTTGAAGGCAGAAGGTATTATGATTTTCTGTCAGCATATTCAGCTGTAAATCAGGGGCATTGCCATCCCAAAATAATCCAGGCCCTTGTCGATCAGGCAAAGAAACTGACTCTCACATCAAGAGCATTTTATAATTCGGTGCTTGGAGAGTATGAAGAGTACATAACAAAATATTTCGGGTACGACAAGGTGCTGCCGATGAATACCGGTGCAGAGGCTGATGAGACAGCACTCAAACTCTGCCGCAAATGGGCTTACCTTAAGAAGGGGATCAGTCAGAACGAGGCGAAGATCATTGTGTGTGAGGGCAACTTTCATGGTCGTACTATCACCATCGTTTCGATGTCGACCGACCCCGATGCAAGAAAAGACTACGGTCCGTTCACTCCGGGTTTCATAACAATCCCCTACAACGACCTGAACGCCCTTGCAAAAGCACTGGAGGATCCCAATGTTGCAGGATTTCTGGTGGAACCTATTCAGGGTGAGGCAGGTGTATTCGTGCCTGATGAGGGATATCTGAAGAAGGCTTTTGATATGTGTAAGGCAAAGAATGTTCTGTTTATTGCCGATGAGGTACAGACAGGGATAGCACGTACAGGTAAGCTTCTGGCCTGCGACCACGAAGGTGTAAGGCCCGACATCCTTATCCTCGGGAAAGCTCTCTCAGGAGGTGTGTTCCCGGTATCGGTAGCGATGGCCGACGATGAGATAATGCTCTGCATAAAGCCGGGTGAACACGGATCAACTTTCGGAGGCAATCCCATAGCCGGCAAGGTAGCGATTGCGGCCCTTGAGGTTGTGAGAGAGGAGAAGCTGGCAGAGAAATCTGAGAGTCTTGGTAAGATTTTCAGGGAGGAATTCCGCAGCATAAAATCGGATATGATTGAACTGGTTCGGGGCAAAGGACTTCTGAACGCGGTTGTAATAAGGCCGAAAGGAGGAAAGACCGCATGGGATGTATGTGTTGCCATGAAGGAGAACGGGGTGCTGGCAAAACCTACCCATGGCAACATCATAAGGTTCGCACCGCCACTCATAATAACAGAGGAGCAGTTGCGTGAAGCAATGAACCTGATTAAGAAAACGTTTAAGCAGTTTGAATAGCGGAAGAGACAGTTCCGGATTCTTGTCTGGTCAGCAGTATTCAGCTTGCTGAGGTTTTTGCGTTGACGGGCTGTCTGAGCAGGTTTTTATCTGCTAATATGATTTTTATATTGTTTATATCAGTTTCATTATACTGCCGGTTCATTATGTTAATATCTTTAGTGGCTTAAAAAATATCATTCTTTTATGAGAATATTATACACTCTTTTTGCAATAATACCGCTTCTCCTTGCATGCGATGGAGATATAGGTTTAAGAACAGATGTAACAATACCCGAGCTTCAACGACACATTTCATATCTTGCTTCCGACGAGCTTGCAGGAAGGCAAACCGGCACTGAAGGAGACTCTCTTGCTGCAGAGTATATAAGGAAGCAGTTTAAAAGATACGGGCTGGAACCGGTTGAAGGTGATGGTTTTCAGAGCTTCACCGTAACGAGCCGCCTTGAGGCTTCCGATAAAAACAGCTTTGAGTGGGGTGGTTCATCACTTAATCATGGAAGCGACTTCACTCCCCTTTCCATCTCTCAAAACGGTTCAGTAACTGCAGATGTGGTTTTTGCCGGATATGGTTTTATCATCAGTTCCGACACCCTTGAATGGAACGACTACGAGAGCATTGATGCCAAAGGGAAATGGGTAATGGTGCTCAGGGCCGATCCCGAGGTTGAGAATAACGCCAGCGGTTTTGCAGCTGTAAGTTCAGACAGGCATAAGGCGATGACCGCCCGCGACGTGGGAGCGGCCGGAATCATTCTTGTTTCAGGGGTTAAGTACGATCCGAACGATGAATTCGAAGCACTCCGGAATGCCGACCTTCCGGCGGGAATTCCGGCTGTGAGGCTTACGCGCAATTCAGCTTCTCAGATACTGGCCGGTTCCGGTTCCACCGTTGAAGAGATTGAAACGAAACTCAATGAAACCCGCAAACCGGCATCCTTTGCCACGGGAGTTACGGTTACTGCAACCACCGATCTTACGCGTATAAACAGCCCAACACGTAATGTAGCCATGGTGCTGCCAGGCTCAGATGAAACGCTGAAAAATGAATATGTGATTATTGGCGCTCACTATGACCATCTGGGCATGGGCGGACCAGGTTCGTCGAGCCGTGCAACCGACACGGTGGCAGTTCATTATGGAGCCGATGACAACGCTTCGGGGGTTGCATTGATGATTGAGATGGCAGGCAGGTTTGCCGGAACACAAGGCAGCAATGCCCGCAGCCTCGTTTTCGTTGCTTTCAGTGGAGAGGAGATGGGACTTCTCGGTGCCAGGTTTTTCGCCGATAATCCACCTTTTGATCTCAAATCGGCCAATGCAATGGTTAACCTCGACATGGTAGGCAGGCTGAGGGAAACAGGCACCCTGCAGGTTGGAGGTGCAGGAACCGCAGCCGGTCTGCCCGATATCCTTACACAAGGTGTTGACACATCGGTTCTAAGGCTTGCAATCTCAGATGAGGGGTACGGTCCGTCCGATCATTCTGCCTTCTATGGCAAGGAAATACCTGTAGTATTTGTTTCAACCGGTGCACACCTCGATTACCATACTCCATCGGACACGAAGGAGAGAATCAATTATGAGGGTATGATATCGATTTCTGATTACCTTTATGGTATTATTCAAACGGTGGCCAACAGTGAGGAACGCCTTGTATTCCAGGAAGCTGGTCCGAAAGACGGGGGAAGCCGGGGCATGAGAAGAAAAGGGGTAACCCTTGGAATTATGCCTGACTTCGCAGGTAATGTTAAAGATGGTCTGCGGGCCGATTTTGTTACTCCCGGCCGGCCTGCAGCCCTGGGTGGCATGAAACGCGGTGATATTATCAGGTCAGTTAATGGTAAACCTGTTAGCAACATTGAAGACTATATGTTCAGGCTGAACCAGCTCAAGCAGGGAGAGACCATAACAGTTGAGATTGACCGCGATGGTAAGAAAGAGGTTTTACTGATTCAACTCTGAAAACAAAAGAAAAACTCATAAGATGAAGAATATCATTTATTGGTTCCTTGCGGTCGTAATAACGATATCAGCGGCAATATATCAGCGCAGTACAGGACCTACCTACCCAATGAGAGCCGAGGTTAATGTAAACGGAGAAGTTTACAGGATAAAACTTGTCAGAAGCCTTGGACTTGATGAGAGACCCTCGGTAAGGCTCGCCATATTCGATGAAACAGCATCAGCGAAGCTTTTTTACAAGAGATTCAGAACAGACGACCCCTATATGGAGACCGACTTCATATTCGGCATGGATGAGATGAAGGGATTCTTCGCCGCTGTTCCGCCGCAACCACCTGCAGGAAAGTTGCAGTACTACATTGAAATAACTGATTCAGGCGGTACACAAACCCTGTTCAGGGAGGCTCCTGTCGTTATTCGTTTCAAGGGGGCCGTTCCGGGATGGGCATTGACGCCGCATATACTGCTTATGTTCTTTGCAATGCTCTTCTCGACGGCTGCCGGACTGATGGCAGCTTTCGGTAACGAATCGCAGAGAAGATACGGGATTGTTACACTGGTATTACTGCTCGCCGGCGGTATGATACTCGGTCCGGTTGTCCAGTATTACGCTTTCGGTGAGTTCTGGACCGGAGTACCGTTCGGCTGGGATCTTACCGATAACAAGACACTTGTTTCGGTTCTGTTCTGGGTACTGGCTGTGGTAATGAATTACCGGCGCAAAAAACCGGCGTATACAATCATCGCCGCCGCCGTCCTGCTGCTTGTGTATTCCATTCCTCACAGCATGTTCGGCTCTGAACTCGACTTTGCAACAGGTGAAATAAAACAGGCTATGTTACCATTTATTTCAACCATGTAGTTTTTTTTGCAGCCCATGCAGCGTTTTGCGCTGCCCGCAGTCATTATTCCGGAAAACTTGAAACTGTGGGTGCAGCATTGCAAATAAAGACTACTACACCGGGAAAAATGGTTAATGTTGAAGCGGCTTACAAAAACATACACCAGGATCTGATAGACGGGTGTATAGCCGGAGACCAGAAAGCACAGTTTCAGGTCTACAAGTTGTACTTCAAGGCGATGTACAACACCAGTCTGAGAATTGTAAACGATACATTGGAAGCTGAGGACATTATGCAGGAGGCATTCCTTTCAGCTTTTGAGAAAATCGGAACATATTCAGGTGCGGTGAGTTTCGGAGCCTGGCTTAAGAGGATCGTGATCAACAAGTCGCTCGATTACCTCAACAAGAAGAAAGTGATCTTTGAAGAGATTGAAAAACACGGAGAGCTTCACGATGACAGCGGTGAGGAGATTGAATCGAAGCAAATATTCGAAAACCGGCTGGAGAAGGTAAAGGAGGCTATCGAAAGACTGCCGGAAGGTTACAAGGTCATACTGAACCTTTATATGATTGAAGGTTATGACCATGATGAGATTGGAGATATTCTGAAAATATCGAGCAGCACATCGAGATCGCAGCTTTCAAGAGCCAAACAGAAGCTTGTGGCAGAACTCAGATACAGCTAAAATTACGACAATGAAAGATATAGAAGAAATAATCAGGCAAAACAGGCACTTCTTCGATGATGCCGAGCCTTCAATGGGACACATTGAGCGGTTCAGGGCAAAACTTGAAGTAAGGTTCGCCACCAGAAGGAAGATCAATATCGGGCCATACCTGCTCAGAGCCGCTGCTGTTACCCTTCTGCTTACACTCTCCTCGTTGTGGACATGGGAACATTTCATCAGGCCTGAGAGCAGGAGGATGACACTCAGCCAGGTTTCTCCTCAATACCGCGAAGTGGAAAGCTACTATGTCAGTCAGGTTAATATGCTGCAGGTTGAGATTCTCAATATTGCGGCATTGGCAGGCGATGAGCAGAAGAGAATGCTTGATGAGGAGATCAGGAACATGGATGTATCATTCAGGGAACTGCAGAAGGAACTTAAGACAAACCCCAACGACGAAAGGGTAATCAATGCCATGATAGAACATTACCAGACCAAGGTTGAAGTTATGTCTTTTATCCTCAACCAGCTTAAAGAGATAAGGAATGAAAACCAGAATAGAACAGAGGAAAATGAAAAAGTCAGCATATAAGACCATCAGTGTCACAGCAGCCCTCCTTATCCTGACCGCGTGGGTAGCGCCCTCTCAGGAGGTATCAAGGGACTACAGCAGAACCTTTACTGTTACTCCCTCTGAAGGTGTGGTTATTTCAAACAGATACGGCGATGTAACTGTTGAAACATGGAACAGTAACGAAGTGGTTATTGAGGTAAAGGTAAAGGTCGAACTGTCGAGCCGTGATCGTTCGGAAAGGCTTGTTGAACTGATTAACATCGATTTCTTTGAGAATGATACCGCTGTTGGGGCAACAACCAGGCTCGATGACAGGTTCTCGGCAACCACCAGAGGTACAGGGACCAACAGATTCAGTATCGATTACAAAGTAAAAATGCCCGCAGGAAACAACCTTGAAATTTCAAACAGGTACGGTAACGTAAAGATAACCGAACACCCGGGCAGGGTTAACATCAATGTCAGGTATGGAAACTTCTATGCGCTGAAATTAACCCGTGGGAACGAGAAACCAATAAACACAATATCAGTCTCTTACGGCAAGGCGGTGATTGAAGAAGCCAACTGGCTGTCAGTTATTGCAAGGTATGCACCGGAGGTAACGGTTACAAGAGTGCAGGCCATGATGATCGACAGCAGATACTCAAAAGTCATTGTTGATAAGGCTGGTTCAATAGTTGCTGACTCGAAATATGATAACATTTCACTCAGAGAGGTTAACAACTTCGTTGCGGAAACTGGCTATGCTTCCGTGAAGATTGGCTCGCTGTCGGGTAAACTCGATCTTACAACAAGATATGGTTCTGTTGAGGTTACTTCGATTCCTGCAGGGTTTGAAGCAATTAATATTGATGCTGCCTATACTGGTGTCGGACTGGGCATTGCCCCTGCCGCCGAGTACAGACTCGATGCAAGAGTAAGCTATGCAGGTCTGACATACTGCGAGGAATGCCTTGATATTCAGAGGCGGATCGTTGAATCGACCTCACGGGAAATAGCAGGTGTGGCAGGAACGGATCCCAATCCTCAGGCCACAGTTACAATCCGCGCCTCTTACGGATCAGTCAGGCTACGTTAGCTGAGAATTCCCCCCCCGGGCTGACTTTCGGGACAACCATTGCCTCAGAAAGTTTCCCCGTTGTCGGTATCCCCTTTAATATCGGGCTCAGCCTCGACTATTTTCATTCATGCATTGAATTGGTTCCCGATTTGTTCTAAATTTGTAGTTCCAACCAATAAATCCATCAGCTCATGAAAAGAGTAGTGCTATTTTCACTTCTGGTTATGATGATAATTGTATCATGTAAACCGGAAAAATTTAAAACTACCTCCAACAAGGACAGTAACGGCTTCAGCTATATTACTGTTTCTGATGACCCATTCAGGGCGAGAGTCTATACTCTCGAGAACGGACTTACGGTTTACCTCTCAAAAAATACCGATCAGCCAAGGATATCAGCCCTTATCGGGGTTAAGGCCGGATCGGCATATGAAGATCCCAACGCCACCGGCCTGGCTCACTACCTTGAGCATATGATGTTCAAGGGAACCAGCAAGATCGGTGCAATGAACTGGGAAGCCGAGAGAGTGCTTCTCGACCAGATTTCCGATCTGTTCGAGAGCCACAGAAATGCAGCAGAACAGGAGGAAAAAAGGGCCATATACATGAAGATTGACAGCCTCAGCAATATAGCAGCCGGTTATGTCGCAACTGCTGAACTCGACAAACTCTACTCGGCAATCGGCGACAATATGCTGAATGCCGGGACAAGCTATGAATCAACCATATATATGTGCGAGGTCCCCAAAAATGAGATCGGAAAATGGGCGAAGATTGAGTCTGAGAGATTCTCCGATGTAGTGCTCAGGCTGTTTCATACTGAACTCGAAACGGTTTACGAAGAGTTCAACATGTACCAGGACATGGATGATACAAGAGCTGGTGACATGATGATGAAAATGCTCTTCCCGGAACACCCGTACGGCAGGAACATAATCGGATTGCCCGAGCATCTGAAGAATCCCTCGATGGTTGAAATCAGGAAATTCATCGAGAACTACTACGTTCCAAACAATATGTCAATAAGCCTTTCAGGGGATTTTGAATTTGAACCCGTAATAGAACTTATAGATCAATACTTTGGCAAAATGCAGAGTTCAGAGGTAACTAAGCCTGTGAGGCCTGCAGAGAAAGAGCTCACATCTGTTCAGAAAGCAGAGGTTTTCGGTCCGGAAGAGGAGTATGTCAGCATTGCCTGGAGAACAGGTGGTACAGGTACTCAGGACGAGCTGTTAGGTACAGTTACAGCTAACCTTCTGTTCAACCGGCAGGCCGGACTTATGGATATCAACCTCAATCAGGCACAGAAGGTCAAGAGCAGCAGTGCATCGGCATATGTCATTAAAGACTATGGCATTTTCGGGTTTGACGGGTACCCGCGGCAAGGGCAATCGCTTGAATCAGTGGAGGAACTGATGTTTGAACAGCTTGAACTAATCAGGAATGGAGAATTCGAAGACTGGATGCTGGAGGCTATAATCAATAATGCCAAGCTGAATTATATGAGATCGCTGGAAAGATCATTTTCAAGAGCTTACATGATGATAAACAGCTTTATTAATGAAACTCCGTTTAACGAATATGTCAGCTTTATTGACAGGCTTGGCACCATTACCAGGGAACAGGTTATAAGTTTTGCAAATGAGAAACTGGCAGATAATTACGTTGTAGTCTATAAAAGAATAGGCGAGAACACCGCACTGGTGAAAGTTGAAAAACCCGAGATCACCCCTGTTACAATTAACAGGGACCAGGAATCGGATTTTGCCAAAACCCTTCTGGCAGAGAAGTCGCCGGCTATAGAGCCCGTTTTTGTTGATTTCGGTAAGTCGCTGGAAAAGAAAGAGATATCGGAGGGACTCCAGCTTTACTATGCCCCCAACGATGTTAACGGACTCTTTTCGCTGTCAATTATGGCAGAGGTTGGCAAGGATCACGATATCAGACTGCCCGTTGCATTTGGCTATGGTTCTCTTCTCGGAGCCGGCGAATTGGATGCAGAAACCCTGAAAAAGGAGTTATACCGCTATGGGCTTACCCTATCAATGAACTCGGGAGAGAGGCAGACGACAATTACAATTTCGGGTCTGGACGAGAATCTGGGAAAAGGACTGGAAATAGTATCCCAGGTATTGGGGGAGATCATACCCGACCAGGAAGTGCTTGATGCATACATTGGAAAATTACTCAAAGAGCGCGAGGACAATAAAAAGAACATGCCCGTTATCAGGGCTGCACTGGAGAATTACAGCTTTTTCGGCAAAGACTCACCTACCCTTTATCAGATTCCGGAAGAAGAACTGAAGGCGCTGAAGGCTGACGAGCTTACCGGTCTGATAAAAGAGATAGTGTCATACCCGCTGATGATATCCTATTACGGACCATCATCATTCGAAAGCATAGCCAGTGCAGTTTCAGGTGACATAATACCTCAGGCTGAGAAGAGAATTGTTCCTGAGAGAAAGGAAAGGGTTCCTGTAATAAACAACAAGCCTGTCGTTTATGTAGTCGACTTCGACATCAGCCAGGCCAACATCTCAATTACTGCCAACTGTGAAATCCTAAACAGTTCAATGGTTCCTGAAATACAGATATTCAACAACTATTTTAACCCCATTGTATTTCAGGAGATAAGGGAAGCCAAAGGTCTTGCCTATACGGCAACAGCTTCGGTGCAACCGCCCTCATATGCAGGACAAATGGTACGGTACAGAGCTTTTATGTCAACGCAGGCAGACAAGCTGGGTATTGCCGTTGACGGTATGAATGAACTAATGGACAGACTGCCGGGCGATGAAAAATCTTTCAGGCTTGCATGCGATGGCCTCATGAACAGCATAGCAACACAAAGGATTACAAACAGATCAATGTTCAGCTCGTGGTATTCACTTAATCAACAGGGTATTGATTTTGATATCAGGAAAAACACATACGAAAGGGCAGCCGGAATTACTCTTCCCGAGATGGAGAGCTTCTTTAACGGATTCCTGAAGGGACGGAATTACTCCTACCTGATTGTAGGTAACAAGAAGATGCTTGATTTCAAAGTGCTCGATAAACTCGGTGATGTAGAAGAGCTGACACTCACAGATATTTTTGGGTACTGACAGAAGTATTAAACTGACGCGACACAAAAAAATATTGACAGGGATTGAAGTAAAGATGTTCTGGTCTTTTCTAGACGTCAAGCTCCACAATGGTGATTCCGGAACCGCCCTGCTCAACCGGGGCATCATCGAACGATCTCAGATATCCCAGAGTGGACAGGTACTGCCTTATCTGCTGCCTTAATATGCCGTATCCCTTCCCATGGAGGATCCTTACGGAAGGGTAGCTGATCATCCATGCCCGGTCGAGGAATTCCTGAACCTTAGGCAGAGCTTCTTCGGTTTTCATGCCCCGGAGGTCGAGTTGGGGACTGAAACCGGATTTTCTGGCTGTTGATTCCCAGTCAAGTACAGGTTTGGTCTGGTGCCTGTGCTGCCGGTCAAATTCAGCCTTTGAGGTTGGCTGAAGCTTTTCAACCGGAAGTCTGATTATTACATTACCGAATCTGACGCTGGCAACTGTATCATTAATATCCTCAACTACTCCGGCTCCGTCCGATTCTGACATCTTTACATAAGTACCGGTTGCAGGCTTCCATGGTGTATCTGCTGAGGCCCTGACGGATGAGGAATCACGTTTCTTTCCAACCGGTTTTTGTTTCTCTGCCCTTCGATTCAGTGCCGGGGTTTCTACTTTCTTTTCAGAGCCGGTTACCTGCTCCCTGAATTCTTCCAGCTTGCGTCTCGCTTCCCGTGTCCTCTCACGTTCTGCCTCCGACTCCCTGATCTCCCTGATAGTATTCTCGATTATCCGGTTTGAGCCCGAAAGAAGGTTCTCTGCCTCCTTTCTGGCAGCAGCCATAATCTCCTTTTTCTTATCGTTTATTTGCTTCAGCTCCGACTCAAAATTCTGTTCCAGTTCTTCCAGCCTTCTCTCATGCTTTCGCACCGACTCCCTTTTCTTCTCCCAGTACCTCCTGTCGCGGGCAATATCCCTCAGGAATTTATCATAAACAACATTCTCCTTTCCGGCTTTCTCCGAAGCTGAATTGAGAACACTCTCGGGTAGTCCTATTTTTCTGGCTATTTCAAAAGCGAAGGAACTTCCGGGCTTTCCTGTAACAAGCCTGAAGAGAGGTTGCATCAGGTGATTATCAAACATCATTGCACCATTCACTATCCCGGGCGTATTCGATGCAAAATGCTTCAGGTTTGTATAGTGTGTCGTTATTACCCCGAAAACCCCTTTTCTGTTCAGTTCAGAAAGGATAGCCTCGGCAATTGCACCGCCTATAGCAGGTTCTGTACCGGCGCCAAACTCATCGATAAGAATAAGTGAATCCTCTCCTGCATACCTCAGAAATAGCTTCATCGACTGAAGATGTGAACTATATGTACTAAGATCGTTCTCAATGCTCTGCTCATCTCCTATATCAATGAATATACTGCCGAACAGGCCTGACTCTGAACCCTCCCCGACAGGAATGGTAAGTCCGCACTGGAGCATATACTGAAGCAGTCCTGTTGTTTTCAGGCAAACCGACTTGCCTCCGGCGTTAGGGCCGGAGATCACAATTATCCGGTTTCCGGGTTCAAGTTCAATATCAAGCGGAACAACTACCCTGTCGGGCAGCTTCTCAAATGCAGTGTACAATAGCGGGTGTATCGCCCTGGTCCATCTTAGCCCCGGTTCCTTTCTCAGGACAGGCCTTGTTGAGCCCAGCCTGTTTCCGAGGAGGGCTTTGGCCCTGATAAAGTCAAGCCTGCCAAGGTATTGCGCCCCATCGTGGATATCATCAATGTAAGGGCGGATTCTGTCGGAGGCCTCGGTAAGTATCCTTACAATCTCCCGCTTCTCCCCGTACTCAAGTTCAACAATATCGTTGTTTATCTCCACCACCTCAGCCGGCTCAATATACACCGTTTTGCCCGATGCTGACTGGTCATGAATAAGTCCGGCTATCTTTCTCTTATTGTATACATTAACCGGTATTACGCAACGGCCGTTTCTGACCGACACTGAAGCATCGGGGTCAACCACACCTTCAGCCCTTGCACTCTTCAGTACTGCCTGAAGCCTTTTGGTAACCCGGGCAGACAAAGCCGTAAGTTCAGACCTTATCTCCTTAAGTTTTGGCGATGCAGTTTCCCTGATTACTCCGTTTTTGTCAATTATCCTGTCTGTCAATTCAACCACGGCAGGATAATATTTTACGTTCATAGCCTGAGACCGAAGGGTTGGGCTGATCATCTCACCGGTTTTCCTGAAATAGGCAATTACCAGCCGGAGCGACTCAAGGTGTTTTCTGAGAGTAAAGAGTTCTTCGGTTGTTATATACGCTCCTGCCACCCTGATTTTAACCATTGCGGGCCTGATATCATGCGAATTATCGAGGTAGAAAGGTTCTGCAGCATTGAGCAGATGCTGCATCTCCCATGTTTCATCGAGCATCGTGTGCACTTCACCGGCCCTGGAGGAAAAGCCGATCTCGCTGACATACTCCCTGCCCGAAGCACCGGTACAGTAATCTGCCAGCATCTCCCGTATTCGGCTAAACCCGACTTTGCTCTCGAAACTCTCAGGATAGATCATACCATAACAATGAAAGCCACAAATTTACAGTTAATTAATGTTAATTAACAGACTAATCCTGCAGTCCGACAGGGCATATAGCTATTTTTACATTAACAAGTGATTAGTGTTACACCTAAAAATCCAAATGTCATGAGATTGAGAAGAGTGATGAACTTACTGGTTCTGCTGGCTGTTGCAGCTTCCACGCTTCAGGCTCAGGTATATAAACCCGACCCGGCTGTCGTAGGCAGAATTATTGAAACAGGAATGAACAATTCCGATGTTGAGGAGCTGAGTTTCTGGATGACTGACTTTGCAGGTCCCAGGCTTACGGCATCGGCCGGTGGTGACAGGGGAAATGAGATAGCCAGGAAGAAGATGGAGGAATACGGCTTCAGGAATATACAGATTGAAGAGGTACGTGAATTTACACGCGGCGGATGGGATAATTATAAAACCTATGTGGCCATGACAAGCCCATATTACACGGCTTTTGCTGCCAATCCGGTTGCCTGGACCGGCAGTACAAACGGAGCAATAAAGGGGAATGTAGTTCTGGTGCAGATTAGTACAGAAGAGGATTTCGGTAAATATGCCGGAAAGCTGAAGGGTAAAATCGTGATGCTGCCATCGACAGCCAGATACCAGGCCAGCTTCCAGCCCCTTGCGAGGCGCTACACCGACGAAGAGCTGCAAAATATGGCAAATCCCCCCGCCGCGCAGCAACAACCTGGTGAAAGAAGAACTCCTCCCACAGCAGGAAGCGGGCCCGGTAACATTGCCAACCAGATGACACTGCGCAGGCAGATAACTGAATTCCTGGCAAAGGAAGAGGTGGGTGTAATTCTCAACAACTCCGGTACTTTCAATGTACCGAGGGCAAACGGTGGCAGCCATACAATGGGTCAGCCAGAGCCAATATGTCAGGTAAATATCCCGATTGAGGCTTACGGCCGCATGGAGAGAATGCTTGCACACAACATCCCGGTTGAGATGGAAATAGAGATACTTAACCGTTTCAACAATACCAATAAGGTTCTGAACGTAATGGGTGAAATACCAGGGACAGACCCAAAGCTAAAGGATGAGATTGTACTCCTCGGGGGCCATTACGATTCATGGCACGGGGGAACCGGGGCCGCCGACAACGCGTCAGGTTGCATCGTGATGATGGAAGCACTCAGAATACTGAATGCATCGGGATTAAAACCAAGAAGAACCATCAGGGTTGCCCTCTGGGGTGGTGAAGAACAGGGGCTCCACGGCTCAAGGGGATATGTCGAGAAATACCTGATGGCAGCAGGCACAAGAGAGATTCTGCCGGGCCATGAAAAATTCCAGGTCTATTTCAATATGGACAACGGCACCGGAAAATTCAGAGGCATTTATTTGCAGGGCAATGAGGCAGCTAAACCATACTTCGAAGAATGGTTCAAACCCCTGGCAGATATGGGCTGCTCAACAATTACTATGAGAAATACCGGCAGTACCGACCATGTTTCGTTCGATGGTGCCGGGCTTCCGGGATTCCAGTTCATACAAGACCCAATTGAATACAACCGTGGCTATCACACAGTTATGGATACCTACGAAAGACTCATTATGGACGACCTTAAGCATAATGCCACCGTGGTTGCTCTTCTTGCATACAATGCAGCCATGATGGACGGGAAATTCCCAAGGAAACCTCAACCCGCACAACAGCCGGCGAGGTAACTAATGGCCCGGTTGATGACTATTTCCTGATTCCGGCAAGATCAAGGATAAAGGCATACTCGAGGGCAGTTGATTTAAGCCTCTCAAACCTGCCTGATGCGCCACCATGGCCAGTGGTCATATTGCAGTCCATAACAAGTATATTGTCGTCGGTTTTCATTTCGCGGAGCTTTGCCACCCACTTCGCGGGTTCCCAGTACTGTACCTGGGAATCCCAGAACCCGGTGGTAACCAGTATGTTGGGATAATCCATTGCCTCTACCTGGTCGTAAGGTGAATAGCTGAGCATATAGTCATAATACTCCTTTTCCCTCGGATCGCCCCACTCGTCCCATTCAAATGTGGTAAGGGGAATTGTCGCATCAAGCATGGTGGTAACAACATCGACGAAAGGAACGGCTGCAACAACACCCCTATAAAGCCCGGGAGCCATGTTGACTATTGCACCCATCAGAAGGCCACCGGCACTGCCACCCATGGCAAACAGATTCTCGGGACTGGTGTAATTCTGAGAAATGAGAAACCTTGCACAGTCGTTGAAATCGGTGAAGGTGTTGATTTTCTTAAGGAGTTTTCCATCTTCATACCACTTCGTACCCATCTCACTTCCTCCCCTGACGTGTGCAATTGCATATACAAATCCCCTGTCGAGGAGACTTATTATATTCGATCTGAAGGAGGCATCAGTGGAGCTTCCGTATGAACCATATGCATAAAGGAGTAGCGGTGCCCTGCCGTTCTTCTCGAATCCCTTTCTGTAAACCAGTGACACCGGAATCATAGTCCCATCGGAAGCACCAGCCCAGAATCTTTCAGACTGGTAATTATTCTTGTCAAAACCTCCAAGCACTTCATCTTCCTTCAAAACACGCTTCTCCCTGGTCTCCATGTTATATTCAATCACCGAATTGGGAGTGGTAAGTGAAGAATAGCTGTAACGGAAAAGGTTGGAAGAAGGATCAAGATTGATGTTGATCCCTGCAGTGTAAGCAGGCTCGCCAAAATCGATATAATGGTCAGTATCTTTATCCAATTGAATTATTCTCAGATTGTTAAGTCCGTTAATCCGTTCGCTCACAACCAGGTGATTATTGAATAGTTCCCAACCCTGCAACAGCACATCAGAACGGTGAGGTATAACATCCTGCCAGTTGCTCATTGCTGTCTTCTCTTCAGGCGTCCTTACCAGTCTGAAGTTCGTGGCACCACCCGAGTTGGTTCTTATATAGAAGAACCCGTTTAAATGGTCGGCCCTGTATTCATGATTCTCCGACCTTGGTTCAAGTAACCTGAATCCTGCTTCGGGTTTAGCTGCATCAATAATCCTTACCTCATTACTCAGTGTCTGACTCGAGCTCAGAAGAATATACTTCCTGCTCTGGGTCCTTGAAACCGATACACTGAAGGTTTCATCCTCTTCGGTATACACAACTTTACTCTGACCGTTGCCACCCAGTTCATAATTCATAACCCTGAAAGACCTTAGTGTCTGAGGGTCGCGGACCACGTAGAAAAGAGTTCGGCTGTCTGCGGCCCAGACGCCATATCCTGCGGTGTTGACAATCTTCTCATCAAGGGTTTGTCCGGTTGCAAGATCCTTAAAGTGAATTGTGTAGAGACGGCGGCTCACGAGGTCGATAGCATAGGCAAGTGTTTTGTTGTCGGGGCTCACACTTACTCCTGAAACCTGGCAATAGGTTTGACCTTCAGCCAGTTGATTAACGTCGAGCAGTAGTTCTTCGGCAGCACCCTCCTCGGCCTTCTTCCTGAAATAGGTAGGGTACTCCCTGCCCTCGGTAAACCTGGTGTAGTAGTAATATCCGTTGTCAAGGTATGGAACCGTGGAATCATCCTTTTTGATACGGCCGGTAAGTTCGCCGAAGAGGGTCTCCCTCAGGTCCTCAGTATGTTTCAATACCGCAGTCTTGTATTCGTTTTCAGAATTGAGGTAATCAAGCACCTTTCTGGTCTGTTCATCAGGTTCCGGTGCGTTCTTCTGTTCATCAGTGAGGCGCATCCAGTAATAATTGTCAACTCTTACATCGCCATGAGCCTCGATACTGTGGGGTATCCTTTCTGCTACCGGAGGCTGTACTGATACCCGGGCACAACCCGATATCAGCAGGGCTGACGTGATTGATAAAAACAGTAAACTCTTTTTCATGGTATATATTTCTGGTGGTTTAGAGTATTAAAAGTAGTAAAAAGTGCGTAATACAGGCCATTTTAAATATTTTTCATTGATAGCTGAATACGTTTACGTTCCCTGTCAACTGCAAGGATTTTTACCTTTACATGCTGCCTTAGTTTAACAACGGCTGAAGGATCGGACACATAGCGGTTGCTGAGATTTGAAATATGAACCAGTCCGTCCTGTTTAACACCGATATCAACAAAAACGCCGAATTTGGTGATGTTTGTTACAATTCCCGGTACGACCTCCCCCTCCTTAAGGTCATCAACCGAATGTATGTCGGCGAACCTGAACTCCTCGATTGCTTTCCTTGGGTCGAGGCCGGGTTTGGCCAGTTCGGCAAGAATATCCCTTAGGGTGGGAAGCCCTATTGTGTCGGTAACATATCTTTCCGGCCTGATTGATTTTCTTGCATTTTCATCTTTCATCAGCCCGTCAACCGAGCAATTAAGGTCGGAGGCCATTTTTTCGACCACCACATAACTTTCGGGATGCACGGCGCTAGTGTCGAGGGGGTTCTCAGCATCCCTGATTCTGAGAAAGCCTGCCGACTGTTCAAAGGCCTTCTCCCCCATTCTCTTCACTTTCCTGAGCTCCATACGGTTTCTGAAAGGTCCGTTTTCCTTTCTGTATTCAACTATATTGGCCGCCAGTTGCGGGCCCAGTCCCGATACATAAGTAAGCAGATGTTTGCTGGCCGTATTGACCTCAACGCCCACGGCATTCACGCAGCTCATAACCACGTCGTCGAGTGACTGCTGCAGTTTCGATTGATTAACATCATGCTGGTACTGTCCTACTCCTATCGATTTCGGATCGATTTTGACAAGTTCGGCAAGCGGATCAATCAGTCTTCTGCCAATGGAAACCGAACCTCTTACGGTTACGTCATAGTCGGGAAACTCCTCCCTTGCCACTTCGGATGCGGAATATACTGATGCGCCCGATTCATCGACCAGGAATACCCTGACTTCCCTGCCGAACTTAATCCATCTGACCAGCTCTTCTGTTTCCCTTCCGGCAGTTCCGTTACCAACAGCAATGGCATCGATTTTATATGATTCAACAAGGTTAACAATTTTCTTTACCGACAGAGCAGTTTGATTCTGAGGCGGGTGCGGAAAGATGGTCTCATTATGCAGCAAGTTACCCTGTTCATCAATGCAGACCACTTTGCAGCCTGTTCTGTACCCCGGGTCAATGGCGAGTACCCTGCTGCGCCCCAGCGGGGAAGCGAGCAGCAGTTGCCGGAGATTCATGGCAAAAACGGAGATTGCCTCTGCATCGGCTGCCTCCTTGGAGCTGTTGCGGAACTCGGTTTCAAGAGATGGGAGCAGCAGTCTTGAGTAACTGTCGGCCACTGACCTTCTTACGAGTTCTGATGACCGGTTACCACCCTTTACAAATATTTTTTCCAGCATTTCCAAAGCATCTGATTCCCTTCGGGGCTCGATCTGAATCTTCAGGCACCCTTCATCCTCACCCCTCCTCATTGCAAGCAGACGGTGAGAAGGGCAGCGCTTGAGTGGTTCACTCCACTCGAAGTAATCCCTGTACTTAATCCCTTCCTCTTCCTTTCCCTTCACCAGCTTTGAGAAAACCACAGCTTCTCTCTCCATAAGCCTCCTGAGGGCATTTCTGGCCTTGTCGCTTTCATTGACAATCTCGGCAATTATGTCGCAGGCACCTGCAATTGCCGCTTCAATATCTGTAACCTTATCATTCAGATATGCTTCGGCTTTTGAGGCGGGATCGCGTTCACTCTGTCCGAGAATCAGCATTGCAAGGGGTTCGAGGCCATTTTCGCGGGCTATCGTTGCACGTGTTCTGCGTTTTGGACGGTACGGGAGATAAATATCCTCAAGTTCGGCCATGGTAGCGGCTTCATTTATCCGCTGCAACAACCCGGGCGTCATCTTTTCCTGTTCCTCAACCGATTTGATGATGGCATCGCGGCGCTTGTCGAGTTCCCTGAGTTTTTCGTACTGATCCTTTATGTTAAGAATTATTACCTCGTCGAGGCTGCCTGTCATCTCCTTACGGTACCTGCTGATAAATGGCACTGTCGACCCGTCGTCAAGAAGCCTGACGGTATTCTCAACCTGCCATTCCTGCAGCCCGAGTTTCCGGGCTATTATAGTGATGTTCTTTTCCATAGAGATCTGCTATACCATATTATTCCACATGCAAAACGAGCCCTTTGAGATATTCGCTTTCAGGATGATAAATATTTACAGGATGGTCGGCAGGCTGCCCCATCTGGTGAAGAATCCTTACCCTGCGTCCGGTGTTTGCAGCTGCGGCGAATACCGATTTCCGGAAATTTTCCCTGCTTACCACCTGGGAGCATGAAAAGGTAAAAATTATTCCTCCGGGCCTTATTGCCTCAATAGCTTTCATATTCAGTCGTTTGTACCCCTGAAGTGCATTGCCTAGTACACTATTATGTTTTGCGAATGCAGGCGGGTCGAGGATCATCATATCATACCTGCCCTGTGTTCCCCCTAGATATTCAAATGCATCGGCTTCGATTGCTTCATGATTAGGGGTATTCCCGTAATTAAGGATGATGTTTTCCCTTGCAAGGGCGGAAGCCGGGGCTGAGCTGTCGACGCTATGGACGAGGGCGGCATTTTTCATAGCATAGACAGAGAATCCCCCGGTATAGCTGAAGAGATTAAGCAGGGTTTTACCGGCCGAGAAGTTTGATGCCAGTTTTCGGTTATCGCGCTGATCGATAAAAAAACCTGTTTTCTGGCCGCCGATGATGTCAATCCTGAACCTGAGGTTATTCTCCTCAATTTCAACCGGGTTATCAGATATGCCCCTAAGGAAAGCGTTTTCATTAACAGGAGATGCAGCACCAGGAAGGGTTGCCATGCTTTTATCATAAACTGAGTGAACCGGGAAGAGACCATTTTCCACGATGGCGTCGGCAATGGTATTGCGGGAACGGTACATTCCTGCCGAGTGGAACTGTGTTACCACGGTGCCGTTGTAGTAATCGGCAATCAAACCGGGCAGTCCGTCGCCCTCGCCATGTATGAGTCTGAACATGCTGGTTCCGGAGGAAGGGTTAAACCCTAGGTTTCGGCGATATTCAACAGCTTTACGGACCATGCCGGCGAAAAAGCCATCATCAACAGGGTTCTTGCCAAAACTGAGAATTCTTATGGCTATTGAGCCAGGCGAGTAATGGCCGGTACCAAGAAGAGTCTCCTTGTTGTCAAAGATTTCCACAAGGTCGCCCTCTGCGGGGTCGCCATATACCTTTTTTATAGCGCCCGAGAAGAGCCAGGGATGATATCTCATCACTGACTGATCCTTCCCTGATTTCAGAACAACCTTCACTAATCCTTCCCTTCTGGCCGGTACCTTTTTCATAATTTCGGTTATGTGTTTTGAACATTGAGGGAACCGTTGGCTTCCAGTTCCCTGTAAATCTGGTGACAGATCCAGGCATCGGTAGCTGCGTATATCAATTGGGCAGGCGTCAGCTTACCGGCTTCCCAGTCGGTTACCTGTTGTTTTTTCGATATTTTGAACCCCAGGAATATTGCGGCCATTTTTTTCAGGCCGATATTCTTCACGCCGATGCGCTGAGCAACTGTCTGAAGATCAACGAACCCCCCGGGGGTGAAATTGTTCCTTGACTGAAGCATTTTGATATCGTCATGTATGGCTATCCCTGCCTTAATGATATGATTACTTGAGAGTATTTCAGAGAGGGCCTGAGGCAGGCCGGTTTTGTTCAGTCTGAGCAGGTAAGCCTTTCTGTCGGTTGCCAGCTGCAAAAGAGCCACGCCATTCTTTCTTCCTTTCCGGAAAACCGGTCTGGTTTCGGTATCAAATCCGAATACTTTGGTTTTGCGGATTTCAGGCAGGACCTTCATGAGATGATCATCGTCCTCAACCAGTACTATTTCACCCTCGAAGTTAGCGTAGCTGTAACTGCCTAGTTCCTCATCGGTAATCTCTTCGGGGTATTTCTTTCTACTCATCTCCATGCCCCTTCTGTCTTGCTGTTCCGCTGTTTTCATCGAGGGAGGCGGCCCCGGTTCCCGAATAAAGAATAGGGTGTATTGCCCTGAGGACACTAAGGAGTTTTCTTCCCCAGAGAGTCTCGAAGGTCATTGAGCACTCCCATATTGCATCGTTCATTACCTCTTCGGTGCCGGTTTGGTACTGCAGGAGGCAGTCCCGTATTTCCTGATACATGTCGGCAAGGTATTCCGATACAGAGCCGGCGGCAGGCTCACCCGGGCCATGCAGTAACTGATCGAAAGACTCTTCGAAAGTATCGGCCTCACCCATTAGCGAGGACACTGCTGAAGCAATGCGGTTATATTCCTCTTCTTTGACGTAGCGCTCGTTTCCCTCTTCGAAATGTGGTTCGAACCGCGGAAGATTGATGGTTTTCAGGTAAAGGAAAGGCAACAGCCGCTGCATCACCTTAAGAAACTCTGAAGGTCTGTAACCGGATGCCCTTGACAGATGCCTGCAAAACTGATCGGCAACGGCTATAAATTCAATTACCTGTGGCGCATATACGCCACTTTTTGGTTCACCCATGGGGTTCATGATTTGAGATGCAAAAATAGCTCAATTATTACTTGTAAACCATAAATTCACTTACTCTTCCATCTGAGTTTGTTGAGAACATCGGTTTCAAGCTTGTTGTGATCGAGGAGCCACCTCACTACCCTGACAACTTTTTCCTGCTGGTAATCAATCGCCTTTACCAGTGACGCATGATCGTGATCTCCTGCTTCCAGCCTTGACTTAATATCTTCCAGTATCAGATCAAACTCATACTTACTGAGCTCAAGCTCGTTCCGTGCCTTGCAGGTATCACACTCACCGCAACGTTCCGTCTCCTCAGAGAAATAGGCGAGAAGCATGGCAGACCTGCACTTCGATTGATTTTCAACATAGTCAAGCATCTTTTCAAGCCTTAGCTGATATTTTTCCTTGACCCTCAGGTAGTTATCAGGAGATATATTAAGCGATTTACGGTCGAGCCGCTCCTCAGTGTATATAACCAGCGGGGTTTTCTTGCCCGGAATGTAGCTTATTATCTGATTGGAGGCCAGTCTTAACAGGTACTGGTAAATGGTGTCGCGCGACACCCCGGTCTTCCTTGAAAGAAACTCCTCGTTTACCGCTACATAATCAGAAAACATACCGGTATAGGAACGTAGCAGGAGTTTAATGAAACTGTCGAACGATATGTTTGCCACCTGAAACTTGTAGAGATCATCTCTCCCGACAATGAAATGGACCCTTGAAGGGTTGTTTATTTCCTCAGTAAACTCAATATATCCTTCCCTCTGGAGTAGAATGAGACTGTTGTAGGTTTCGTTTACCGGAAGCCTGTATTTTGAGACGAACCCGGCCATGTCGAAATCGTAGACATTGTTTTTGCCTGACCCGATCGGAATTTCCAGGTAGTTTCCAAGGGCATCGTAAACATCCTTTATTCTTTCCACTGGGGGAAATCTTAGTCTTACAGAATCGATAAGTCTCCTTTTGTCTTCCTCATTCCATAACATAACTGCATAAGCAGGCTTACCGTCTCTTCCCACCCTGCCGCTTTCCTGAAAATATGACTCAATGCTGTCGGGAATATCCCAGTGTACAACGAAACGGACATCAGGCTTGTCGATACCCATTCCGAAAGCATTTGTTGAAACGATTATCCTTGTATTTCCTGCAGTCCATGCCGATTGCTTTTTCTCCCTCATTTCGGGCGGTAGTCCGGCATGATAGAAATCAGACGGAATACCCTTGCCGAGCAACATCTCGGCTATCTCCCTGGTCTTTTTCCGGTTCCTTACATACACTATCCCGCTTCCCCGGGTTTTCCGCAAGGTATCGGCCAGAAAGTTATCCTTGTCTTCGACCTTTCTGACAATGTATGATATATTGGGCCTTTTGAAACTTGTCCTCAGAACCCTTGATTCCCTGAACCTGAGTTTCTCCATTATGTCCTTAACAACATTATCTGTGGCTGTGGCAGTCAGAGCAAGAACAGGGACCCCGGGCTGAACCATGTCCCTTAGAGTGGCGATTCTGAGGTAAGAGGGTCTGAAATCGTAACCCCATTGTGAAATGCAATGCGCTTCATCAACGGCTATCAGATTCACATTAAGCTTTTGCGCTCTGGCCTGAAAAAGTGAGGTGCCTATCCTCTCGGGAGAAATGTAGAGAAATTTAAAGTCTCCATAGGCACAATTATCAAGTGCAATGTCAATCTCCTCCCCGGTCATTCCTGAGTGAACGGCCTGGGCCTTTATGTCCATGCTCTTCAACCTTATTACCTGATCGCGCATCAGGGCCACCAGAGGAGTCACCACAATACAAAGACCCTCAGTTGCCAGTGCCGGAACCTGAAATGTAACCGACTTTCCGCCGCCTGTGGGCATAAGTGCTAAAGTATCATGCCCCGATGTGACAGAGAGAATTATCTCTTCCTGTAAAGGCCGGAATGAGGCATGCCCCCAGTATCTGGTAAGTATCTGCCTTAGTCTCCCTATTTCAGCCGATGATGACATAACCCCCTCTTTCGTGATACCCGATGTGATCCGAAGTGACGAGGTGAAATATAGTACATTTTGCAAAATTAACCCCACCTTCAGGGCCAGTTTTAACAACCAGTATTTTTTTTGTAATTTGCGGCCCGAATCAATTCTCTTACCAATGTCATTCTTAGACGAAAAGATACTTTATGAAGGACTTACCTTCGATGATGTTCTCCTGATTCCGGGTTACAGTGAAGTGCTCCCCAGGGAAGTAGACCTTAGTTCAAGGTTTACCAGAAACATTATGCTTAATGCTCCGGTAGTGTCGGCAGCTATGGATACTGTAACTGAAGCCGAAATGGCAATCGCAATTGCCCGCGAAGGAGGTATCGGTGTAATTCACAAGAACATGTCGGTTGAAAAGCAGGCTGCACAGGTTAAGATTGTAAAAAGAGCTGAGAATGTGATGATTTACGATCCGGTAACCATTCACGATAACGCCAATGTTGCCGAGGCAATTAGTCTTATGAATGAGTACCATATCGGCGGTATACCGGTTGTCGATGCAAACAGGGTTTTAAGGGGAATTGTTACGAACAGGGATTTAAGATTTGAGAAAAACTACAGCAGGAAGATAAAGGAGGTAATGACTACCAACCTTATTACTACCGATCTTAATACCAATCTCGAAAAGGCAGCAAAGATTCTCCAGAAGCATAAAATTGAAAAACTTCCAATAGTCGATCAGAATGGCGTGTTAATAGGTCTTATCACTTATAAGGACATTACCAAAGCCAACGACAGGCCGAATTCCTGCAAGGATGACAAGGGAAGACTGCGGGTTGCAGCCGCCGTCGGAATAGCCTCTGACACACTGCAGAGGGTCGAGGCTCTTGTGAATGCCCAGGTTGATGCGGTCTCAATCGACACAGCCCACGGTCACACCAGGGGAGTAATAAGCATATTGAAAGAGATCAGAAAAGCCTACCCCGGCCTGCAGATTATTGCCGGAAACATCGGCACAGCGGAAGCAGCAAGGAAACTTGTTGACGAAGGTGCTGATGCCCTTAAGGTTGGGATTGGCCCGGGGTCGATTTGCACAACCAGAATAATTGCAGGGGTGGGAATACCCCAGTTGTCAGCTATATATAACGTTGCTTCAGCTGTCAAAGGTTCAGGGGTTCCCGTTATTGCTGACGGAGGTATAAGATATTCTGGCGATATTGTTAAGGCCCTTGCTGCCGGTGCAGACACCATAATGGCAGGTTCGCTGTTTGCTGGCGTCGAGGAATCTCCCGGGGAAACAATAATCTTCAGCGGCAGGAAATTCAAATCATACAGGGGAATGGGATCCATTGAGGCAATGCAGATGGGTTCAAAGGACAGGTATTTCCAGGATGTTGAGGATGATATAGGGAAACTGGTACCCGAAGGCATCGCAGCCAGGGTACCCTACAAAGGGACTCTTTCTGAGGTTGTCTTTCAGCTGATTGGCGGACTGAGAGCCGGAATGGGTTACTGTGGGGCAAAGAATATTGCCACCCTCCAGAAAACTGCGAAGTTTGTAAAGGTAACAGGCTCAGGTGTAATAGAAAGCCATCCGCACGACGTAACAATAACACGGGAAGCTCCCAATTACAGCAGAAAATCGGTTGAATAGCATTTATCTTAAGACTATGCATGGAAATTCTTCTTTTGCATTGATTACCATTACGTTACTGTTTCTGTTTTCAACGCTGAAGGCACAATCGGATGACAGAGTACTGCTCAGGGTAAATGATACAGGTATCACAGCCGAGGAATTCATCAGACTCTATTCAAAAAACCGGGAAATAGGTGACAGGCCGGACTTCGATGAGTATTTCAACCAGTTCCTGATATTCAGGTTAAAGGTCGAACAGGCAGTTGATGAGGGTTTGGATACCACTCTGGCTTTCAGAAATGAATTTGAGGGGTACAGGAATCAGCTTGCCAGAGATTATCTTATCGATAAGGAAGCCCGGGAAGGAATTCTTTTAAAGGCCTTCGAAAGGCTTCAATATGAAGTTAATGCCTCACATATTCTCATAGCATGCCCCCCGGGTGCCAATCCTGCCGATTCGGCAGCAGCATTCAGCAAAGCAATTGAACTGAGAACCAGAATAACTGAAGGTGAGTCGTTCAGCGAGGTTGCCCGGGCAACCTCAGATGATCCCTCAGCAGCAGTAAACGGTGGTAATCTGGGATGGTTTACAGCCATGCAAATGGTTAGCCAATTTGAAGATGCTGTTTACGATATGAACCCCGGTGATCTGTCCGGAGCGGTCAGAACACCCTATGGTTATCATATCATCAGGCTAAATGGAAAACGGGTATCGTCTGGAAGAATAAGGGTTGCCCATATAATGAAAGCGATGCCTCCAGGGGCTTCCGATCAGGATTGGATTGATGCCGGAGAAACAATTAAAACACTGCTTGGTAAGATAAGGCAGGGAGCCTCTTTCGAAGAGGTGGCCTCAAAGGAGTCTGACCACCGGGAGTCAGCTTCAGGAGGTGGAGAACTGGGGTGGTTTGGAGCCGGGGAAATAGTCTCCGAGTTTTCGGAGGCTGCATTCGCACTTACCAGTACAGGGGATATATCCGGGCCGGTAAGGACCCCATATGGCTGGCACATTATTAAGCTGCTGGAAAGGAAACCACTGGGTAGTTTTGAAGATAACAGAAGTGCTCTTGAATCAAGGTTGTCAGAATCTTACCTCAATACTGCAGCCCGCCGGTCGCTGGTGGAAAAACTCAAAACAGAATATAACTTCGTTCTAAATCAGGGTCTTATAGACGAAGTTGCGAAAATAACAGACTCTGCTATTGTTTCAGGTGGGAAAGAGTTCGTACCCGGGAATCCTGTAAATGTGAAGGTCTTCTTCTTCGATGGTGGCGAAATGACACTGCCGTCACTTAAAACAATGATCGAAAACAATATTGATGCTTTCAACGGTATGAATGCCAGTGCCATCTTAAATCAGATGATCGAAAACAACTATGCTGAAATGCTTATTTCATACGAGGATAGCAGGCTGGAATTCAAGTACCCCGATTTCAGATATCTTGTCAAGGAATTCCATGACGGAATGCTTCTCTTTGAGATTAACTCCAGGGAGGTTTGGAACAAACCGTATACTGACAGCACAGGATTGTTAACCTTTTACCGGGAAACCATGGATGATTATCCCGGGGAACCATCAATCACTGCAAAAATCTACAGTATAAGGGGTAAGGGCACCATTAATACCCTTGAAAAACTGGTGAGGAAATATGGAAACAGCAGGAATGGCGATGCAAAGATCATTGGAAGGTTTTCCTCAGTTAACGATACATCGGTGGTGATTAATGAGGGAAAATGGCACAGGGGTGATGACATTGTACTTGACAGCTACATAGACAAACGGGGTACCTATACCCATGAGTGGAGAGGGATGCCTTCAGTAATTGAAGTTACTAAGGTTCATTCGCCTGAACCAAAACCGTTTGAAGAAATCAGAAATGAAGTTGCTGCTGCCTACCAGACTCACCTTGAAGAAAAATGGATGGAACAATTAAAGAAGAGATACACCGTTTGGGTAAATGAGAGACTTCTTGATGAACTTAAGGCAAAACTGAATGGCAAAAACTAGTCTGGCTGGCTTAATTCTGGTGGTTCTTATTGCAGGTACCTCGTGCGGGGATTTCAAATCCCAGCCACAGCGAATAGCAGTTGCAAGAGCCGGTGATAAAGTATTGTACTACGATCAGATTCCGGGGCTGGTGCAACCGGGTATGTCAGAGGCCGATAGTATCGCTGTTATCCAGAATTATATAAACAAATGGGCGAAAAGAGAGATAATGAAGCTTAAGGCTATAGAGAACGTGACAACTGAATTCAGGAATGAGGTTGAAACGCAACTCGACGAGATCAGAACAAATCTTCTTATTCATAGCTATCAGCAACAGATGATAAGCCAGAAACTCGATACCATAATCAGTGAGACAGAGATTGAAAACTATTATGCTTCAAGTTCATCTACTTTTGTGCTCAGCAATAACATTATAAAGGCTCTATTCATTAAAGTCCCGTCAGGAGTTCCAAACTCTGACAGGGTATCGTATCTTCTGCGGTCTGATGATCCGACCAGCCTTGCCCAACTGGAATTGTGGTGCTACCAGTTTGCAGATAAATTCGATGATTTTGGTGAGGAATGGATACCCTTTTCTATTTTGATTTCGGAATTGCCAGGAGTGGTAGAGAATCAGGAAGAGTTCCTGAGGCGGAATGTGTTCTACGAAACAGGTGATTCACTTTTCAATTACTATGTGAGAATACGTGATTATAAACTCAGGGGTACGATTGCTCCCTACGATTATGCAAGAACAAACATCCTGTCTATAATACTGAACAATAGAAAGATGGATTTCCTTCAGGATCTTGAGAACGGGATTTTCACCGAAGCTATACGAACCGATATTTATAAATTATATCAATAGGTATGACCAGATACATAACCATTTTCACAGCCTCACTGCTGAGTCTCTCGATAAACCTGAACCTAAACGGTCAAAAACTGGTAGAGTCAGTGGCTGCCGTTGTCGGCAATGAACTGATACTGCTGTCACAAATTGAAGAGACAGTGCTGCAACTCCGTGCAGGCGGTTCCAGGGTACCTGTCGATCAACTCAGATGCAATGTATTTGAAGAACTGGTGGAACAGAAACTCTTCATTGATCAGGCCAGGCTTGACAGCATTATTGTAACCCCATCGTCGGTTGAGGGAGAATTGAACATGCGACTGAATACTTTCATCGCAAATGCCGGGTCGGAAGAGGTGCTCGAAAGCTACTGGAATAAATCTATTTTCGAAATCAAATCAGATCTGAGGGAAATGCTTATTGACTCCAGAATGGTAGGGGAAGTGCAGGCCACAATCACTCAGGGAATATCAGTTACTCCTACCGATGTGAAACGGTACTATAATTCTCTTCCTCCCGACAGCATACCGCTGGTTCCGGCTATGGTTGAACTGAGCATAGTTCAGATTGATCCTCCTGCAAATGAAGAGAATAAGCTAATAGCACGCCAGAGAATTCTTGAACTTAGAAGTGAAATACTAGGAGGTAAAAGCTTTGAAGTGATGGCCAGACTCTATTCTGAAGATGAAGGGTCGGCTATCAATGGTGGTGAAGTTGGTTTCCAGACCAGGGCAACCCTTGCCAAAGAGTATGCCGAAGTAGCATTCAGTCTAAAGAATAACACGGTATCAAGGGTGGTGGAGACAGAGTTCGGCTTCCATATAATCCAGCTGATTGATCGGAAAGGCGACATGGTTAACACCAGACATATTCTCATAAAACCCAAATTAAGCGTTGAAGACATCTTTAAGGCTACTTCTACTCTTGACTCAATTGCAGGTCTTATAAGAGTTGACAGTATAAATTTTGAGACAACCGCCAGGCTTATTTCAACCCATAAGGAGAGCCGCGTTAACGGCGGTAAGATGGTCAGTGGCGATCGTGATCAGATAACCCCGATTTTTGCCCTGGAGGAACTTGACAAGGATATGTTCCAGATTGTCAGAAATCTTAAGGTAGGTGAGGTCTCTGATGCATTCAGAACAGTCGATGAGGCTAATAAAACAGTATTCAGAATTGTCAGACTCGACAAGGAGATTCCTGCTCACCGGGCAACTATTGGCGATGACTATGAACTGCTTATGAGCTACGCGCTGGCGAAAAAGCAGTTAATGAAATACCAGGAATGGGTTGAAAAAAAGTTTGAAGTTACGTACATCAGGGTGAGCGATGAATTCAAAAAATGTGAATTCACCTATAGCAAATGGTTAAAGTAATTCAATACTCTTCCAAATTCTATCCATATCGATTGTATCATCTGATTGCAGCAGTCTGTCTTTTTATTGTCTCTCTTCTCGAACCCGTAATCGCCCAGGAGCGCAACCCCTCAGCTGAAAAAAGGAAAATTGAGATTCTGTCATTCGGCAGGATGGGACGTGATGCCGGCATTGATCCCGATCTGATAATCTTCCGTAACAATGTAAAGATCAGGCACAACGATGCTATAATGTACTGTGACAGTGCCTACCATAACGACAAGAGAAACCAGGTAACTGCCTTTGGTAATATCAGGATTGAACAGGGAGACACACTGACACTCACAGGCGATTATCTATTCTACGATGGTAACACTGAAAAAGCATTCGTTAGAGGAAATGTGCAACTCATTGATAAAGAGACTGTCTTAGAAACTGATGTTATCAACTACGATGTAAGTAACAGGGTGGCTTACTACAACAATCAGGGTAAGATAATTAATGGAGACGATGAACTGATAAGCAGAAAAGGGGTCTACTACACCAACGAAAAGATGTTTCATTTCAGCGAGAGCATCATGATCACAGGCCCTGACTATGTGATAACTGCTGATACCATGAACTACAATACGGAAACGGAAGTTGTTCTGTTTACCGGACCAACAGAAATTAACGGAGACAGTATCAGGATATTTGCAAACAGGGGCTGGTATGACACAAAGAACAAAATATCACGGATATGGTCGGAAGCACAGGTTGATAATTATCAGCAGCAGATTGAAGGAGATACTCTCTATTATGAAGAAACAAATGGCTATGGACTGGCTGTGGGAAACACTATGATTACCGACACCGCAAATAATTCGGTGGTGAAAGGTCAGCTCGCCGTCTATTTCAAAAAACCTGAGCAGTTTACCGTCACCAGCGAAGCAGTCTATATAATGTATGGTGAAAGCGATACAGTGTACATGCATGCCGACACCCTGAAAGCAATAACAATACTAAACGAAGCTGATACATCACTCAACTACAGACTGGTAAGGGCATGGTACAACAACAGAATCTACAGCCATGATTTCCAGTCCAGGGCCGACAGCCTCTCCTACTCTTTCAGCGATTCAACTATCAGGATGTACGGCGACCCGGTAATATGGTCGGAAGAAAACCAGCTTACAGCCGATTCGATTGTGATGTTTACCAGAAACCAGCAAACGGACAGAATGGAACTTTATAACGGCGCATTTGTCGTAAGCCAGGTCGATTCGATGAGGTTTAACCAGATAAAAGGCAGAAATCTGACCGGCTTCTTCACCGACAACAAACTGACCAGGGTTATTGTAGAGGGAAACGGCGAGTCGGTCTATTTTCTCATTGAGGATGAAGAACTCGTGGGAGTCAACTATTCAAAAAGTTCAAATATCGAAATAGTTGTTGACGATGGGAAGATAACAGAAGTGACTGAATTCGGTAACCCCGATGGTGTGCTCGACCCTCCCCTGCTGAAGAACCCCTCGGAAATGAGACTGCAGGGCTTCAAATGGCTTAAAGCGATTCGCCCGGTTGACAGGTTCGATATATTCCGTAAAGATTAAAAAAGCCCTTTGCAGAAGGGCTGTATAATATTTCAATACTCGTCCTCATTGAAAAAGAAGTCATCCTTGCTTGGATAATCAGGCCAGATATCTTCAATGCTCTCATAGATATCACCCTCATCTTCAATCTCCTGAAGGTTCTCAATAACTTCCATCGGGGCACCTGACCTGATAGCAAAGTCTATCAACTCATCCTTGGTAGCGGGCCATGGAGCATCCTCAAGTTTGGATGCCAATTCAAGTGTCCAGTACATAATAAATAAATTACCTCTTCTGAATAATACCTATTCTAAAAAGGTGCAAATATAAAATTATTTCTATAATTCAAAAGAATTGTAGTTTAAAAGGCAAACAAACTTACAATATCTACTTAACATCCTCATTACCTGATTTATAAAGAATATACCGCGAGAGCACAAACAGGAAATCAGATGTGCGGTTTAGAAGCTTTGTAACAATGGGAGGTACTGGTTCGGTGTGAGAAAGTCTGACCACTGCCCGCTCAGATCTCCTGCACACGCAACGTGCAATGTGACAGTATGATGCAACACTGTTTCCGCCGGGCAGCACAAATGAACTAAGGGATGGCAAAGTGGCCTCCATCTGATCGATGATCTCTTCAAGCTTCTGGATGCTCTGATCTTCCGGCAAGATCTCCCGTACCGGTGGGTTTTCGCTGTCAGTGGCCAGAGTTGCAGCTGCGCACATCAGTTGTCCCTGAAGATAGAGCAGATGATCCTGGAATTCATCAATATGTATGCTGTCCCTTATCAGTCCCAGCCATGATATCAGCTCATCAACAGTACCATATGACTCAATACGCAGATCATATTTGGGAAGCCTGCGACCGCCCATAAGTGATGTGGTTCCGTCATCACCCTTTCTTGTATATATCTTCATATAACGTCAGAATTCTCAGTGTGCAACCTGCAACCTTTTTTCATTTGGAGCGTCAGACGATATCTCACCATCCATCAGCCTTATTATCCTGTGGGCATGCCTTGCGATATCCTCTTCGTGCGTTACTACAATAACAGTGTTCCCCAATGCATGAATTTCATCAAGAAGTACCATAATATCTGCCGAGGTTTTGCTGTCGAGGTTACCGGTAGGTTCATCGGCCAGTAGAATTGACGGTTTGTTTATCAGAGCCCTGGCAATGGCAACTCGTTGCCTCTGGCCACCAGAGAGTTCGTTTGGTTTATGCGTCATTCGGTCGGCAAGGCCAACCTGATCAAGGGTCTTCTTCGCCATCACTTCCCTCTCGGCTTTCGGGATTCCTGCATATATAAGCGGCAGCATTACATTCTCAAGCGCAGTATACCGCGGGAGGAGATTAAAAGTCTGGAATATGAAGCCAATCTCCTTATTGCGTATCTCGGCAAGCTGGTCATCCTCCATTTTGCTTACATCGGTGCCGTTCAGGATATAAGAACCTTTTGTTGGAGTATCGAGACATCCGATAATATTCATAAGAGTTGACTTGCCTGAGCCTGATGGCCCCATTATAGCCACATACTCATTTCTGTCAATATCGACGGTTACCGCCCGAAGGGCCCTTACCACTACGGTACCTATCTGATAATTCTTTACTATCTCGCTGAGCTCAATAACCTTACCCATACCTCTGTTATATTATTTAGAAATGACGAAAATAACTCAATAAATTCAACAATTCTCAGTTGCCCTGATTAATTAATGTTAATTGTAGGTTAATGACTTCTCTTTTGGTTCAATTCCGTGCAAAGTCAGCTCCTTCTGCTATATGGTCAGTTTTAAAGACAAGTACGTTAAGACTATTATTCCTCTTAATTTGTTAATTAATCAAAAACACTGTAGTCAGTTGACTCACCTCATCAAGCCTTATCATCAACCTGAAAAAACTAGGTGAGATGCCCAAAAATAACTACTTTCGGGCATCCTAATCTGTTACCCGCATAGATGCAGAAAGCTGGAGTTCTTGATACGGAAATAACCTATCTACAGGGAGTTGGGCCGCGACGTGCCGAACTGCTCAGGAAAGAACTCGGAATCTCAACCTTCCGTGATTTACTGCATTATTATCCATACAAGTATGTCGACAGGTCGAGATTCTACAAGGTATCCGAGATTGAATCGGAAATGCCGGTTGTTCAGATCAGGGGAACCATTGACGACTACCTTTATGAGGGACATACAAGCGCCAAACGTCTCACTGCCACATTGTATGATGATACCGGATCAATAAAGCTCGTCTGGTTCAAGGGTACTAAATGGATTCCGGGCTCATTTCCGGCAGGAAAAGTTTATGTGGTTTTTGGGAAACCTAATGTATTTGGCGGAACCTTCAATATAATCCACCCTGAAATCGAAAGTATCGAAAAGATAGCTGTAAGAAAAAGCTCATCACTGCAGGCTCAATACAGCCTCACTGAAGCACTCAGGAATCACTTTATCACTTCAAAGGTCATCAGCAGGCTTGCAGGCAACATCCTTGCAGAACTTAAGGGTAAAATACCTGAAACATTGCCGCCTCAAATGACAGAGAAATACAGGCTTATGGAGATCACCAAAGCCATTAACACGATTCACTTCCCCGATACCATCAAAGAGATTGAACAGGCCAGGTACAGGCTCAAGTATGAGGAGTTATTCTATATGCAGCTCGGCCTTATAAGGAAGAAGTCTCTCAGAAACAAAAAAGTAAAGGGGATTGTATTCTCCCGGGTTGGCGAGAACCTTAATACATTCTACGGCAAATACCTGCCATTCTCACTTACCGAGGCTCAGAAGAAAGTGATCAGGGAAATCAGAAGAGACATGGGATCCGGCCACCAAATGAACAGGCTTCTGCAGGGAGACGTTGGTAGTGGCAAAACAATAGTAGCACTCATGTGCATGCTGATTGCTGCCGACAACGGTTATCAGTCCTGCCTGATGGCACCTACCGAAATACTCGCCAATCAGCACTTTAACTCTATCAGCACCTATCTTGGTGAGATGAACCTTACGGCAAGACTTCTTACCGGTTCAACCAAAAAGAAGGAGCGCAATGACATTGACTCTAAACTGAAGGAGGGAACCCTCGACATACTTGTTGGAACACACGCACTTATTGAGGATAATGTAGTTTTCCAAAGGCTGGGTTTTGTTGTAATTGATGAACAGCACCGATTCGGAGTCGCCCAGAGAAGCAAACTGTGGAATAAAAGCGAGATTGCACCTCATGTCCTTGTTATGACAGCCACTCCCATCCCGCGAACGCTTGCGATGACTCTTTACGGAGACCTCGATGTATCGGTTATCAATCAGTTGCCTCCGGGAAGAAAACCTATCAAAACAATGCACTTCTTTGATTCATCGCGCAATGTCGTGTACGGCTTCCTGAAAAAACAGATTCGCGAAGGCAGGCAGGTTTATATAGTTTATCCTCTCATCAAAGAATCGGAAAAAATGGACTATAAGGCGCTGGAAGAAGGGCTGGAGATGATTGAAGACCTATTCCCTGCACCACAATACGCTATAAGTGTTGTTCACGGTAAAATGCCTGTAAAAAACAAGGAAAGATCAATGGAGTTGTTTAAGAAGGGGATTACCCACATTATGGTGGCTACAACTGTCATTGAGGTAGGTGTTGACATCCCCAATGCATCTGTAATGGTCATAGAAAGTGCTGAAAGATTTGGTCTTTCCCAGCTCCACCAGCTGAGGGGCAGGGTTGGAAGAGGAGCTGATCAATCATATTGCATACTTATGAGCGATAATAAAATATCCGGAGAGGCCGCAGAACGCATAGAAATCATGGTCAGTACAAATGACGGCTTCGAGATTTCAGAAGCTGACCTCAGGATCCGGGGCCCGGGTGACATAGAGGGAACACAACAGAGCGGAATACCATTCCACCTAAAGATCGCTGATCTGGGAAAAGACGGTGCCCTGATTGAATACGTCAGACAAATTGCAGGCCGGATTATCGATTCTGATCCCGACCTGTTGGCACCTGAAAATTCCCTGCTTGCCACACAGCTTGAAGAAATGAAATCAGATCAAATAATTTGGGGTAAAATAAGTTGATTATCTGTTCGTTACAATCTTATTTAAATTCATAATAAATAACAACAGCAGGGGTAAAAACTGATAAAGGTCCGATATTCATTAGGGGCATAATTGTAATTTTGCGTTCTGTAAAACCTAACCATTCGATGAATCCCCAAACCGAGATCGAACACACCGGAGTCGTCTGCGATACCACAGGAGGAAAGATCAGGGTAAAAATAACCCCTCACTCCTCATGTGCATCGTGTAGTGCCGCAGGACTCTGCTCAGCCTCCGAAAGTCCCGATAAATTCTTCGAACTGCGAACCGACCAAACTTTCCAGCAAGGCCAGCAGGTGAAGGTTGTAACCTCTCTTTCAAATGGTTTCCTGGCTCTGGCAATGGGGTATGTACTTCCACTCGTGATACTTGTTGTGGTGCTCATCTGCATGCTCTCAGCCGGATTCAGTGAGTTGATCTCAGGTACAGGATCAGTTACTGCAGTTGCGCTTTACTACCTGGCTATTTACCTGATGCGTGATAAGATTGCAAGAAAAATAGAATTTACCTTAAAACCGGCTTAATAAATATGAATTCTGTAATTATTTATACAGTCGTTTCGCTCAGTTCACTTGGTGCACTTTCTGCGGTGATATTATATGTAGTCGCCCGTAAATTCAAGGTGTATGAAGATCCAAGAATAGATGAAGTGCAGGAGATTCTGCCAGGTGCCAACTGTGGTGGATGCGGGTTTGCAGGCTGCCGGAACTTTGCCGAGGCTCTAGTCAGGGCCGATTCGTTTGAGGGACTCAACTGCCCGGTAGGCGGTGCTTCACTGATGGGCGATGTGGCTAAACTGCTTGGAAAGACCGCTGTAGCTGCTGATCCGCTGGTTGCAGTTGTCAGATGCAACGGCACTCCCGTTTACAGGCCTAAAACAAGCATCTACGACGGTGCCAAAACCTGCATTATTGCACATTCACTTTATGGTGGCGAAACCGGATGCAGCTACGGTTGCCTTGGTTACGGCGACTGTGTTAATGCCTGCCTGTTCGGTGCAATGTACATGGATCCTGTAACTGAATTGCCCGTAATCATTGACGACAAGTGTGTAGCCTGCGGTGCCTGTGTTAAAGCTTGTCCGAAGGTGATAATTGAATTGAGGAAAAAAGCAAAAAAAGACAGAAAAATATTCGTTTCCTGCGTAAACTGCGACAAGGGAGGCCCTGCCCGTAAGGCCTGCAATGTTGCCTGCATAGGGTGCAGTAAGTGCTTCCAGGTATGTGAATATGATGCAATAACAATGGCAAACAACCTTGCCTTTATCAACTCGGTGAAGTGTGTCCTATGCAGGAAGTGTGTTGAGGTTTGTCCGACAAATGCGATTCATGAAATAAACTTCCCTCCCAGAAAGGAAAAGACCGACACAGCCGTATCAGGCAATGAGAAGAAAGAATAGTTACATTAACCTTTAAACTTACAGAAGGTGCTAAAGACATTTCCAACAGGGGGTATTCACCCGTCCGAGAATAAGTTGAGTGCAGGTGTTCCGATAATTGATCTGCCATTACCGGCACAGGTAATAATACCGATATCGCAGCATATCGGTGCCCCGGCAACCCCTGTTGTTGAAAAGGGAATGCCAGTGAAAGCCGGCCAGCTGATTGCCTCATCAAAAGGATACGTCTCGGCCAACATACACTCGTCAGTATCGGGAAAAATCAACAAGATTGACCAGATTCTCGATTCTTCAGGATACAAGCAAACCTCGATTGTGATTGATGTGGCAGGTGACGAATGGATTGAAGGCGTTGACAAATCAGGAATACTAAAAAGGGATATAACGGATTCAGGAGAGGTTATTGTTAGAAAGTGCCTCGGGGCAGGTATAGTTGGCCTTGGAGGTGCTACCTTTCCCACACATGTGAAACTCTCGCTGCCACCCGGGAAAAAATGTGATGTCTTAATTATCAACGGGGTTGAATGCGAACCATACCTCACCTCCGATCATCTCCTTATGGTTGAAAAAAGTGACGAGATAATGGTTGGCATATCTCTTCTAATGAAAGCACTTGGTGTCGGAATGGCAGTGATTGGTATCGAAAGCAACAAACCCGACGCTATCAACCTGCTGACTGAGAAATCGAAACAATATAAAGGAATAAGTGTAAACCCTCTCAAGGTCAAGTATCCGCAGGGCGGAGAGAAACAGCTTATTAAAGCTCTGATCAACAGGGAGGTCCCTTCAGGAGGCCTGCCTGTTGACGTGGGTACGGTGGTTCACAATGTTGGAACAGCTTTCGCTGTTTATGAAGCTGTTCAGAAGAACAAACCCCTTGTGGAACGGATTGTAACCATTACGGGAAAGTCTTTGACTAAACCCGGAAACTACAGGGTCAGGATAGGAACGCCGGTCACCCACCTTATTGAGGCAGCCGGAGGTATGCCTGATGATACCGGCAAGATTGTTAACGGCGGCCCGATGATGGGAAAGGCTTTGAACTCACCCGATGTTCCTGTTGTGAAGGGAACATCAGGTATTATTGTTTTCCCAAAAAGTGAATCCACCCGTCCAAAAGCTGGCCCCTGTATCAGGTGCTCGAAGTGCATCTCAGCATGTGCAATGGGTCTGGAACCGTATCTTCTGATGGTTCTTGGTGAAAAATCGATGTACGACAAAGCAGAAAAGGAAAGAGTTACCGATTGCATGGAGTGCGGATCGTGCAGCTATGTCTGCCCGGCAGGAAGGCCCCTGCTCGACTACATCAGACTGGGTAAGTCGAGAGTCAACAAAATGATACGTGAACGAAAAGCAAAATAAATGTAACTGAATACCAATGGGTAATAATCTTACAGTATCGCTGTCTCCGCATGATCATGGAAGTGAAACGACCAGGAAGCTAATGCTGGGGGTGCTTATTGCGCTGATCCCTGCATTTCTGGTTACGGTATGGTATTTCGGATATGCTGCCATAATGGTAACAGCCATTGCCGTCCTGTCATGTGTCGGGTTCGAATACCTGATGCAGAAGTATCTTTTAAAATCAGAAACGCGGATTAATGATCTTTCAGCAGTAGTCACAGGTGTACTACTGGCATTTTGTCTTCCGGTTAACATTCCTCCCGGGTTAATCGTTATCGGATCGCTTGTGGCAATAGGCGTTGGCAAGATAAGCTTCGGTGGAATCGGGAATAATCCATTCAATCCGGCACTGGTAGGACGTGTCTTCCTCTTCCTTTCATTCCCGGTACAGATGACCTCCTGGCCTGTACCAAAAGGATTCCTGACAGGATACCTCGATGCAGTAACCGGTCCTACTCCTCTAAGTGTACTGAATGAAAGTTACGATAAAGTGCCGGTTACTGATGTGATGGAGAAAATACCCTCTCATATTGAACTTCTGATAGGAAACATGGGTGGCTCGCTTGGGGAGATCTCGGCACTGGCTTTGTTTATCGGATTTATCTATCTGCTGTGGAAAAAGATAATCACCTGGCATATCCCTGTTTCAATTATTGCGACAATTCTGATCTTCACGGGTCTGCTCTGGGCAATTAATCCGTCCAACCATGCTGATCCCCTGTACCACATACTAAGTGGTGGTGTTATGCTCGGAGCAGTTTATATGGCTACTGATTATGTTACCTCTCCCATGTCGAAACGGGGCATGATTATCTACGGGCTAGGAATCGGCATCCTTACTGTCATAATAAGACGGTGGGCTGCATATCCCGAAGGAGTTCAGTTCGCCATTCTGATCATGAATGCCGTTACACCGCTGCTCAATATGTATATAAAACCAAAACGTTTCGGAGAGGAGGTGAAGAATGGCTAAGAAGGAATCGACAATTGGCAACATGCTGATTGCCCTTACTGTAATAACACTTGTGGCATCGGCTTCACTTGGAGCTGTTTATAATGTCACCAAAGGGCCGATCGAGGCTGCCATGCTGGCCAAAAAGAACAACGCTATCAGGGAGGTTATCCCTGATTTCAACAATCAGCCTTCCGATGAGGTCTTCAAGGTAGCTGTCGATGGCGACACCCTCTATTTCTATCCGGGGAAAAAAAATGGAGAGCTTGTAGGTACCGCTGTTGAAACATTTACCAGGTCGGGGTTTTCGGGAGAGATAAGAATTATGGTGGGGCTACTTCCGGACGGGACGATTAACGATGTAACTGTTCTTAAACACGCAGAGACACCGGGACTGGGTGATAAAATGGAGAAGAAAAAGTCAGACTGGAGCCTGCAGTTTAAGGGTAAAAACCCTGCTGAATTCAGACTCGCGGTAAAAAAGGACGGTGGTGACGTTGATGCAATTACAGCTACTACAATTAGTTCAAGAGCATTCTGCGAAGCCGTCTCAAGAGCCTATTTAAACTACATGAAATCATCACCGAAAAACTAATTCCTGTTATGGAATCTGGAAAAATGAACCAACTGAAGAACTTCACCAAAGGATTTATCAGGGAAAACCCTGTTTTTGCCCTGTTCCTTGGCCTATGCCCCACACTTGGCGTATCGACCTCTGCAATAAATGGAATGGGGATGGGCCTGGCTACCACATTCGTACTGGTTATGTCAAATATTGTAATATCTCTGGTAAAAGGCTTCATTCCGGCAAACGTAAGGATCCCTTCATTCATAGTAATCATCGCATCTTTCGTTACAATAGTGCAGCTTCTTATGCAGGCATACCTTCCCTCCCTGTTTGATGCACTGGGGTTATTCATTCCCCTGATTGTTGTAAACTGCATCGTACTTGGCAGAGCCGAAGCATTTGCGTCAAAGAATAATCTCTATTCTTCCGTTATTGATGGGTTTGGAATGGGACTGGGCTTTACATTTGCCCTCATGCTGCTGGGTGCAATAAGGGAATTGCTTGGCTCAGGTGCAATTTTCGGTTATAGGTTTATTCAGGGCGACGGCATTCTGATATTCATACTGTCACCGGGGGCATTCCTGGCTCTCGGGTATCTTATTATGCTGTCGCGCAAGGTCAATAAATAACAGAATAATATCATGGAATACGTTCTCTTAATCATATCGGCAGTTTTTGTCAACAATATTGTTCTCAGTAAATTCCTGGGAATATGCCCTTTTATTGGTGTCTCCGGCAAAGTGGAAACATCACTCGGAATGGCAGGAGCCGTGGCATTTGTTCTGACAATTGCAACCCTGGTTACTTACATTATCCAGTCATATATTCTTGAGCCACTTGGCATAACATACATGCAGACTATTACTTTCATCCTTGTCATAGCAGCGTTGGTTCAGCTGGTTGAGATAATTCTTAAGAAGGCCAGCCCGGCACTTTATCAGGCTTTGGGAATCTTCCTTCCGCTTATCACAACTAACTGTGCGGTTCTGGGTGTTGCAATTCTTGCAGTTCAAAACGACTATAATCTGATCAAAAGCATTGTATTTGCAATTGCAAATTCAATCGGATTCGGACTGGCTTTGATAATATTTGCAGGGCTGCGTGAGCAGTTTGAGCTGGCCGATATCCCGGCCCCGATGAAAGGCGTGCCGATTGCCTTTATCGTGGCAGGATTACTAGCTATGGCTTTTATGGGATTTGCCGGGATAGCCTGAAAACGGGCTGCAATAGTGGAAAGAAAATTTACTTTTTTAGTACCAGTATTTCAATACATGATTGCAGGTGATAGTTGCGGATTATTACAGGATACTTGGTGTCAAAGAAGGTTGCTCGGTTAATGATCTTAAAAGGGCTTACAGAATAAAGGCAAGGCAATATCACCCTGACATTAACCATCATCCCGGAGCTGTGAATCTATTCATTGCGGTCACAGAAGCATACGAGTTCCTTCTCGGAAAGCTAACAGAGAAAAGGAGTGAAGAAACCGGTCCTTATGTTTATGGCAGGGATTGGAATAGTGACCAGAGAGAGCGGGCAAGGGCAAGAGCAGCGCATTACAGCAGGATGAAATTTGAAAGTTTTACCCACACCGAAACCTACCGTACAACAAGAATTTTTGACGGTACAACAATAATATACGGCCTTCTGATCTCACTGCTGATAATAGGACTGGATATCTACAGCTATACCTTACTTAAATCACGGGCAACAACAGAGGAAGACGAGCCTTCCCTTGTTTTCATGCTACTTATCCTGACACTGGGGATAGGCTTCTTTGCATTTGCCTATATGAATCTTTTATCGTTTATACACAGCTCCAAAAAAAGAAAACAGGATGAGACAAAAAATAAGAAATCCGTTTGATGCGTCACAAAACTGTTGTTTTGGTTGTGGTCCTGAAAATAAAATTGGTTTAAGGCTATGTTTTGAGGAGACTCAGACAGGTGTACTCGCTACGTGGAATCCTGACAGGAACTACCAGGGCTACACGAATGTACTGCACGGCGGAATAATAGCCACTCTGCTTGATGAAGTGTCAGCATGGGCCATTCATGTTAAACTGAACACGGCAGGTGTAACTTCAAAGCTTACTGTAAGATATCTGAGCCCGGTGCACCTGTCAAAAGGAGCAGTAACCGCATTGGCAGAATTAGACAGAAAGGATGAAAGAACTGCCTTCTTCAAATGCACCCTTCTCGATGGCGAATCGAAAGTATGTGCTGAAGGGGAAACCGAATTCTTCCTCTTTCCTGAGGAAGTAGCCAGACGCAGGTTCATGTATCCGGGACGTGATGCATTCAGATTCTGACAAATTTGTAACTTTATGTGAAACAGACTGACATGAAAGCAGCTTTGGGAATCCTTTTAACACTCCTTGTAACAGCTACTGCCCCGGAGAAAAAGATGGTTGAAGTAAATAAACCGGATATGATACCTAATCAGGAACCTATATTCTCATTTGGCATTCTGGCAGATGTTCAGTACTGCGACTGTGAATCATTTAACACAAGGTTTTACAGAAACTCCCTGACAAAACTCGGGGAAGCCCTCAGATCATTCAGTGATCAGAAGGTTGATTTCATCATAAACCTGGGCGATTTGATTGACCGTGAGTACGAATCGTTTGAAAAGGTTCTTCAAATGATCTCGGCCTCCGGAATACCTGCCCACCATTGTCTTGGTAATCACGACTTCTCGGTTCACCCGCGTGATTCACGAAAAGTTGTGCAGGTTACCGGAACAAAGACCGGTTATTACTCATTCGCATATGAAGGATTCCGATTCATTATGCTCAATGGTAACGAAATCGCAGTTTATTCACCTTCTCATTCAGGCAAAAAGGAAGCAGAAAGGCTGCTAAACGAACTATCTGAAGCGGGTGAACCAAATGCATATGACTGGAACGGCGGAATAGGCGCGGAACAACTCGTTTGGCTCGGCAAGGAGTTAGACAGGGCAGTATCAAATAACGAAAAGGTGTTTCTGATGTGCCATTTCCCTGTATTCCCGCAGGGAACACATAATCTCTTTAACAGCAGCAGTGTGCTGACCATTCTTGCAAAGTACGATAACATAATCTCCTGGTTCAACGGACATAATCACGATGGTGGCTATGGCAATTACAAAATGATCCATTTCGTAACTTTCAGGGGAATGGTCGAATCGTCAGCAACAAACAGCTTTGCTGTTGTGGATGTATATGGCAATAAACTATGGATTAAGGGTTCGGGACGGGAAAAGAGTCAGATACTGGCCTATTAACCAGGCAACCATTGTCACATTCTGACCTTTATGAAACTGAAATCCACCTCAAGCACCGACTCAATGTACTCTCCCCTCGCCAGGATATCTTCGTCACCATCCTCATAATACCAGTTGACTTTGAGCCGGCCATTTCTGAATGCCACAGCAGAGGTTCTCTGGATCAGACTGATAATAAATTTTGCCGTGGCGCTGTTAAAATACTCGAGGTTTATATCGATGCATGTAAGAAGTGCCGGGGTTTTGACATATTCATCAATCCACTCCAGAACCGGCTCATAGAATTCGGCAGCATTCTCAAGGATTGACCGTCCCTTGAGACGAATAATCCCACCAGGATCAAGAATTACCTCCGGTGAGTTTTTTGTCTGCTCCTTTCGGTATAGTTGCATTTAAACCTGTTGTCAATTTAAATTCAATCGGAATTCACTGACTAAATTCCATATCTGGCAACCGGCACAGCATCAAGAGCAGTGAATTCACTGCGAATATATTTATAAAATCCTGTAATTGCAATCATGGCAGCATTATCGGTTGTAAACCGGAATTCCGGAATAAAAATCTCCCAGTTCCCCAAATTAGCCGCCTGCTCAAGTTTAGCACGAAGCCCCGAATTGGCTGAAACTCCTCCGGCAACTGCAACTCTCTTTATTCCGGTTACTGACACTGCCTTTACCAGCTTCTCAGTCAGAATTGATACTATTGTCTCCTGGAGGGATGCGGCCAGATCACTTTTGTTATTCTCAATAAAACCGGGGTCAGTCAACAATCTTTCTCTTATAAAATAGAGAAAGTTTGTCTTCAGTCCGCTGAAGCTGAAGTCGAGCCCCTGCATAACAGGCTTACTGAACCTGAATGCATTGCTCCGGCCATCCTTTGCCAACTTATCAATCACCGGACCACCCGGATAAGGCAACCCCATTATTTTGGCACATTTGTCAAATGCCTCACCTGCAGCATCATCGATGGTCTGTCCGATCAATTCCATCTTCAGGTAGTCCCTTACAATCACAAGCTGCGTATGGCCGCCTGATACAAGAAGACAGAGAAAAGGAAACTCAGGATAACTCCCCTCCCTGGAAATATCCTTAATGAAATGTACCAGTATATGAGCCTGAAGGTGATTTACCTCAATTACCGGAATACTCGCCGATAGTGACAATCCCTTTGCAAACGAAACCCCAACCAGAAGAGACCCAAGTAACCCTGGTCCTCTGGTAAACGCAACCGCATCAATATCAGTAACGGTGATCCCTGCTTCCCGTAATGCCTGGTCGACAACAGGCACTATATTGGCCTGATGTGCACGCGAGGCCAGCTCAGGAACAACACCCCCGTACTTACGGTGAATATTCTGGTTGGCGATAAGGTTTGACAGAAGATAGCCATCGCGCACCACTGCAGCAGAAGTGTCATCGCACGATGATTCTATCCCCAGAATTGTTACTGGCATACTCTTTGTTTTATGATCGAATTTAGGTTATTTTGAACACCAATATATAAGGGTATCTGATGGCCGAAAGTATAAAAAAAAGATACAGGATTATCATAATAACTGGTTTGATCTTTCTGGCCATACCTGTAACAGGTATGTTGCTTATCAGGTTATCATCTGTCCAAACCTATATTATTCAGAAGATTACATCGAGAATTGGCAGCAGTAAGGGTATATCAATCTCCATCGGAAGTATCCATCTCTCTTTCATTAAAAGCGTTAGCATCACCGATCTTCTGGTTCTCGACAATAACAACGACACACTCATTTATACCAGCTCCCTCAAGTCAGGGATAAGAAATATATCACGATCGGACAAGTCAGTTCATCTTGGCAGGGTGACAGTCATGAATCCTGTTTTTAAAGTTATAACCGATTCAACCGGAAGCAATAGCCTTAACAGTATCCTTCAGGCGCTGGCAAAGGATACAATTAAGAACCAAACCGGGAAACCTGTTATCAGAATAAACCAGATTGATATCACCGGCGGCAGATTTATTCTGCAAAACAATGCCGACTCCTCCATACGTAGTGGCTACGGCATTGATTTTTCCAATATGGCGGTTAACGACATTAACGCCGTTATTGAGGATTTTTCAATTCAGGACGATACAACATCGATGTCGTTTTACAGGGCCTCATTCACCGAAATATCAGGTTTCAGTGTCAACAGGTTCTCGTCACGACTAATTGTTACACCCGGCCTGATTCAATTCGAAGAGGCTGATATTCATACCTATGCAAGCCTGGTAAACTCAAACTTCATTTCTCTGTCATACGATTACCCAGGCGCTTTCCGCAACTTCGGCAATGATGTGCGAATGAAACTCACCTTCGGGGATTCGTTTGTTGACTTCGGTGATCTGTCTTACTTCATCCGGACCTCAATTCCCGATCCGGGACCAGTGGCCTTTTCCGGGACTGTAACCGGAACACTCTCTGAACTAAGAGGAAGGAACATCAAACTGTCGGCTGCAGATATAACAAGCCTTAATTGCGATTTCGACTTTTCCGGCCTCCCCGATATTGAGAACACCTATATATTTCTCGATGTAAGCAATCTTACCACCAGACTTACTGAACTGGTATCACTGAAGCTGGCAGATGCAGACATAATTCCTGAGAACCTTGACAGAGAGGCAGGCAGAATGACCTTCAGGGGAACCTTCTCGGGCTTCACAACCGATTTCGTAACATATGGCAGGCTGTTCACTTCAGCAGGAACCTTTTCAACTGACATATCTTTCCGCCCATCAGGGAGAAATCTTTTCAGATACCAGGGTCTATTGCAGGGAAATGCGATTGAGGCCGGAAAGCTTTCTGGAAATCCGGAATTGCTTGGAAGAGTAAACTTCCATCTGAATGTGGATGGAGTCTCCCGCTCATTCAGAGATTTTGACGCGATTCTTGAAGGCCAGATCGACAGTGCAGATTTTATGGGATATGTCTATCGCGACATCCGTCTTAATGGGAATTTTACGGAAAAAACATGGGATGGGTCCATTTCCATGAATGATGAAAATCTGGAATTCGACTTTCTTGGAATGCTCGATTTTCAGAAGGATGTTCCTGAATTCGACTTTTCACTTAATATTCCCAAGGCAAACCTCTTCAATCTTAATATCAGTAAAACTGATGAAACTTCATCAGTCAACATGCTTGTAACTGCAAACTTTACCGGTAACAGCATTGATAACGCTTCGGGTGAAATGAGGCTGCTCAACTCAACGGTTGAGAGGAAAGGCAGAAAACTTGAAATCTTCAATGCTGCCCTGAACATCTCAAATGAAGAAAACTCAGGGTCGATGAATTTCACCTCCGACTTCCTCTCCGCAAATCTTCAGGGTGAATACAGTTTCAGTACGCTTCCTAATTCTGTAAGGCATACTCTTTCAGCTCTGTTTCCATCACTTTTTAAAGCACCCGGTAATGTAAGCTCTAAAACCGGACAGAACGGTAATAACAAATTCACACTTCAGGCTTCACTGAATGAAACTGACAAGCTTAACGAATTCTTCGAAACCGGACTTGATATTGCTGAAGGCAGTGAAATTTTGATTGCCTACGATAACGGTAAAAAGGTATCTGTTGAGGCAAGATCAGGACATATCATTCTTCAAAACAACCACCTTACAGATGTAGCTCTCGAAGGGAATATAACAGACTCATTATCAGCCATCAGTATCTCCTCGGAAAGCCTGAATCTGGCCGGCAGAATAGCCCTTGCAGGATTCTCGGTTGACATGAGCAGCAGGCCCGATTCAATCATAACAATAATCGCCTGGGATGACAGGCAAAAGATACTCAACAAAGGCTCTTTGGGAATGCTGTCTGTCTTCTCCAGACCGGATAGTCTGGTGACAACCGCAATTTCTGTTGAACCCTCCGGATTATGGGTAAGAAATGATAAATGGAGTATTAACCCTGCTGTAATCAGGCTCTCAAAAGAAAGAATCATTGTGGATGAACTTCTTATCAGCAGTGAAAATGACTACTACCGGATTTCAGGTATTATGTCAGCCAAAGATACTGACTCACTGAAACTTGAATTCGCCGGCATCGATCTGGGCTTCCTTAACCAGATGTGGGAAAGTGGCTCAGGAAGCAGGGAAGGCCAGCTCCACCTGGCACTCGGCGGTATAATGTCGGGGAAGATTATCCTCACCGGCCTGATGGGCGATTTCATGCTCGAAACCGACAAGGTAATTGTTGAAGGTTTCAGAATGATCGACCATGAATATGGTAATATTTACCTCAACTCAGTGTGGGATAACCCCGGGAAAATTGCCAGAATAGAGCTTTACAATGAGCTTGAGGGAACCAGGGCCATCAATATCGGCGGATACTATGACCCTCAGATTAAGGAACTGAACCTGGAGGCACAGGCGCAGGATCTCCCGGTTGATATCCTGAATCCAGTCCTCTCTTCTTTCGCGTCAGGAATAAAAGGATATGCATCCGGAAAAATCAGGCTTAAGGGCAAACCAAAGGAACCTGTTCTTACCGGATCGCTCTTTGTCAGGGACGGAGCAATGAGGGTGGATTACCTCCAAACACAGTATACATTCAATGACAGTATCCGATTCGACAAAACGGGCATTCTTTTCAGCAATATAAATGTCCTTGACGACAGGGGTAACACAATAAGGTTAAATGGTCTCGTAAAACACACCTATTTCAATGATTTCGGGTTCGATATTACCTTCAACCCTGTTCAGGCCAAACTATTGGATACCAGACAAAAAGACAATGACATTTTCTATGGAACCGCTTTTGCAACAGGAGTGATCGCAATCCGCGGATCAGAAGGTAACATAGCATTCGATATATCGGCTAAAACTGACAGAAATACCAGATTCTATGTGCCATTCAGCAATACCCTCAGCATTGGCGACTACTCATTTGTAACATTCACAAGCTCCGACCTCCCTGTCGGAAAGACTGACACAGGCCCTGTCGCTGCCACTCAGACAACTGAAGGTTCACTTTCACTCAATTTCGACCTTGACGTTACTCCTGATGCAGAAGTTCAGCTGGTTCTTGACGCAAAAGCAGGTGACGTAATGAGGGGAAGAGGCTCGGGAAAACTGAATATGAACCTCACACCGAAGGGAACCTTTACAATGTCGGGCGATTACATAATCAGCAGTGGCGACTACCTCTTCACACTCGGTAATATCGTCAACAAAAGGTTCAATGTTGATGAAGGCAGCAGACTTTCGTGGAACGGTGATGTAAGTGATGCCGATATTGACATCAGGGCACGCTACAGACTGGAAACCTCACTTTACGACCTGTTGCATGACGAAAGGTTCAAGGACCGGATACCAGTTGAATGTCTTCTTCATATGACCGGCAAATTGCTTAATCCTGTCGTATCATTCGACATAAACCTGCCGACGGCCGATGAACAGACCCGCAGCTATGTCAGGAATGCCATAAATACCGAGGAGGAGATGATAAGGCAATTTGTCTACCTCCTGGCTGTTTCAAGGTTTTATTCCGACCCTGCCTTCAAGGGAGGCAGCAGTGTCACTCCTACTACCGAGGCCGGCATGTCAGCCATCGGCAATACAATGGAGATGTTATCGAACCAGATAACAAACTGGCTGTCACAGATCAGCAACGATTTTGATGTGGGTTTTGTATACCGGCCCGGAAATGAAATAAGCCCCCAGGAAGTTGAACTTGCACTCTCAACCCAGATACTGAATGACAGAGTTGCCATTAACGGCAATTTCGATGTGGGTGCAAATCAGGCAACATCAACGGCAACAACCGTTACAGGAGTTTTTGATGTTGAAGTTACAATAACTGAGAAACTTAAGTTTAAATTTTTCAACAGATCGAATGACAACCTTTTGTACGAAACATCACCTTACACCCAGGGAATAGGAATTTTCTTCCGTCACGAATTCGACAGCTTCAGGAATCTCTTCCGCAGGAGGAATGCTGATGCAATGAAGAAAGAGGATGAACCGGTTCCCGTCGACAGCAATACCGGTTACCCGGCAATAAGGAAATAACTGCATCAGACCGCGATGTCGATTACTGACCCCATTTATCAACAGGGTGACAATACCGGCACCTATCTGACGTTTTATGTGTAACTTTGCGCTTGAATCTGAAAAAACACTATTTATGACCCTTCTCAGTACGATGTTTCAGGAAGCTGGCGGCAGCATGCAAGAGCCTCAGGAGATCAGTATTTCCTTTATTGACCTTGCCATTAAGGGCGGCTGGGTCATGATCCCCATTTTGCTGCTTTCATTCATAGCCATCTATATTTTTGTCGAAAGATACTACGTAATTACCCGTGCAGGAAAAGAGGATATGAATTTCATGAACCGTATTAAGGACTACATATATGATGGCAAAATCGATGCCGCCATGGCATTGTGCAGATCCACCGAGAGCCCGGCGGCCAGAATGATCGAGAAAGGCATCAACAGGCTGGGAAGACCACTGAATGATGTCAATACCGCTATCGAGAATGTGGGCAAACTGGAAATCTACAAGCTTGAGAAAGGGCTTCCGGTACTTGCAACCGTAGCCGGTGCTGCTCCGATGATAGGATTTCTTGGTACCGTTATTGGAATGATAAAGGCATTCTACGATATGGCAAATGCAGGTAACAATATTGATGTTTCACTGCTCAGCGATGGCATCTATACGGCACTGGTAACAACAGTTGCCGGTTTGATAGTGGGAATCGTTGCCTACTTTGCCTATAACTCCCTTGTGGTAAAGGTTGAGAAGGTAATTTTCAAACTTGAAGCCACATCAACTGAGTTCATGGACATTCTTAACGAACCGGCGAAATAAGGAGGAGCATGCCCATTAAACAGAGAAATAAGGTAAGTGCCAGCTTCAGCCTGGCAGGTATGTCAGACATCGTCTTTCTGCTGCTGATATTCTTCATGATAACATCAACACTTATTCACCCCACAGCACTTAAGCTGATGTTGCCACGAAGCAGCCAGCAAACCTCAGCCAAACCAATGACAACCGTCTCAATCACCTCCGACCTGATGTTTTATGTCGAAACCCAACAGGTAGAGCTTGAAAACCTTGAAGCGGTGCTGCGTCAGAAGGTTGGTTCCGCCGAGGACACCTATATTTCACTCCATAGTGACGAATCGGTACCGTGGAAATATATTGTGGAAGTTCTCAAAATAGCCAACAGGAACAAATATAAGGTAATTGGAGCCACACGACCTGAATAGCAACAGATTGTACGAATTTCCCACAGAAAGGGGGAAAGGGGTATTTGGTGCAGTATTAATACACATACTCCTTATTACAATTTTGGCTATTGCCGGTTTAACTGCTACTCAGCCTCAAACTGAAGAGGGTCTGCTGGTGAATTTCGGGATTGATGACTCCGGCTCCGGAATAGTTGAACCTTCCATGTCTTCATCTCAGGAAGGGTCTCCCCAGCCGCAGTCTTCCGCCACGGCTGCTTCCCCGGTTCAGGAGAAGCAGATAGATACCCAGGAACATGACGAGGAGGCTCCTGAAGTTAAAAAAGTAGTCCAGCCAACCGATCCCGAAGCTGAAAGAAAAAAACAGGAAGCAATTGAGGCTGAGAAGAAAAGGCTGGCTGACCTGGAAACTCAAAGAAAAATTAAGGAACAGGAGGAGGCTGAGAAGAAGCGAATGGAAGAGGAAGCCCGAAAGACTCGGGAAGCTCTTGACCGGACAAAGAATGCTCTATCAGCAGGAAAGAATACAGCAACTACCTCAACCGGCGAAGGAGTAAAAACCGGTGCCGGCAATCAGGGGGTCACTACCGGATCGGTCGATTCGAATATAAGGGGTGCAGGATCCGGGCTGGGAACCGGTGGCGTATCGGCCGATCTTGCAGGCAGATCAGCAAAGGATCTCCCCCTCCCCAAATATGATTACCAGGGCGAGGGAATTGTTGTTGTGGAGGTAACTGTTGACCGAACCGGAAAGGTCACTTCAGCCAATCCCGGGGTGAAGGGGTCGACAACCCTCGATGAGTATCTTCTGAAGGTGGCAAAGGAAGCTGCCATGCTGGCAAGCTTTGATGAAAAGCCCGATGCACAGGTGCTGCAGAGAGGCACCATTACCTACCACTTTATTCTGAAATAGGTTTCAGCCCGGAGACCCGGCATGAAGCCATCAGGAACCAATGGCCCTGAATCCTTTTACTATCAGATCAATAACCCCGGTCAGCTCTAAAGACGAGATGAATACCACCACAAGCAATACTATCCTTACGAATTTCGGGCCCCAGCTTACTGCTACCCTCGATCCGATATAGGCCCCAACGGCATTGCCTGAAGCCAGGATCAGACCGGTTTTATAGTCGATCTCGCCTGCAATTGCAAAAACAATAACAGCAAATATTGTAAACACAAATACTATAAAGACCTTAAGCGCATTAGCCCGTACAAGATTTGTTCCTGCTCCGTAAACCAGCCCGGCAATCAGGAAAAAGCCCACACCGGCCTGAATAAACCCACCGTAAACACCTATCAGAAAAAAAACAATAATAACCCATAACCGTGGCTGCCGGGTTAATTCACGGGAGTGTTCTGCTATCCACTTTTCCGGCTTATAAAGAATCATAAAGAACATGAACAGTAAAAGGGCACCAATAATGATTCTCATAATCTCCTCATTGAAGTTGGCAGCTATACCCGCACCCAGGATTGACCCCAAAACCGAGGGCACTACAAACCACACACTCTCCCTGAACCTGAATGTCTTCTGATGCCTGAAACTTGCCGAACTGACTGCACTCTGCACCAAAACACCTATTCTGTTCGTGGCATTTGCTACAGTGGGAGGCAATCCGATAAACATCAGCAAAGGCAGCGTGAGCAATGAGCCGCTACCGGCAAGGGTATTCACAAAACCGGCAATAATTCCTGCCAGAACAAGAATCAGATAGATATACCATTCCATTGGCTGAAAAGATGATTTAACGGGAGAGAACCTCTTTGATGGCTTTACCGAGGTTCTCTATCAGATTGTTATCCTTGATTACATAGTCGTCAATGCCCTTACGGGCCAGTTCAAAAACAACCTCTCCCTTGTCCTGTCCCGAAAGCATTATTACAGGAAGGCCGGGCATTCTTTCCCTGATTACCCCGAGAACCTCCATACCATTCATCACCTTGCTTCCGCCTTTGTGGAAGAGGTAATCAAGAATTATGAGGTCAGGCTTCTGGCTGAGCGCTTTAATGCACTCTTCACCATAGTCAAACGCTGCAACCCGGTATCCTTCAGGTGTAAACCTCTTTTCAACCAGTGTTGTAATGAACGGGTCGTCATCAACCACAAATATCAGTTTGGTGCCTGCCATCTCACTTGTCGTTTGTTACCTCAAACCAAGATAAAGATAGTTAAAAAATGAAGACGCCCGGTTATACCCCAAATACAGAACGAATTATTTTGTGGCAAACAGCGGGAAATCATTCATCATTGCCTTAACATTCAGGCCTGTTGAAGATATGACCGACTCATTGTCAATATCGGAGATTATATCATCAATGAAGCCAACAATAGCATCCATATCCTTTTCTTTCAGTCCGCGGGTGGTTATTGCCGGAGTACCCACCCTCAAGCCTGAGGTAAGAAAAGGCGACCTTGTATCAAACGGGACCATGTTCTTGTTAACTGTGATGTGAGCCCTTACAAGAGTGTTCTCAACTTTTTTTCCCGAAATATCAGGGAACTTGGTACGAAGGTCAATCAGCATCAGGTGATTATCGGTTCCGCCTGAAATAACTTTATAACCCCTTCCCATAAATGATGCGGCCATTTCAACGGCATTCTTCTTCACCTGGGCCTGGTATTCCCTGAATGACTTATCGAGCGCTTCACCGAAGGCAACGGCCTTGGCTGCAATCACATGCTCAAGCGGGCCTCCCTGGATACCGGGGAAGACGGCCGAATTAATCAGTGACGACATCATTCTGATCTCACCCTTGTTTGTGGTAATGCCCCACGGGTTCTGGAAGTCCTTTCCGATCAGTATAATACCGCCGCGCGGCCCCCTGAGTGTCTTGTGGGTTGTTGAAGTCACTATATGTGCGTATGTCAACGGATTATCGAGCAAACCGGCAGCTATCAGCCCGGCAGGATGGGCCATGTCTACCATCAGCAGGGCGCCAACCTTGTCAGCTATGTTTCGCATTCTTGCGTAATCCCATTCACGGCTGTATGCCGAGGCTCCGCCGACAATTACCTTAGGATTCTCGCGCCGGGCGATCTCCTCCATCATATCATAATCAACCAGGCCTGTATCCTCCTTAACCCCATAAGCCACAGGCCTGTAGAGAATCCCCGACGAGTTAACAGGAGAACCATGTGAAAGGTGACCTCCATGCGACAGGTCAAGCCCCATAAACGTATCACCGGGCTTCATAACGGCAAGAAAAACCGCCATATTGGCCTGTGCGCCTGAATGAGGCTGCACGTTAGCATATTCTGCACCGTAAAGTTGCTTTAGCCTGTCAATGGCAATCTGCTCCGACTGATCAACCACCTCACATCCTCCATAATACCTTGCGCCGGGATATCCCTCAGCATATTTGTTGGTCATTACCGATCCCATTGCTTCGAGTACCTGTTCGCTGACGAAATTTTCAGATGCTATAAGTTCGATGCCGTTCATCTGCCTCTCTCTCTCAAGGGCTATCAGATCGAATATTGCCTTGTCTCTTTTCATTTTTTATTTCGGTTTTAATTGTTTACATTGAAGTAATATGATGGGCAAATATAAAAAAAAGTATGTGAGGTATTATTCCTCGGAGAATTGCATCAGGAGTTCACGGTAAGCTGTGAATATCCTTGACTTTGAAATGAATCCGACATACAGTCCGTTATCAAGGACCGGAAGATTCCATGCTCCGGTCTGGTTAAAGACCTCCATAACTACGTTCATCTTCTCGCGGACATCAATATAAGACGGCGGGATTGTCATTAGTTCCGACACCAGTACACTGTTGTATTTTTCAGTCTCGAACATTATACCACGCACATCATCAAGAAGAACAACTCCCTCAAGCACATTGTTTTCGTCAACGACAGGAAACAGGTTCCGCTTCGAAGCTGAAACAGCCCTTACAAGATGGCCAAGGGTGTCATTCGATCTTACGGTTATAAGGTCCTTCTCAATCTCTCTGGTCCAATCCATCAATGTAAGAACGGCCTGATCCTTGTCGTGGGTAATAAGTTCGCCTGCCCTGGCGAGCTGCTTATGGTAGATTGAGTGCCTTTCAAACCTCTTTATGGTAATATATGAGAATGTGGAGACAAATATCAGCGGAATAAGAAGGCCATATCCGCCTGTAATTTCTGCAATCAGAAATATGGCTGTAAGCGGTGCATGCATTATGCCGGCCATGGTTCCCGCCATACCTGTGAGGACAAAACTGCTTTCAGGAAGTGACAATCCGAGTAGGTTGTTGATAAGGGTTGCCAGAAAAAAACCGGCCACTCCCCCTGCGAAAAGCGATGGTGCAAATATTCCTCCAACCCCGCCGGCTCCATTTGTCGAACTTGTTGCAATCACTTTCAATACTATAAGTGATGCAAGGAAAGCAAGAAGAAAAACCAGGTTGCCGGCCACACCGGCAAACAGGCTGCTTTCAAACAATGCATCGCTGTTGCCGTTGAGCAGATTCATAATCGTCTCATAGCCTTCACCATACAATGGCGGGAACAGAAAGATAAGCACGCTCAGCACCGATCCTGCCGTCAGAATTCTGTAAAGAGGCTTTTTTATCTTCTGGTATAGCCGCTCAACCACAATGGTAACCCTGCTGAAATAAGCCGAAACGAGTCCGGTAAAAACGCCGAGAAGAGCGTACCATGGCAGGTTGCCGAGACTGAACGACTCTCTTACGGCAAAGTTGAACAGCACCTGGTCACCCATAAGGAAATACCCTACAGTAGCTGCGGTTACCGAAGAAATAAGAAGAGGAACAATAGACGATATGGTAAGATCGAGCATCAGTATCTCAAGTGTAAAAATGATGCCGGCAATCGGAGCCTTGAATATTCCGGATACTGCACCTGCGGCACCACACCCCAGTAAAAGTGTAAGCTGCTTGTAGTTCAGTCCGAACAACCTGGCTATATTCGAACCTATTGAAGCTCCGGTAAGAACAATCGGGGCTTCTGCCCCTACCGACCCTCCGAAACCAATGGTTATTGTACTTGCAACCAGTGAAGACCAGCTGTTATGCGATTTAATAACCGACTTACCCTTGCTGATAGCCCTGAGTATCCTGCTAACACCATGGCTGATCTCATCTTTCACTATGTATCTTACAAACAACACGGTTAATACTATCCCAATCATCGGGTAGGCAAGGTAGAGGTAACTCTCAGTATCCTCTACAAAACCTTCGGTAAGAAGAAGATGCGTAAAATGAATGGTATTCTTCAGAATTACCGCAGCCAGTGCGCTTAGAAGCCCTACTACAAGACTCAGAAAATAGATGAGTCTTTTCTGCTCAGGGAAAAGCATCTTCCTGAACGAATCGGGTTTAAGAAAATATCTTATCCTTTCCAAAATCTTCATCCGAATGATCCCATTACAGTTCCCGGCAACCGGAGATGCAAATATAAAACAAAACTTCGGTGTCGCCCTTTTTAAGTAAGTTTGCATACCAAATAACAAACCTCCCGGCATCACCCAGGCATGAAAATAGATGTCACGAAATACAGGCTCGAAAACGGCCTCAGGGTGCTGGTGCACACCGACACCTCAACCCCGATGGCCGTCGTAAACCTGCTGTATAATGTGGGTTCAAAGGACGAAAACCCATCAATGACGGGCTTCGCTCATCTGTTCGAACATCTTATGTTTGGTGGAACCAGGGCCGTTCCGAACTTCGACAGCGCCCTGCAGCTTGCAGGTGGTGAAAGCAATGCTTTTACAAATTGTGACTTTACCAATTTCTATATCACTATTCCTGTAGCCAACATCGAAACCGCTCTCTGGCTTGAATCTGACAGGATGAAAGGACCCGATCTTTCAGAAAAAAGCCTGAGAGTACAGAAAATGGTGGTGGCGGAGGAGTACAGGCAAAGGTACCTTAACCAGCCCTACGGTGATGCAATGCTGCACCTTCGGCCCCTCGTCTATAAGGTACATCCATACCGCTGGGCTACCATCGGCAGCGATATACTGCACATAGAGAAAGCCAGCCCCAAAACCGTATACGAGTTCTTTAAGACACACTACCGGCCCGCCAATGCTATCCTTACCATAGCAGGCAATATCAACCCTGAAAAGGCATTCAAACTCGCAAGAAAATGGTTCAACGACATTGCACCGGGAAAGAGCGTCAATTCCAGAAATCTCCCGGCTGAACCTGTAAGGCAGGCAGGTGCAACCCTTGATCTGTTCCGCAATGTGCCTGCCAATGCACTCTACAGGGCATGGATAGTGAACCCCCGCGCCAGTAATGGGTTTCACACATTCGACATGATAACCGACATACTGGCAGGCGGTGAATCGGGAAGACTGTACGCATCGCTGGTAAGGGAAAAACGCCTTTTCACCGAAATAAACGCTTTTGTCACCGGTGAAATCGAACCCGGAATGGTTATTGTCAACGGCCGGCTGGCACCAGGTGTCAGCAAGGAAACGGCGGTGGAGGAGATTGACAGGGAGATGGCCAGGCTCGCCGCCGGCCAGATAACCGCAAGGGAACTGCAGAAAGTCAGAAACCGGTATGCGTCATCTTTCCATATGGCAAACACGGGAGTTCTCCAGAAGGCAATTGCCCTGTCGCATCATGAACTGATAGATGATGCTTCATCAATAAACCGCATGGTCGGGCTCTACAACAACATCACTATTGAAATGATATCAGACGCAGTCAAAGAGAGGCTTAATCCCGCAATGGCTTCAACACTCTGGTATAATAAAACCGACCAAAACGATGCGACTGAATAATCTGACATCAAAACCACGGGTCAGGCTGCCCCATATACCCGTTCTCACCGAACCCGATGTAATTCATCTTAAAAATGGAATCCCGGTTTTTCTTTTCCCATCAGGTAACACCGGGATAGTAAGACTTGAGTTAACATTCAGGGCAGGCACCCTGACTGAGACCCAGCCTTTGCAGGCCAGATTTACCAACATAATGTTGCCGGGCGGAACCTCTGCCATGACAGCCCGGGAAATTGATGAGGCATTCGACTTCCTGGGTTCCTTCCCAAATTACAGTGTCGATCGCGACAGGGCATCGGTACAACTATACGTGCTGCCCGAATCATTCAATGAGGCAATAACACTGCTCCGAATGGTAATATCCGATCCCGTATTCCCACCCGAAGAGCTTGAAATGCACAGGGAAACCCGGCTTCAGACCTACCTTATTAACCGACAAAGGGTTAGCTTCATATCACTGGACTATTTCTTTGAATTGCTCTTCGGATCAGATCACCCCTACGGGCGAAGAGTAATACCTGAGCATTTCGGGACGATCGGCAGGGAAAGCCTCATCGGGTTTCACAGACTATGCTACCTTAAAGGAATAGAAAGAATAACCCTGTCGGGCAATTTCGACGAATCATCCATAAAAATTGTGGTCAGTCAGTTCGAAGAGTTCCCCCCTGTTGCAGCTCAAACCAGACCACCTCAGCCTTTTCCTGCCGCTGAACAAAAAAACAAACTGTTCATTGAAAAGCAAGGGGCACTGCAAAGCTCTGTTAGAATAGGCAGAAGGATAGTTGGAATGGGGCATACCGACTTCACAGGGCTGAAAGTGACTGATACCATTCTTGGCGGGTATTTCGGTTCCAGACTAATGGCCAACCTGAGAGAGGATAAAGGTTACACCTATGGAATCGGATCGTCTCTGTTTAACCTGAATCTTACCGGAGTTCAGATGATCGCGACTGAAGTTGGCGCCGGCGTAACTGAAAACGCTTTGAGGGAGATTTATCGCGAAATGAGTAATCTGGGGGCGGTCAGGGTGCAACCATCCGAACTTCGGCTCGTAAGGAACAGTATGCTGGGAGACCTTGCCAGGCAGTTCGACGGTCCTTTTGCATCAACCGACAGTTATCTGGGGGCTCTTGAAGCGGGATTGTCAATGAGCTATTTCAGACTTCTTGAGGAAACAATCAAATCAATTACTGCAAACGAAATAAAGAGACTTGCTGAAACGTATTACAATGAGAATGATTTCACAGAAGTTGTTGCAGGAAGTATGAGATGACCAGAATCGTATTATCAATACTATTAACACTGTTTACAAAGTGGATTATTGCATCCCCTCCTAACAGCATTTTACCACCCCTTCCTCCGGTTCTGAAGAATGTTACTGTTGACAATTCAGCCTCTGCCGTAATTGTTAACTGGTTACCCAGCCCTTCTCCCGGTGTGGCAGGTTATGTGGTTTACAGGTTCAGGAACAATGAGGGGTATGCTATTGACACAATCCGCAATCCTGCAGCCACTTCATTTACTGACTTTGAAAGCGGTGCCCTGGTATTTAGTGAAGCCTATGTGGTTGCTGCAATTGACAATGAAGACAATATCAGCCCTCTATCCAATTCCCTGAGTACCATTTTTCTCTCCGCCACTCTTGACACCTGCAATAACCTGATAAAATTCGACTGGACCGGTTTCAATCCGCAGGTATCTCCGGTGTCGGAATATGAGATACTGGGTTCCGATGAGGGCGGTGACTTCGTAATGGTAGTTTCGGCAGGCAGCCAGTCTCTCTCATCGGAATGGCATGATTTTAAAACGGGCGCTTCGTACAGGTTTATTGTACGTGCCAGGATGGATGATAATTCCTCATCTGAATCAAATATGGTATTCCTGGATACTGATATCCCACGGCCACCCGACTGGATTATTACCGCAGGTATCCATCCGGCTGATCATAACCGGCTTAACCTAAGTGTTATCTTCGACAATCAATCTGAAATCACCATATTCAGGATAAGTAGAAAAGAGCTTCCCGACGGCGAATTTCTGACAGCAGGCATAGTTAATTCAGGTGAAGGCTATTTCAGTTTCACCGACAACTCATCTGACCCGGCAAAAAGATACCTCTACATTGTTGATGCCCTTAACAGCTGCGGAAACCCTGCCTTATCCTCTTCTCCAGCATCAAATATTGTACTTGAGGGCTCTGTCTCAGGTTATCTTATTAACCTTAAATGGAATCATTTTACCGGTTGGGATGAAGAGGTAACCGGCTATGATATCCGTTACAGGAAAGGAAGTGTTTACGAAACCATCAGATCATTGCCGGGCATCGATACAGCCTATATCCTCGATTACAGTACCATTATGTATGAGGTTAACGAGGCCGAGACATGTTTCAGAATAGTGCCTTACGGCGAATTCAGCGGCAATCCTGAATACGCTGTCTGGTCGAACGACTTTTGTATGGCAACACCCTCACAACTGTTTATACCTAATGCCTTTACCCCCGATGGGAACGGAGTTAACGACACATTCGGTGCTGTAATTCCTTATACACCACAGTCATTTGGCTTCAGGATATCTGACCGGACCGGCCGGCTGCTTTTTGTATCCGACAGACATGAGAAATGGTGGGACGGGACTTTCAGGGGAGAGAAACTGCCTCCCGATGTCTACCTGTGGCATCTGATTGTCAGAACCCCATCGGGTGACACAATTGAGAAAAGGGGAACCGTACTGCTTTTCTATAACAATTGAGTGCAGTAATTAACAATCTGTATTATCAGCTCGAATAATATGGTATTACTGAGCTATATTTGTATTCTGTCAGAAGACAGTGTTAACCGGCACAAATATGGTCATTAAGAATGTTTTTGACGAAGAAGATAAACGCAGGATAGAGGAGGAATATCAGCTTCTTCTGAATAATCTTTATCGTTGCGACAAGCCGGGTGACAGGGAGATGATAGATAAGGCATACAGGGTTGCCAATGAGGCGCACTGGAACATGCGGAGAAAATCGGGGGAACCATATATAATACATCCCATAGCTGTTGCCAGAATAGTAAACCAGGAGATCGGGCTTGGTGCCAAATCAATTACGGCTGCACTGCTGCATGATGTTGTCGAAGATACAGAGGCAACAATCGACGACATTAAAAAAGAATTCGGGCCACAAATTGCAACCCTGATTGACGGGCTTACTAAAATATCAGGTACATACAATAAGGAAAACTCTTCACTGCAGGCCGAAAACTTCAGAAGAATGCTGATAACAATCAGCGACGACATCCGGGTGATCATTATTAAGATAGCCGACCGTCTCCATAACATGAGAACCCTCGACTCGATGCCCGAACACAAGAAGATGAAGATAGCCGGCGAAACAATTTACCTTTACGCTCCGCTTGCACACAGACTTGGACTCTATGCGATTAAAACCGAACTCGAGGATCTGAGTCTTAAATACAGGCATCCCCGTATTTACGAAGAAATAGCCCGTAAGATTAAACACGGGGAAAAGAAGAACCTGGCCCTGATAAACAAGTTTGCCTTCCCCATAATTGAAAAACTCACAGAAGCAGCCTACACATATGATATAAACGGCAGGCCCAAGTCAATCTACTCCATCTGGAAAAAGATGCAGGCAAAAAACGTGCCTTTCGAGGAGATTTACGATATCCTTGCCGTAAGGATAATATTTGAGCCTCTGCCCGGAATACCCGAAAAAACCCAGTGCTGGAATATTTACTCAATAATAACTGACTACTATCCATCCAAGCCCGACAGACTCCGTGACTGGGTTAACAGGCCAAAACCCAACGGCTATGAAGCATTGCACCTGACGGTTATGGGCCCTGAAGGTAAATGGGTTGAGGTACAGATCAGAAGCAGACGCATGGATGAGATTGCAGAGAGAGGGTATGCTGCTCACTGGAGGTATAAGGGAGAGAATGCCAGGGAAAACGAACTCGACAAGTGGATTAAAAAGATCCGCGTAATGCTGGAAAACCCGCTCGAAGACCCCATTGAGTTTATCGATGAGTTCAAAATGAATCTCTTCTCCACCGAGATAATGGTCTTTACACCTAAGGGATACCTGGTTAACATGCCCAAAGGGGCAACCGCGCTTGATTTCGCCTATGAAATCCACACTGAAGTAGGGAACAAGGCCATAGGGGCAAAGATCAACTATAAGCTTCAACCTCTCAATACCCACCTGCAAAGTGGCGACCAGGTAGAGATTATAACATCCGATATTGCAAAACCACAGAAGGAATGGTTGTCGTTCGTGACAACCGCAAAGGCCAGAACTGCAATATCTGATTCCATTAAGGCAGAAACAAAGGACAGGTTACAGATAGGCAAGGAACTCCTTGAACAGAAACTTGCTGAGCTGGGCATTCAGCCCGGGTCAGGCGTCTTCAAGAAATTATTTCCTGCCTATGATGTACTGAATAAGGATGAACTCTACTCCAAAATTGGAATGGGGATTATTGACCTTGAGAATCTGAAAAAAGTAGTCAAACAGAACCCAACAAGTAAACTTATCAAATACTGGGAGCTTAAGCTTACCGGATCGAAAAAAAGCAGGGAGGCAAAACCTGCTGAAAAGAGCAAGTCATCAAACCCTCCAGCCATCGACAAAAAGGTTCCTTACCTGCTGAGGGAAAACATTGATAGTGATAAACCATCGTACGATATAGCCAAGTGCTGCAACCCCATTCCCGGCGATGAAGTTACCGGTTACATTACCGCAGAAGGCTCAATCCTTATCCATAAACCACGATGCCCGGTCGCAATAAAACTTCTCTCAAACGAGGGCGACAGAATTATCACCGTGAAATGGGCAATACACAAACTGGCATCGTTTCTGGCCAGAATTTACATAAAGGGAATTGACCGCATAGGGCTGGCAAATGACATTACAAGAGTAATATCGTACGAGCTCAATGTGAATATGCGGAATATCAACATCTCCGTTAACAATGGCATTTTCGAGGGAACAATCGATCTGTATGTTCACCACTCAAGCGACCTTAATAACCTGATTATGAAGATATCAAATATCAAGGGGATAGACTCAGTCAGGAGAGTTGAGGAGTTCACTGAGTAATCATGATCTTCCCCAGCAGCAATGTGAAAAAAATCATACTTTTGCTGTAATTCTTAATCGGATCAGATATGGCCAGCGATGATACTAAAAAGATAGTCAGGCAGATATTCACAACCTACCTCGAAAAGAAAGGACACCGTAAAACACCTGAGCGGTTTGCCATACTTGAGGAAATCTACTCACGCAGCGGTCATTTCGATATTGAAAGCCTTTACATTTTCATGAAGAACAAGAACTATCGCGTTAGCAGGGCAACTCTTTACAATACAATCGAACTGCTGCTCGACTGCAATCTGGTCACAAAACACCAGTTTGGCAGGAACATGGCACAGTTTGAAAGGTCATACCAGTGCGGTCAGCATGATCATCTCATTGACATGGAAACCGGCAAGGTTATAGAATTCTGCGACCCCCGGATAATGGAAATCATAAACACTGCCTGCGAACTTAACAACTTCGTTCCGCAGTACCATTCACTCTATATTTACGGCACTAAAAAGCGCGAACCCGGCAATTAACAGGGTTGCATGGTTCAGAATCTAAGGGTAGCAGCGAAAAGAGGCTGCATACCAACGTATCGCCCATTAAGCATAAAACCTCTCTCCTCAATCTTTTCATTGACAAAAAGGTTCTGTGGCATGAACGTGACATGGAAATCACTTCCATTACCACCTTCATGCAATGAATAGGAAGGACTCTTCCTCTTGAGAATTTCTACCGAAGCAATGTAGGAACCAAGGCCGGTTAAATATGGAATAAGATAGTAGGGCGTGATACTCTCCGACTCCGTCATAAGAGCCACTCCAAGTCCGATTATAGCTCCACCGCCTGCTGCATAGGCGGTTAGCATACCCTGCTGAGGCGTGAACCCCAGGTTCCTGTTATATAAGTGCCCCATAACGGTCCCGGTAAGTGCACCGAGAGCAGGATATACGGTATGTCTGGGATCGGGTTCATCAGCCTCACCAAGGACATCAAGCATTATTCCGTAACCCAGACCCAGATTAAGTGCCGCAAGAGTCTGTGTTGCCCTCACCTCTCCGCGGGTATAGTCACTCCAGTCGCTAACCTTTCCGGCAATGAAATAGCCGCCGGCTCCCGAAAGAAGAACTGCCGCCGCTGATAACCTTATGTCATCGGTAAGGGCAGCAACTGTCGAAAAACCTGCGAATGGCATTACCCAACCGTAATGACGGTACAACTCTACCCGCCCTTCCGACCATAAATTGTTCTTTGCCAAACCTTTACCGAGGAATCCGCCACCGATACTCGATAATGCACCCATTCCTACTGTGAGCTTGTATTTGTCTTCATCGAAGAGATTCTCCCCGAAGGCCAGGGCAGCTACCGAGAACCCGTGTGCCCATCCTATCGACTTCCCGTGACCGCTCAGTATCATAGCATCAAAATCAATGCTTTTATCCGAGTTTGTCAGCAATGGAATCAGAACCGACGCTCCTGCCGTAATAACAGGAATACCGGCGGCGGCCGCACCATCAATCTCAAATATCACATCAGCAGCAATACCATACAATAAGCCATGGTAACCCGATTTGATAATGTGACGCCTGAATATTATATCATCCTGACCGTATAAACCCTGTCCCATTAACAGAAGGGTCATGGCTGCTACTACAAAAATCTTAAATCGTTTCATGCTGGTTGGTTTTTTAGTTTCATCCAATTAATACTCAAGGATCCGAATCATATACCAAATGTAAACATATTTTGGCATATGTTGCCCTTGTTCTTCTGCAAATGGCTGATTTATTTCGTAACTTGGCATCTGCTTTTCCGTAATTACTATTTTTTTATAACATGAAGATTGACATACTGTTAGGACTCCAATGGGGGGATGAGGGTAAAGGTAAAATCGTTGATGTATTAACTCCCGGGTATGATATCATTGCCAGGTTTCAGGGCGGGCCTAATGCCGGACATACGCTCGAATTCAACAATGTACGGCATGTGTTGCACCTGATTCCTTCCGGTATCTTCCATTCCGGCAAAATAAATATTATCGGCAATGGGGTCGTGCTCGATCCGGCTATTTTCTTGGCAGAGGTGGAAAAGACCGGGCTGGCTGCCGGTGAGATTACAAAAAGGCTCTTAATATCACGGAAATGTCATCTGATACTACCCGGGCACCGCCTGCTTGATGCAGCCTCAGAAGCAGCCAAAGGCGTCAACAAAATCGGTTCCACTCTTAAAGGTATAGGACCTGCATATACTGATAAAACCGGGCGAAACGGGCTAAGGATTGGCGATATCATGCGGGCCGACTTCATGGAACTTTACAGGGACAGGATTGACAGGCATATTGAACTGGCGAAAACATACAAGGCCAATTTCGATATTTCAGAATATGAAAAGGGTTGGTTCGAAGGGATTGAACTGATAAAGCGATTCAATGTTATCAGCTCGGAATACTATATAAACAATGCTCTTGCTGCCGGTAAGAAGGTACTTGCTGAGGGAGCCCAGGGTACGATGCTCGATGTGGATTTCGGATCCTATCCTTTCGTAACCAGTTCAAATACCATTGCCGCCGGGGCCTGCACCGGTCTTGGTGTACCCCCGCTCATGACGGGCGAAGTATTTGGTATTTTTAAGGCATACTGCACCAGGGTTGGAAGCGGACCATTCCCTACTGAACTGCATGACACAACCGGCGAAATGCTCAGAAAACAGGGGCATGAATACGGGTCAACGACGGGTCGTCCGCGACGCTGCGGCTGGCTCGACCTGCCGGCACTCAAGTACGCCATAATGATTAATGGTGTAACCCGGCTTTTTATGACCAAGCCTGATGTCCTTACTGGTCTTGATACTATAAAGGTTTGCAGGGCATACAAAATTAACGGACTTGTAACTGAAGAGGTTCCCTTTGATCATTCAGCTCCTGCAGAACCACAATATTTTGAAATGAAAGGCTGGGATAGTGATATCTCCGCAATCAGAGAGTATGACGATCTGCCGGTACATCTCCGCTCCTACACCGAAATGATTGAAAAGGAAACAGGCGTTCCGGTTTCAATAATATCGGTAGGGCCCGACAGAGACCAAACGATAATGCGGTGATACTAACCCTTTCTACTGCCTTATGTAGATCCAGGCGTCATAGGCCACAGTATCGCGAAACTGCAACAACCTGTCGACGGCCTTCCTCAGGTTTTCGTGGGCTTCGGCCGAGACAAACTCAAATCTGCTGCCAGGCCGCTTAACTACCTGGCTGCTGTAACCCTCCTTCTTCATTACCTCATTCAATGCCCTGGCATATTCAGGTGTAATGAAACTGCCTACTACAATATGATACCTGAACCGTGCTTCATAAGCAAGTCTCTCCTGCTCAACCCGGTTGAGAGAATCAACTCTGGCAAGCTCAATAGCCTCAAGCCTCTGCCTTACCTTCTGAAGCGAATCAGCAACCCTTATGCTGTCCTGGCGTGCCTGCCATACCAGCATGGTGTCGGCTTTTCCGGTTCCGAACCAGCCCTTTTTCCTGATGAACTTGCAGGACGGGAGTGTGATGAGAATACAAATTGCAAGCGTTAGTACTGTTCTCTTCATGATTTTTGCCGTTTTGTTGCCTGATAAAGAAATATTGAATACCAAATATACAAATAATTGGTTACCCGTCAAATCATTCAGTAAGGTTGGTATTCCTCAAACCACCATTTTTCGTATATTGGTACTCACTTTTCGAAAACAACCTGTAAAACTTTTACCATATGAAATCACTTATCCAGTTCTTTGAGGAAAGCGTTGAAAAATACGGAAATAACGTCTATCTCTGGGAAAAACCCAATGACAAGTATGAGGGAACAACCTTCTCTGAAACTCGCAAACAGGTACATGAGTTTGCTGCAGGGCTGATGAAACTAGGTCTCAGAAAGGGCGACCGTGTCAGCCTGCTATCTGAGGGACGCAACACCTGGGTAATTGGTGAACTGGGTGTTCTGTACGCCGGGGCAATAAACGTCCCTCTTTCAGTCAAACTTAACCCCGATGAGGTGAAATTCAGGATAAACCACTCCGAATCAAGATACATCATCACCTCAGCAGGGCAGTCATGGAAAGTCAGTGAAATAGCGGCAGAATGCCCCAAACTTGAGAGGATAATATGCCTCGATGCAAGGGACGAATATGGCAAGAAGGAGATACACATCAATGAGATAAGAAAATCCGGAAGGGAATGGCTTGACAATGAAGAAAATACAAAGAAGTTTGAGGCTCATTACAAAAGTATAACCCCCAATGATTATGCTAACATATGCTATACTTCAGGCACTACCGCCGACCCAAAGGGAATCATACTGTCACACGGCAATTACGTAACGAATGTCTACCAGGCCTACAGTCTGATGGATATACCGCCGTTTTACAAGACACTTCTCATCCTGCCATGGGATCACTCCTTTGCACATACATGCGGAATCTATAGTCTCATGGGTAAGGGCGCCAGTCTGGCTGCGGTTAAGTCGGGTAAGAACCCGATGGAAACACTTCGAAATATCCCCATCTGCCTGAAGGAGATAAAACCCAATATCTTACTCAGCGTTCCCGCCCTCGCAAAAAACTTCAGGAAGAATATTGAAAAGGGCATCAGGGAGAAAGGCAAACTAACCGAAGCCCTGTTTAACCATGCAATGAGAATGGCCTATTCATACAATAAGGAAGGTTGGAACCGCGGACGGGGCTTACAGAAACTTAAGGCACCCCTCCTGAGACTTTATGATAAGATTCTTTTCAGCAAGATAAGGGAAGTATTCGGCGGTGAACTTGACTATTTTGTAGGTGGCGGTGCCCTTCTTGATATCGAACTGCAAAGGTTTTACTATGCACTGGGTATTCCTATGTATCAGGGATACGGACTATCGGAAGCTTCCCCGGTGATTTCATCAAATGCAAGTCACCGCCACAAATTGGGATCCTCAGGCTTCCTTGTAAACAACATGGAACTTAAAATATGCGATGATGACGGCAACGAGATACCGGCCGGGCAAAAGGGTGAGATTGTAATTAAGGGTGGTAATGTAATGCATGGTTACTGGAAAAATGAATCAGCCACTGCAGAGGCACTCAGGGACGGATGGCTTTACACCGGCGACATGGGATACATGTCGGAGGATGGATACCTTTACGTACTCGGGCGTTTCAAGAGCCTGCTTATAGCCGATGACGGCGAGAAGTTCAGCCCTGAAGGAATTGAGGAGGCAATTACCGAACAGTCGAAATACATTGACCAGTGCATGCTTTACAATAACCAGAGACCATACACAGTGGCTCTTGTTGTTCCTAACCAGCATGCCCTGAAAATTTACCTCGAAGAGCATAAGCTTACAGCCGACTCCGATGAGGGCAAGAGAGCAGTAATGCTGCTTATTGAACAGGAACTGAATGAATACAGGCTCAATGGTAAATATGGCAATATGTTCCCGCAGAGGTGGCTTCCGGTTGCCGTAGGTGTACTTGAGGAGGCCTTCACTGAAGATAACGGCATGATGAACTCTACAATGAAAATGGTACGAGGGAAAATAACCGATAAGTACAACATCCTCCTGGAGTTTCTGTATACCCCTGTTGCAAAGGCAATTACCAACGAGAACAACATAGAGGAAGTGGAAAAAATGAAGCTTGGTTAGGATCCCAAATCAGGATATATGACAAAATCAATACTGTTTTCAGCAGCACTTTTGCTGCTGGTCACTTCGTGCTCGGTCGACAGGTCAGCTTCATGGCAAATTGCCGAAAATCCGCTGATTACTGAATGGTCGCTGCAGATCGACCCGGAAAAACCATGGAATATTTATCCCCGGCCTGCTATGGCAAGGCGGGAATGGCTTAACCTGAACGGTTTGTGGGACTATGCAATAACCGGCATTCAGCCCGAGCCTCCTGCCGCATGGGAGGGTAAAATCCTCGTTCCGTATCCTGTTGAATCGGCACTGTCGGGAGTAAAGAGGCGTGTATCCGGTGATGAATTGATCTGGTACAGAACATCTGTAAGGGTCCCTTCGAAATGGAAGGGAAAAAGGATCCTGCTTAATTTTGAGGCATCAGACTGGGAAACAAAGATATGGGTAAACGGTAGTTTTGCCGGTTCACACAGGGGCGGATACGACCCCTTCAGCTTCGATATCACCGATCTTGCCGAAGCCGGAAAGACGGCCGATGTGATAGTGTCGGTTTGGGATCCGACCGACCTGGGGCCCCAGCCCCGCGGAAAACAGGTCAGAAACCCCGGCGGAATATGGTATACCCCATCCTCGGGAATATGGCAAACCGTTTGGATGGAACCTGTAAATGAATCATACATTAAGTCCTTCAGAATCTTTACTTCCGTTGATGACTCAAGTATTGAGGTTGTTCCTGAGGTTGCCGATACCGGAGGCGGATACCTGCTGATGACGGTTTCAAAAAATGGCAAAATTCTTGGTTCCGCCAGAAGTACTGATAGCACACCCCTTAAAGTGATAATAAGGGATGCCAAATTCTGGAGGCCTGACAACCCATACCTTTACGATCTGAAACTTGAACTGATAGTTGACGGTGCCATAAAAGATGCCGTTAATTCAGTAACCGGCATCCGGAAAATTTCACTTGGCAAAACTGAAGACGGTTATACAAGGATTCTCCTCAATAATGAGTTTATTTTCCAGAACGGACCCCTCGACCAGGGATTCTGGCCTGACGGATTGTATACTCCTCCTTCAGAGGAAGCAATGATTTATGACCTCTGGATGACAAAAAAAATGGGATTCAATATGCTTCGAAAGCATGTTAAGGTGGAAAACAGGGTATTCTACAACTGGTGCGACAAGATAGGGCTGCTGGTGTGGCAGGATATGCCCAGCGGTGACAGCCATATTTCAGGCAGAATGCCCGATCTTCAGAAAGACCCTGAAGCTGATGCACAATTCAGGTATGAACTGGAACGTCTGATAGTCACAAAATTCAACCACCCCTCAATTGTAATCTGGGTCCCATTCAACGAAGGATGGGGACAGTATGATACTGAGGGTATTACAGATTTAATAAAAGAGATCGACCCTACACGCCTTGTAAACAGTGCCTCCGGATGGACCGATCGTGGCACAGGCGATATCCTTGATATTCATAATTATCCCGACCCCCGGGCTCCGCAGAGTGAGGAAAACAGGGCAACAGTGCTGGGCGAGTTTGGGGGACTCGGCCTTGCGGTGGAAAACCACACATGGGAGAAAAGAACCTGGGGCTACCGTAATATGGCCGGCACCGAAGAACTCCTGAGCAGGTATGAATACTACTACAGCGAAATTGGGAAAATGGTAGTTAATAGCGGACTTAGTGCCGTGGTATATACCCAGACCACCGACGTGGAAACTGAAACCAACGGCCTTCTTACATATGACAGGAAAATCGATAAAATGGGTGCCGGGAATGTTTTTAAGGCTCATATGGGGTTTATTCCACCTTCGCTGCTCAACACAACTGACATATTCATTGATACATTCGCACTGCGTCTCAGTGTCAGCGACTCTTCGGCGATAATCCGATATACAACCGGTGGCAGGGAGCCCGGGTCTTCATCACCTGTTTACAGGGGCCCGGTGTTACTTACGCAATCGACAACGGTCGCAACAAGGGCATTTTATGGCCAAAACAGCAGCCGGATCGCTAATTTTGAAATTGTAAAGGCAGAACCTTTGCCTGCTTCTGATTTATCGGAAATACTTAGCCCCGGTCTCAGGGTAAGTGTTTATGAAGGTAGCTTCGATGCCTTGCCTGAGTTCGACTCACTCACCCACACAAGACAGGAGATATCGGGTTTTGTTACTCATGAACTGGCCGGAGTTGACAACCGGTTCTGCCTGGTGTTCGATGGATATGTAAGAATTCATGGCACAGGGGTGTATGGTTTTATACTGACCTCAGATGACGGTAGCAGGCTTTATATAAACGATCAGCTGGTTACCGACAACGATGGCATTCATGGAATGATTAAGAAATCTGGGTTCATTGCTTTGCGGGAAGGCCTGCATAAATTCAGGCTTGAATTCTTTCAGAGAACCGGTGGTGTGGGCCTGAAACTCGAATTGGAGTACCCCGGCGGAACCAGGAATATTGCATCACCAGATATGTTTTTTCACATCTCTAACCAGTAGCTTGTGAGATTATTAGTATCTTTGCGTTTTCTTGTCAATGCATAATATCTGCTGGTATTCGATGAACACATTTAATACTCTTAATCCTGTAAGGCTGTGGGCCTTTTTTGAGAAGATCTGCACAATACCTCGATTAAGCAAACATGAAGATGAAATACGTAAGTGGCTTATAGATTTCTCAGTGGAGAACAAGCTTCACTACAAGGAAGATAGTGCTGGTAATCTTCTGATAACAAGAAATGCCGCAGAGGGTTTTGAACATAGAAAAACTGTCGTTCTGCAAAGTCATCTCGATATGGTTGGCGAAAAGGATGCCGACTATCCGCACAACTGGCTTAGGGATCCTATTATACCAATCATTAATAACGGCTGGGTAACAGCATCGGGAACAACACTGGGTGCCGATGACGGAATTGGTATTGCGGCTCAGATGGCCATACTCACCGATACTGATCTCAAGGCAGGAAAAATCGAGTGTCTGTTTACTGTTGATGAGGAAACCGGAATGACCGGGGCAAAAAACCTCAAAACCGACTTTTTCGAAGGAAGGACACTATTAAACCTCGACTCGGAAGATGAAGGCATTCTGTTCATAGGATGCGCGGGAGGTATTGACACCATTGGCAGACTTGCTTATGAGACAGTACAGGTTGCTGAAACAAGCATCTCTGTGGAAATATCTCTTACCGGACTGTCAGGCGGACACTCGGGAGATGAAATACACAAAGGGCTGGCAAATTCCATCAAGCAGATGGCAAGGTTCCTGAAGATACTTTCCAATAAGTATGATACAGGCCTGGCTGGCCTCAACGGTGGGAACCTCAGGAACGGTATACCCAGAGAGGCTTTTGCAATAATAGTGTTGGAACCTTCAGATCGTGAGAAAATTCAAGATGACCTTTCAGATTTCCTTTCGGTGCTGAAAGATGAGTATGGTAGTCTTGAGCCTGGAATTGAGGCAAGTATTATTGATTCAACCTCCCCTCCGGCGGTATTGAAATCAACCGACCGTGACCGGATTATCGATCTGCTGCTGGACTGTCCCCACGGTGTTCTGGCCTGGTCGAAGGATATGGATGATCTCGTTGAAACATCAACCAACCTGGCTATTGTAAGGTTTATCGGTAGTAATATAGTAGAGATTGTTACCACCCAGAGAAGCTCAGTTGAATCGGGAAAGCAACAGGCGGCCGGAATGGTTGAAGGGTGTATGAAAATGGCCGGCGCAACTGTAACTCATTCCGAAGGCTACCCTGGATGGAAACCCGATATTAATTCTGAAATACTCAGAATCACAAGACAGTCTTACCATAAACTGTTTGGCAGGGAACCACTGGTAAGGGCAATACACGCCGGACTGGAATGCGGATTGCTGTATGAGAAGTTCCCGGGTATTGATATGATATCGTTCGGACCAACGATCAGGGGCGCCCATACACCTGAAGAGAGAATTGATATTGCCTCAACCGTATTGTTCTACGATCTTCTCAACGAAGTGGTAAAGAACATTCCCGGGAAGTAGTAATTACCTATTCCACCCCTCTGAATTCACTTTTGCCGGCTCCGCACACAGGGCAAAGCCACTCGTCAGGAATCTCATCAAAACCTGTTCCCGGTTCAATTCCCGAGGATGGGTCGCCCGAACCCTCATCGTAAATATATCCGCAAATAATACATCTGTATTTACTCATGGTACTCTCTTTGGTTTTTACCCAAGAAAACTTAACAATATCCCCGCAGCAACTGCTGACCCTATAACACCCGAGACATTCGGAGCCATCGCATGCATAAGCAAATGGTTATTGGGATCCGATTTGAGGCCTTCCATCTGTACAACCCTTGCACTGTCGGGAACAGCTGATACTCCGGCCGCGCCAATCAGTGGGTTTATTTTGTTGTCCTTTGAAAGAAACAGGTTCATTAACCTGGCAAATAACAAACCACCGGCAGTTGCAATCATGAATGAAGCCGCCCCCAAACCGAAAATCAGAATCGAGTCGGATGTAAGAAATACATCTGCCTGGGTTGAGGCACCTACCGTCAATCCAAGAATAATGGTCACTATATCAATCAGAGAGTTTCTGGCTGTCTCTGCAAGTCGTTTGGTGACACCCGATTCCTTCAGCAGATTCCCGAAGAACAGCATTCCGAGAAGGGGAAGCGCACTGGGCGAGATGAAAAGTGTCAGAATCAACCCTACTATCGGGAACAGTATCTTTTCAAGTTTAGAAACTGCCCGCGGTGGTTTCATCCTTATTTTTCGCTCCCTCTTACTGATGAGAAGACGCATAATCGGAGGCTGTATCACCGGAACCAGCGCCATGTAGGAATATGCAGCTATGGCTATGGGTCCGATCAGGTTCTTTACCGTTGTGCCGTCAGCCAGAAGGTTAACCCCGTTGGCGAGCCTTGAAGAAAGAAATATGGCTGTTGGCCCGTCTGCACCGCCGATTATGCCTATTGCACCAGCCTCAGGCGGAGCAAAACCCAAAGCAAGAGCCCCAAGCAGTGTTATGAAAATACCAATCTGAGCAGCTGCCCCCAAAAGCATCAGACGCGGATTGGAAATAAGCGACGAAAAGTCGGTCATCGCTCCTATTCCAAGAAAAATAAGCGGAGGATAAATACCTTTCAGAACCCCGAAATAGAGGTAGTTCATTACACTCCCATCCTGGTAAATGCCTATCTGAAGATTTACTCCGGCGGCCTGAAAGAAAGGTATGTTCCCGATCAGTATTCCGGTTCCGATAGGAATCAGTAATAATGGTTCGTAATCATACTTTATTGCCAGGTAAATGAATATCAGCCCGATAACCATCATTATCAGGTGCCCTCTGGTAGCATTGGCAAATCCTGAATACCTCCAGAACTGAAACAATCCCCTGTCCGCGCCTGCGACCGGCCCAGGCTCATTAATATCATCCCGGGTAGTATCGGCCAAAATCACTGAAGGGATCTCTGTCTGAGACAGCTCTTCAGACCTCTGATTACCTGGTTTGATAAATGCACCCCAGGCCAGCGACAGAATAAGCAGAACTCCGGTAACCGTAAGAAAACGTCTGTTCGCCATCATCAGTCCATCTCAATTATTACCTCTTCCTGCAGTACCGATTGCCCTTCAGCTACCTTTATGGCAGTAATAACCCCGTCGCTTTCAGCCTTTATCTCATTCTCCATCTTCATTGCTTCCATTATGAAGAGTTTCTGCCCTTTCTTAACTATATCACCGGGTTTAACCAGCAGTTTAAGTACAATACCCGGAAGCGGAGCCTTTACACATATCTTTGCTGCACCTACCTTCTTCTCAATTGTCTTCCTGGGCTCCTTAACCTCCTGCCTCACCAGAACCGGGGTTTTTGCAGGCTGAACCTGCCTGTGAATCTCCACATTGAATACCGTGCCGTTTACCTCTATCTTTGCAATATTCCCCTCTATCTGCAAAATGTCAACCTCAAAGGTATTTCCATCTATTGTAAACTTGTAACTTTTCATCTTTCAGTCAATTTTCTGATGGCATCCTCAATTGCCTGGTCAGTGCCAGTTTCTCATATTGTATAGTTTGGAACTCCACGGAGAGTAGGTTCTCGAAACCCTGCTGATTGTAATCACATTGCTCTCTTCGTCATGCAATTCGCTGTAATACATATATATAGCCAGGGCTATTGCAGCATTCATATCAGCCGGAACCTCTTCGTGCATCTCTTCAACCCCCCTTCCCAATCGTCTGGCCAGGTTTCTGAGTTTGATGCGGAACAGAAAAGGTATGGCATATCTGAAAATGAAGTAAATGGTTAACAGCGCAACAAAAACCACCAGCTGGCCTATAACTACGATCTGCCACGCGTCCCGGTTAATCGCCGATAAATCTACATCGATGTACAGTACTTGCATATCAAAACTGATTATAACGGAATATTTGAATGCTTCTTCATCGGCCCCTTGTCCTTCTTGGTAGCAAGGGTTCTCAGCGCCCTTATTATCCTGAACCTCGTATTCCTTGGTTCAATAACATCATCCAGATAACCGTATCGCGCCGCCTCATACGGATTGGCAAATTTCGTCCGGTATTCCTGCTCCTTCATTTTAATGTAGGCCTTGCGCTCCTCAAGGTCTTCTATCTCACCTATTTTCCTTCCCTCCAGAACCTCAATGGCCCCCTGTGGCCCCATCACTGCTATCTCGGCCGAAGGCCAGGCATAATTAATATCACCCCTAAGCTGCTTCGATGACATTACGCAATGAGCCCCGCCGTATGACTTCCGTATGGTCACGGTTATTTTGGGAACCGTGGCCTCTCCATACGCGAACATCAGTTTTGCGCCATGGATTATTATGCCACCATACTCCTGCACGCTACCCGGAAGGAAGCCCGGTACATCCACAAAGGTTATTACCGGTATGTTGAAGGCATCACAAAAACGTACAAATCTCGCCCCTTTTCTCGATGCCTCAATGTCAAGAACACCGGCAAGAAAATTAGGCTGGTTGGCAACAACACCTACTGGTGCGCCACCAAGCTTTGCAAACCCAACAACCAGGTTCTTCGCGTAATTCGAGTGAATTTCGAGGAACTCACCGTAGTCAATAACCCGGTAGATAATATCCTTTATATCATATGGCTGATTAGGATTCTCCGGAAGGATATCATTAAGGAAATCCTCCTTCCTGTTGATAGGATCGGTGCAATCGCTCAATGGTGGCTCCTCCAGGTTGTTTTGTGGAAGATAGCTAAGCAGTTTCCTGATCAGAAGCAGTCCCTCCTCCTCGTCCTCTGCCACAAAATGAGCCACTCCCGATTTGGTTGAGTGAACTGCAGCTCCCCCCAGACTCTCAGTCGATATATCCTCTCCGGTAACCGACTTGGTAACCTTGGGCCCGGTCACAAACATGTAACTGCTCTTCTCACTCATGATTATAAAGTCAGTCAGCGCAGGCGAATATACCGCACCTCCGGCGCAGGGGCCGAATATGGCCGATATCTGAGGAATAACACCCGATGCAAGAATATTCCTTTCGAATATCTCTGCATAACCGGCAAGGCTCCTCACTCCCTCCTGAATCCTTGCTCCGCCACTGTCATTGATGCCTATTACCGGTGCCCCGGTCTTCATTGCCATGTCCATCACCTTGCATATCTTCAGTGCAAATGTCTCAGACAACGACCCTCCGAAAACAGTGAAATCCTGTGAAAATACATACACAACCCTGCCATCAATAGTGCCATGTCCGGTGATCACTCCATCGGCAAGATACTGCTTGTCAGCAAGACCGAAATCCTGTGTGCGATGTGTTACAAACATGTCAAACTCCTCGAAACTGCCTTCATCGAGAAGAATGGCTATACGCTCCCTGGCCGTAAGCTTCCCCTTGCTGTGCTGCTCCTCAATCCTCCTGGCCCCGCCCCCTTCCTTTGCCTTCTCCCTCAGGTCAATTAACTGCCTGATCTTGTCATCACTGCTCATTACTCTTACAGGGTTATATTAATTACTTGCTCTTGTCTTCACAAAGCTCGGTCAGAACTCCAAAGGTCGACTTCGGATGAAGAAAGGCGATGCTTAGTCCCTCGGCTCCTTTACGGGGCTGACAGTCTATCAGCTTTACTCCCATACTTTCAGCCTCCTTTAGCTTCTCTTCAATGTTACTAACTGCAAATGCTATGTGATGCACTCCTTCTCCCCTCTTTTCAATGAAACGGCCTATCGGTCCCTCCGGATCGGTCGACTCCAGCAACTCGATCTTGGTCTGCCCTACCATGAAGAACGCCGTCTTAACCTTCTGTTCAGGTACTTCCTCAATGTTGTAGCATTTTAATCCATATACCTTTTCATAGAAGGGTATTGCTTCTTCCAGACTGCTAACGGCAATGCCAATGTGTTCAATATGAGTTGGTTCCATTAGTAAATATCTTTTGATGGTCCTAAATTATGAATATACAAATGTACCATTAGTAATGCAACTCCCACAAAACAAAAATCATGTTTTTGCCTCTATTTTTCTATTCCCTGCAACCCTGCTTTCAGAATGGGAAATCGTCGGTTTTCAATACCGCTTTCTCTGTTTCAGGCTTTTTTGCCGATATGTGCTCACTGTTCCCGTCAACAAAGATTGCCTTGTAAGGAGTAGTGGGACATGCATACTCACATGCACCACATCCTATGCAAATATCGTCAGTAACCTCAGGTATCACGAGATTGGCTTCATAGTGAACCATCTCTACCGCTTTGGTCGGGCAATGTTCCGAGCATGCCCCGCAATCGGTCTTTTCTGTATGTACTATACAGTTCTCCTTTATAAACCTTGCCACGCCCAGCTGAGTAAGCTTTTTTGCTTCCGTGGCAAGTGGCATCAGAGCCCCGGTAGGACATATTTCAGTACAGATAGTACATTCAAAGTTGCAGAAACCCCTGTGGTAATCCATCCTTGGCTGCATTATACCGGCAATTCCATACTCTGCTATGGAGGGGTGAATCACATTCTTGGGGCAGGCGCTTATACACAATGAGCAGGCTGTACACCTTGAGAGAAAGTTCTCAATTGAAGTTGCCCCCGGCAGGCACACAGGCAGGTTCTTCTTCTCCCTTACCGTGCTCTGCTTTTTGGGAACCGGAACATCCCTGCCCCTGGCTGCATCGCCAATTCCAGCCAACAGAAATAACAATCCGACCGTGAAGCTCCTCTTCCCCTCATCTGGCACATAACCATCTGACTGCAATCTGCCCCTGTAAAGACCATATGATATCGCCTTTTCACGACACGCAGTAATGCAGTTGAAACATCCCACGCACCTTGAGTTGTCTATATCCCTGCCGTGAAAGTCAATACATGAGGCCTTGCAGGCTAAAGCGCACCTCCCGCAACGTGTACAGCCTGAATGATCGATATTTATTCTCAGAACCGAAACCTTCGAAATAAGACCCAGCAGGGTTCCTGCCGGGCAAATGGTATTGCAGTACAGCCTTCCCTTCATTACCGACATCGCAGCAACCAGCAGAAAGAACACAACCGGTATAATGTAGGCGGCGATGGTTACTCCTTTAATATCAATCCTGTACAATGAGTAAATATCACCTCTGTTCAGAATTCCGGCAATCGCATTGTTTAGCAACAGAACAACAGGCTTCAGAAAATAGGTTGTGAATCGCCCGAAAATGCTGTAGGGGTCGAGCAGGGAAACCATATAAATACCCCCCGTGATGGTAACCAGAATGGTAATCACCAGAATACCATAACGAATAATGGTATATGGCTTACCGTAGCCGAATCTTCTGAATCTCCTCCTGATGAGTCCCCCAAGCCTGCTGCCGGCATCCTGTATAATACCAAGCGGGCAAATTGCCGAACAGTAGGTCCTGCCCGTAAGAAGTGTAAGTATCAGAATAACCGCGAACCCCGCTGCCGCCACTGACGGCAGGGTGATGTATTTTATCAGTGAAGGAACAAACTGCAGATAAAGAATAGTGCCTGTATAACTGTCGGGAAGGATATCTCTGAAATCGATAAAAACAAATGCCGTGGCCATTATAAACACAACGGCAAAAAATATCCTTATCCGCTTCAGCAGGCCGGATCTCATCAAGATTACATTTTAATCCTGTGAATGTTCATTGATTCAAGGTTCATGGTTCCTGCCCCCATTCTGCTGGCAATCTTTATGTAATCAATCTGTTCAGGATTCAGGTTCATCATTTTCGCTGCAGCTGTATCAACCGCCACCCAGTCAGGTGAAATAAGCAACGATTTCATCTGTACCAGATCATCAACCGAAACACCCCTTGGGCCGTTTTTGAGCATTACGTTATAACAATCAACAATGTTAAGCGCAGGTTTACGTTCATACATCGTAAAATCGGCAATACACTGATGCAGGTTGTTGGAATGCCAGAACCTTCTGTCCCAGACAACTCCCATCATGTTTTTAATAGCCGCTGTCATCTTTGCCGAACTGTGATGCTTCAGTACCGGAACATTAATGAATACATCGCAATCAAGAATTAGCTGATGAACCTTCGCACTTTTAAGTATCCTGGCCCCTGGTATGGTTACATTCTGATAATAGCTCTCACTGTTTCCGGGCACAATTTTGGCCCCGGCCTCCTTTGCAGCCCTCTCAATGCCCGAATTGCTGTAGCATCGAACCCAGTCATCGCATGTATTATCAAAGACATATACCTCCTTCGCACCAGCCCTGAAACAATGCTCTGCAATGCGCTTCACAAGCCCGGGATGTGTGTTGGCTCCCTTGTCGGGCGTCACGTCCCAGCCAATGTTTGGTTTGATTACAACCTTCTGTCCCTTCGATACATAACGTCCTAATCCGCCAATCGACTGTATGCCCAGATCGAACATCGCTTCGGGCGATCCTCCCATCACGGCAACCATGTCATAACCAGCCAATGGAGGAACCGGGGCCGCCAGACCACTGCGGTTACCCAGAGCCATGGCTGCACCTGCGGCTATGCCTGCAGCGGTTCCCTTCTTAATAAATACCCTTCGCTTCATATGAGACTCTCAAAATTTGGAACGGAAAAATACGTTTTTTTTTCCGATATTGCGTTGCCATTTTACTTGTAAAGCATAACTACAGAATGACAATCCTTTACTACGACTGCTTCTCCGGAATAAGCGGTGACATGAACCTGGGCGCAATGATCGACCTTGGTGTTGACCCCGCCTGGCTGAAAGCAGAACTCGTAAAACTTAACCTTCCCGGTTGGGAACTGGTCGCAGAGAAAGATCAGCGCCATGGTATCCACGGGACAAAAGTAACCATTGTTCAAACCATCCATGAACATGCACACCGGCACCTCACCGATATTGAAAAAATCATAAACGGAAGCAGCCTCAGCAACATGGTTAAGGAAACAGCCATAAAGATTTTCAGGGTTATTGGCAATGCCGAAGCAAAGGTTCACAATATACCCGTGGAAAAGATACACTTCCATGAGGTAGGAGCCATCGATTCAATTATTGATATTGTGGGTGCAGCAATATGCTTCCATCACCTCAGGCCCGATGCCGTGGTTGTTTCGCCTGTTGAACTTGGCGGCGGATTTGTAAAATGCGCTCACGGAATAATGCCGGTTCCGGCACCGGCTACCGCTGAAATTGCCAAAAACCTCACAGTAAGATATAACGGTGTCGGTTTCGAGGCAACCACACCCACCGGGGCTGCCATTCTCTCGGTCTTCACCTCCACTTCAACTGAAATAAACCTGCCGCTAAGGGTTTTAAAGACAGGCTATGGCGTCGGTCATAAAGAGGATCCTGAGGTTCCAAATCTTCTCAGAGTTTCACTTGCCGAAACCGACTATCACGCTCCTGCCCGGCATGAGGCACTTCTGATTGAATGCAATATTGACGACATGAACCCGGAATTGTACAGTCACATTTCCGACAGGCTCTTCACCGCAGGTGCTGCCGATGTCTACCTCACCGAAATCATAATGAAAAAGGGCCGACCGGGAATAATCCTCAGCGTCATATGCGAAAAGGGCATTGAAACGGCCATTAGGGAAACAATATTCAGAGAGACTACCACAATAGGTGTCAGAACCTCTGCATTTCAAAAAAGCACCCTCGGGAGAAAATCGGTGGAAATTGAAACAGAGTTCGGTAAGGTGACATTTAAACTCTCATTCTATGGTGGCAAAATTGTCTCGGCCAAACCCGAGTCAGATCAATGCAGGGAAATAGCACTCAGCCATGGTCTTCCCCTGAGGGAGGTAATGACCCGACTCGCCCGGGTGGCCCCCGATAAGGAAATTGATGACTAAATCAGGACTGCAAAATGAATATAACTGAGCTTAAGCAATTACTGGAAAGTATCAGGGAGGGTCAGACTGATGTTGATTCAGCCCTTGAAAGACTAAGGTACTTCCCATATTCTGATCTGGGTTATGCAGTTATCGATCATCACAGGGAGGTACGTACAGGGTACCCCGAGATAATATTCTGCCCCGGCAAAACAGTCGACCAGGTAACAGGAATATTCTCGGCTATGGCTCAACGGGAAAACAATATCATCGCAACCAGGGCAACTGCCGAAGTTTTTGAAGCTGTTGCGAAACTGTTCCCGGAAGCCAGATACTTCGAACCTGCCAGAATCATAAGCCTCAGGAAGAAAGAGAAAGAGCCGCCACCAACCTCAATAGGAATAATCTCTGCTGGAACATCCGATATGCCGGTGGCAGAGGAGGCCGCAGTAACAGCAGAATTGCTTGGCAACAGGGTTGTCAGAATTTACGATGTAGGGGTAGCCGGAATTCACAGACTCATTGACAAACTCCCCCGGATAAAACAATGCAGGGTGGTGGTTGTAGTGGCAGGAATGGAAGGTGCACTTGCCAGTGTGGTGGGCGGACTTGTCGATAAACCTCTGATTGCTGTCCCAACCAGCGTGGGATATGGAGCCGCCTTCTCCGGATTGTCTTCTCTGCTAACCATGCTTACCAGCTGCGCTGCCGGCATTACTGTTGTTAATATCGACAACGGGTTCGGTGCCGGCTTCGCTGCCAGCCGCATAAACCACCTTTAAAGGAACACATCCTGAAGAATTGGGACATCTGCTGCTATCAACTGCTTATCTTCCACCCCTGGCATATTTCGGGGCACTGGTCAGCCATGGATGCATTATTATCGAAAAACATGAGAACTTCATCAAGCAGACCTACCGGAACCGTTGCATAATAGCAGGGCCGAACGGACTGCAAACTCTTACGGTACCGGTGCTCAGAGGCAGCTTCCATAAAGTTGGCATTGGAGAACTTGAAATTGACTACAGCAGGCGATGGATCCCTGTCCATTCAGGAGCTATATCGGCAGCATACAGAAACGCTCCTTATTATCATTTCTATGCCAATGATCTGATTGACATAATATCAGAAAGGCATAACCTCCTTATTGAACTTAACACAAAGCTGCTGGTCTATATACTTGATATTCTTAAAATCAAAACCGCAATCTGCTATACAGGATCTTTTGTCCACCCCGATAATAACCCGGATGATATGAGATACCTGTTTTCACCCAAGAGAGCTGAAAAGTTCCCGGCCTCAATGAGTTTTACTCCTTACATTCAGGTATTTCATGAGAGACACGGATTTCTTCCAGATCTCAGCATAATTGATCTGCTGTTTAATCTGGGCCCCGATGCAGCCTCATATCTTAAAACCGTAGTCCAAGTGTGGCCGTAATTGTGTTCTTTGTTGCCTCAATTGTTACAGGATCGATATTGTAATAGTTGTACATGAAGTATTTCGATGAACTGGTAAGACTTGAAAAGCCCATATCGAAGTAGAATCCTGCCTGCCTGAAGCCTATTCCTCCGGAAACGACCTTCTGGAATGTGTCACTGTTGGCTTCTGTCTCACTGAATGCCTTACCGTACCGGCCGTATCCTCCCCTAAGGTACAGTGCACCGATCCGGTATTCTGCCCCACCCCTGAGGTTTTGAGTGCGCGTGAATACATCCTTGATTGAGCTGTTCTCATCATAGTAGTCATACCCGTCGCTCGCGTCACTGAACCTGGTAAGGCTGTAGTCGATCATCTCATAGTCAAAGCTGACTGTTGCTGATTTCCCAATCTGAACTGCAGCCCCGCCAAGAAGCCTGAAGGGAGTTGTAAGCCTGTAATCGAACCTGAAGGCATCGGTTTGGAACTCATACCTGTCGCCATCGTCAAAGGTTGATGTCAGATCCTCATAATAATACTCATTGACACGATATATTGTGGGGCTGTGTACCGCGACTCCCAGCCTTACGAACTCTACCGGGAGGAATATCAAACCTGCCTTAAGATTGAAACCTGTTCCATTTGCCTCGTAATGATCAATATAGGAGAAGCTGTTAAAGTCGAATATGGCATTTGAGGGATCGGTTTCAAGATGTTCATAGTGTCCTGTATAATTGAATCTTGACAATCCAAGAGTTGCTCCGGCAAAAACAGTGTTATTGAAATTGGCTCCTATCGAGAATGAGTGTTCCCCGCTAAAGCCGTCATTGTTAATTACCCTTCTCACTGTCTGTCCGTAGGTGGAATTTGTTTCTTCACCATATCGTGAGAATACGGTGGCATACTCCATCCCTCCGGTTCCGGCTACTGTATCAATAAGCCATGCATCATATGCCATTCCGGCGGCTCCGGTAAGGTTTGTATACATAATGCCATCGCTCACCGTTTGCCAGTAATCAGCCATGCTGCTGGTTGAATTTACACCTCTGATTACAATATTGTTATTGAAATCGTTGGTCATATTATAGGCATATCCGAAATTGAGTGATACCAGTCCGCTCTGACTGCCCTGCTGTACCAGGGGAATTACAAGTCCGAATTGTCCGATGTTAAAGTTGTACCTGAAATCTTCTTCACTGGATGTGAAATAGGTAAGGGCCTTGTTATAACCGATATGCGGAGTAAAGCTGAATTCCGTTTTTCTGAATACTGCCGTTCCGGCCGGGTTCAGGACCATTGATGACAAGTCGCCCCCCAATGCAGTGAAAGCACCTCCCATTGCACTGAATCTCGCGGTTCCCGTATAGAATTGCTGACTGTACCTTAAGGCATCATCAACATTCTGACCTGCAATATTTACCCCGGTTAGGGCTATAACAATGGCTGCTGCAAGATATCTGCTTTTCATCTTAGTAAATTGTTAAACAATAAATAATACTATAGTCTCTACCTTCTCCCGCTTGAGGAAGTCGAACTGGTTCTTCCACTGGATGAGGAACTTGAAGTCCCCGAGCTCACCGACCTTCCTGATGATGATGATGATGATCCGGATGAACTAACCGACCTTCCTGAACTAATCGAAGAACTTCCCGAACTGATTGATCGTCCTGAAGAGACTGACGAGCCTGAAGAGACTGAACTCCGGCCTGAATTAACCGGTATTGAGACTGAAGAGCCTGAAGAGGAACGTCCGGTACTGACAGAACTGTTCACGGAAGTGTTGATCCTGCTCTGAGTCGATGTTACCGATTGTGTCCTGTTCACCGGCACCGACGAACCTGTTGATACACTTCTGTTTACCTGTCCTGACGAACCGCTGTTCACACCGGTTGATGTGCGGTTTGTGGTGGTTCCCGCCCCGGATATCACCCTGGTTGTTGAAGATCCCTGACCGGTTGTGGTTGAAGTTGTATTCGTCCTGCTGTTATTGTATGAGGGTCGTGTGGTAACCCTCGGATTACTGTAGGTGGGGGTGTAGGTCCTGTCGGTTGTTGTGTATCCCGGTCTGACAGACTGGCCTGTCTGGTTCGTTTGTGAAGCTGCACTGCGTCTCGAACCGTCAACATCAAGGGTAACCCCCGAACGTCCGGTTGAGAGTGAGGTACCCGTTCCGGTTAATGCGTCTGTATCTGATGCAACCCTCCTCGATTCAGTGCCAGCCGGTGAGCCGCCGGCAGGCTGCACGTTTCTCCTGCTGCCCAAACCTGGTTCATTTACCCCTGCCCGTCTGTCACCGTTCAATGCAAAGCTGTTGGTAGAAGTACTGTAGGTCTGCCTTCTTGCTACCGCAAGGTTTGATTCAGGCCGTGAGCCATAATAGTAGTACGAAGGATAGTAAAAATATCCGCCACCGTACCGGTTGTAGTAACCAGAGTATCCCCAGTAGAAGGGAGAGTAATATGAGTAGTAAGAGTGGTAAGGCATATATGACGGATAGTACCAGTAATCGTAATAACCTCCATACAGATAGGGAGTATGGTAGTAGAATGGAGAATATGCATAGTAAAACGGATCTCTCCAGTACGGATAGAAGTAACTTCCATAGAACCTGCTAATCCTGTATGAGTATGGCATCCCGTCGTAATACTCGAAAGGGCTCGACTGGTCATTGTCATATACTGCAACCTCCTCCTGATATTCAACATTGTCATTGTAATAGTCCGATACCAGGGTGTCGGCACTGTAAACATTGTTGTAATATTCACCTGCTGCAGCTGGATTCTGAGAAGCAGGTACCTGTGATGCAATTGCTGCATCCGATGCCCTGTAGTAAAGATCATCTGCATCTGCTCCCATATACAACATTGACGAGCAGGAACTTAAGATCATTACCATTATTGACCCTATATAAACCGGTGCTTTCATTTTGTCCTCCCTCTGTTTGGTTTTCCCGTTGAATATGCACAAATACTGTACCAAGATAGTGTTTCTACGGCTAATCTGTATCACTCTTTTTCACACGCCTTGAGTCAGATGATTTGGTGGCTGTTCCGGTGTCGCTCTTCTTGGCCGTGGTAGTGGCTCTTCGGTCAGTTGAACTACTCTGAACACTACCCGAAGTTTTACCTGTCTGGGTGGTGGTTCTGCGGTCAGAACCTGAACTTACCGTTGTGCTCTTGTTGTTGCCGGTATTCGTATTGGTTGTCTGACGCGTTACACTCCTGCTCGTGCCCTGGTTTACCGTTGTAGACTGGCTCCTGTTCTGGGCCGGTGGATTGACAGCCGTACTCCTGCCTGTACCTGAATTGGAAATTGTACCCGCAGAACTCCTCCTGCCCGCCTGATCACCAGAAGTTATTGTCTGTGACCTGCCTGTGTTGACCTGCCCGGCAGAATTTCCTGTCGGTACTGTGGTTATGGTCTCCCTTCTTGAGGGTGCCGCCCCTGTGTTTGACACTGTTGACGACACGCTCCTCCTTGATACTGTTGCATTATTCGCCGAAGGATACGGCGAACTTGGGTAGTTAAACCTGCTGCTGTTGTAAGTGCTGACCGGGTTGTTTCCGTAATAGTAGTGGTTATTGTAGGTGTTTATTACCCTGATGTTATTACCATAATGGTAGTGGCTGTAGTACCTTGTTCTGTAGCCCGGATAGTAATTCCTTACCTTAATATTTATTACCACCGGCATATAGTAGCTATGGTAGAAGGGATCGTAACCCCATGAGTATGAGCTGTAAAATGCAGGAGTGTGCCATCCGTAACCATAAAACGCCGGGTAACTCCAGGAGTACCCGTACCTGATTCCGAAACCGCCCCCGCTGTAAATCGTAAGTCCCCATGTATAAGGCTCAAAATTGTACCAGTATGATTCTGTGTACACAGGCGAGTAGTAATCAAAGGCCGAGTATGACCTGTGAAACCTGCTTATCCTTGAACTGTAGTGGTAACCGAAATCATCCATGTAATAATTATTCACCACTGTGTTACCCTGGCCGGTTATGTAAGTCTGAGGCACGCCTGCCCCGGTTCCGGCTACTGTTGCCGTGCTTATTGCCGCCGCTATCAACCAGATTGAATATTTTGCTTTCATCACTAGCCTCCTCTCTTGTTTGTCGGGTTTTTGCCTATTTTTGCGCAATCAATTTGTTTTCTGAGTTCAAAAATACAAATACCATACCAAAACAATGGCGAAGTTTTTAACAAACAGGGAGGAGAGTTATACACAATGGTACAACGATCTCGTTATTAAGGCGGGTCTGGCCGAGAACTCAGCAGTAAGGGGATGCATGGTTATCAAGCCTTACGGATATGCCATCTGGGAAAAAATGCAGGGCGAACTTGATAAGCTTTTAAAGGCTACCGGTCATGTCAATGCCTATTTCCCTCTCTTCATTCCCAAATCATTTTTCAGCCGTGAAGCAGCTCACGTAGAAGGCTTTGCAAAGGAATGTGCCATTGTAACCCACTACCGTCTTAAAAACAGCCCCGACGGAAAGGGTATAATTGTTGACCCTGAGGCAAAACTTGAAGAGGAACTCATTATAAGACCTACCTCAGAAACTATCATCTGGAATACTTATCGCGACTGGATACAGTCATACCGCGACCTTCCGCTTCTCATAAACCAGTGGGCTAATGTTGTGAGATGGGAAATGAGGACAAGACTGTTTCTCAGAACCGCAGAGTTTCTCTGGCAGGAAGGACATACCGCCCACGCTACCAGCGGGGAGGCTGTGAACGAGGCCAGGCTCATACTCGATCTTTACGCCTCATTTGTTGAAAACTATCTGGCAATTCCGGTTTTCAGGGGGCGGAAAACAGAGTCTGAAAGGTTTGCCGGGGCCGTCGATACCTACGCCATTGAGGCTTTAATGCAGGATGGCAAAGCACTACAGGCGGGAACAAGCCACTTCCTCGGCCAGAACTTTGCCAAGGCATTCGATGTAAGATTCACCGATCAGAATGGAAAACTTGATCACGTCTGGGCAACATCGTGGGGGACCTCAACAAGACTTATCGGTGCTCTTATCATGACTCACTCCGATAACAACGGACTGGTTCTTCCTCCAAAACTTGCCCCTGTTCAGGTGGTCATTGTTCCCATTTATAAGGGGGGCGAAGGCGCGGAAAGAATCAGACCATATGCAGAAAGAATTAAGGAGAGCCTTGCTAACCTGGGCATATCGGTTAAGTTCGATGATCGTGATACCCAGAAACCAGGCTGGAAATTCGCCGAATATGAACTTAAGGGAGTGCCCGTAAGAATAGCGGTTGGGCAGCGTGACCTCGAAAACAATACCGTTGAGATTGCCAGAAGAGATACGCTTGAAAAAACAACCATAAATGCCGATGCTGTAGTTGAATATGTACCTTCACTTCTCGACGAAATTCAACAGGCAATCTTCAAAAAAGCACTTAAATTCAGGGAGGAGAATACATTCACCACTGATAATTGGGATGAGTTTGTCGATATCATGGAAAACCGGGGCGGTTTTGCACTGGCTCACTTTGACGGATCAAGGGAAACCGAAGAGAAAATAAAAGATCTGACAAAGGCAACTGTCAGATGCATTCCTTTTGACAGCCACGATGAAAAGGGTAAGTGCATTCTTACGGGAAATCCTTCGGAAAGAAGGGTTCTTTTCGCCAGGGCATACTGATTTACTTGCCCTGCTGTAAAGAGAATCGTTTTTTTTCCTACATTGTGGCAAGGTTATTTACAATAGTTTACCATGCCATACAACGAAGAGATAACGGAAAAGAGGACAGCAATTGTTAAAACGCTGGCAGAAAAATCGATTCTTAAACAAAAGGTTTACGACAATACCCTTGGTGCCTTCTCTCACATTAAGTCAATACTTGCTGAAATTACCGAAAACATAAACAGGGAAGTTGCCTATCTCGATCCGCGCATCAAGCTGAATTACACCGACAGAGGAGGATTTGACGCCCAGCTCAAAGTAGCAGGCGATCTGCTTCTCTTCTCCATGCACTCAAATATTTTCGAATTTGACAGGGAGCATCCTGCATGGAAAACACCATATATTCAAAAAAACAAGCTGAACTCCTATTCAGGCATAATAAGCATATATAACTTCCTTGCCGATTCATTCAAATACTCAAGAATGGACGATCTCGGATACCTGATTGCCAGAATATTCGTTAACCACGAAAACCAGTACTTCGTTGAAGGTAAAAGGCAAATGGCACTGCTGTTCACCAACTTCGGCAGTGAGGATCTAACCAGGCAGGCTCTGACAAGAATTATATGCACAGCCGTCCAGTACAGCCTCGAATTCGACCTTCTGGTTCCTCCGTATGATGCAGTCAAGATTGCAACCGTCGGGCAAGCCGAGGCAAAAATTCAGCACTCGAAACTTGCTACAGGCAAAAGACTTGGTTTTCAGTTTAATTCCGACGATGTGCTGAACGAAACTTAATCTTGCCATGGGCAGGATAGACAACCACATTCGCAGAATATCACATATAATGGCACTATTATGTGCTGTCTTAGCATGGTCATCTGTAACAGGCCAGCAAAATCCTCCCTCCGACACTACCCTGCTGCTTCCAAAGGGCTCTCTGATCAGAACACAGGCCGGAATCACAATAATCAGCCGCGATTCCCTGTTAACCATTCCTTCGGGCCTGAAACTATCAGCCCGGCGCGACGACAACACCATCACGGTGTTTTATGACTCGCTGAAGTACAAGGCATCACGTACTGCCCTTGGAAAAAGAATCTATGATCTGGTTATTGTTGAACCTGGATCATCTGACTTAAACAGGATCAGTAACAGAAGTCTTAATGACTTCAGTGAGTATAACGGTCTTCTTGTTAATTCAATCCGTGTCATCAGCCTCCACCCGTTCGGAACAGATATATTGAATCCCGAATCGGTACCGGAAACAGTTGGCGATATATGGCTCAATAAAACCCACTGGCGAACCAGGGAAAGTATAGTTAAAAAATACCTGCTCTTCGGAACCGGTGATACACTCACCGGACTGAACCTGAGTGAAACGGAAAGGAACCTCAGGATCCTTCCTTTCCTGAATGATGCAAGAATAGTTGTTGTTCCTGTTTCTGATGCTGATGCTGAAATAATTGTAATTACTCGTGACAGTTATTCAGTTGGTGGAGATTTCGATTATCGAAGTCAGGAAAAGGGAGAACTGATACTCTTCGATAATAACCTGGCCGGGTTTGCTCATTCCTTTGAAATAGGCCTGCCTTATGATTTCGATATCGGCCCCAGACCTGGTATCAGACTGAAATACAGTATTAACAATATTGCACGATCTTTTGCCAATCTGGAAATGTTCCTTCTATCAACTCCGCTTGAAAAGAACTACGGATTCAGCCTGAAAAGAGACTTTATAAGCGCTGAATCGGAATATGCAGGTGGAATTGCAATGAGGGAAGTATTTACAACAACCAGTTTTGATTCCGCATCAGTCTTCTACCCGCTGGAGTTCACTTACCAGAACTACTGGATGGCAAGATCATTCCTCCTCGACAGGGTCTCGCTTTCAAGGATTATCCTGGGGGTTCGGTACATCCACAATAATGTCTACGAACGACCCCAAATTGACCCCCTGTCATACTATTCATTACAGAAGTACAGAATGTATCTGGGTTCCCTGTCATTTTCAATCCAGAAATTCTATAAAACAAGCTACATATACAATTATGGCCGAACCGAGGACATCCCATACGGGTTACTGGCAGTTCTGACCGCAGGCAGGGAGATTAATGAATTCAAAACCCGGAACTATATCGGTATGAATCTGTCAGCAGGTAATTCTCCGGGACGCATCGGTTACATAAACCTATCTGCCGGTGCTTCACTTTTCGCTGTAAACGGAGTAACAGAACAGGGCATGATTGACCTGTCAGCAAACTATTTCACAAGCCTGATTACTACCGGAAACTGGAAAATCAGAGGATTCATAAATATCAGGCATACAGCCGGCTTCAACAGATATACTGATGAATACCTGACTCTTGGCAAGGGTAACATCGTTACCGGTTTTTCCAACGACTCGCTTAAAGGACAGACGAGAACAGTGATTAATAATGAACTGGTGGCCTTCAGCCCGTTAAAGATCTACGGATTCAGATTTACTTTCTTTGCCTTTTCCGATGTTGCCTTCCTGGGTAAGAGTACCGGCTTCAGTTCCGGCTCAACTTCTGTCAAATCAATAGGCGGCGGTATAAGATTAAGAAACAATAACCTGACTATCAGCACATTTCAACTACGATTTGCATGGTACCCAGGCATACCGCAGTTCTCCGACTACCGGTTTCTGAACCTTTCAGGCGAACAGGTACTAAGACACAGGGGGTACGATGCAGGTCAGCCTGCCGTACTGATTTATCGTTGAAAGTTGCTTTTGTCCATTACTCTTCTATATTTGTAATCTCATTCTGCAATTGGTATGATAGAGGAATTCCGGAAATATATCGCGGTAAATGAGCTTTTCCCTCCCGAAGCCAGAGTTCTGCTTGCGGTTAGTGGCGGAATTGACTCAATGGTAATGGCTCATCTTTTCCTCCGTTGCGGGTATGAATCCGGGATAGCACACTGCAACTTCAACCTCAGGGGTGACGAATCAGATGCTGATGAGAAGTTTGTAAGAGATTTTGCGATGAACCATTCCATCCCATTTTTTACCACCCGGTTCAGTACCGAAATATATGCTGCCGAAAAAGGCCTTTCAACTCAAATGGCAGCAAGGGAACTCAGATATTCATGGTTTGAGAAAATCCGCCATGATAACGGATTCAACACAATTGCGCTGGCCCACAACCTGAATGACAACATCGAAACATTCATCATTAACCTCGTAAGAGGAAGCGGCATTGGGGGTTTCGCAGGAATTAAGCCGAAGACAGGATACCTCATAAGACCCCTCCTCTTCGCCACCCGAAATGAAATTGCTGAATACTGCGATAAATACGAGGTAAACTACCGTGAAGACAGTTCCAACTCCGACACGAAATATGTCAGGAACAAAATCAGGCACCTCATCATACCTGTCCTTAAGGAAATAAACCCTTCCTTCGAGAGAACGATCGAAGAGACAATTGAGAGGGTATCGGAAATAAATGAAATATATTCCGGGCACATTGAGAAAGTACGCATGACCCTGCTTAAAGAAAACAGGGCCGGACTGGTTCTAAACATCAGTGAGATACTGACGCTCTCTCCTCTCAGCACAATGATCTTTGAACTGTTCCGTCAGTTTGGACTGTCACGGCCAATGATAAGTGAACTGATTAAACTTACAGGCAGCAGGAACGGAAGCCAGCTGGTAACAACCTCACACAGGTTCATAAAAAACAGGAATGAATTAATAATCATAAGGAACCTCTCAGAACCTGACATAAGTATACGACTGGATACGTTGGATGAATTGCTGAAAGTTCAAATCCCTGGAAAATTCTCCGTGAATGACTGTGGTAAGGACTTCATAATTACGACCTCTCCCTGCACTACATTACTCAGTCTTAATAAGATAAAGTTCCCTGTAGTGATAAGAAGCTGGAAACCGGGTGATCTGTTTTATCCCCTCGGAATGAACCGGAAAAAGAAGCTGAGTGACTTCTTCATTGACAGCAAATTCTCAATTCCGGAGAAAGAAGAGGCTCTTGTTCTTGAAACTGAGGGAAAAATAGCCTGTATCCTTGGAATCAGAACCGACAACCGGTTCAGGATTACCGGATCGACAACAAAGTGCCTGGTATTTGATGGAAGGCTGGTTTAGTCTCAGGTATGGCCGTCATATCTGGCCGAAACAATTTCAATTTGTTGCCTGATTGATTCTGCGTCAGATCTTTCAATAGCGTCCTTAAGCTTACGGAGGCTTTCATCAATCTTCTCAATCTGTTGTATTGTATACCGGTTTACCAGGATTCCTGCCAGCATTTTTGGATCCTCGGTGAACAAACCTGAAGCAATTGCTGCATGCCTGTTGTAAGTTGTACCTCCCTGCAAACCACCGGCCGAAGCCGACGCGTACAGCAATGTTGCCAGATATGGAACAGAAAGGACCTCCGACATAAGCCTGTCATGGTTGCTGAAGTTCATCTCGTGAATAATTATGCCCAGACTCTGAAACAGCGATTTAAAAAACAGCTTACCTTCCATATCCGACTCCCCGATAATTATGGCATTTAACCCGGAAGAGTTGTTCATATCACCAAAGGTAGGGCCGAACATCGGATGAACCGAAACATACTTCCTGGCAGCTTGAGCATAAAAAACAGGTAACCCCTCCTTCACTGAAGCAATATCTGCAAGAATACAATCATCATTAAGAAAAGGAAGAAACTGTTTAAAGACTGACAGAGTTGAATCGAGGCTTGAACAGTTAATAAAAAAGTCGGGCAGGAATTTCCCGGCCTCTGAGGGCTCTTCAATCACCTGTACCAAACTTGCAGGCCCCGTTTTCTGCGTGAAGGGATCATAAACGGCTACTATATTATGCCCACAAAGAAGCTGAGACATCCATGACCCCATCCTTCCATATCCTGCAATAAGAATTCTTCTCATCACGAAGTCACTTTTCCATGGCCAATTCCCCTGTTAATGAGATGAAGGTCGGCCAGCGCAATTGCGGCTGCCGATTCAAGTATAACCGGTACCCTCAGGGCAATCAGAGTATCGTGTCTGCCACCTACTGACATGCTGGTAATACTCCCTGTTGTAAGGTCAATTGTCTGCTGTTCCACACCGGTGCTCGAGGCGGGTTTAACTGCAACCCTGAACACCATCGGGTTACCGTTAGATATACCGCCATTAATACCTCCTGCATTATTTGTAAGTGTCTCTCCATCAACTGATATAACAGGATCGTTATTAACCGATCCCCTGAGAGCGGCAGCTGAAAAGCCGTTGCCAAATTCTATTCCCTTAATGGCAGGTATTGAAAAAACAATCGAACTGATAAGCGACTCGGCCGACATGAAGAAGGGTTCACCAAGCCCGGCAGGTAGCCCGTCAATGCGGCATTCAACAATACCACCAATGGTATCATTATCCTTCTGGGCCTCCGCTACAGCCTTATCTATTTCAGTCGATCCGCCTGCCAAAACAAGCTCAGCCCTGAATGAAACACCGGCAAGTATCTTCCGTGCAATCACACCTGCCACAACCAGCCCCCATGTCAGTCTGCCGGAGAAATGGCCGCCACCCCTGTGATCGGAGTACCCTCCATATTTGACATTAGCCGTAAAATCGGCATGTCCCGGCCGCGGAACCTTAACCTGCTCAGGGTAATCCACCGACCGGGTATCGAGGTTACGGGTTATGACTGTTATGGGCGCCCCTGTTGTAAAGCCCCTGTAAATCCCGCTTAGAAACTCAGGGATATCCTGTTCAGCACGGGGAGTTGTTCCCGGTCTTCCACTCCTCCGCCTGGATAATTCCTTAACCATATCATCAATGCCTGCTTCTATTCCGGCAGGACAGCCATCAATAGTTACCCCTACCGCTGGTCCGTGAGATTCGCCAAATATTGCAACCCTGAAAATAGTGCCAAAACTGTTCATCTGGTATATCTTTTAACCCGGGAGTATGCTTCCTCCCGATTTCACAAAATCATCAATAAACCCGGGATAGGATTTGCTGATGCATTCAACATTGTCGAGTGTAATGCCTTCAGTGGAAAGAACCGATGCAGCAGCCATGGCCATGGCCATCCTGTGATCGCTGAACGAACTGGTCATCGCATGCATGAGTGCTCCCGAGCCTTCTATCTCAATTGTATCAGAACCCAATCTTACAGCAGAACCAAGTTTTTCCAGATTATTCCTGATATTTTCACCCCGGCTGCTCTCTTTTGCACTTAGCCTGGCAGTGCCGGATAATACTGTTTTGCCCTTACAAGCTGCCGCCAGTACTGCCAGCGGAGGTGCCAGATCGGGACAATCGGTTATATCGAACCTGAATGGTTTCAGATCACCCGACTTTACAGTTACTCTGTCATTCCCGGTAATTACCGTCAATCCGGCCATCCGCAGTGCGTCAACTACTCTTCTGTCGGCCTGAAGTGAGTCTGTAATCAGATTCCCGATGGTAATTTCACCTCCAATGGCTGCCATAACCAGGAAGAATGAGGCTCCGCTCCAGTCACCCTCAATCATAACGGTTGCCGGCTTGTAGAGTTGTCTGCCCCTGATAATGAATTCACTATAATCCCTGTTCTCAATCTCGATCCCGAACCTCGAAAGCATGTCAACCGTCATGTCAATATATGGTTTGCTGGTTGGATTACTGAGATGTATTATACTGTCATTCTCAGCAAGGGGCAGCGAAAACAGCAAACCGGTCAGAAATTGTGAACTCACTGAACCGTCAACTTCAGCAACGCCTCCCCTCAGCGGTCCTCGTACCCTTATCGGAAGCCTGCCTCTGTTGGTTTCAACAGTAGCTCCGAGTTCAATCAATGGCTTTTCTATCATATCAACAGGCCTCGATACAAGCGAGCCTTTGCCGGTAATGGTCATGGTTTCACGCCACATTGCTGCAACTGCTGAAAACATCCTCAGGGCAAGTCCCGATTCACCGCAATTCAGTTCACGGGCCGACGGCCTGAGTCCACCGTTAACTATAAGCCTGCTTTCTTCCTTTTTTACTGTTGCACCAAGCACCCTGGCCATCTCAGTTACTGCAAGAGAATCATCACATTCTGACGGATTAACGATCACAGAAGTCCCGTTTGAAAGCAGTGAAGCCACAATTGCTCTCTGCATCGCACTCTTTGATGGGGGTGCGATAAGTGTTCCATATATCTTTTCTGAGAAAAAAGTTATCGCCATAACCAGCTACGTTCCCGATTTCATTAAAAAGCCTGCCAGTTCCTCAAGACTCACCCTGGCAGAAAATGCATTGCCGGGGTTTTCGAGGAAAATAAAATTGATCTCTTTGCCTGTACGTTTCTTGTCATAGATTATCCGGCCGGCAACTATCTCATGATCAATTGACTGAACTGGTAGTACCTGGAGTCTCCTGAACAACGCCGACACCCTTTCAAGCTCTTCCATTTTAAAGAACCCCTTTTCAACTGAAAACAACATGGCCTGTAGCATACCCCAGGCAACTGCTTTCCCGTGAGGCACAGAGTATTCAAGTTCAGCAGCATGTCCAAGAGTATGCCCAAAATTGAGAAGGCGCCTCTCACCTTTTTCACGCATATCCGATTCAACAATACCTGCCTTGATGGAAATTGCCCTTGCAATAAGGGTGGCAAGGGTTTGAGTATCGCGATTGATTATTTCTTCTGTATGCTCTTCTATAAGGCTTAGCAGTCCGGAATCTTTTATCAGGGCAGTTTTTACCAGTTCGGAGAGACCCGACCTGTACTCATCATCGGAGAGGGTTTTCAACATGGCCTGGTCGCATATTACAAATCCGGGATTGTTAAAAACCCCGATTATGTTCTTTGCATCTTTGGAATTTACCCCATTTTTACCACCTGTACTTGCATCTACCTGCGAAAGCAGAGTTGTTGAAACAAAACCGAACCTTACTCCCCTCATATATACCGATGCCACGAAACCGGCTATATCGCATACAACACCTCCGCCAATACCCAGCACGAAACCATCCCTGCCGATTCCTGCCTTCAGCATCTCCTCGACAATTCCTGCAATAGTCTCAAGTGATTTACTCTTTTCACCGGGTAACACAGAGATTACAGGAAAGGGAGGGAAATCGCCTCCGTAGATATCCCTTACATTATGATCGGTAATGATAATAACACCCGACTGCGGCAGAAACCCTGCCACACTTCTCCAGTCCATCCCCGAAAAGATACTGGAGTCTCCTCCATCCTGCAATTTTATCAGTATAGTTTCCAATCCCAAGGATTATGGTTGAAATTTACTCTATATTTTCCGATTTGTTCTGCTGCCGTACCGACTCGCGGTGAATAAAGTCGAAGAGTCCGGAAATGAATTCCTCGCTGAGTCCGATATTCTTGCCTTCATTTTGCCTGGAGCTTAGCAGCTCAGACCACCTGTTATTCTGTAAAACCGGCATGTTATGTTCCTTTTTGAACCGGCCAATCTTCTCAGCTACCATCATTCTGTTAACCAGCGTAACCAGCAGATCGTAGTCGCATGAGTCTATCCTTCTGCGAAGTTCCTCCAATTCAGGGTTCTCTTTACTGCCTGCGCTACTGGCAACCTCATTCATAATAGCCATTAGTTCCGTTATAAGAACCGATGGGATTACCTGCTGATCCTTATCGCTGAGCGCGTTTGCGGGATTAATGTGCGACTCAATTATAAGTCCGTCAAATCCCATTGCCAAAGCTTTGGCAGCCACCTGAAAAACAAGTTCTCTCTTGCCCGAAATATGACTGGGATCATTTATCATCGGAATCTGCGGAAACATTTCGCGGAATCTCAGTGGTATATCCCACAATGGCTGGTTTCTGTAGATAGAGCCGTTGAATGATGAGAAGCCCCTGTGAATTGCACCCAGCTGTCTTATGCCCATTCTGTTGAGTCTCTCAAATGCGCCCAACCAGAGATCAAAATCGGGATTAACCGGATTTTTTACAAAGACAGGAATATCAACACCTTTAAGGGCTTCAGCAACCTCCTGCACTGCAAACGGATTGGCAGTTGTTCTGGCACCAACCCACACTATATCAATATCATACTTGAGTGCCTCATAAACATGATGGGCATTTGCAACTTCGATTGCGACAGCCATGCCGGTTTCCCTCTTCACACTCCTTAACCATGGAAGTCCATCAACACCCACACCCTCAAAAGCCCCCGGTCTGGTTCTGGGTTTCCAGATTCCGGCCCTGAAGAAAGATATTCCTCCCGATGCAAGCTCCCTGGCCGTCTGCATTACCTGTTCTTCACTCTCAGCACTGCAGGGACCCGCTATTATCACCGGGGGTTTCAGTGTCAACCCGCCTGCTTTTAATGGCTCCGTAACTAGTTCATAATCCTCTCTCATAATACACCCATTTTCACCTCCGGAACCACTTTTTAGTCTCTTCTGTAAACACCGGTTGCCGGAAACATGCTCTTAACCTTTGAAAACATCACCTTCACGGTACTCTCCGATTATTTTAAACTCAGTGCATAACGATGAGGCCTTCCCAACTGCCTTCCGGTAAGAGGCATACTTTTCAAAAGTCATATCAACATAGAAAAGATACTCCCATTCACTTCCTATCAATGGAGCGGACTGAACCGTTGTAAGGTTGCAGTCACCCACCGAGAATAGCGAGAGAACCTCAACCAGAGATCCCTTCCTGTGGGGCAGCCTGAACACCACCGAGGATTTGTTGATACCGGCCATGCCGGCATTATCATGACTCCCGGGTTCTGAAGCCGTATCGAGGACAAGAAACCTTGTATAATTGCGTTTATTCGATTCAATTCCAGCAGCCAGAATCTCAAGACCGTACAGGTCGGCGGCAAGTGAAGAACCCACCACTCCAGCACCCCGTAGCCCGCACTCCGATATCTCCTTGGCACTTAAGGCAGTATCGGCCGATTCAATCAGCTTAATATCAGGGTATTTCAGGAAGAAATCACGGCATTGACTAAGTGCCAGCGCCTGGGACCTCACCTCGGCTATGTCGTCTGGCTCCTGCCCTGGCAATGCAAGCAGATTTAGTGATACCCTGAGCTTTATTTCGCCTGAAATATATACCCCTGAATCATTCAGCAGGCTGTAGTTGGGCAGGATGCTTCCTGAAACCGTGTTTTCTATGGCAACAACTCCATACAACGATCCATCAACATTTAACATCCTGAATATCTCATCGAACGTCAGGGCTGGCACTACCTCGATGGCATCGCCAAAATAACTTCTTGCCGCTATTTCATGGTATGACCCCCTGAACCCTTGAATAAGTACCTTCTGTCTGCTGCTTTCCATATTATCTCAAATACTTTCATTCAAAAAAAAACCGCCTCTTTACAGGGCGGGCTATACTATTTATCTGGTGCTGGAATATTAGATATCAGGCCCACCCTTTGTAAGGAAGCTGGCGTAGTAATAATAATAAACGGTATGATGTGCTTTCTTCATTAACTGGTTCTTTCGAAGGCTCAAATTTAATAAAGTATTCTGCTTATTTATCATTTTCATGCAGTTTTAACATATTTTGTAACACATAAAGATGGAAATGCAGAACTTGCAGGTTTACTTTATAATTCTGTTTTTAAAGATATTCACCTGAAAATGAAAAGAAAGGATTTATACGATTTTGTCATCGGTTACTTCACAACAGCCATGCCTGTGGCAGAAACCGAATTGTATTACAATGACGCATATTCCCTTCTTGTTGCCGTAATTCTGTCGGCTCAGTGTACTGATAAGCGGGTTAATATGATAACTCCGGCCCTTTTTGCTGCCTACCCTGATGCAATGTCGCTATCAAAAGCCACTCAGAATGAGGTGTTCGAATATGTAAAAACATGTTCGTACCCCAACAATAAGTCAAAGAATCTCATTGCAATGGCCAAAATGCTGATTGAGAAATTCAATGGTGTGGTACCTGACGAGCCGGCCCAACTGGTTACACTGCCTGGTGTAGGCAGGAAAACTGCCAACGTTATAGCATCAGTGGCTTTCAAGAAGCCATATATGGCTGTTGACACTCATGTTTTCAGGGTATCAGCCAGAATTGGGCTTACACATAATGCACGTACACCATTTGAAGCTGAAAGGCAACTTGTAAAATATATCCCGGGTAATCTTATTCATAAGTCACACCACTGGCTGATTCTTCATGGCAGGTACACTTGTCATGCAAGAAAGCCCTCCTGCCAGACATGCGGACTTACGAATGTATGCAAATGGTATTCATCGACCATGAAAAGAGAGGCCATAAGTAAAACTAGAATCTAATTTCTTATTTTTGAGTCGTTATAGCAGAACCGGCAGATGGACCACAAAGAGAGATATGAAGAGCTTCTTGAGACTATCAGGATCCTCAGGGAGGAGATTGAGATTCTTCGTTCAGGCAGGAAGGACATTACTACAACCAATGAGAGTGAGATATTCAGGAAGGCTTTTCACTCCACATCTCAGCTTATGGCTGTCAGCAATCTGGAAACAGGGGTCTATGAAGACGTAAACGAAGCCTTCCTTAAAACCCTCGGATTCAAACGAGAAGAGGTAGTAGGGAAAACATCGCAGGAGATACAACTGTTCACCGATATTGTCCAGAGTGATAAATTTATAATGATACTCAGGAAGTTCCGTAAGGTGAAGGATGTTGAAGTTACCCTTAGAACAAGCGCCGGAGAGGAGAAGAATTTCCTTTTTTCAGCCGACACCATTATCCTTGGCAACCAGCCGTTCCTGCTTACCTATTATGATGAGTTGCAGCCGCAGATCGACACCATTGGTACAAGAGACCGCGATAATACGATACGGGAGGTTTTTGACACAATAAGCAACTATATTGCACTCTTCCTGCCTGTCGATAACAGGTTCATCATCAGCGATTTTAATTTCAAGGCTGCTGAGATTGAATTTATTGGAAAGAAAGAACTAATTGGAAAGTACCTTGATGAAACTCCTCTTGCTGAAAAATCTAAACTGGCAGAGATTCTCAGGCATGTCAATATAACACGGGAACCTTACAAACTGGCAGTATCACCGGAAGGGGATGACAGCAGTGGTTTTTATACCGCATTTCTATTGTCAAGCGGTGAAATAGTTGTTACCTGGGAGCCAGGCAATCTTACCCGTACAAAGGAGAAAGACTACATTAAGCAGGGGCTTGTCTTCGAAAGGTTTGCCGGTATGCTGCCCATGATGGTATTCGAACTTGACCTGACCGGGAAGGTTGTATATGCCAACCAGAAGGGACTTGACCATTTCGGTTACAGTCAGGAAGATATTGAGAGAGGGGTTGAGATTTCTGAAGTTTTCAGGGAGGATCTTAAGTACGTACTGGCAAACCTCAAAACCCTTACCGGTCCCAACCAGTCAACGCACAACGAGTATTATGCCTATAAAAAATCAGGCGAAAGAATCCCTATTTCAACCCACACATTCGCCAGCTTTGATGAGGGTGTCCTTACAGGCTACAGAGGTGTGGTAATTGACATAAGAAAACAGAAAAGCTACGAAGACCAGATTAAGAGGGAAAAAGCCTTTCTGGAACAGTTTATCGACTCCATACCCGAAGCAATCGCAATATCCGATCTGAACGGAAAGATAATCAGGATCAACAGGGAGTTCACCCGACTATTCGGATATGAACCCGGGGAGGCTCTTGGCCGGCATATTGATGACCTTGTTGTGCCAGACGATCTGAGAGATGAAGCCGGGATGATAGACCGCCTGGCAGCAACTTCAAGACAGGAAATAGAACATACCGAACGAAGGGACAAATGGGGACAGAGGTTCGCCGTGAACCTTATTGCCTCGACAGTCACTTTTAATGACGAAACGGTTGCAACCGTTGGGATCTACCGCGATATATCGGCAATCATTAAAACCCGGCAGTTGCAGGAAGTGCTGTTTAACCTTTCCACCCAGGCTTTGATAATCACCAGCCTGGAAGAATTCTATCCGGTTATTGTAAGTGAAATAGGAAAGATATGGGACACAAACAACTTCTTCCTTGCGCTGTACGACCCTGACAGGGAAACCCTGGCATTGCCTGTATTCACTGATGAGAAGGATAGTTTCGATGTCATCCCTGCCAGGAAAACCATTACAAACTGGGTAATTAAACAGGGTAAATCAGCCATTCTGAGAGAGACTGATATCTTCAATCTGGAAAAGCAGGGAGAGATTGAGCTTGTTGGGTCACCATCCAAAGTATGGCTTGGTGTTCCGCTGAAGGAGGGGAACAGCATAATCGGCATTATGTGTCTGCAGGACTACAATGATGAAAACAAGTTCTCGCATGAAGACCTTAATGGTCTTGAATTCATTTCCAATCAGATAGCCGTTGCAATCCAGCGTAAAACTACACTAGAGAATCTGGTCAGGGCAAGAAAAGCGGCTGAAGAGGCAGCTCATTCCAAACAGTTGTTCATGTCAACAATGAGCCATGAGATAAGAACACCCCTTAACGAAGTCATTGGGATTACGAACCTGCTCCTGCAGGGTGACCCAAGGGAAGATCAGATGGATTTCCTCAAAACCCTGAGGTTTTCAGCAAACCACCTTTTAACCCTGGTAAATGATGTGCTGGATTACAACAAGATGGAGTCGGGCAATCTGGTTTTTGGAAGAACGCCTTTCAGCCTCAGGGACTTTATCGATGATATTCAGAGATCATATTCTTTCAGGGCAAAGGATAAAAAGCTCAATTTCGAAGTTAATACCGATACTTCTTTGCCTGATGAGATTGTAGGCGATCCGATAAGACTGCACCAGATACTCTCCAACCTCCTTTCCAACGCTATGAAGTTCACGATGTCAGGATCAATAACGGTTGGTATAAAAGAGATTGGCAGAAAAGATAACCATACAAGAATTGGTTTCTCAATTTCCGATACCGGCATAGGAATCCCCGAAGAAATGCACGAAAAAGTGTTCGAAAGCTACTCACAGGCAGCAACCGACACTACAAGAAAATACGGGGGAACCGGACTAGGACTTGCTATCTGCAAGAGACTGATCGAACTGATGGGAAGCCGGATCACCCTGATCAGCAAACCAGGGGAAGGCTCAACCTTTTCGTTCGAACTCGAATATGAACTTGCCGAAGTAACATCTTTAAAACCGCGGACTGATCAGCCGGAAGAATACCTGGGACTTAAAGGGAAAAAGATACTTGTCGCCGAAGACAACAAGATAAATTTCTTCGTGGCAAACAAGTTCCTTCAGGGCTGGGGTGTTGAGGTTACACATGCCGAAAATGGCCTAATTGCACTCGAACTCCTTGCCAGGGATAATTACGATCTTGTTCTGATGGATCTACATATGCCGGTTATGGATGGCATTGAAGCCTCGGGAATAATCAGGAACTCGGAAAATGTTACTATCAGGGAGATTCCCATAGTTGCTCTTACCGCGGCAATAATGTCGGAGAGTCAGGACAGGATAAAGGATATCTTTATAAACGATTATGTACTTAAACCATTCAAGCCAAAAGACCTTTACGATAAGGTTTTCAAGCATATCCTTTAACTATAAACCTGATAAAAGCCTTCAAAGTATGAAAAACAGAGTTATTCTGATACTCCTTGTATCAGTTGCAGTCAACGTTACAGGGCTGTCTTCCGATGCCTGGTTCCTTTCCTCTCCGGCCCTCTCACACGATGCTTCCAAAGTGGCATTTGTCTATGAAGGCGATATCTGGGTGGCAAATACCACCGGCACTGCCACAGCCCTGAGATTAACGGCAATGACCGGACAGGAGAATAACCCGCGATTCTCACCCGACGGAAAGTTTATTGCCTTTAACGGAAACCGCGACGGAAACAGCAATATCTATATTGTTCCTTCAGAAGGCGGAGAAGTCAGACAAATGACCTGGCACGCTGCCACCGACAATCTCGATTCATGGTCGTGGGATTCAAAAAACCTCTATTTCACATCGGGACGGTACAATAGTTTCGGTGCCTATACCCTTTCAATTGATGGTGGAACGCCAAAACGGCTCTTCAGCGAACACTACTGGAACAATGCCCACTTTGTGGTTCAGGACAGGCAGACAGGTGACTACTACTTCTCAGAATCGGGCGAGAGTTACAGGAATTACAACCGTAAGCGATACAAGGGTGAAAACAACCCCGACATACTCAGGTTCAACCCAAATAGCGGCGTTTACCAACAGGTTACTGAATGGGAAGGCAAAGACCTCTGGCCGACAATCGATCAGAATGGTGTACTTTACTTCGCCTCTGACGAATGGAACGGCGAGTATAACCTTTATAAGACCGAGGGAGGAAAGAAGGTAAGGCTTACCGGGTTCGGGTCATCTATCGGAAGGCCTCAGGTCAGCGCTGACGGCAGCAAGGTGGTATTCACCCTGGGCTACCAGCTATACCTGTTCGACACAAGCCTTGGTTCCGCCAAGAAAATGGATATCGGGCTTTATTCTTCCGAGCCGCTTCCCAATGATAAAGTATTCCGTACCGCGGGTGCCATCACTTCGTTCGACATCTCTCCCGATAACAGGAAGATTGCTTTTATATCACGCGGCGAACTATTTGTATGTGATACTAAAGGCATGTTTATCAGAAAGTTGCCAACAAACACCAACGAAAGGGCGATTGAAGTGATGTGGCTTGCCGATGGCCGTACCCTACTGTTCATACAAACATGGAAAGGATGGGCCAACCTGTTTACCATACCAGCCGACGGATCCTCTGCCGAAAAACAGATTACCAGCGATGAAAAATCAGCAAGAATGCTCGTATACGACGATTCACGGGCACTCGCTGCCTACTATGCGGGAACCAGTGAATTCCGTACAATCGATCTTGCAACAATGCAGGTGAAAACCCTGGTGCGTGATGAATTCTGGTTCAGGGGATCGCCTGCCACATTCTCACCCGACCTGAACTGGGTGGCATTTACTGCCTTCAGGAATTTCGAGCAGGATATTCTGGTTTATAATCTCAAGACCGGCGAAGTGATTAACCTTACCGGGACATACCTTTCGGAGGGAAGCCCTTTCTGGTCTCCCGACGGTAAATATATCTACTTCACTGCCGACCGTTCAAAGGCCTCATACCCGAGAGGCGGCGGGAACAACCGGCTCTACAGAATCCCTCTGGGAAAATACAGACAACCCCTGAGATCAGAGGCTTTCGATGCCTTGTTCGCTAAAAAGGAAGCGAATGCCAAACCAGTTGTAACCATCGATACCGACGACTTACTTTTCAGATGGGAACTTGTTGAGAACATCTCTCCTGCCCAGAGCAACCCGTACGTTATAATGAAGGATACCCTTACAACAGTTCTCTTCTCGTCAACCCACCAGGGGTCAAGAAAACTCTTTAAACTGACAATGAGCCCGTTCGATTCAAACAAAACCGAGGAGATCAGAGGAGTAACAGGAGGCTCAATTGCCTCGGCTAAAAGGGAGTATTACATTCTTTCGGCAGGCGATATATATAAACTGAACCTGAATTCAAACAATGCCGAGAAAATTAACATTGCACATACATTTACCAGAAACCTCACCAGTGAATTCAGGCAGATGTTCCACGAGGGATGGACAATTCTGGCAGAGAACTTCTATGACGTTAACATGCATGGAACCGACTGGAAAGCAGTAAAAGCCTCCTATGAAAAGTATCTTCCATATGTCCGTACACGTAATGACCTCCGCCTGCTTATGAACGACATGCTGGGCGAGCTCAACTCCTCACATATGGGATTCTCATCATCGGGCGATGAGGAGACTATTCCCGATAATATTGTTACGGTTGAAACAGGTGTAATTTTCAGCAATGATAACCCATATGTGGTAGACAGGATACTTAAAAAATCACCTGCCGACAATATCTCAACTGACATCCGGAAGGGTGACAGACTGGTTGCTGTAAACGGTAAGTCAACTGACCAGAAAATTTCAAGGGAGTACTATTTCACATTTGCCACAACTCCTCCCGAACTGGAGCTACTATTTGAACGCGACGGGAAGAACTATACGACCAGAATCAGACCTGCAGGCTATTCGTCCATCAATAATCTTTTATATGATGAGTGGATAAACAATAACCAGAGATACACAGACCAGGCCACCGACCGGAAGATTGCATATGTCTATCTCAAGAATATGGGTGACGGCAGCCTCAATGACTTCATAATTGAGATGACCTCAGAAGCGGTTGACCGTGAAGCCCTTATTATCGACCTCAGGTATAATACCGGAGGGAACATACACGATGATCTTATCAGCTTCCTTTCAAGGAAACCATATCTCGAATGGAAATTCCGTGATGGACAAATATCACCCCAGCCAAACTTCGCACCGGCAGCAAAACCCATGGTAATACTGATCAATGAGCAGAGCCTGAGCGATGCGGAAATGACAACGGCGGGACTGAAGTCGCTGAACATCGGTACTGTAATCGGAACTGAAACTTACCGGTGGATAATCTTCACAAGCAGCAAATCGCTCGTTGATGGATCGTCATGCCGTTTACCGGCCTGGGGATGTTATACCCTCGATGGTAAAAATCTTGAATTCGAGGGCGTCAGTCCCGATATATATGTAAAAACCGGATTCACTGATAAGGTGAAGAATAAAGACCCTCAGCTGGATAAGGCGATTGAGGTTCTTATGGGACAGATAAAGTGAGACTTCCCTGAATATCTATTTTATGCAGTGCCGGTTATAGATTTCGGAAGCCTTCCGGTTCCCGTACCTCAGAGCCATTCTGAGGTCGGAACAGGCCTCGGCGGTATTCCCTGTCTTCATCAGTGCCTCGGCCTTCCTGAGATAGACATCTCCATCAACCGGATCGAGGTCGAGTGCCATCGCGTAGTCTGATATGGCATTGTTCCACATGCCGGTTGTGCTCCACATGTTGCCCCTCTCTACCCATGCCTCCCTGTTTCCTGGTTCGGCACTTATGAGCCGGTTCAGGAGTCTGAGAGAATTTCCGGTGTCGCCGGCTTCGGCAGCTACTGATGCAGCCGCCCTGAGAACCCCGCCATCGCCTGCATTTATCGAAAGATAGTAGTTAAGGTCGGTCATAGCCCTTCCAAAATCCATTAAACCGCGATATCCAGAGGCCCTGGAGGAGAACAGGTTAAGGTCGGGCGTTTCCGCATTGATTAGCGATGTGTAAACTGATATTGCCTGCCTGTAGTCTCCTGCTGCCAGATAGCTGTCGGCAAGAAGCCTGTTTGCCCTGTACGATAAATTACCATAATCACCGGCATCTGTTAAAAGATTAACAGTTGATTTGAAATCACCCTTCGCATAAGCAACAAGGGATCTGGCATATACCAGTTCCCTGGTCCCTAGTTCATCATGGCCGGCAGCTTCCAGTAATAACTCTGCCTCTTCAGTCATACCTCGGGATATAAGGTATGTCACTTCATCAAGTATAACTTCGGCCGGCGAATGTCTCTCCTTTTCCCAGTATCTCTTCCATTCCGGCCTCAATTCTATCTTTGCCAGGAATCTGTCGGAATGACATGCCCTGTCTCCTGCCCTGTACCCAGAAGCAAGGTTTTCTTCAAGATACCTCAGTGAGGTTACGGCATCGCCTTTGACGGCATAAACTCTGGCAAGGCCGAACGCCCCGGAATGCTTTCTCGCGTCAGAGGCCTTTCTGAATGATTCCATAGCCTCATCATACCGGCTCAGTCCCAGTTCAGCCTCCCCCTTCTCCAGAAGAATCCTGTAGTCGGTTCCTGCATTAAGAACCGAATCGGCTAGTTTCAATGCCTCCGCAAACCTGCCTGAATTGCGCAGGTGTACCGATCTCAGCAATGCATCATGCAAAGGTGACTGCGAACCGGCTGTCTGGAATATCAGCACGCATATAGCTGAATATAAGATTTTTATAAACCGGTTGTTCATATCTGGTTCCATCTTCTACTTCTTAAAATCGGGAGGTTTGATCACTGCTCCCTTTTCGGTAATTACATGTACGAATCCCGAAAGGTGTAATTCCTCAATACCTGAGATCCTGCGTTCAAATACATCACACTGGTAGAAATAGATGCCAGGCGAAACAATCTTTCCCCTGTATGTACCATCCCAGTTCAGCTTTGGTTCATTAGTTGAAAAGATAAGCTGGCCGCTTCTGTTGTAAAGCCTGAAGTCAACCCTCTCAACGAGCCCTGATGTTTTCGCAACCAGTAAATCGTTAATTCCGTCACCATTTGGGGTAAAAACATTGGGTATCTCATAGAAATCGCATGAATCAACACAAATCACATCCGACATGGCACTCTCATTGCCAAGTGCATCGAATGCGGTAACCCCGTAACAACCAGCTACCAGATCGCCAGGATAGTGCTTGTATGACGAACTATTCCTGTCATTGAACTGCTGTATCATCTGCATAATACCCTCCACCTCAGGCCTGAAATAGAGTCTGTACCCTGCCACATCGTCAAAACATACCGGGTCGGTAATAGTCCATGTTACCTGATTGTAGAGGCTGTCGCATTGCGAGGAGACATTAATATCGGGGGGACATGGTGGTTCATTGTCGACGGGAACAACGCATACTCTTTGGGAAAGATTAAACAGATCCTTCGGATATCCTGAAATGGTGTATCCACCGTACGTACGTACGTAGTAGCAATAATCGCGACCGTTCTCAAGGCCGGTGTCAACCCATTCAAGCAGGTTCGTACTGCCGATTGAGTCAAAAACCATTGTATTCTCATTATATCTGAAGAAATCATACCGCGTGTTTATCCAGGGTACATTCCTCTGGATACTGAAACGTACCTTCCTGTCACCGGGTGAGGCCTGCAGATATACGCTCGAGGCAATGCCGGCATCTCCTATCATAAACCTGTTTCCCGGGGCGTCGTTGTATAGCTCAACCCTGTACAGGAAGCCACCGGCAGCCGTATTCATCAATGTATCGGCAAAAACCGTATCGTTAAGATCGGCCGTAGGAACCGACCCCTTCAACAGGTAGTTTGTACCTGGTATTCCGTCGGCCCGGTAAACAAGGTACTCGTATGGCCCGGTAACCGTGGGAATGGTGTCGAGCCGGTCGGGCTTCTTCCAGATTACTTTTATTGAACCGTTCACAGCATCGGTTTCTCCAACCGTAACATGCCTGATTACCGGAACTCCGGTTACCAGCGAAGAAGTGATCTCATTCGATGCTTTACTCTCAGTTCCGTTAGGGTATACAGCAACAACACGGTATGTGTACTCAACACCAAAATCAAGGCCTTCAACTCCGTTATTGTCAATATACTCAACAGTGGCGGAACCAGGGGCATACCCTACCTTGCTGAAACCCGACCACGGAGGAATTCCGTTCACGCATGAATCAGGATCAAATGTTGATGGCCCCTCCTTCCTGTAAACAGCAAAACCGGAAATATATCCAGTGCCGTAATTGTTCCACGAAAGCCTCATCGACTTACCTTCGGGAACAGCTCCGGTAAGCACGGGAGGCGGCCCCAGTACCTTTATTCTCATATTGTCGATATCGACCAGGGAAAGCTCACTGTTTTTATCCTCCGATTTGAAAATAACATCGTAGGGCTGCTGCCTTACACTCTCATGGCATGGGGTCCATGCAAACCTTGAAATTGATCTTCCCGGAATCGAATCCAGCCTGATGAACTGCGCCTTGCATGCCTCAACCGAGAATACACCCGAAGTTGCAAACTGTGATATCATATCCCCGTCAGGATCATTGCTGATGAAAAAGAAATCAACTGCCTGACCCACCTCAACACAATAATCTACAAGAACCTCATTAACAGGAGGTTTATTGGTAGTGGTAAAAACATCAATCTGCATATCCCTAACAACCACACCAATCTTCTTGCCGTTTCTCCATTCCTGTATTTCAATGGCAACATTGTAGGCACCGGTATCAGCCGGTGTATCCCAAACAAGATCTCCGCTTATCGAGTCGACATAAAACCTGTTTGTTGCCGGAGGAAAAGTATAATTCTCAATCGGCTTGCCATCTTCCCTTGTACAAACGGTAAGCTCGTAGGATAGGCTGTCACCATCGGGGTCAAAGGCGGCCGGATTGTGAATGAAAAGGTATCCCTTCGCAGCCTTGTCGTATGGGGGATTAAGCAAAATGGGTGTCTGGTTGAATCCGATAGAAGGATTAACTGTCAGCACCGTCTGTATTGAAAAGACCACATTTACCGAATTGGGTATGTTCACGACCCCCTGGTTCCGGTTCGGGTCCTGAACAACCACCCGGTATATTCCGGGTCCCGGAAACGTATGAGTTGTTATGTAGGTATTCTTAATGTAGAAGTTCGGAAGGAAGATTTTCGGGTCAACTCTGTCCACAATGCTGGTAGTATTGTCGCCCCAGCTTACCTCCAGACGTGGCCTGTCGGCAAGGCTCAACTGATATGTGAAGGTGGTAATGGTAAACTCAAAGGTAAGGGCCGAAATCTGCCTGTAGGTAATCTCGCCGGCCCGGTTGTGAGTGGCATGCGAGGCGATACTGAAACCTGTCAGAATCAATATTGGGATTATCCTGCTCAGCATAAAATCGTATATTTCCTCTTTCAATAACTCGGTTTATTTCTCTTTATTATTACCTCAGTATCTGAAGGCGTAAATTTATAACCTTCCTCGAAGCTTCCCATTTTGAAAATTAACAGGTTCACCTGGTCGGCAAACAGATCTGTCATTATGGTATTCCTTATCCTGAAGGTACTCACGGTATCCCTGAAACTGTAATCAACAGATATTCTCACCTCCTCGGCGTCAGCCTCAATATTGCCAAGAATCCCCTTCAGCAATTTATCGCCGGCAGTAAACACTATCCTGTCGTCTATATACCTCTGGATAACACTCCTGTCGGGCATAAGTTCACTGTCATAAAGCATCAATTCATGATCGCGGGTAATTATTCTGCAATCATTCTCAAGGTCATCCGTGTAAACTTTCAGGAACATCTTGAATGACCCGGCTTTCTCATCGTAATCAACTGAAGCCAGCGACACATGAACCGGATGCCATGATAAAAACAAGTATAGTATGATAACTGCCCTGAGCATACGCTTTGATGTCTGCATGACCCTCAAAAATCAGGCCATCAGTTGTCTTATTAATCGGTAATACTTACCCTCTCCTTCAGGTATTCTACGGTTCCTACTTCTATGAATGAAAACCCCTTGCCGCCTGAGAAGTTCCCGGCAAGCACAACAACAATGTCATCATCCTTAAGGCTGTGCGATGCAGTCATGTGTTTAAGGGATCTCATGAGAAACTGATCTACAGAATTCTTCTTTTCCTGGTAACTGGCATAAACACCATACGAGATTGCAAGTTCCCGCATTGTATTTCGTGAGTAACACTGTGCAAATACCAGGTTATAACCCCTGAAGGCGGCCATGTTCCTGATTGTCCGCCCCTGTACGGTATCGGCAATGATTGCCCTGGCTCCAACCCGCAGTGAGGTTTTCACCGCAACTTTTGCCAGGTAGGCGGAAACCTTCCCTGTCATTTCACCGGCCGGCATCTCAATGTAACTCTCCTTGCTCTTCTCAACCTCCATCGCCACCCTGGTCATTGTCCTGACCGCCTCCGCGGCATATTTTCCGCTGGCAGTTTCGCCGCTAAGCATTATTGCATCAGTCTGCGAGTAGATTGCACTTGCTATATCGCTTACCTCAGCCCTGGTGGGCCGCGGGTTGCTAATCATCGAATGCAGCATCTGGGTTGCAACAATTACCGGCTTTCGCCTCTCTATACATTTGGTGATTATCATTCTCTGTATACCGGGAATCTTCTCATAGGGAATCTCAATGGCCAGATCACCCCTTGCTACCATTATACCGTAAACGTTATCAAGTATTTCATCAATGTTGTCTACTCCCTCCTGGTTCTCTATCTTGGCAATGATTTTTGCCTTTCCCCCGAATTCATCGAGAACCGACTGCACATCAATTACATCCCGGGCGCTTCTCACAAATGAATGGGCAATAAACGCAATATCCTCAGCAGCGGCAAACTCAATGAATTCCCTGTCCCTTTCACTTACCGATGGCAACGCGAACCTCACTCCCGGTACATTAAGGCTTTTCCTGGAGCCGATACATCCATCGTTGGTTGCAACACACTCCAGTATATTGCCATCCTTCGACTCTATAACAAGCTCAACCTCTCCGTCATCAATAAGAATGGATGAACCTACCGGTACATCATCAGTAAACCCCGGATAGTTGACGAATATGCAGGCCTGTGTGGTAATCGCATCCGGATCGCCCATTATCTTAATCTTCTGTCCCCTCTCCACCTTAATCGGTGAATCACTCTTTGTAGTTCTGATCTCCGGGCCTTTGGTATCAAGAATAAAAGGTATCCTGTCCGATACCTTACGGCCGTTCTCAATAATCTTCAACGCACCCTCTGCGTTGAGATGTGCCGAATTTATTCTTATGGCATCCATTCCGGCTTCGAAAAGCTCTCTTATAAACTCGGGTTCACACCTTTTGTCCGAAATTGTTGCTACAATCTTGGTTCGTTTCCTGTTCATGCTGATATCTTTATAATAGCCTCAACAGCAAGTCTGTAACCATCCATTCCAAGGCCCATCACCGAACCGCGGCAGAAACGGCCTGTCAGGCTTGTATGTCTGAATTCCTCCCTTGAAAGCAGGTTGGTAATATGAACCTCTATGACGGGGATCTTTACCATGGCTATCGCATCGGCTATGGCCACCGAAGTATGGGTGTAGGCTGCAGGGTTGATAATTATCCCGTCGCTTTCTGCCCCTGCCTTCTGTATCGCAGTTACGATTTCTCCCTCAATGTTTGACTGATAAAATGAGATATTGAAATCGGGATATAGTCCCTGAAGTCTTCCCATGTATGTATCGAAATCAATGCTTCCGTACTTCTCAGGTTCCCTCTTGCCAAGCATGTTCAGGTTGGGGCCGTTGATAATGGTTATTCTCAATTTCATGTTCAGATTTCCAGATTGAGTACTCATATTTCCACAGGCAAAATTAACCATTAACCTCAATATTTATCGCCTGATCCGGGTATTCGAGTAAATTTACAACTTAAATACTCCTCTACGATGCTATGGGCAAAACAGAAGAATGGGATATATGGATCAAAAGATTCTCGACTTATCTGAAGCTCGAGAAGTCGCTTTCACAGAACAGCATCGAAGCTTACACCAACGATGTGGTTAAACTGAAGCGGTTTATGGTTAACGGGTTAAGCCCGGAATCTGTTACGTATAACGATTTGCGAAGATTTCTGGCGACTTACGGTGAAGAAAATGGTAACGCCAGAACTCAATCAAGGCTTCTCTCGGGTATAAGGGCGTTTTACAGGTACTTGCTTCTGGAGAATGTGATCAGGGAAAACCCGGCATCGCTTATCGACTCACCCCGGATAGGATTCCGCTTGCCAGAGGTGCTGGCAGTTGAGGAGATTGACAGAATAATTGATGCAATCGATCTGAGTAAACCGGAGGGTCACAGGAATAAGGCCATAATTGAGACCCTGTACGGCTGTGGTGTCAGGGTAAGTGAACTTGTTAATATAAGGCTCACCGATATACACACCGATGAGGGCTATATTGTTGTTACAGGAAAGGGCAACAAGCAAAGACTGGTGCCTGTCAGCGACAAGGCTCTCACTGAAATAAAGCTATATCTCGAAACACGGAACCATCTCCCGGTAATCACCGACCGCAACATTCTTTTTCTTAACAGAAGGGGCAAAAAACTTACCAGGGTGATGATTTTCACCATTATCAGAGATCTTGCTGCCAGAGCAGGAATCAGGAAGAAAATCAGCCCGCACACATTCCGCCATTCGTTTGCAACCCATATGGTTGAGGCCGGGGCAGACCTCAGGGCAGTTCAGGAAATGCTTGGCCATGAATCAATTCTCACAACCGAGATATACACTCATATCGACCGGAGTTACCTTAAGGACACGCTGATTCTCTTCCATCCCAGGGCATGATACGGCCACCAGCCCAAATCGCACCAACCCTATTCAGTTTTTTCCGGTTTTTTATTACCTTTGCACCTGTTTTTGAAAAATCAGATGTATACAATAATAGTTAACGATTAAATCTATGTCAAAAGTAAAAAGAGTTTACAGCTTCGGAAACAAGAAGGCTGAAGGAAATGCCGGGATGAAAAATCTCCTTGGCGGCAAGGGTGCTAACCTTGCAGAGATGTGCCTGCTCGGACTGCCGGTTCCTGCAGGTTTTACAATAACTACCGATACCTGCACCGAGTACTATGGAAACAACAATCAGCTTCCCGCGGGGCTGATGGAAGAGGTGTGGGAAGCCATGAAGCAGACCGAGCAGATCATGGGCATGAAATATGGCGATTCTGTTAATCCACTGCTCATGTCATGCCGCTCGGGTGCACGCAGTTCCATGCCAGGAATGATGGATACCGTTCTTAACATCGGTCTCTGCTCATCAACCATTCCCGGTATCATCAAAAAAACCAACAATCCACGGTTCGTGTGGGACTCCTACCGAAGGCTTATTATGATGTATGCCGACGTGGTAATGGAGAAGGCCGAAGGTATTGAGGCCCCCAACGGTGTAGGTATCCGTAAGCAGCTCGATGAGATGCTAGACCATTTCAAACATGAAAGAAAACTCCATTCCGACACCGACCTGTCATCAGACGATCTGAAGAAGCTGGCCGAAATGTTCAAGGCAAGAATCAAAGAGTACTTCGGCAAAGAGTTCCCCGATGATGCAAAAGAGCAGCTTATCGGCAGTATCAAGGCAGTATTCAAGAGCTGGAACGGCAAGAAAGCCGTATCATACCGTCGTATCGAAGGTATTCCCGACGAGTGGGGAACCGCGGTTAACGTCCAGGCAATGGTATTCGGAAACATGGGCGACTCATCGGCTACCGGTGTCGCTTTTACCAGGAACCCCGCCACCGGCGAAGACCTGTTCTATGGCGAATGGCTCGTGAACGCTCAGGGCGAAGACGTGGTTGCAGGTATCCGCACCCCCAGCCCGCTCAACGATTCAACCAAAAACGAACAGAACAAGCACCTCCACAGCATGGAAGAGGTGATGCCAGGTATCTATAAGGAACTCTTCGACATACGTAACTCTCTCGAGAAGTCGTTCCGCGACATGCTCGATATCGAGTTCACAATTCAGGAAGGAACCCTCTACATGCTCCAGTGCCGTGCCGGCAAGAGAACCGGTACCGCAGCCCTCAACATGGCTATGGACATGCTCAAGGAAGGTCTCATCGACGAGAAGAGGGCCGTACTGCGCGTCGACCCCTCACAGCTCGACGAACTCCTCCACCCGATATGCGACCCCGCACAGGAGAGCAAACACAACCCGCTGGTCAAGGGTCTCCCCGCAGGACCGGGTGCCGCTGTCGGCAAGGTGGTATTTACCGCTGAAGATGCCGTGGCTTGGGCAAGAAAAGGTGAGAAGGTTATTCTCCTCCGCGAAGAAACCAACCCCGAAGATGTCGAGGGTATGAGAGCCGCAGAAGGTATCCTTACCGCACGCGGTGGTATGACATCACACGCTGCCCTCGTGGCCCGCGGATGGGGTAAGTGCTGCGTTGTAGGTGCCGGTGGACTCAGTGTTGACGCCGGTAAGAAAATCGCTAAAGTATCAGGAACTGACAAGGTTATTAAGGAGGGCGACCTCATCACACTGAACGGAACCAGGGGTCACGTATATCAGGGTGCTATTCCGTTGATGGATGCAACCGAAAACCCACGCTTCCAGGAATTCATGAAGATGGCCGACAAGTACCGCACCATGGGTGTCAGAACCAACGCCGACACACCCGAGGATGCAGCCCTGGCACTCAGCTTCGGAGCAGAAGGTATCGGTCTCTTCCGTACCGAGCATATGTTCTACGGCAAAGGATCGGAAGAGCCTCTCTTCCTCCTCAGGAAAATGATCCTCAGCGATGGCGAGAAAGAGCGCAGACTGGCTCTCGACGAACTGTCAGGTTTTGTCAAGAAGGATATCAAGGCCACAATGGTGGCAATGAACGGTCTGCCTGTAACATTCAGGCTCCTCGATCCGCCGCTCCACGAGTTCGTGCCACAGAGCCGCGAAAAGCAGGAAGAACTTGCTAAAGCACTCGGTATCAAGCTTGAGGATGTTGTAAAACGTGGTGAAGTTCTTCACGAGTCAAACCCGATGATGGGCCACAGGGGTGTACGGCTTGGCGTTACCTATCCCGAGATCAGCGAAATGCAGATCCGTGCCATCTTCGAGGCTACAGCTGAACTGCTTAAGGAAGGCAAACAGCCGAAACCTGAGATTATGGTTCCCGTTACCTGCGATGTTGCCGAACTCGATTTCACTAAAAAAATCGTCGACAAGGTTTATGCAGAGGTGTGCAATAAATTTGGAATCAAGGAGATAAGCTACCTGTACGGTACTATGATCGAGATTCCGAGGGCTACCCTCCTCGCCGACCGCATGGCAAAATCATCACAGTTCTTCTCATTCGGTACCAACGACCTCACCCAGATGACCTACGGCTTCAGCCGTGACGATACCGGTGGGTTCCTTCATGATTATATCGACAAGAAGATCCTTGCTGCCGACCCGTTCCAGACTATCGACCAGGATGGCGTTGGCCAGCTGATTACCATGTCTGTAGCAAAAGGACGTGCCACACGTCCCGACCTTAAGGTTGGTATCTGCGGTGAGCAGGGTGGCGATCCTGCTTCGGTTGAGTTCTGCTACAAGCAAGGCCTCACATACGTCAGTTGCTCACCTTTCAGGGTTCCAATTGCACGGCTGGCAGCCGCTCAGGCAGCTATCAAGGCCGCTAAATAGGAAGATACTCAGGGAGTAATCCCCTCACAGTAATAACCGCCCCGTGCCTTACGGCCGGGGCGGTAATGCTGTTGTCTAGCACCTGTCTGGCGAGGCAATACCTTTGGTATTATCGTTTTTTATTTTCTATCTTTATGAACCTAACTCGTAACTCAAAACCAACATCCATGATAACCGCCAATGATTTAGCAAAATACGGAATTTCGCAGATTGAAGAGATAATCTATAACCCGTCGTACGAACTGCTCTTTGAAGAAGAGACCAATCCCTCACTTACCGGGTTTGACGCCGGGGTGGTAACAACCACCGGTGCCGTTGCCGTTGATACCGGGGTTTTCACTGGCCGCTCTCCCAAGGATAAGTATATTGTCAGGGACGAGGTATCGGAGAACACGGTGTGGTGGAAATCGGAGAAGGCACCTGCCTCCGATAACAAGCCGATAAATCCGGAGGTATGGAACCATTGCAAAAAACTGGCAACCAGACAGCTTTCAGGGAAGAAACTATATGTGGTCGATTGCTTTGCCGGTGCCAATGAAAATACAAGACTTAGTGTAAGGTTCATAATGGAAGTGGCATGGCAGGCTCACTTTGTAAAGAACATGTTTATCCGTCCGGATGAAAACGAACTCAGGGAGTTCAAACCCAATTTCGTTGTTCTTAATGCTTCCAAAACCACTAACCCCGACTGGCAGAAGCAGGGCCTAAACTCCGAGAACTTCGTGTTCTTCAACCTCGGTGAGAGGATGGCTGTAATCGGGGGTTCTTGGTATGGCGGCGAAATGAAGAAGGGAATCTTCTCAATCATGAACTACTACCTTCCCCTTCAGGGCATTGCATCGATGCACTGCTCGGCCAACGTAGGCAGGAAGGGTGATGTAGCCATCTTCTTCGGACTCTCGGGCACCGGGAAGACTACCCTCTCAACCGACCCTGCCAGGGCCCTTATAGGAGATGATGAGCATGGATGGGATGACGACGGTATCTTCAATTTCGAAGGTGGCTGCTATGCCAAGTGCATCAACCTCAGCAAGGAGAACGAACCCGATATCTACAATGCCATAAAGAGAGATGCACTGCTTGAGAATCTTGTTATCAGGCCCGATAAAACAATCGACTTCAGCGATGGAAGCAAAACTGAGAATACCAGGGTTTCATACCCCATTTATCATATTAATAATATTATTAAGCCTGTTTCCAAGGCCGGTCACGCTACCAGGGTTATTTTCCTTACCGCCGATGCTTTTGGTGTGCTGCCCCCGGTAAGCCGTCTCACAAAGGAACAGACGATGTATTACTTTCTGAGCGGCTACACCGCAAAGGTAGCCGGCACCGAGAGGGGTATCAAGGAACCGGTCCAAACATTCTCATCATGCTTCGGCGCTGCCTTCCTGCTTCTCGATCCTATCATCTACGCAAAGGAACTCACACGCAAGATGGAAGAACACAATGCCGATGCATGGCTGGTAAACACCGGATGGATGGGCGGTCCATATGGAATCGGCAAGCGCATAGACATTAAACCAACAAGGAAGATCATCGACGCAATCCTCAATGGCTCCCTTAAAGATGTCAAATTTGTAACACTACCTGTATTCAATCTGGAGATACCTGAAGAGATAGAGGGTGTTAATCCGTCATTGCCCGACCCGCGCCTGGCATGGTCGTCGGCCGGTGCGTGGCATACTGCTGCTCTGGCTCTCGCCCAGAAATTCATTACCAACTTCAATAAGTTCACTTCAAATGAGGAGACCCGCAAGCTTGTATCAGCAGGGCCCCGGATAAGCTGAAATGAATCTCTACTTACTGATTGCAGCTATTCTTGCAGCATATGCCATAGGCTCGGTACCAACAGCCGTTTGGGCCGGACGCTTTTTTCACGGAATTGACGTCAGGGAACATGGCAGCGGCAATGCCGGCGCAACAAACACTATCAGGGTGCTCGGATGGAAAACAGGAGTACCTGTTCTGCTGATCGATGTACTTAAAGGGTGGCTGGCATCATCACTGCCGGTGTGGATTTTCAACGGGGAAATATCACAGGAACAACTTCTGAATGTTCAGATAGTATCAGGTCTGACTGCTATAATTGGCCATATCTTCCCGGTATGGGCCGGGTTCAGGGGTGGCAAGGGAGTGGCTACGACCTTCGGATTTCTCCTGGCTCTCAGTCCTCTTGTGACATTAATCTGCTTCGGAGTGTTTATTGCAGTGCTTCTTCTGACAGGATTTGTAAGCCTCTCATCAATTCTGGCGGGAGTATCATTTGCCCTGCTTGTGCTGACTCTTTTCAAATCGCCATCACAACTCTTCATCTATTTTTCGGTATTCGTTGCGCTGGCCCTTATTGTAACACACCGGAAAAACATTTCCCGACTGATAAAAGGTGAGGAGAAAAAGTTCACATTGAAAAAACGCAGTGATCACTGAGATTATCGTCAAAACTGCTCAAGAATCTCGATCCTTGATTTGATAGAGGGGTGTGTTGCGAACATTGATGCAAAGAAGGAGCCCTTCTTTTTATCCTCGAGCTGGGGGTTTTCAATGAACATCTGGGCAACATCCCTGCGTTTTACAGCCTCAATAACCGGGTCGCGCGAAACCTTCCTCAATGCCGAGGCAAGTGCAACCGGCTTTTTCGTGAGGTATGCAGCACCCGCATCGGCCATATATTCCCTCTTGCGAGAGATGGCAAACCTGAAGAGTGATGCCAGCAGATAGCCAACGAGGGCCAGGGCAAGGGCAATCAGTATTCCGGCCCCCCCGCTTCCCTTTTTTCCACCGCTGCTCCGCCCCAGACTGCCATACCTGAGTGAGCGCAACATCGCTTCAGCTATGAATGCAAATATCCCGACAAAAATCACTGAGATAATCAGCAACCTTACATCACGGTTCCTGATGTGGGTCAGTTCGTGTGCTATGACACCCTCAAGTTCTTCATCATTCAGTTTGTCAACTATTCCACGGGAAAGCGAGATCGTAAATGTGCTGCTACCTATCCCGCTGGCAAAGGCATTCAGTGAATCATCTTCAATGACATTAACCTTAGGCATCTTCATACCGGCGGTAATTGCAAGATTTTCAACCAGATTATACACTCTCTTGTTCTCTTTTCTCTCAAGGGGCCTTGAACCGGTAGCTGCGTTTATCATTGCACTGTGCGAAAACCATGCTATCAGGAACCACAAACCCACACCGATTGTAATCCATGGGACAAGCCTTAAGAAATGCCCCGAAACCACAGCCGGATCTTTGAACTCGGGATCGGCCGTAAAGAAGAGAAAGAGCCAGGCCAGTACATAAAACACCACCGGAAACATAACCAGCAGGATAAGCGACCTGGTGTTGTTTTTCCAGATCTGCGACTGCAAACCTACATATTTCATATTCTACCCCAGGTTGTTAAAACGACAACTTTGGCGCCTGGTCAAGATTTGCCCTCTGCTCAGTGCCCAGATCAAACATCTGCTCTCTTTTGAACCCGAACATACCGGCAACAATGTTTGCGGGGAAGACTTCTACGGCATTATTGAGCTCCTTGGTGGCAGAGTTGAAGAATCTCCTTGCAGCGGCCAGTTTATTCTCAATGTCCGAAATCTCCTCCTGAAGGTTCAGGAAATTCTGGTTGGCCTTAAGGTCGGGATATGCCTCAACAGCTATCCTTAAACCGCCAAGTGCTCCGGAGAGCCTGTTCTCAGCTGCAATCTTCTCATCGATGGTGCCTGCATTCATAGCCCCGGCTCTGGCTGCAGTAATTTCAGTAAGCAGATCCTTCTCATGCTTCATGTAACCCTTTACTGCATCAACAAGCTGGGGAATAAGGTCATGCCGTTGCTTAAGCTGTACATCAATATCGGCAAATGACTGCTCACGGTTATTCCTTAACCTTACAAGCCTGTTGTATACCGAAATCGCAAATACAACAAGCACAAGCAACAGGGCAAGAATGATAATCATAAATGACATTTTCTCAACTATTTAGGTTAATAATCTGAAGGTGATATATGGCATACCGCTTTTTCATGCGAGATGAATAAAATCGTTTATAAAGATACCAAAAATTGTTACTTTTAACCAACCCCCAAAACAATAATAACAAACAGGATATACTACTAAAAACACCACAAGAATCATGGAAAAGAGTATCAAGGGAACCCGCACCGAACAGAACCTCCTGAAGGCATTTGCAGGAGAATCACAGGCAACTAACCGTTATGAATTTGCTGCCAAGGTGGCCCGTGAGGAGGGCTATGAACAAATCGCAGCAATATTTTTGGAAACTGCTGCTCAGGAAAAACAGCATGCAAAGAGGTTTTTCAGCTTCCTTGAAGGAGGCATGGTTGAGATAACTGCCGCCTACCCTGCAGGTAAAACGGCTACCACCGCCGACAACCTTCTTCACGCAGCCGAAGGTGAGAACGAAGAGTGGGAGCATCTCTACCCTGAATTCGCCCGTGTGGCTGAACAGGAAGGGTTCAAAACCATTTCAACTGCCTTCAAGGCTATTGCAGCAGCTGAAAAAGTCCATGAAGAGCGTTACAGGAAACTACTGGAGAACGTAATGGGAAACAAGGTGTTCATGAGAGATGACAAAGCATTCTGGTACTGCCGTAAATGCGGTTATGTACATTTCGGAACCAAGCCGCTTAAGAACTGTCCGGCATGTCTCCATCCTGAAAGCTATTTTGAAATAATGGCCAATAACTACTAGTCAGTATATGATAAACCTTCTACCCGATGGCGGGCAACTGCTGAATCTGATAAAAGCGAGGCAGAGTGACAGGGGTTATTCTGACAAACCGGTTGAGAGTGATAAGATAGAAAGAATCCTTGAGGCTGCACGACTTGCACCTTCTGCATGTAATGCCCAACCATGGAAATTCATTGTCGTATCAGAGCCGGAAACAAAAAAACAGATTGCCGAGGCAGCATCGGCAAAGGCACTGGGGATGAATACATTTGTCTATGAAGCTCCCATGTTCATAGTAATTGTCAGGGAAAAACCCAATCTTACTTCAAGAATTGGTTCAGCGGTAAAGGACAAGGACTATTCACTGATGGATATCGGAATTACTTCGGGGTTCATTAGCCTTCAGGCATGTGCAGAAGGCCTTGGTTCCTGCATAATGGGATGGTTCAACGAGAAGCTTGTTAAAAAGATTCTCGGCATTCCTTCAGGAAAGAGGGTTGAACTTATTGTTGCTGTGGGCTACGCTTCAAAGGAGTACAGACAAAAGAGGCGTAAACCTGCCGGTGAGGTTATATCATTTGAGAAGTATTGATTTATAACCGGCGTGGGTGTTTAATATCCACTGGAACCGAACCGGCCCGGAAACTCACCTGATTTCAGCAAGGGCTGCCTTGATTCTCGAGGCTGCCTCCTTTATGTGATCGTCGGCTGCGGCATATGAGATTCTCAGACATTCGGGGGCACCGAAAGCAGTACCTCCTACCGTTGCAACATGTGCTTTGTCAAGCAGATAAAGCGCCAGATCATCAGAGGTCTTTATTTCAATTTCACCAGCCTTCTTCCCCAGATAATTTGTTACCTCGGGCATAATATAGAAAGCCCCCTGGGGCACTCTCAGCTTTAATCCGGGTACCTCCGACATGAGGGAGCAGATAAGGTCACGCCTTCTGAGGAAAGCATGTCTCATCCGGTCGCGGTCGCCTGATTTCGACCTTATGGCAGCAAGTGCAGCTCTCTGTGCAATTGTGCAAACTCCCGATGTAAACTGCCCCTGAAGCTTATTGCATGCCTTGGCGATCCATAGCGGAGCCCCGATATAACCTACCCTCCAGCCGGTCATTGCATATCCCTTCGATACACCGTTGACAGTGATGACACGGTCGTAAATAGCATCAAATGAAGCCATGCTGACATGTTCGCCGGTGAATGTAATATGCTCGTAAATCTCATCTGATATTATAAAGAGCCCTTCGTGCCTTTCAACCACCCTGGCTATCTTCTCCATCTCTTCACGGGTGTACACCATACCGGTGGGATTGCTCGGCGAATTGAATATGATAAGCCTTGTTCTGGGTGTAATAGCCGCCTCTATCTCCTCTGCACTGGCCTTGAAATCATTCTCTATGCCCGTTCTGATTACAACGGGTTTGCCTTCAGCCAGAATGACATGATCCCAATAGCTCACCCAGTAAGGAGCCAGAAGGATGACCTCATCGCCCGGATTGACAATCGACAGTACAACATTTATCAGGGAATGCTTACCCCCGGCCGAAACAATAATCTGGTCGCAGCTATAGTAGATACCATTCTCTACTCTGAATTTTTCGGAAATTGCCTGTCGCAGGTCGTTATAGCCGGGTACTGGCGGATAGAACGAGTAATTGTCGTCAATGGCTTTTTTCGCAGCCTCCTTTATGTCGTCAGGTGTGAAGAAATCGGGTTCCCCAAGACTGAGATTGATTACGTCTACACCCTTCTCTTTAAGGTCGCGGCTCTTCTGCGACATTGCAAGTGTCTGAGATACAGAGAGTGATTTGATTCTGTCTGATAAGTATTCCATGGTCGCTAAGTTTACTTTCCGGGTTAAACTGTTGGGAAACGTCAAATGTATAAAGTAAAATTGAATTTGAAAATGATTAATTTAGTCGGGTAAAACTGACGACAATGGAAATAGCCTACGATATTCTTAAAATAATCCTGCCAGCAGTTCTGGTATTCCTGACTGCATGGCTGCTTTTCAGCCGTATGATAAGAAACGAACAGGACCGCAGAAGACAGGAGATAGTATTGCAAAACAGCCGGACCATTGTTCCGATACGCCTACAGGCGTACGAGAGAATTATTCTGTTCCTCGAAAGAATAAGTATGGAATCTCTCCTTGTCAGGGTTAACCGTCAGGGAATGACCGCCGGACAGCTTCACTCCTCCCTTCTGAACGCCATAAGGTCGGAGTTTGAACACAACCTCTCACAGCAGATTTATATGAGCCAGCAATCATGGGAGGTGATCAAGAACGCCAGGTCGAACATCATCAAAATAATCAATACGGCAGCAGGGGTCCTTCCTGAAACAGCTTCCGGGGTCGACCTTAGCCGGAACCTTCTCGAAAACGTTATGACGCTTGACAAGGAACCGACCCAGGCCGCCATTGAGTTTGTAAAGTCTGAGGTTGCACGGTTGCTCTAAAGAAGCCCGACACTTCGCTTAATAAAGGTGCTCAGCTCCTCTCCCTTAAGCATGTTGTTTGCCAGCAGAGCCAGATCGACCAGTTGTGTGGCATGACTGCTGGAATTACCCCATTCCCGCAGCTTTGAAGAAAGCTCCTCCTCGGCCACTGAGAGCAGTTTCCTAAGTTCGTCAAGGTCATCCTTTTCAGCCTGACTGACATCTTCGGGTTTGCGGGTACCCTGATCCTTTTCAAGGAATTGCACCTGCCCGCTCACTTCCGATATTCTGGCCCTTATCTCACTGAGGCTTTCGGAATTCTCGTTTTCCAGCTGATCAGACAGCCTGATAATAAGCGGATGATTGCTGTTAACAACCAGATTATAACTATCGGGAAGATCACCATAGAAATTCATTCCCCCGCCGAGTTGAGACATCTCCTTCATCCGACGCATGAACTCCGACTGGGTTATTACCATCGGGCTCTCGGTTTCATCCATAGGCTCAAATACCACATTGAAATTACCGCCTGACTTCAGACGGCCGCCAAGGGCGTGACGAAGCGCCTGCTGTTTGTCCTCTCCAAGAGCCGAACTCCTTTTCTCCTCCTTCAGAATGAGTTTCTCAGGCACATCGGAATCAACCCTTACGAACCTGCTTGAAGTGAATTTCATCTCAAGGTGGTTAAGCAAATGGGTATCCAGTTGTCCGTCCATTACAAGAACATCATATCCCTTCGATCTGGCCTTATCAATATAGGTGTGCTGGGCCAGCTTGTCTGTGGCATACAGGTATATCAATGTTTTATTCCGGTCGGTCTGGTTTTCCCTGATGACCTTTTCATACTCTTCATATGTAAAATACTTGTCATCAACATTCTTGAGCAGTGCGAACTTCGAGGCCTTATCGTAGAATTTCTCCTCGGTTATCATTCCGTAATCGATGAACAGCTTAAGTCTGTCCCACTTTTTCTCAAACTCCTCACGGTTCTTTTTGAATATATCGGAGAGTCTGTCAGCCACCTTCTTGGTTATATGCGATGAGATTTTCTTTACATTCGAATCACTCTGCAGGTAACTCCTCGACACATTCAGTGGAATATCGGGCGAGTCAATTACGCCATGCAGGAGTGTAAGAAACTCAGGCACAATGCTCTCAACCGAATCAGTAACGTAAACCTGATTGCAGTACAACTGTATCTTGTTCTTCTGTATCTCAAAGTTGCTCTTTATTTTAGGGAAATACAGGATACCTGTAAGCCTGAATGGGTAATCGACATTCAGATGAATATGGAATAGCGGATCATCACCCATCGGGTAGAGTTCACGGTAAAACTTCTGGTAATCCTCCTCCTTTAACTCAGCGGGTTTGATTGTCCAGGCCGGTTTTATGTTATTTATTATCCTGTCGTTGCCTGTTTCAACATACTTTCCATCCTTCCACTCCTTTTCCCTGCCAAATGCTATCTCAACAGGAAGAAACTTACAATACTTCTTAAGGAGGGCTTCAATCCTTTCCTCTTCCAGGAACTCCCTTGAGTCCTTGTCAATGTGCAGTACCACATCTGTTCCAACATGCTCCCTTTCTGCCGGTTCGATAGTGAACTCCGGACTACCGTCGCACGACCATCTGACAGCCTGTGCACCATCCTGCCACGAACGGGTCACTACTTCAACCTTATCGGATACCATGAAGGAAGAATAAAATCCCAGTCCGAAATGGCCAATAATTGCATTGGCCTGCTCCTTGTACTTGTCAAGAAAGTCATTTGCACTCGAGAAAGCTATCTGATTCAGGTACCTGTCAAGCTCGTCGGCTGTCATACCGATGCCATTGTCGGATACAGTGATCGTCTTCTTTTTCTTATCAACTGTAACCCTGATCTTCTGTTCTCCGGCTTCTCCCTTGTAATCACCGGCTGCTACCAGGGTATTAAGCTTCCGGGTGGCATCTGTTGCGTTAGAAATAATCTCGCGAAGGAATATCTCATGATCGGAATAAAGAAATTTCTTGATAATAGGGAAAATGTTCTCCGTGGTTACTCCAATTTTTCCTTTCTGCATATGCGTAATATTAATAGGTTAAACAAAGAATACCTGCTGTTTCCAAACTGCGTGCCACAGAGTGGAAACTGACAAATCGTCACGGAAATAAGATCAGAAGTATTGCGGGAACCTTAGCCGGGCATACAAAACCAGCATAAATGAAGCTGCAGCGAATGCCAGCATAAAACGGAATGCAATCTTTAACCGTCGCGACTTTCTGGTAAGCGTCTCCTCGCTAATCAGCTTCTTAACCGAATTGTGAATCCTCAGTACAGAGTTATTGCTTAGCGGGACCCAGGAATATGGTCTGATGCCTGACTTAATCACCAGCTCCTCAGGGCTCTCGCCTCCCACCAGAAGAATAATCTGTATATCGGGTGATATCGTGCGCAACTCTTCAGCCAGTAACCTGATATTATCATTCTGATCGGGGGTGCCTGCCATTGGGAGCAGGGCTACCTTTAAGAGGCGGCCTGCGCGGCGCTCCTTAACCATATTCAGCAGTTCATGCCTGCCTGTGCTGACTATAACCTCATATCTGCCGGCATCGTTGAAACGTCTTCTTACCTCAACTGAAAAGTTTCTCTTTTCGTCGTGACAGAAAATATATGTGAACTCAGGGTTTACCATTATTTATATATACTCACTTTATACGGTAAAAGTAACAATTCTTTATGAGCCTGACGAAATGTCGTCGAGCAGTTTTAAGAGGGTTGAGCAGGCTTCCTCTGTTTCAGCATTGGTTATGTTCAGCGGAGGTGCAATTCTGAAAGCATCACAACAAAAAAGAAAGTAATCGGTAATAAGGCCATACTCCGGAGCTCTTGAAACCACTTCCCTTGCATATTTACTGTCAGTAAGAGTGACGGCAAGCAGGAGCCCGTTACCACGGATCCCGGCAATAAGCTTGTGATTAAGTCGTGACCGGAAGAGTTCTCCGCTCTCCTTAACGCTGTTAATTGTGTCGTTATTGATAAGGTACTGCAGAGCCGCCATACCGGCAGCGCAACAAACCGGATGGCCCCCGAAAGTTGTTATATGGCCCAGCGCCGGGTTTACGGTAAGTGATGCCATAACTTCAGGTGAAGAGATAAATGCCCCGAGGGGCATTCCTCCGCCCAGGGCCTTCGCCAGCACAAGTATATCAGGCACAACTCCGTACTGTTCAAAGGCGAACATTGTTCCCGTCCTGCCGAAAGCTGTCTGACACTCGTCAAAAATAAGCAGGGTACCGGTCTCATCGCACCTGTTTCTGAGCAGTGCAAGGAACTCATGATCGGCGGCTATTACTCCTGCTTCAGCCTGAACAGGTTCAATTATTACACATGCAGTATCACTGCTTACCGCATTTAAAACCATTCTGTCGTTGAACTTTACCCGGCTGACACCTGGCAGCAGGGGCCTGAATGCATTGCTGAAAACATCACTGCCCTGCACGCTCATAGCGCCAAAGGTACTTCCGTGATATGCATTTTCGAATGAGATAATACCCTTTTTGCCTGTGTAACGGCGCGCCAGCTTCATGGCTCCTTCAACGGCCTCACTGCCTGAATTGACGAAGAATACGGTACTTAAACCAGGAGGTAGAAGGGATACCAGGAGCCGGGCATAACCAACCTGCGGAGCCTGAACCATCTCACCGTATACCATAATATGCATATGTGCCTCTGCCTGCCTGGCCACAGCCGATACAACTTCCCTGTTACCATGGCCGATGTTGCTTACCGATACTCCCGAAACCAGATCGATATAGCGTTTGCCCCCCGGGCCATAAAGGAAGATACCTTCGGCTCGGTCTATCTCAATCATCATCGGCTCAGGTGAGGTCTGACCCAGATGCTGCAAAAACAACTGACGGTTTGAAAGCATTTTTGCTGTTCTACTTGGCCATTACATTGATGTCGCCCAGCAGTAAATCGCGGAACGATTTGCCTATTGGGACAGATTTAATGGTTCCGCCCATATTGATATCGAGCGAATTCTCCCTGATAGTCTGGATTACGGCCTTGTTCACGATGTACGACCGGTGAACCCGTATGAACAGGTCGGGTGGCAACTGGTTTTCAATGGCCTTCATGGTGAAATGGATTGTGAATTTCTCACTGGCAGTTGCCAGTGTCACATAGTTCTCAAGAGCTTCAATGAATAGTATCTCCTTGAATTTCAGCTTCTCCAGTGATGACCCCTTCTTTATGAATATCTCATTCTCACCTCCGTTGTCTCTGGCATCTCCCCTTCTGTAATAGTACCTGCGGATTTTGTCAACAGCCCGGCAGAACCTGGCGTATGTAACAGGCTTCAGCAAATAGTCGGCAACATTGAGGTCATATGCCTTCAGCGCCTGGTTTTCATCGGAGGTTACTATTATAATGTTCGGAGGGTTCTGCAGGCTCGAAATAAAATCGAACCCATCCATCTCAGGCATCTGCAGGTCGAGAAATATCAGATCAACTTCAGGATGCCTGATTAAGGCATTCCTGGCCGATACCGAATTATTGTAGATCCCGGTAAGGTTAAGGGAGGCTGATTTGCTTACATAGCCTTCAATTACTTTACAGCTGAGCAAATCATCGTCTACAATAATACAATTCATATTCTTCGATTCATTCAGGGTCAACACAAATCAAAAATACTATTTTTTTTTTAGCCAACCCCGGCCGGGCTGAATTTGGGGAAAATAAAAAGCCCCGCATGGCGGGGCTTCAGACAATCTCATTAAACGAGATTAAAGACCTTTTGAAAGAGCAGGAGCTGCTTTGAATTTTACAACCTTTTTGGCAGGAACATTCAGTTTAGCACCGGTGCGCGGGTTGCGTACAACTCTTGCGCTCCTCTTCTCAACCTTGAAAGTTCCCATCTTGGGAAGCTGAATTCTTGATCCCTTCTTCATTGCTTTTCCGAAAGCGCCTACAAATGCGTTAAGAGCCTTGTTGGCATCCTTGATTGAAAGACCTGCATCAGCAGCAATTGAATTGATTAACTCCTTTTTTGTCATAGTCAATTAATTTAAGGTTAGACCTAACGTACTATTATTAAATACAAATTTATTTTTTTTTGATTCACCGGCAAACATTTCTGCCCATTTTTACACGAAATGCGCACTTTTTTACTTAAAAACGGCATTTTTTCTTATGTGAACGGAACAATGAGTTATGAATTTCATATAAGCCCCATGGAATGCGATTATCAGAAAGAATGATGCCATTTGAGTGGCAAAAATCTAAATACATAAACTTATATATCTGAATATCATTCTTTTAAGCATTTTGCAGTCTGGTTACCCCAAAAGTAAAATTTTGCTATATTTGCGCCGGAGAAATGGCAGAGTGGTCGATTGCGGCGGTCTTGAAAACCGTTGTCCGGGCGACTGGACCGGGGGTTCGAATCCCTCTTTCTCCGCCAAAACCACCAGATCAAAGCCCCGCAACGCGGGGCTTTTCTGTTAAATACCAACTCCGGGCCGGTTTTAACCGGGTGAGGAGGTGGTATTTAACAGAAAACCCTTTCGGTTTTTGATCTGGTGGTTTTGAGCATCTCCCCCCAAGGGATCACCAACGCAAGTTGGTAATCCCGAACAATGGCGAAGCCGGTAATCCATGTTTGCGACCAAAAACAACTACTTTTGCGATAACAAAACCCATCCTACCATGATATCCCTGCTTCAGGCAGAAAGCATTAGCAAATCATTTGGAAGCTTCACTGTCTTCTCCAACATATCACTCGTAATAAACAGACACGAAAAGATTGCACTTATTGCCCGCAACGGCGCAGGCAAAACCACCCTGCTTAACATTCTCGCCGGGGTTGACACCCCCGACAGCGGCGAAATATCGGCAATGCGCGGGCTGAAGATCGGTTATCTCGGGCAGGATCCCGTTCTCGACGAACAACTGCCTGTATTGAACCAGCTCTTTCCCTCTTCCGGCGAGATTGCAGTCACCATCCGTGAATATGAAAAGGCCATTGAAAGCGGCGACCGCCACCTGATCGACAAACTCACCTCCCGTATGGATGCCCTTCAGGCATGGGATCAGGAGACAAAAGCCAGACAGATACTAACAGAATTACAGATTACAGATTACGATAAACCTGTAAGCCAGCTTTCAGGCGGCCAGAAAAAGAGGGTCGCCCTGGCCCGGGTACTGATAAACGAGCCCTCACTTCTGCTGCTTGATGAACCGACCAACCACCTCGACCTTGAAATGACCGAGTGGCTGGAAAACTATCTCAGCAGATCAAGCCTTACAATACTCATCGTAACCCACGACAGGTACTTCCTCGACAGGGTATGCAACCAGATAATCGAACTCGACAACAACACAATATATAAATATACCGGCAACTACTCATACTACGTCGAAAAACGGGCCGAGCGGCTCGAAAACATGCAGTCGGCCACCGACAGGGCACGCAACCTTCTGAAAAAGGAGATGGAGTGGATGCGAAGAATGCCCCGCGCCCGCACAACAAAATCCAAATCGCGCATCTCGGCTTTTTATGACCTCAAAGAAAAAGCCGGGGGAACCCAGGCCACCGAAGAAATAAAAATTCAGTCGGGAACCAAACGACTGGGCAACAAAATACTTGAGCTGAACCATATCAGCAAAAGCTACGGCTCCGAAAAAGTCATCAGCGACTTCTCATATACATTCAGCCGCTTCGAGAAGGTGGGTATCGTCGGAAAGAACGGCTCAGGCAAATCAACCTTTCTTAATATTGTAACCGGTACCCTGAAGCCCGATAAAGGATTTGCCGATGCAGGAGAAACAGTGCGTTTCGGATATTTCCGCCAGGAGGGGATAAAATTCAATGAAGGCCAGAGGGTAATCGATGCCGTGCGCGACATAGCCGAAGTGGTGGTTATGAGCGACGGATCAACCATCAGCCCGTCACAGTTGCTCACGCAGTTCCTCTTTCCTCCTGCCAGACAGTATGATTATATAGAAAAACTCAGCGGTGGCGAGCGAAGAAGGCTATACCTGGTTACCGTACTGATGCGCAATCCTAACTTCCTGATCCTCGACGAACCAACCAACGATCTCGATATTGACACCCTGAATGTCCTTGAAGACTATCTTTCCAATGCCGGAATATGCCTGCTGGCAGTCTCTCATGACAGATTCTTCATCGATAAAATATCCGATCACATTTTCGTTTTCGGTGGCAACGGATCTATCCGCGATTTCCCCGGTAACTACACGCAGTACAGGTTATCGCTTAACGATCAGTCAATACAAAAGCCTTATGGGCAGACAACGGCCGGTAAAGCAACCTCCAGACAGAACCCGCCCGCTAAACAGAAACTCACTTTCAACGAGAAACGGGAACTGGAGAGCCTCGAGAAGGCAATCGGAGAACTTGAAGCAGAAAAAACCGCTATTGAAAAAGCCCTCTCCGGCGGAGCATTACCTTCCGGCGAACTGATAGAATATTCCCGGAAGTACGGTGAGGTTACCACCGCACTGGAAGAAAAAACCAACCGCTGGCTGGAACTCAGTGAAATAGGCTGAAACGGTACCATAAAAAACGGGGTATAGTAACTGAAAAACAGAATATCGACAATAATCCGCATATGAAACAAGGACTACAGCACAAGGAAGACACCACTCTTACGGTTAAAGCAGTAGCGATGCTGATGCAGTTCCTTATTGACAACCTGAAGCATAAGAGCCGCGACAACATAAAATCACTGCTGCGGAACAAGCAGGTTTGGGTTAACGGACAGTTCATTACCCGGTTCAATCACCAGTTGAATAGCGGCGACAATGTTGTAATAAAGTGGAGTCCGTCATCGTATGGGAGCCTCAGCCGCAGCCTCCGCATTGTTTATCAGGACGATCACCTGATAGTTGTTGATAAGTTTCATGGTCTGCTCTCCATTGCTACTGAGGGTGAAAAGCAGGCTACCGCATACAGCATACTAAGCTCATTCATAAAGCAGCAGAACAGGGCAGCAAAGATATTTGTCGTACACCGGCTCGACCGTGATACATCAGGACTGATGATGTTTGCAAAGAGTGAGGAGGTGCAGACACTACTGCAGTCCGGCTGGAAGGAGAGCATCGTTGAGCGGACATACATGGCGGTGGTTGAAGGTCAGGTTGAGGAGCCCGAAGGAACAATCCAGTCCTACATTTATGAAAGCAAGGCCCTTATGATGCACACCACGAAGAATCCTGAGAAGGGCGACCTTGCCATAACCCACTACCGAACCATAAAAAGTAAACCCGCATACTCCCTTCTCGAGATAAAACTTGAAACCGGAAGAAAGAACCAGATAAGGCTTCATTTGCAGGAGATAGGCCACAGCATAGCCGGCGACAGGAAATACGGAGCCACCGGTAACCCCATTGCCCGACTTGCCCTGCACGCCAGCGTGCTGGCCTTCATCCACCCTGTTACCCGCGAAAAAATGAGATTCGAATCACCCCTGCCAACAAAATTCAGACGGCTGATATAAGTCAACGCACACCCCGATTTTCTTATCTTTGCGTCAAATCCTGATACTGGCCAATGACAATCCTGCTCGCTACATACGATATGTCTCTGCCGCTTACAAACCCGGTAATGAAGTTCTTCCTCATCCTGGTCATTATCCTCTTCGCCCCCATCATCTTCAACAAACTCCGTATTCCCTACCTCCTCGGCCTTATAATCGCAGGTGCCTTAGTCGGTCCGAACGGATTCAATCTGATTACCCGCGACAGCAGTATAATCCTTTCGGGAACCGCTGGGCTGCTGTATATTATGTTCCTGGCCGGACTCGAAATAGAGATGAACGACTTCAGGCGAAATGCTGCAAAGAGCACGTTGCTGGGTCTCTCGGGCTTCATAATTCCAATGATCCTGGGTACTTTACTTGGTGTATTCATACTTAAGTATTCCCTCATTACATCTGTATTGCTGGCCAGTATGCTGGCATCACATACGCTTATTACATACCCTGTTGCGAGTAAGCTTGGCATCCTTCGAAATATTGCAGTAAATGTATCTGTAAGCAGTACCCTTATTACAAATACTCTTGCTCTGCTGGTTCTGGCTGTTATAGTTGGAATGTCGAATGGTGAATTGTCTGCGGTCTTCTGGGTGAAACTCATCTCAATGACAATTGGTGCCGGAGCTGTCATCCTGCTACTATTCCCGCTTTTCGGACGATGGTTCTTTAAACGATATGACGACCCTGTATCGCAATATATTTTCGTTCTTGCCATGGTGTTCTTCGGATCGGTACTGGCACAACTGGCCGGAATTGAGGCAATCATCGGAGCATTTCTTGCAGGACTCTCATTCAACAAACTGATTCCCAGAACCTCGCCCCTTATGAACCGTGTGGGGTTCGTGGGAAACGCCATCTTTATACCTTTCTTCCTGATTGGGGTGGGAATGTTGATTGATTACCGTGCATTTTTTACCGATACCGAAACCTTCAGGGTGGCTCTCACCATATCAATAGTGGCTACACTGGGCAAATATCTCGCGGCTCTCGTAACCCAGAAAACCTACCGGCTTTCCGCCGATGAACGCAGGGTGATATTCGGCCTTACCAACTCACAGGCTGCTGCAACCCTTGCTGCTGTTCTGATTGGATACAATATTATTATCGGTCATGATGCTTCAGGAGAACCTGTCAGGCTCCTTAATGAGGCAATACTGAATGGAACGATAATTATGATTCTCGTTACCTGTACGATTGCATCGTTCGTTACGCAAAGGGGCGCTTCCGGCATAGCACTTACAGAATCGGCAGGCATCGAAGGAGATGTCAGAAACATAAATGAGAATATACTGATACCAGTAAGCAATCCTGAAACAGCAGAAGAACTCACAAACCTGAGTTTGATAGTTAAATCGCGCGATAACAGAACCGGATTGCACGCTCTTAGCATTCTTAACAATACCGGCACAGATCAGGCCGATAAAAGGAGGGCCGCACGGGTTCTCGAGAAGGTTGTTGCGACAGCAGCTGCTGCCGATGCAGTCATTGATCCGATTCTGAGGTACGACAGCAATGTCACTAATGCTATTTCAGGGATAGTAAGGGAAAAAATGATTACCGATATAATTCTCGGACTCCATCAGAAAAAGGGTATCAGTGAATCTTTTCTCGGTACACTGACCGAAGGAATACTCAATTGCTGCAACACTACCACCCTTGTTTACAAGCCGGCTCAGCCAATATCAACAATCAGACGCCATCTGGTGTTTATGCCGTTCGATGCCGAGAAGGAACCAGGATTCCCGCACTGGGTCGTAAAAGTCTGGAATATTGCACGAAACACCAACGCTGAGATAAGATTTCTTGGTTCCGAAAAAACGCTCAGATTACTGAGACAGGTTAACAAAAAACATCCTGTCGATGCCCGCTTTATCACATTTAACAGGTGGGATGAGTTCCTCACTATTTCAGACGAGATTCAGGAAAACGATAATATCATTATTGTAATGAGCCGCCGACATAAACCTTCATACCATTACATTATGGAGAAGGTCCCTTTTTACCTTAACGAATATTTGAAACCCAACAGCTTCATTCTTATTTATCCGGTGCAAAGCGGTGTTGCCGGAACAGGCGAAATCGACTACAACAACCCATCGCTGGTGCAGCATATAGAAAAACTCGATGAGATAGGCGCCACACTTGCAGCTTTATTCGAGAAAAGAGAGAACGATTGATCCGTTAATCACCTTATCGGTCGCGGCGAACTGTTCTACAACAGCAAGACCGTTTTTAGCAGGTTTGTTTGATTTTTATCGAGTAAATTTGAATCGGTCGAACCTAACTCTTTAAACAATGAAAGCCCGTAACGTTCTGAGAAATCTTGCACCGGTCTCTCTCCTTCTGTTTCTTTGCGTTTCCTGCAGCCAGTACGGAGATAATCGCAGCGAAATCAAACGATGGCAGAAATACTCTGAAAATGTTGAAATAATACGCGACAACTGGGGTGTTGCACATGTCTATGGTAAAACTGATGCCGATGCTGTGTTCGGAATGATCTTCGCCCAGTGCGAGGACGATTTCAACCGTGTCGAGGTAAACTATATCAATTCAATGGGCAGAATGGCCGAAGTTGAAGGTGAAAGCCACATCTATTCCGATCTCCGGATGAAGCTTTTTATCGACACTGATATCATTAAAGATGAGTACCGGCAGAGCCCGGCATGGCTCAAAAAGCTTATGAATGCTTTTGCCGACGGAATCAACTACTACCTGCACACCCACCCCGAAGTAAACCCAAAACTTATAACCCGGTTCGAGCCATGGATGGCTCTTACATTTACCGAAGGGAGTATTGGAGGTGATATAGAAAGTATCTCAGCAGCACAGATAAGGGCATTCTATGGCCCTGAAAACAACGCCTACAGCCTGTCGGCAGAGGAACCGGACTTAGAGGCCGCGCGTGAACCGACCGGTTCGAACGGCTTCGCCATTGCACCGTCAATAACCACCAATGGCAATGCCATGCTCCTTATCAACCCCCACACCTCATTCTATTTCCGGCCTGAACTGAAGATGGTTTCGGAAGAGGGTCTGAATGCTTACGGAGCGGTTACCTGGGGACAGTTCTTCATATACCAGGGTTTTAACGAAAGAGTTGGCTGGATGCACACCTCAAGCCGTGCCGATGTAATTGACCACTACCTGGTAGCCGTGGAGGAGAAGGACGGGAAATACTACTATCAATTCGGCTCTGAACTGAGGCCGGTAATCGAAAAGGTTATCGCCATCCCGTACAAGGACGGCGACGCGACATCTGTTAAGGAAATAACAGCATATTTTACCCACCACGGTCCCGTCATCAGGGAACAGGACGGAAAGTGGGTCGCAGTCAGACTTATGGTGGAACATATTGATGCCCTCACCCAGTCGTACATGCGAACCAAGGCTAATAACCTTGATGAGTTCAACCAAACGATGGAACTCAAGACCAACTCTTCGAACAACACGGTGTATGCCGATGCAGACGGCAACATAGTATATTATCACGGAAACTTCATGCCACGCAGGGATACTTCATTCAACTGGTCAGGAACCGTCGATGGTAACAATCCTGCAACCGAGTGGCAGGGGCTTCACGACCTCGATGAGATGATAATAATAAAAAATCCGGCTAACGGATGGATCCAGAACTGCAACTCAACACCATTCACCGCTGCAGGCGAGTACAGTCCGAAGCGTGAGGACTATCCACGCTACATGGCATACGACACCGAGAATGCCAGGGGTATTCATGCCGTTATGGTTCTGAAAGACAAGAAAGATTTCACCCTTGACGGGCTTATTGAAGCAGCTTATGATTCTTACCTTCCGGGTTTTGCCGAAAGCATACCGGCTGTTGTGGCGGCATACGACGTTGTTGCCAAAACCGACAGGGCACTGCGTGAGAAACTGGCCGGACCGGTTGAGGCTCTCCGCAACTGGGATTTGCGGTTCTCTGTTGAATCGGTTCCAATGTCAATTGCACATTACTATTCACTTTCACAGTCAAGGCAGCCAAGAGGGGAAGGCACCGGCGGCGGGCAGCAGATATCAAGGGAAAGGAGACTCGTTGATGCTCTTTCAAGGGCTGTGGATGAGCTTACCGGGGACTTCGGAACATGGCAGACGCCATGGGGCGAGATAAACAGGTTCCAGCGCCTTTCGGGTGACATAAACCTCCGCTTCAGCGACGATGAGCCAAGCCTGCCTGTGGCGTTCGCATCTGCAAACCACGGATCACTTGCTGCCTATGGTGCATCAACATACCAGGGATCTAAAAGGATCTACGGCACACGCGGCAACAGCTTCGTAGCTGTTGTTGAGTTCGGCGACAAGGTGGTAGCCAGAAGCTCACTGGCCGGCGGAGTCAGCGGCGATCCGGACTCACCTTACTTCATGAATCAGGCCCTCGACTACACCCTTGGCAAATTCAAGGAGGTGCAGTTCTACAAGGAGGATCTGTTGAAGGCTTACACCAGGAAGTATAGGCCGGGAAATTAGGTATCGGGTATCGGGTATCGGGTATCTGGTATCGGGTGGGCGCCGGACGCCGGGTAGCCTATCTTGTATACAGTACCTGAAATGAAAACAGGGAGGCACTCTTTGGTGGTAATCCGTTAATATCCATCAGGTTACCAGGGCGGAAATAGCCAAACAACGAAATTAATTGCCATCTGTCCGACAGCTTATACCTGAGGAAGATGTTAAACTCATTCCCAAAATGGTTTCCCGACGCCACCTCCATTGTGCCCATAAGCCTTGTATCTTCAGGAGCGGGAATGCCCAGGTGATGAAACGCTATCTCGGCATAAGCCCCCTTAAGTGGGGTAAGCTCCAGAACAATCTCGTTATCTGTCAGATTGATTTCACCCTGTATCAGGCCAGCGTCCTTAAGTTCCTTCAGGTGTTGGGAAAGAGTAGACCGGGCTATTGGAAGTTCCTCTGCCATATCGCCGCTATAGCAGCAACGGGTTGTATTCCTCACCAGGTAGTCCATTATAAAGACCCGTGCCGGGTGACCCAGAGCCTTAGAGTAACGGGCAATTTTCCCCTGGTTTTCGGTGTACCGGTTTATCTTAGCCGGCATAGCATTTTGTATTTCGTAAAATTACGAAACAAAAGTAGTGTTCTTTCGAAATCAACAATTGAAGTCAGAAATAAATCCGGAACCCGAACCGAGACTAAGGCGAGTTC